>Ga0208794_1000385_pt1 | contig 30339 bp, 35 predicted proteins | sample 32_taG_FD_184106 | JGI IMG/M metagenome (GOLD analysis project Ga0208794, IMG submission 184106) | Marine viral communities from the Gulf of Mexico - 32_GoM_OMZ_CsCl metaG (SPAdes) (version 2) | ecosystem: Environmental > Aquatic > Marine > Oceanic | place: Atlantic Ocean: Gulf of Mexico... | reverse complement strand
TGACGTCGCTGTACATCAACGACGCCGAGAACCTTCACTAATCGTTTTAATTTAGCGTTTTTCCAAAGGAGTTTGAAATGGAAGCTGAAGCTGCAAAGCTGCTCGGAGCCGGTCTCGCCGCTGTTGGTGCCGGTCTCGCCTCGCTGGGTGTCGGTAACGTCTTCGCCAAGTATCTCGAAGGCGCGCTGCGCAACCCGGGTGCCGCAGACGGCCAGCAGGGCCGCCTGTTCATCGGCTTCGCCGCAGCCGAACTTCTCGGCCTGCTGGCCTTCGTCGTCGCGATGATCCTGATCTTCGTCGCCTAAGCACGACTGCCGAAATTGCACCGGCCGGAGCTTCGCCCGGCCGGTGCCGTGATTTTATCGTACCCGCCTTTCGAGAGCTGCCATGCCCCAGATAGCACAGCTTGCCGATACATGGTCCAGCCAGGTCTTCTGGCTGCTGGTCTTCTTCGGCATCACCTTCTTCGTCATCGGCCGTGGCATGGTGCCCAAGGTGATGGAAACCGTCGCCCAGCGTGACGGCCAGATCGCTGCCGACCTCGCAGCTGCCAAGGCTGCGCGCGACGCAGCCGACGAGCAGGAAGAGGCCTGGCGGGTTCGCGAGAACGAGAACCGTGCGGCTGCGCAGGCGATCGTCGCCAAGGCTAAGGACGAGGCCGCGGCCAAGTCCGAATCCAAGCTCAAGGCAGCGCAGACCCGGCTCGACAAGAAGCTGGCCGAAGCCGAAACGCGGATCGCAGAAGCACGCAACGCCGCTCTTACCGAAGTGGAATCGGTCGCGGTCGAGGCCGCGCAGGACATCGTCACCCGGCTTGCCGGCGTGAAGGTGACCAAGCCCGCAGCCACTAAGGCCGTCAAGGAGGCCATGAGCCATGGCTAGTCCCGCCCCCGAAGTGTTCGCCACCGAAGCCGCGCAGACCATGGTCGACGATGGCAATGGCGGCGCACCGGTCCATGTCGAACCCGAACTGTGGGGCCTTGCGCCGTTCCAGATCGTCTCGATCTCGATGCTCGTCCTGCTGCTGTTCGCCTTCTTCGGGGCCAAGGTCCACAAGTCGCTGGGCGCCGGGATCGACGGCAAGATCGCCGCGATCAAGGACCAGCTCGAAGAAGCCAAGCAGCTGCGGGCAGAAGCCGAAGCGCTTCGCCAGGAATATGCCGACAAGATCGCCGGTGCCGAAAAGGATGCCGAAGCCATGCTCGCCAATGCGCAGCATGAAGCCGACGCCATCCTCGAGAAGGCCGAAGCCGACAGCAAGGCGATGGTCGAGCGCCGCAAGCGCATGGCCGAAGACAAGATCGCCGCAGCCGAGCGCGAAGCGGTCGAAGACGTGCGCAATCGCGCGGTGAATGCGGCCACCACCGCGAGCCGCAAGCTGATTGCCGACAAGCACGATGCCGAAGCCGACAAGGTGCTGGCGGATCAGGTCATCGCCGGGATCTGATATTCGGCGATCTCGAGGCAATCGAGAGGGCGGTCCCTAGGGGCCGCCCTTTTCGTATCAGGGCTCGAGCACGAGCTTCCCGATGATGTCTCCATTGGCCATGGCATCGAACGCCTCGCGCCAGCGATCGAGCGGAAGAACGCGGTCGACATGCGGGGCGATGCGCTTCCCCGTAGCGAGTTCATCGATCGCTTCGGCCACCCGCGCACCGCGCGCGGGAAAGCGTCGCGCATATTCGCCCGCGCGCACGCCGACCACCGAAAAGCCTTTGATCAGCGGAATGTTCACTGCAATTTCGGGGATGCGGCCTGAAACGAAGCCGATCACCAGCAGCTTGCCGCCGAACGCTACGCAGCGGGTGCTCTCATCGAAAACATCGCCGCCGATGGGGTCATAGACCAGATCGCACAGCCGGCCATCGGTCAGCTCTGCGATATCGTCGCGGAACCGGCCGGTATTGACGATGACAGCGTCCGGACGGGCAATGCGTTCGAGCGCCTCGATCTTGTCTTCGCGATGCGTGGCGGCGATCACCTTTGCACCGAGTGCGCGCGCGAGATCGCAGGCGGCTAGTCCGACGCCTCCGCTCGCGCCGTGGACAAGCACCGTCTGCCCCGCCTCGAGCCCGCCGATTTCGACCAGCGCCACATAGGCGGTGTGATAGGCTGCCCCCATCGCAGCGGCCTGCGCGAAATCGAGCCCGTGCGGGATCTTGCGCAGCGAGGCGGCGGGGAGGGCGACATAATCGGCGAAGGCACCGGTCTTGGCGCCCCCCATAACTGCGTCACCGGCTACAAATCCGCTGTCTGCTCCGGCCTCGACGACTTCGCCTGCCATTTCGAGACCCGCTACGAAAGGCGGCTCGGGTTTGAACTGGTACTTGCCCTGCGTCATCAGCAGGTCGGGGTAATTGAGCGATGCCGCGCGCACGCGGACCAGAACCTCGCCCTGCGGTCGGTCGGTTTGGCGGAGTGCGACACCGGAAAGATCGGGTGAAAGCCGCGAAACGACGAGCGCTTTCATGGCTTCAGAAATTGTCCTTGGCCGTACGCAGCGCGGCGAAGGTTTCGGCAGGGTTTGTCCCGCCCCAGCGATCGCGCAGGTCCGCCTCGTCGGCGCGCAGGAAAGGGTTGGTCGCCAGTTCGCGTGAGAGCAGCGTGGGAACGGTCGGTTCGCCTTTCGCACGCTTCTCGTCGATACGTGCAGCGTAAAGCCTGAGTTCGGGATTATCCGGATCGGCGTGCAGTGCGAATTGCGCATTCGCCTGCGTGTATTCATGCGCGCAATAGAGGACGGTATTATCGGGCAATTGCCGGATACGGTCCAGACTGTTCCAGAACTGCTCCGGTTCGCCTTCGAACATGCGACCGCAACCGAGCGCGAAGACGCTGTCGCCGACGAAGGCCATGTCGGCCTCGGCAAGATGATAGGCGACGTGCCCGTTCGTGTGGCCCGACACGTCGATCACGCGTGCGTTCCACTTGCCGAGCGCGACGCTGTCGCCATTGCCGACCACGCGGTCGATCGGGGTCAGCTTCTCCACCTCCCGCGGCGCGACCACGGTGGCACCGGTCGCCTCTGCGATCGCCTTGTTCCCGCCCGCATGGTCGGGATGCCAGTGCGTGTTCCAGATCTGCGTGATCCGCCATCCCTTGGCTTCGGCCTGCTTCAGGTATTCTGCCCCGTCGGGCGTATCGATCGCTGCGGTCTCGCCGCTGTCGGGATCGTGGAGCAGGAAACCGTAATTGTCGGTCAGGCAGGGGAACTGGTGAACTTCGAGCATGGAGAGGAGATTAGGCATCCACGCGCCAAAGGGAAAGGCCCGCCTGCCGGAGTGGCAAGCGGGCCTTCCTGAATACCCTTGAGAAGGGCGGAAGAGCTTAGTCTTCCTTCTTCTTCAGCGCTTCGCCGAGGATGTCGCCGAGCGAGGCACCCGAGTCCGACGAACCGAACTGTGCAACCGCTTCCTTCTCTTCGGCGATCTGACGCGCCTTGATCGAGAAGTTGGGCTTCTTCGAACGGTCGAAGCCGATGACCAGTGCATCGACCTTGCCGCCGACCTGGAAGCGGTCGGGACGCTGTTCGTCGCGATCGCGGCCGAGGTCGCTGCGCTTGATGAAGCCGGTGGCGCCGTCTTCGCCGACCTGCACTTCGAGACCGCCATCGCGGACTTCGAGGATGGTGACGGTGACGGTTTCGCCCTTGCGGACGGTGCCCGCGGCGCCGGCTTCGGTCGGTGCACCCTTTTCGAGCTGCTTCATGCCGAGGCTGATGCGCTCCTTGTCGGTGTCGACGTCGAGCACGACGGCTTCGACCTGCTCGCCCTTGCGATGCAGGGCAAGCGCGTCTTCACCCGAGATGCCCCAGGCGATGTCCGACATGTGGACCATGCCGTCGACGTCGCCGTCGAGGCCGATGAACAGGCCGAATTCGGTGGCGTTCTTGACTTCGCCTTCGACCTTCGAGCCAACCGGGTGCTTCTCGGCGAACTCTTCCCACGGATTGCGCTGGGCCTGCTTGAGGCCGAGGCTGATGCGACGCTTCTCGCTGTCGACTTCCAGCACCATCACTTCGACTTCCTGCGAGGTCGAGACGATCTTGCCCGGGTGGACGTTCTTCTTGGTCCAGCTCATTTCCGAAACGTGGACCAGGCCTTCGATGCCCGGCTCGATTTCGACGAAGGCGCCGTATTCGGTGATGTTGGTGACGGTACCGGTCATCTTCATGCCGACCGGGTACTTTGCCGAAACGCCATCCCACGGATCCGATTCCAGCTGCTTCATGCCGAGGCTGATACGCTGGGTTTCTTCGTTGATGCGGATGATCTGGACGGTCACGGTCTGGCCGATCTCGATCATCTCGCTGGGGTGGTTGACGCGCTTGTAGCTCATGTCGGTGACGTGGAGCAGGCCGTCGATACCGCCGAGGTCGACGAAGGCGCCGTAATCGGTGATGTTCTTGACGACGCCGTCGATCACCTGGCCTTCGGCCAGCTTGTCGATCAGCTCGCTGCGCTGTTCGGCGCGGGTTTCTTCAAGCACGGCGCGGCGCGACACGACGATGTTGCCGCGACGACGGTCCATCTTGAGGATCTGGAAAGGCTGGGCCATGTCCATCAGCGGAGTGACGTCGCGCACGGGGCGGATGTCGACCTGGCTGCCGGGCAGGAAGGCCACGGCGCCGTCGAGGTCGACGGTGAAGCCGCCCTTGACGCGGCCGAAGATGCGGCCTTCGACGCGCTTGCCTTCACCGAATTCGTTCTCGAGCTTGTCCCAGGCGGCTTCGCGGCGGGCGCGGTCGCGGCTGAGCATTGCTTCGCCTTCGGCGTTCTCGACGCGGTCGACATAGACTTCGACTTCATCGCCGACGCCGGGAGCGGTTTCGCTTTCCGAACGCTGGAATTCCTTGAGGTCGACGCGGCCTTCGCTCTTCAGGCCGACATCGATGTGCGCCATGCCGTTTTCGATGGCGGTAACGGTGCCCTTGACGACGCGGCCTTCGAAGCCGCCGTCATCGGCGCCGCCGAGCTGCTCGTCGAGCATTTTCGCGAAATCATCGCGCGTGGGATTGGCTGCAGTTGCCATGTGTGTGTAGTCCTAACTTACGTTTGCTACCGGCCACCGGTTTTACCGGGGTCTTTACCCGTCTCTGCGCACCATTACGCAGGCCAACGGGGCAAGAGGGCCGCTATCTCCCGCGAGGCCGGATGCCAGCGCGGAAGTCCTTTCAATCGGGGATTGAGAGAACGGGCGCGCGCCTAGTCGAAAGTTACGCCAAAGGCAAGCAAATGCTGCGTTGTGGCACGCTGACCGCATTAGCACTTTCTTTCCGGTTGGCGCGATAACCGAGGCGGCATGGGCGGCGTGATGCGAGCGTTGCGCGAACGGGATCGAACCGAATGGAATACAGGATTGCGCCGGAGGATGTCAGGGTCGGCATGTTCGTGCGGGGATTCGGGGGAAGTTGGCTCGACCATCCGTTCTGGTTCGCCCGGTTCGCGGTCAAGGCCAAGCATCTCGCGCGGCTGCAAGCGGCAGACGTACCCTATATCGTGATCGATGACGAACGCGGCATTGGCCCGACAAGCGCATCGCCCGCGCCGATCGCGCCTCGCGCAGCGGAGATATGCGAGGTCCGCCCGAAGAACACACGATCCCATGGTGGTGCCGGGGGAGGCAATCCGGGCAAGCGTAGGATACCCTCCGGGTCCGGTTCGCGGACACGCAACAACGCGAAGACGCAGACCAGGAAGCTGGTGGCGCGCTCGCTTCGGATCATGCGCGACACTTTCGCACGGATCCGTGCGGGGCGCACCATCGAACTGGGTACTTTCGAGGAACTCGTCGGCGACATCGTGTCCACCGCAGGGCATTGCCCGCGCACGCTGATCGAGACGATCCGCCTCAAGCAGAAGGACGAGTACACCCATCTGCATTCGGTCGCGGTCGCGACGTTGATGGTGAATGTCGCACGCCAGCTCGGGCGCAACGAGCGCGAAGTCTACGAATACGGCCTTGCCGGGCTGTTCCACGATATCGGCAAGGTCCGCGTCGACGATGCGATCCTCGGAAAGGAAGGTAGCCTCAGCGCCGAGGAATTCGACCTTGTCCGTGCGCATCCGCAGGACGGCTTCGATATTCTCCGGGCCACACCGGGTCTTCCCGACGCCGCGCTCGATGTCTGCCTCCACCATCACGAACGTCCCGACGGCAAGGGTTATCCTTTCGGCCTGGCAGGGGAGGCACTGTCCGAGGTCGCCCGGCTCGGCGCCATCTGCGACGTCTATGACGCGCTGACCTCCGACCGGGCCTACAAGAGCGCCTGGTCCCCCGTCGATGCGGTGACCGCAATGTGGGGCTGGGACGGGCAGTTCGATCGCGAGTTGCTGTTTGCCTTCATGCACAGCATCGGCGTGTTCCCGACCGGCATGGTGCTCGCGCTGGATGACAATCGACTTGCGCTGGTGCTCGAACCCAGAAGCGACGCCCATCGCTCGCGCCTGCTGGTTTTCTTCTCGACTGCAACGCGCAGCGCATTACCGGCAGTCGAAGTCCCGATCGGCAAAGCGCGGGGCAGCTGCCGCATTACCGCTCCGGTCGATCCCGCAGATTTCGGGATTTGCGCCGAGGACTGCCAAGAGGCGAACCTGCGCAGTGCCGATTGGACCTGCGCGACACCCGGCACTCTCGCCGCCTGACAAACGCCGCTCAGCGCATGGAAAGGTCGACCGCCTCGATCGCAGCGGCGATCGCTTCCTCGCGGTCGAGCGCGCTGGTGTCGATCACGCGGGCATCGTCGGCGGGGACCAGCGGGGCCACCGCGCGGTTGCGGTCGCGTTCGTCGCGGCGTCGCAGATCATCCTGGATTTCAAGCAGGTTCACGCCCGCACCACGTTCGCGCATTTCGAGGAAGCGGCGTTGCGCGCGCGCTTCCACGCTGGCGGTGACAAACAGCTTGGCCTGAGCCTCGGGCGCGATCACCGTGCCGATGTCGCGCCCGTCGAGCACGGCGCCGCCCGCCTGCGTGGCGAAATTGCGTTGCCGTTCGAACAGCGCCTGCCGGACCGCGGGATGGACCGACACGCGGCTCGCCAGCCCGCCGGTCTGTTCATCGCGCAATTGCGGATCGTCGAGCAGGTGATCGGGGAAGGCGGTTGCGCCCAGAGCATCGCCCGGATCGTCCGGGTCGCCGCCATCGAGGAATACCTGACGCCCGACCGCGCGATAGAGCAGGCCGGTATCGAGATGCGGCAGCCCGTAATGCCTGGCGAGTGCCTTGGCGATGGTGCCCTTGCCCGAAGCGGTGGGGCCGTCGACGGCGATGATCATGCTTCACGCTCCCGTGTCGTGCGGCCGCTGCGCAATGCCTTGACGATGCCGTAGATCGCGATCGAAGCCCAGAAGCCTTCGAGTACGAGGCTGGGCCAATTGGTGTGGAACACCAGCGAAACGGTCAACAGCGCTGCGCCCATCAGATTGGTTCCGTGCAGGATGAACGGATTGGGTTCGTCCCTGAAGGTCAGATAGGCATAGGCGGCGATGATGCAGGCGGTCCCGCAGAAGCCCACGTAACTGGCCCAGTCGAGCCCGTTCACGACGCCGCCTCGGCGAGAAGGTCGAGGAAATTGGGGAAGCTGGTGGCGATCGGTTCGGCGCTGTCGATCTCGACTCCGGCCTCGCTGGCGATCCCAGCGACCGCCATGCTCATGGCGATGCGATGGTCGAGATGCGTGGCGACGATGCCTCCACCCGCCAGCGGCGTGCCACCCGAACCTTCGATGGTGAGGCCGTCTTCGTTCTCTTCCACCCGCGCGCCCGCGACACGCAGGGCGCTTGCCATGGCCGCCAGGCGGTCGCTTTCCTTGACGCGCAATTCCTCGAGCCCTCGCGTGACCGTGGTCCCCTTGGCGAGCGCCGCGGCCACAAAGAGAACGGGAAATTCGTCGATCATGCTGGGAGCGATGCCGGGATCGACCTCGATGCCATTCAGCGGCGCATGGCGGATGCGCAGATCCGCCACCGGCTCGCCGCCGACTTCGCGCTGGTCGAGCCTCTCGATTGCTGCGCCCATCTGTTCGAGCACCCGAAAGATGCCGTCGCGCGTCGGGTTGAGTCCGACATTCTCGATCACGAGATCGCTTTCGGGGACGATGCTGGCGGCGACCGCGAAGAAGGCGGCCGACGATGGATCACCCGGGACGTCGATGTCGCAAGGTTTGAGGTCGGCGGGCCCGTGGATCCGGATCACGCGTTCCCCGTTTTCTTCCTCAACCGTCAGTTCGGCACCGAAACCGCGCAGCATGCGTTCGGTATGGTCGCGCGTGGGCACGGGTTCGATCACGCTGGTGATGCCCGGCGTGTTGAGACCTGCCAGCAACACCGCGCTCTTGACCTGCGCGCTGGCGACGGGGAGACGATAGCTGATCGGGACCGCGGGTTGCATCCCTTCCATCATCAGCGGCAGCGTGCCGCCGGGGGAGGGGGTGAAGGACGCGCCCATCGTTGACAGCGGGTCGATGACGCGGCCCATCGGGCGCTGGGACAGGCTGGCATCGCCGGTGAAGGCGGCGGTAATGCCATGGCTGGCCAGGAGGCCCATCAGCAGGCGGGTCGAGGTGCCCGAATTGCCCATGTCGAGCGCTTGCGACGGTTGCAGCAGTCCGCCCACACCGACGCCGTCGACGATCCATTCGTCACCATCGCGCGCGATGGTGGCCCCCATCGCGCGCAGAGCGGCGGCGGTGGCCAGCACGTCCTCTCCCTCGAGCAGGCCCTTGATCCGGCTGCGCCCGACTGCCAATGCGCCGAACATCAGGGCGCGGTGGCTGATCGACTTGTCGCCGGGAACGCGGATTCGTCCGGTCAGCGGTCCGGCGGGCATGAAGCGGTGGGCGGTCAAGCGATTGTCCCATTGGCCAAGGTGGTGGAAGGCGGCGCTTTGACAGTGGCAATGCGTTCTGGCAAGGCGCGCGCGCTGTTGATTCCTGCATGGCAGGTTCCCATCAATACGATTACGAATTCACGGCTCCGCGGCACGATGCCCGGGGCGGCAGACTCAAGGATTACACATGGTCAAACCGGAATGGGGTACCAAGCGGACCTGCCCGAACTGTGGCACCCGCTTTTACGATCTGAACAAGGAAGATCCCGTCACCTGCATCGAATGCGGTGAGGAATGGACGCCGGAGCCGGTGCTCAAGTCGAAGCAGCCGATCCTTGCCGAGGAAGAGTCCAAGAAGAAGAAGGACGCCGAGGCCGATAGCGATCTGGGCGGTGACGACGACGAGGACGATCTCGACATCGACATCGACGAAGACGGCGATTCGCCCGATAACGAGGTGGACCTCGGCGGCGATGACGACCTCGGCGTGGAAACCAAGTCGAAGGGCGATGACGACGACGCCGACGAAAGCTGATTTTTTCTCTTGCGTTGCGCGAGGTGGCCTCATAAAGGGCTGCCTCCGCAAGGCTGGAGCGCCTCCCAGGACGCTCCTTTGAAAATGGTTCGGGGCCTTAGCTCAGCTGGGAGAGCGCTACAATGGCATTGTAGAGGTCAGCGGTTCGATCCCGCTAGGCTCCACCATTTCACCGGATTTGTTGGTAGCAGGCCGTGGCGACGGCTGCGGCTTGCTTCCACCACACCCGGGCTTGAGTTTGGGTTTCATCGGGGAATTCCCCACGCTGGCCGACGAGTTCTCGTCCGCCGGCGTTTTTCGCGTTTAATCGGGCCGGTCATGGTTCGATAAGGAGTTTAGGCAGTCATGTTCGACAATCTGTCCGACCGCCTCGGCAATGTGTTCGATCGCCTCAAGGGGCGCGGCGCGCTGTCGGAAAACGACGTGCGCGAAGCGATGCGCGAGATACGCATCGCGCTGCTCGAGGCCGATGTCGCGCTGCCGGTTGTCCGCCGTTTCATCGACGCGGTGACCGAGAAGGCGATCGGCCAGGACGTGCTCAAGTCGGTCACGCCCGGCCAGCAGGTCGTCAAGATTGTCGACGATGAACTGGTCGCTATGCTCGGCGGGGGTGAAGGCGCCGATCCCAAGGATCGCGAACTCAATTTCGCTGCCAAGCCGCCGGTCGTGATCATGATGGTCGGCCTGCAGGGTTCGGGTAAGACCACCACCACCGCCAAGTTGGGCAAGCTGCTCAAGGAGAAGCACGGCAAAAAGGCCATGATGGCCTCGCTGGACGTCAACCGTCCGGCCGCGCAGGAACAGCTCAAGGTGCTGGGCGAGCAGGTCGAGGTGGCGACGCTGCCGATCGTCGAGGGCCAGCAGCCGGTCGATATCGCGCGCCGCGCGATGGAAAGCGCCAAGCTGCAATCGGCCGACGTGCTGCTGCTCGATACCGCGGGGCGCCTGCATGTCGATGAAGCGCTGATGGCCGAGATGAAGGCCATTGCAGGCGTATCGGCGCCGACCGAAGTGCTGCTGGTGGTCGACAGCCTGACCGGGCAGGACGCGGTCAATGTCGCGCAGAGCTTTACCGGCGAAGTGCCGCTGACCGGCGTGGTGCTGACCCGCATGGACGGCGATGCGCGTGGCGGTGCGGCGCTGTCGATGCGCTATGTCACGGGCAAGCCGATCAAGTTCGCGGGCACGGGCGAGAAGCTCGATGCGATCGAGGCATTCGATCCCAAGCGCGTGGCCGGCCGCATTCTCGGCATGGGCGACGTCGTCAGCCTCGTCGAGAAGGCCGCCGAGACGATCAAGGCCGACGAGGCCGAGGCGCTCGCCAAGAAAATGGCCAAGGGTCAGTTCGACCTCGAGGACCTGCGCATGCAATTGAAGCAGATGCAGAGCATGGGCGGGCTGGGCATGCTCGCGGGAATGCTACCGGGCATGAAGAAAGCCAAGGCGGCGATGGCCGCCTCGAGCATGGACGACAAGGTGCTCGTCCACATGGATGCGATCATCGGTTCGATGACCCCCAAGGAACGCAAGAACCCCGCATTGATGAACGCCAAGCGCAAGAAGCGCGTTGCGGCGGGTTCGGGTACCGACGTGCAGACCGTCAACAAGGTGCTGAAAATGCACCAGGAGATGGGCCGCGCGATGAAGCAGATCAAGAAGATGGGCGGCCTCAAGGGGCTCGGCGCGCTGTTCGGCAAGGGCGGCATGGGTGCCGCCATGCCCGGCCTCGGAGGGTCCGGCGGTGCCGCGGGCGGCTTGCCCGGAATGGGCGGCGGCAAGGGCCCAGGCGTGGATATGAACACGCTCCCGCCCGACCTGCAGGACATGCTCAAGAAGAAATAAGTTTCAGACGTTTACATTCGAAAGGTAATACCAAATGGCAGTTGCAATCCGTCTTTCGCGTGGTGGTGCCAAGAAGCGCCCCTACTACCGCATCGTTGTCGCTGACTCGCGCTCGGCGCGTGACGGCAAGTATCTCGAGCAGATCGGCACCTACAACCCGATGCTGCCCAAGGATTCGGGTGAGCGCGTGAAGCTCAACGAAGACCGTGCGCGCCACTGGCTGTCGGTCGGCGCGCAGCCGAGCGACCGCGTCCACCGCTTCCTCGATGCCGCCGGCATCCTCGAGCGCGCGCCGCGCAACAACCCCAAGAAGGCCGAGCCGGGCGAAGCCGCCAAGGAACGCGCCGAGGAAAAGGCCGCCAAGATCGCTGAAGCCGAAGAAGCCGCCAAGGCCGCCGCGGAAGAAGCCAACGCACCGGCTGAAGAAGCAGCGACCGAAGACGCTCCGGCTGAAGAGGCTGCTGCAGAAGAAGCTACCGAAGACAAGGGCGAGTAATCGCGCCCATGTCGGACAAGCCCCTCACGCTGGCTGCCGTCACCGGTGCGCATGGCGTGTCGGGCGAAGTCCGACTGAAGCTGTTTGGCGAGGGCGTCGATGCACTCAAGGCCATTGCCAGCTTCAACGAGGGTACGCTGACTCTCAAGAAAATCCGCAGCGACAACAAGGGCGGTGCCGTCGCGCGCTTTGCCGAGGTGAAGGATCGCACCGCGGCCGAGCAGCTGCGCGGCACCGCCCTTTCTGTTTCCCGCGAGGCCTTGCCCTCGCTGGATGAAGACGAATTCTACTTCTCCGACCTGCTCGACCTCGCAGTGGTCACCGATACGGGCGACGCGGTTGGCCGCGTCTGCGCAGTGGAGAATTTCGGCGCCACCGACATCGTCGAGATCGAGAAACCCGACGGCAAGAAGTTCATGGTTCCGCTGACCAGGCAGGCCGTACCCGGCTGGGACGAACGGACATTGACGATCGCGGAAGGGTTCTGGGATAGGTAGACGCGCAATGAGCGCGTTTGCGACAGACCTGTGGCGAAAGCTGGCCGCCTACGAGGTCGGTCCCCGTGATGCCGCGTTTACTTTCTCGCAGCGGCTTGCACGCGAAAACCGCTGGTCGCCCGCCCATGCCGCGCGGGTACTCACCGAATACAAAAGGTTCTGCTATCTCGCGAAGACTGCGGGGCATCCGGTCACTCCCTCCGACGCGGTCGACCAGGCGTGGCATCTCCATCTCACCTATAGCCGCGATTACTGGCAGCGCTTCTGCCCCGACATCCTCGAAGCCGAACTGCATCACGGCCCGACCGCGGGTGGCAGCACCGAGCGCACGCGCTATTACGACCAATATGCCGCCACGCTCGCGAGTTACGAGATCGCTTTCGGAGAGCCGCCGCCAGACGATATCTGGCCCACGGCGCACCGCCGTTTTGTTATCGACCCGCTGTCTTTCCGCGTTAACCCGCACGATGTAGTGATATTGCCGCGTGGCGCGGTCCGGTTTGCGGGTATCGCGGCCGGTCTGGCGTTGGCTGCGGCGGCGGCGGGATTGATCTGGGGAGGGTAGTGCCGGTGATAGAGGGCTTTTCCACCTATTCGGGAAGCGACTTCCTGTTGTTCTACGCCGTGCTGGTCGTCGCAGCGATCGTGGCGGGTGTGTGGGTGCCCACGCTGCTGCGTGCGGACGGGGCCGAGCGTAGTGTGCAGGACCGCTACGAGGCTGCCTTTCTGGCAGGAGGCGGGAAACGCGTCGCCGAGACCGCGCTGGCGCAATTGCTCGCAGAAGACGCGCTTGCACCGTCGGGCGAACGCAAGGTCCGCGTCATCCGTGAGACGGCAGCGAAACACCCGCTCGAGAAAACCTTGCTGCGCAAGCCACTGCCTTTCGGCTTGACCGAAACCTACAAGGCGATCGAACCGCATATCGCGGACATAAAGCAGCGACTGGTCCAGCAGGGGCTGCTGCTCGCGGACAGCCAACGCATGCCGCTGCGGATCGTCTCGGTGCTGCCCTATCTGGTGGTGCTTGGGATCGGCTGGTTTCGCCGCGCTGCCGGGGTCGCCGAGGGCGAGCCTGTCGGATACCTCACTGCGCTGATGGTGGTGGCGGCGATCTTCGCGTTGATCCGCTTCGTCAAACTCGACCCGCGGACACGCGGCGGGATCACAGCGGTGGCGGATGCGCGCAACATCAGCAAGCGGCTCAAGACCGCGCCAACGACGCCCGAGGTGGGTTATGGCGTGGCACTGTTCGGGACGGCAATTCTCGCGGGAACGCCTTATGCGGAACTGCATGCCATGCGCGAGGCGGCGCGCGGCGACGGGTCGGGCGGATATGCCGCCGACGGCTCGGACAGCTCGGACGGATCGGGCAGCAGCGACAGCGGCTGCGGCGGCGGTTGCGGAGGATGCGGCGGCTAGCGACGCAGCGGGGCCTGCGCGGCGAGGTGGTTGCGGATCGTGGTTGCGGCGACACCGGCCTGTCCCATCGCATGGCTGATCTGGTCGAGGCCGAGAACCACGTCTCCCGCGGCGAACAGGCCCGGAATGCTCGTTTCGAGGTGGTCGTCGACCAGCACGCAGCCCTCGTCGCTGACGCGGGCACCCGCCGATACGGCGAGGCCCGACCGGATGACCGATCCCAGCGCGGGATAGATGCTGTCGAACGCCATCCGTCCCTCTGGGGTATCGAAGGCGATCCGGTCGTTCTCAATTGCGAAGTTCCCGCAGGGCCCCGCCACGCGGTCCACTCCTGCATCATCGAGTGCACGGATGCACTGCGGGGACAGGTCGTGATCGCCATGCGGCGATACCAGAGTCAGATCGCGCGTGTAGCTGCGGATGAACTGGGCCTCCGCCGTGCCGTGATTCCCGCTGCCGATGACCGCCACCCGCTTGTCGGTCACCTCGTATCCGTCGCAGACGGGGCAGTAGCGGATCAGCCCGCGGCTCAGCGCCTCGTCGTGCAACGGCTCGTCTATCCCGTCGGGGCGGTTGTTGACCACACCGGTGGCGAGCAGGACGGTGCGTGCACGATATTCCTCATCGTCGCAGCAGACGGTGAAGTGGTCGCCGTCGCGTTTCAGGTCGGATACCCGCCTGGGTTCGCGTAGCGCACCATATCTGGCCGCCTGGTCGCGCATCCGCTCGAGCAACTCCTCGCCGTTGATGCCGTCGGGAAAGCCGGCATGATTGCGCGTGCGCGGGATCCAGCCCGCCCGACTGGTGCCGCAATCGAACATGCGGATCGAGAGGTGGTAGCGCGCAAGATAGATTGCCGCGGTCAGCCCGGCGGGACCTGCGCCCACGATGATGCAATCGTCGATGTCCATGGCCTTCCTACGCGCAGCGGGACCAAGCGTTGCCGTTGGCAGAGTGATATAGGCCTCCTGCCCCCTTGGGCATTGTCGTTCGGGGCAGATATGACACAGCGACGAGCCAAGGGAGGATTGCACCGCCATGTTCGACAACGCCATATTTCTCGCTGCATCCTATGCCGCGATGTCCGCCGGGCTCAGCGCCACAGTGGCGAAAGTCTCACCGACCATCGGACCGCGGCTGCGGCATCTGTTTGCGGGAACCGCTCCGATTGCCGCGGTGCTTGGAATGCGGCTGACCGAAGCCGATAGCGTGACGCTGCAGGGTATGGACCTGTTCGCTGCGGGCGGGCTGGTCGTGCTCGGCGTCGTTACCTCCACCCTTGTCGGCAAGGCGGTGCCTTCGGCTAGGATCCCGCCGCAGGGCGTCGACGATCGGCGCGCGCTCCCGCACTAGGCCTGCGGCCCGCTATGGCGCTGTCATCGATAGGCGGCTAGGGCGCGGCGCATGAGTTTCGCCGCCACCATCCTCACGCTCTATCCCGAGATGTTTCCCGGCCCGCTCGGCGTCAGCCTTGCGGGGCGTGCGCTCGAGCGCGGGGACTGGTCGTGCGAGACCGTCCAGATCCGCGATTTCGCGACCGACAAGCATCGTACGGTCGACGATACACCCGCGGGGGGCGGCGCGGGCATGGTGCTCAAGCCGGACGTGCTTGGCGCGGCCATTGCCAGCGTGGGGGAGGGGCGACCGATCCTGGCCATGACCCCGCGCGGCAAGCCGGTCACGCAGGCACGCATCCGCGAAATCGCTGCCGGGCCCGGCGTTGCCATATTGTGCGGGCGGTTCGAAGGCTTCGACGAACGCATCTTCGAGGCCTATCCGCAGATCGAGCAGGTCAGCCTTGCCGATATCGTCCTGTCGGGCGGAGAGACCGCCGCGCTCGCCATTCTCGACGCTTGCATTCGCCTGCTTCCCGGAGTAATGGGCGCGCCCGATAGCGGAGTCGAGGAGTCCTACGAGAACGGGCTCATCGAATATCCGCAATACACCCGACCTCAGGAATGGGAAGGGCGCACGATCCCTGAAGTGCTGCGATCGGGGGATCATGCGAAGATCGCTGCCTGGCGCAAGGCCAGGAGCGAGGAAGACACACGGTTACGCAGGCCGGACCTTTGGGATCGCTACAGTGGCGATCGGGACCGACCTGCCTCTGGCGCGCGGCGAAAAGACTAAGGATACGGTTCGATGAACCTCATTCAGCAGCTCGAAGCAGAAGCGATCGAGAACCTCGGGAAGGACATTCCCGATTTCCGCGCCGGTGACACCGTGCGCGTCGGCGTCCGCGTTGTCGAAGGCAACCGCGAACGCGTTCAGAATTTCGAAGGCGTTGTCATTGCCCGCTCGAACCGCGGCATGGGCAGCAACTTCACCGTCCGCAAGATGTCGTTCGGCGAAGGCGTGGAGCGTGTGTTCCCGCTCTACTCGCCGATCCTCGACAGCGTCACCGTCGTGCGTCGCGGCATCGTGCGTCGTGCCAAGCTCTACTACCTGCGCGGCCGCACCGGCAAGCGCGCGCGTATCGCGGAACGCCGCGACAACGCGCCCAAGGCGTAAGCTTACGACACCAGTTCTCTTCGCGAGAATCTTGGGGCGGTTTCCCTTCGGGGAGACCGCCCTTTTTCTGTTGCGGCGCCGGAGATCTCGGGCGGCACCCTTGCTTTCGCCGACGCGCGTTGCGAGGAACCCGCAACTGTTCCTGCGGAGACCATATGAAACCCCTGACCCTTGCCGCCGCACTCACGCTCGGCACCTGCCTAACCGCGCCGTGCCAGGCGCAGACCACGACGGAGACCGCGCCCATGGATCTGACCTTCGAACGCGTCTTTGCATCGCCCGGGCTCGACGGGCCCACGCCGCGCAAGGTGAAGCTGTCCCCCGATGGTCGCTATCTCACGCTGCTGCGCAATCGCGCCGACGACCGCGAGCGCTACGATCTGTGGGCCTATGACCGGAACGCGGGCGAATGGGCGATGCTGGTCGACAGCGAGGCGCTGGGATCGGGCCGCGACCTGTCCGAAGACGAGAAGATGCAGCGCGAGCGCGCACGGGTCGGCAGCCTGAAGGGGATCATCGACTATCAGTGGACCAAGGATGCCAGCGGCGTGCTCGTCCCGCTCGACGGCGACCTCTACCTCGCGCGGCTGGGCGGGGAAACGGTGCAACTTACCGATACCGAGGAGAGCGAGCTCAATCCCGCACTGAGCAACACCGGCGCCTACGTATCCTTCGTTCGCGACCGCCGGCTCTGGGTCGGTGAAACGGGCGGGGAAGCGCAGCCCGTTACGCCGAAGGAAGGCGAGGACGTGCGCTGGGGCGAGGCGGAGTTCGTCGCGCAGGAGGAAATGGCGCGGCTGACCGGCTATTGGTGGAGCCCCGACGACCGGCGCGTGGCGGTCGAACGCTTCGACGAGAGCATGGTAGGCATTGTCACGCGCGCGGCGATCGGCGCCACCGGCACCAAGGTATTCGACCAGCGCTATCCGGTCGCGGGCAGCGAGAATGCCGATGTCGAACTCTACGTGATGGACCCCGACGGCAACAACCGCATCAAGGTCGATCTCGCCGCGCACCAGCAGCCCGGTATCTATACTGAAGGCGATCCGACCGATTTCTATCTCGCACGGGTGGACTGGGCGCCCGATGGCAGCGCGCTTTACGTCCAGCGCCAGAACCGCGAGCAGACCGTGCTCGACATGCTCAAGGTCGATCCGGCGACGGGCGAAAGTGAGATACTCTTTACCGAACAGGCGGCGATAGAAGATTACTGGATCAATCTTGGCGACGACTACAAATGGCTTGATGACGGCAGCTTGATTTGGTGGTCGGAGCGCGACGGCTATGGCCACCTCTATCGATACGATGACCTCAGTAGCATGCCGGAAGAGGAAAGGGTTCACACCTCTACCGACGGGACGTTAAATGTCCTGCTCGGAAGCTGGCGTCAGCTAACGCGCGGTCCTTGGGTCGTATCCAAGCTGGTCGGGGTCGACCAAGATGCCGGGCACCTGTTCTACCTTGCGACGAGCGAGGAAGACCCACTCGAGCAGCATATCTATTCGCTCGATTACACCGACCCTTCGGCGCAGTCGCAGCGGCTCACTGAAACGGGCTATACCCACTCGGCAACGATGGACGGCAAGGGCCAGACTCTCGTCATCACGCGGTCGAACGACGACACTCCGCCGCACAGCTATATCGCCGACCAGCAGGGCCAGCGCCTCGCCTGGATCGAGAAGAACGCGCTCGACGCGGATCATCCCTATGCGCCCTATCTCGCCAGCCACCGGCCCACGCAATACGGGACGATCGAAGCCGAGGACGGCACGCCGCTCTATTGGGAGATGGTCACGCCCGAAATGGAGCCGGGCAAGCGTTACCCGGTCTATTACTACCACTACAGCGGGCCGGGGCCGCAAATCGTCAACCGCGGCTGGAACGGTGCGCTGCGGCAGGCGATCGTCGACAAGGGCTACATCTGGTTCGCGCTCGACAATCGTGGCAGCAACTATCGCGGGGTCGCTTTCGAACAGCCGCTCTACCGCGCGATGGGCGGGGTCGAGGTGCGCGACCAGAAGGCCGGGGCAGAATATCTCAAGACGCTCGAATTCGTCGATCCCGACAAGATCGCGATCGATGGCTGGTCCTATGGCGGCTACATGACGCTGAAGCAGTTGCAGGCCGATCCAGGTCTGTACGCAGCGGGCGTCAGCGGCGCCCCGGTAACCCGCTGGGAACTGTACGACACCCATTATACCGAGCGCTACATGGGTACACCGCAGGCCGATGGCGAGGCCTACACCGCTGCCAGCGCCATTCCCGAAGCCACGAAGATCACCGATCCGCTGTTGATTATCCACGGCATGGCCGATGACAATGTCGTATTCGAAAACGCGACCGAAGTGATCTCCGCGATGCAGGAGGCCAATGTGCCGTTCGAGATGATGCTCTATCCCGGATACACCCACCGCGTTTCGGGCGAGCAGATCTCGCCGCACCGCTACAACACCGTGTTCCGCTTCCTCGAAAGCCACGGCGTCACGCCGCCCGAGTGAGGCTTTAGGCCGCGCAAACGTATGTGCGCTTGCGGGGACGCGGGTAATCGCTATCTCCGCGGGCGCATACTGACTGGAGAATTGAATTGGGTTATCGTGTTGCCGTGGTCGGCGCGACCGGGAATGTCGGTCGTGAAATGATGCAGGTGCTCGCCGAGCGTGCCTTCCCCTGCGACGAGGTCGCGGCGGTGGCCAGCAGTCGCTCGCATGGCACTGAGGTCGAGTTCGGCGACACCGGCAAGATGCTCAAATGCAAGAACATCGAGCATTTCGACTGGTCGGGCTGGGATATTGCGCTGTTTGCTGCAGGCAGCGGTCCGGCAAAGGAATACGCCCCCAAGGCGGCGGCTGCCGGCTGTGTCGTGATCGACAACAGCTCACTCTACCGGATGGACCCGGACGTGCCGCTGATCGTGCCCGAGGTGAACCCGGATGCGATCCACGACTATGCCAAGCGCAATATCATCGCCAATCCCAACTGCTCGACCGCGCAGCTGGTCGTCGCACTGGCCCCGCTGCATCGCGCCGCGAAGATCAAGCGCGTGGTCGTTTCGACCTACCAGTCGGTTTCGGGTGCGGGCAAGGCGGGAATGGACGAGCTGTTCCAGCAGAGCCGCGCGATCTTTGTCGGCGATCCGATCGAACCGGTGAAGTTCACCAAGCAGATCGCCTTCAACGTCATTCCGCATATCGACGTCTTCATGGACGATGGTTCGACCAAGGAAGAATGGAAGATGGTGGTCGAGACCAAGAAGATCCTTGATCCGAAGATCAAGCTCAACGCCACCTGCGTGCGCGTGCCGGTTTTCGTCGGCCATTCCGAAGCGGTCAATATCGAGTTCGAGAACGAGCTCAGCGCCGAAGACGCGCAGGAAATCCTACGCGAGGCGCCGGGTATCATGCTGATCGACAAGCGTGAGGACGAGGGTTACGTGACCCCGGTGGAAAGCGCGGGCGACAGCGCCACCTATATCAGCCGCGTGCGCGACGATCCGACGGTCGACAACGGCATCACGCTGTGGTGCGTTTCGGACAATCTGCGCAAGGGCGCCGCTTTGAATGCGGTGCAGATCGCGGAACTGCTCGGCCGCGAATGTCTTAAGAAGGGATGATCCGTACAGCCCCGCTCATCGCCCTGCCGCTCCTGCTGCTCGCCTGCTCGGGTGGGCCGGAAGACTCGGCGACGAGCGCCGATCGCGAAGGCACCGAGGCTGCGCTCACCAATCCTTCGATCGAGCAATTCGACGATGCCGTGGTGGTGGTCGATGCAAACGGGCTTGGGCCCAAGGGCGAAGAGCCGCTGCGTTTCGGCGCGCCACGCGCAGAAGTGGACAGTGCAATCGAAGCGGCTTTCGGCTCCGCTCCGGAACGCTCGAGCAACGACGAATGCGGCGCGGGGCCTATGGAATTCAGCCAGTTCGGCCCGCTGCAAATCGCCTATATGGATGACGAATTCCGCGGCTGGTTCCTGCGCGAAGGCGAAGGAGTGGCAACCTCCGATGGCGTTCAGCCCGGTACGACAACGCTCGACACGCTCAAGCGCGAACGACAGGTTCGCGAACTCGACACGACGCTTGAGGGCGAATTCGAATATACCGCCGCCGATTACGGCACGATTACCGGCTTCGCCGAGGATGGTGAACTGGTACGCGGGCTCCAGGCGGGGATCAGCTGCTTCTTCCGGTAGTCGTTATCCGCTGGCGAGCCGGGATCGAACGACCTCCTGCACAAGGCCGGTTGCGGTCCGCGCTTTCGCTGCGAGGCCGGAGATGTATAACTCTGCTGCATGACCCTGACTGCAGAGCTCTATTTCAGCTTCCGCTCGCCTTATAGCTACCTCGCGGTCGGGCGCTATCGCGCGATGACCGAGAAATACGATCTCGACATTGCGCTGCGCCCCGTCTGGCCGCTGGCAATCCGCGAACCCGATTTCTTCGAGCGCAACCATCCCAACTGGCTCGGCTACACGATGCGCGACATGCTGCGCGTGGCGCAGTTCCATGATATTCCCTTCGGTGCACCGCGACCCGATCCGATTGTGCAGGATGTCGCGACACGCAGGATCGCTGCCGACCAACCGCATATCCGCCGGGTCACCCGCATGGGACAGGCTGCGGCACGGCGCGGATCCGGTCTGCCCTTCGCGCATGAAGCGGGGCAGCTCATCTGGGGCGGGCAGGAAAACTGGCACGAGGGGGACCATCTCGGCGGCGCGGTCGCCCGGGCTGGCCTCGACCCGGCGGAGATCGAGCGCGAAGTCGCCGCGCAGCCTGATGCGCTCGACGCCGAGATCGCCGCTAACCAGGACGCGCTCGAGGCGGCAGGTCACTGGGGTGTGCCCACCCTCGTGTTCGACGGTGAACCCTTCTTCGGGCAGGACCGTATCGAAATGGTCCGCTGGAGAATGGACCAGAAGGGGCTGACAGAACGATGAACACCGAATTCTTCGACAGCTTCGACGGTACGCGGCTAGCGCTTCATCGACACGGGGAAGGGCGGCCGTTCGTGCTGCTTCACGGCCTGTTCTCCAGTGCGGCGATGAACTGGATCAAATGGGGGCATCACGAGGCGATCGCGGCGCAGGGATATGAAGTTCTCATGCTCGATTTCCGCGTCCATGGCGAAAGCGCCGCACCCCGAGATCCCGAAAACTATCCCGGCAACGTGCTGGTGCGCGATGTTGCGGCGGTGGTCGATCACCTCGGGCTCGAGGATTACGACCTCGGCGGCTTCTCGCTCGGCGCGCGCACCTCGCTGCTCGCAGTAGCGCACGGCGTGTTGACGCCCGCGCATCTGGTGATCGGGGGGATGGGGACCGCGGGGCTTGGCGAATGGCAGCGCCGCGCGGCCAAGTTCCGCCGCGTGATCGACGAATTCGATGCCATCCCCAAAGGCGATCCCGACTATTTCTCGATGCAGTTCCTCAAGTCGCAAGGGGTCGATCGCGTGGCGGCACGGTTGCTGCTCGACACCATGCCCGACCTCGATCTCGCGATGCTGGACAACATCACCATGCCGACGCTGGTGGTATGTGGTGACGAAGATCGCGACAATGGTTCGGCGGAGGAACTGGCCGGACTTCTGCCCGATGCCGATTTCGTCGAGGTGCCGGGAACGCATATGAGCAGCGTGACCAAGCCCGATCTCGGTCAGGCGATCGCCGAATGGCTGGGGCGGCAGGCATGAACGCGGCTGCCCCGGAACTGCGCTGGTGGTTCTGGGGCCTCTTCGCTTTCGTAGTGGTGGTAGGATTGGGCGCCGCGGTCACCGCACCAGACCCGGTCACATTCGGGATCACCGATCACCAGGCGGCAGGGACCGCCGCGCGGGTCGACGCGATCCAGACGCAATGGCGTGAGGGCGGGGTGCGCCCGCTTGCGATCCTCGCGATGATCGGCGATCTCGTCTTCATCGCAATCTACGGCTGGGGCAGTTGGCGCGCTGGCCGCAGCTTCATGCCGGCGGGCGGCCGGGTCCGGGTCATCGGCGCATTCATTGCCGCTGCGGCGCTGGTATTCGTGCTGACCGACTATACCGAAACGGTGCTCCAGATCATCCAGCTCATCGCCGACAAGGGATCGGATCCCCTCGCTGCGTCCGCCGCCACCGCGCGGCCCTTCAAGGTATTGGCGTGGATCGTCACTTTCGTCGGCGTGCCGGTAGCTCTGGTCATGCGACGGATCGATGCTGGGCCGCTTGATTAACCCGCGCTGCAGGTGCAATCCGGTAGCACGTGAAACCACATTATCGTTTCTGAGAGGTCCTGCATGAAATTCGCATCCGTCGCGCTCACCGCGCTCGCCGTCTCGCTGGCCACGCCCGCAATGGCCGACCATCACGCTGCCGGAACCGAGGCGGCGGCGAGCGCCTACCCGATGACGCCGCAGGGTGCGGCCGACTGGGTGGCCATGGTCGAGAAAGACATGTTCGATTTCTCGGTCGAATACGGGCGCGTGCTGTGGCTCAACAACACTTACATCGTCCATGACAGCGACCAGCTTGCGGCGAAATACGGCGCGGAGGCGACCGAGAAGTCGGTCCGCTACGCCAATGAAGCGGCGAAATATGCGCGCGTCGAGAGGCTCGATGCCGAGGTCGCGCGCAAACTCGACATCCTGCGCAACGGCATCGTCATGCCCGCACCGGTGCGCGATGGCGCGGCGACCGAGCTGAACGAAATCGCAACCAAGCTCGGCTCGGCCTATGGTAAGGGCAAAGGCACGCTCAATGGCGAGGAAATCAACGGCAGCGACATCGAGGCCGAGATGGGCAACCTCGATCGCACCCCCGTTGAACTGGCCGAGATGTGGGCCAGCTGGCACGACAATGTCGGTGCTCCCATGCGCGGCGACTACCAGCGCATGATCGCCATCGCCAACGAAGGCTCGAAAGAGCTCGGTTTCGCCGATCTCGGTGCGATGTGGCGCTCGAACTACGACATGGACCCCGACCAGTTCGCGGCCGAGACCGAACGCATGTGGCAGGAAGTGAAGCCGCTCTACATGGCGCTGCACACCTATGTGCGCGGCAAGCTCAACGCCAAGTACGGCGCCGAAGTCCAGCCCGCCACCGGCCCGATCCGCGCCGATCTGCTCGGCAATATGTGGGCGCAGGAATGGGGCAACATCTATCCGTTGGTCGCACCCGAAGGGGCCGGTGACATCGGTTATGATCTCACCGACCTGATCACCGCCAAAGGTCTCGACGAGATCGAGATGGTGCGCACCGGCGAACAGTTCTTCTCCTCGCTCGGCTTCGAGCCGCTGCCGGAAACCTTCTGGGAACGCAGCCAGTTCGTGAAGCCGCAGGATCGCGAGGTCGTGTGCCACGCCAGCGCGTGGGATGTGGACAATGTCGACGACCTGCGCATCAAGATGTGCATCAAGAAGAACGCAGACGATTTCATCACGATCCACCACGAGCTGGGCCACAACTATTACCAGCGCGCCTACAACCAGCAGGACTATCTGCACCTCAACGGCGCCAATGACGGGTTCCACGAGGCAATCGGCGACATGATCGCGCTGTCGATCACGCCCGAATACCTGGTGCAGATCGACATGCTCGACGAGGCGGACGTGCCCAGCGCGGACAAGGACATCGGCCTGCTGCTGCGTCAGGCGATGGACAAGGTCGCCTTCCTGCCCTTCGGCCTGATGGTCGATCGCTATCGCTGGGGTCTGTTCGACGGTTCGATTCCTGCGGACCAACTCAACAAGGGCTGGAACGACCTGCGGCTCGAATATCAGGGCATCGTACCCCCGGTCGAGCGCGACGAAAGCGGTTTCGATGCGGGCGCCAAATACCATATCCCCGGCAACGTACCGTACACGCGCTACTTCCTTGCGCGGATCCTGCAGTTCCAGTTCTTCAAGGCCGCATGCGATCAGGCGGGTTGGGAAGGGCCGCTGCATCGCTGCTCGTTCTACGGCAATGAGGAAGTCGGCAAGAACCTCGACGCGATGCTGGAGATGGGCGCGAGCAAGCCATGGCCCGATGCGCTCGAAGCCTTCACTGGCGAACGTCAGATGAGCGGCGCAGCGATGGCCGAGTATTTCGCCCCGCTCAAGGCTTGGCTCGACGAGCAGAACGCGGGTATGGCCGAAGGGTGGTAAGCCGTATCGCCCTGCTACTCGCCCTGCCGCTGGCGGTCGCCTGTGCGCCCCTCGCGGGGGGCGAGGACGCGCTCGCACCGCCGCAGAAGGCAAGCGTGCCGGGTGCACTGTTCGTCGCAGGCAAGTTCGGCAACACCTTGTCGAAGGTCGATCTCGCCAGCGGCTCGGTAGCGATCACGGTCGATAGCTGCGCCAATCCGCACGAACTGGCGACTTCACCCGATGCGGCGCATGTCGCGCTTGCCTGCTATGGCGGACAGAGTGTGGATGTGTTCCGCACGTCCGATCTGGCGAAGGTGACAAGCATCGATCTGGGCGATGGCGCGCGTCCGCATGGCATCGTGTGGCACGCCAATGGCGATCTCTACGCCACTGCCGAGGGGCGCCGTTCGATCTTCTGGATCCACGATCCACTCGGCCAGGCCGACACCTTCGAATATGCCTCGGGCCAGGACGGCACGCATATGCTCGCGGTCGCGCCCAACGGCAATCATGCGTGGACGACCAATCTGGGATCGCGCACGGTCAGCCTGATCGATCTCAAGACGCGGCGCGCACCGCGCTCGGTCGAGGTGGGCGAGGAGCCCGAAGGCATCTGGCTTTCGGACGATGGCGAAACGCTGTGGGTGTCCGCACGCAAGTCGGATGCTGCCTTCAAGCTCGACCCGCAGACGCTTGCGGTTCGCGAGCGGATCGCGACCGGTCGCTTTCCCCTGCGTATAACGCTACGGCCGCAAGGCGATTATGCCGTGACGTCCGATCTTGCAGATGGCGCGCTGAGCGTGATCGACACCGCTAGCGGTGAAGTCGTGCGTACCATCGTCGTTTCAAGCGTCGAAGAAGCGATGGAGCGGACGCAGGTGACCATACTGTTCTCACCCGATGGCGAGCGGATCTACGTGGCCGAAACCACTGCGAACACGATCGCCGAAGTCGATTTCGCCAGCGGGCGCGTTTTGCGGCGGCTGCCGGGCAAGGGCGGCGGCGACGGAATTGCCATCATCGAATGAGCGTGAAGCGCAAGGAACTCCCGGTGGTGGGCTGGCGCGAACTGGTCCACCTTCCCGAACTCGGGCTGCACGCCGTTCCCGCGAAGATCGACACGGGCGCGCGCACCTCCTCGCTGCACGGCACGGTGCTCGAGGAATTCGAGCGTGACGGTGAGCGATACGTCCGCTTCGCAGTCGATTTCGCACAGCAGCACGTCAGGCAGGTGTGCGAGGCAGTGCATGTCGATGTTCGTGGGATCACCAGTTCGAATGGCGAAACCCAGCGTCGCTATGTTATCAAGACGCCATTGAAGATCGGCGGCGTCGAGTTTCGAGCCGAGATCAGCCTTGCCGACCGGCGCGACATGCGCTTCCCGATGCTGATCGGCCGTTCGTCGCTGCGCCGTCGTTTTGTAGTCGACAGCGGCTATTCTTGGCTGCAGACGCCGGAAATGAAGGTCACGAAAGGCCACAAACCATGAAAATCGCGATGCTGGCGCGCAATCCGAATCTCTATTCGCACCGCCGCTTGCAGCAGGCGGCGGAGGATCGCGGGCACCAGTTCGACATCCTCAACACGCTGCGCTGCACGGTGCATATCGCCAGTCACAAGCCAGAGGTGTTCTACAATGGCGAGCCTTGCATCGGCTACGATGCGGTGATCCCGCGGATCGGTGCGTCGATCACCAATTACGGTCTCGCCATCCTGCGCCAGTTCGAGATGCGGGGCTGCTGGCCGCTCAACGAAAGCGTCGCGATCGGGCGCAGCCGCGACAAGCTGCGCAGCATGCAGATCCTCGCCAAGCATGGGCTAGGCCTGCCGCTGACCGCCTATGCCAACGATCCCAAGGCAGCCGAAGAAATCATCAAGGCGGTCAAGGGGCCGCCGGTGGTGATCAAGCTGCTGGAGGGCACGCAGGGCATCGGTGTCGTCCTTGCCGAAACGATGTCATCGGCCAAATCGGTGATCGAGGCGTTCCGCGGCGCCAACGTCAACATCCTGGTGCAGGAATTCATCAAGGAAGCGGGCGGTACCGACATTCGAGCCCTCGTGGTCGGCGGCAAGGTCGTGGCGGCGATGAAGCGCACCGGTGCGCCCGACGATTTCCGCAGCAACCTCCACCGTGGCGGCAGCGCGCAGCTGATCAAGATCACTCCCGAGGAACGCAGCACAGCCGTTCGCGCGGCCAAGCGCATGGGGCTGAATGTCTGCGGCGTCGACATGCTGCGATCCAATCACGGCCCCGTGATCATGGAGGTAAACAGTTCGCCCGGGCTCGAGGGAATCGAGAACGCCACGGGCAAGGACATTGCCGGGATGATCATCGATTTCATCGAGAAGAGCGCCAAGGACGGGAAGACCAAGACCAAGGGGCAAGGATGACGCGCGGGCAATTCCTTGCGGCTTTGACTCTGGCAATGACGGCGTCACCGGTGCTTGCGCAGTCTGCGCCTCCGATGCCGGTTGTCCTGCCGAATGAGACCATCCTGCGCGTAAGCGGCGAAGGCAGCGTAAGAACCACGCCGGAGATTGCGGAAGTTTCGGCCGGCGTAAGCAAAACCGGACCAACTGCGCTCGAGGCTCTTTCTGAAAACAACCGGAAAACCGCAGCTCTGGTCGACGCACTTCGATAGGCGGGGATTACCGGCGAACATATTCAGACGACCGATCTGTCGGTCGCACCGGAATATGCCGAAAATGCGAAGGTTGATCGCATAACCGGATGGCGGGCGACGAATTCGCTGACGATCCGCACGATCGATCTCGAGAATCTGGGTGTCTTGATGACGGTGCTGTTCGAAGCGGGCGGCAACACTATCAATACGCCGCAATTCGATCTCACCGAAACGTCACGATTGGGCGCGGTCCGGGAAGCCGAGAGCAAGGCTCTTGCGGAGGCTACCGCGCGGTCGATGGGGATGCGAATAGCGCGCACATTGCTGGTCTCGGACAGCACGGTCAATTTCACGGGCGGTGGCGGCCATATAGTCGTAACGGGCAGCCGTAGCGGCAGGCCGGCGGTGCCGATCGAGCCTGGTCAGATCGAAATCAGGGCCAAGTATTCGATCGAATACGCCCTCGTGCCGCGCTAACGTCGGGCCCCTCACGCATTGCGCGCCATCAGGCCGCCGTCGACCGGGATCACCGCGCCGGTAATATAGCTGGCCGCGGGGAGTACCAGCGACAACGTCATATGCGCGACCTCTTCGGGATCGCCATAGCGTTTGAGTGCGGTCCGCCGCTTGGCATAGATAATCTTGTGCTCATCGGGCACAGCCTCGGTCATCGCCGTGCGGATCGGGCCGGGGCAGATGCAATTCACCGTGATGCCTTCGGGGCCGAGATCGACGGCGAGACCGCGGCTGAGCCCGGTCACGCCGGTCTAGGCGGCGACATAGGGCGTGTCCCCCGGGGTCGCGCCAAGCCCTTCGGTGCTGGCGACGTTAACGATACGCGGAGCGTCGCTCGCGCGCAGGTAGGGCAGTGCCGCGCGCACCATGCGCTGATGCGCGGTCAGCATCACCGCGAGCGCACGGTGCCAGATCTCCTCGTAGCCATCGTTGTCGAGGGCGCAGAAGCTCGATATGCCGGCATTGTTGACGAGAATGTCGACGCCGCCGAAATCTTCGGCAATTTGTGCCACGACTCGGGTGATCGCGTCCTTGTCCGCGACGTCGAGGGCATAGGCTTTAGCACCACTGCCGCATTCGGAGGCGACCGCAGCGCAGGTTGCTGCGTCGAGATCGGTGACCGCGACGCGTGCGCCTTCGGACGCGAAAAGCCGGGCGGTTGCGCGCCCCATGCCGCTGGCGGCACCGGTGACGATGGCAACACGCCCGGCGATGGACCGCGAGCGGTCGGGCAGTTCGTTCATGGCTCTCTCCCTTGCGGGAGCGAGCTTACCTGAACGGCGGCTCGTTGAAAGCGCGCAGCTTGCGGCTGTGCAGGCGCGGGCCTTCCTCCTTGAGCAGCTTGCAGGCCGTCACCCCGATCTGGAGGTGCGCCGCAATCGCTTCCTCGTAGAAGGCATTGGCTTGGCCCGGCAGCTTGATCTCGCCGTGCAGCGGCTTGTCCGACACGCACAGCAGTGTGCCATAGGGTACGCGGAAGCGATACCCCTGGCCCGCGATCGTGGCGCTTTCCATATCGACGCCGACCGCGCGGCTAAGGCTCATGCGCTTGGCCGATTGCGTGAAGCGCAGTTCCCAATTGCGATCGTCGGTGGTGACGACGGTGCCGGTACGCATGCGTTTCTTGAGGTCCGCGCCGTGTTCGCCCGAAACCTGCTCCGCCGCGCCGGCCAGCGCCTGCTGCACTTCGGCGATCGCTGGCAGCGGGATTTCCGGCGGCAGCACCGGGTCGAGCACGTGATCGTCGCGCAGATAGGCGTGCGCAAGCACGTAATCGCCGATCTTCTGGCTGGGTCGCAGGCCCCCGCAGTGGCCGATCATCAGCCACGCTTCGGGACGCAGCACGGCGAGGTGATCGCAGATCGTCTTGGCGTTGGAGGGCCCGACGCCGATATTGACCAGCGTGATGCCTTCGCGATTGGGCCCGACCAGGTGGTAGGCGGGCATCTGGTGACGCCGCCACGCAGTGTCAGACAGTTGCGCGCGCGCATTGTCGGTCTTCTCGGTCAGCATCAGCCCGCCTGCGCCGGCCAGCGCGGTATAGCCGTTCGATCCCAGCTGCGCGCCTGCCCAGTCAACGAATTCATCGACATAGCGGTGATAGTTGGTAAACAGGATGAATCGCTGGAAGTGATCGGTGCTGGTGCCGGTGTAATGGGCCAGCCGCGCGAGGCTGAAGTCGGTGCGCAGCCCGTCGAACAGCGACAGCGGGATCGGGTCCTCGTCGTTCTCGAGCACGATGCCATCGGCCAGTTCATCGCCGATATCGGCCAGTTCGGTCGAGGGAAAGTGGCGTGCAATCAGATTGGGATCGACCCCGACCAGTTCCGCACCGGCTTCGCCGTCGAGCACGTAGGGGAAGGGAATCTCCTGCTTGGAAGATCCCACTTCGAGTTCGACCTCGTAATTCTCGTCGATCAGTTCGAGCTGTTCGCGGAGGTAATCGCGGAACAGGACGGGGCGAGTCACCGTGGTCGTGTACAGACCTGGTGCGTTGAGCCGACCGAAGGCGCGATTGCGGTCCTCGGGCTGGTCGCCGCCGCGGAAACGCAGGCGCAGTTCGGGATAGGCATAGCTGCCGTCGCTGCGGCGCTCGGGCGCGGGGAGGATGCGTTCGCGACCGAAGGCGATGACATCCTCGCGCAGCCGCGCGACCGCAGCGTCGTAGATCTTCTCGAGTCGGTCGAGTGTTTGTTCGATTGATTCCATGGGCGTTTCTCCTGCCTCTTGTTGTTTTCGGATTTGCGTCGCCGCCCAACATAGGGTGCGTTTGCGGTTCTTACAAAAAGGGCGCGGCGACCGAAGCCACCGCGCCCTGTTTGTCTGTCGTGCGAAACGAAGATCAGCCCTCGGCGGTCTCTTCGCCAGCGTCCGCTTCGTCGCCTTCGCCTTCGAGCATGTCGGCGGGGATTTCGCCGGGCTCGAGCGTCGAATCGATGCGGTTGGCTTCGGCCTGCTCTTCGATCTCGCGCTGCTCGTCTTCGAACATCTGCGCCATCACGTCGATGCCCTGGCTCTGCAGTTCGGCTTCGTCGTCCGAGCGGGCGACATTGGCCTTGATCGTGACCGAGACTTCGGGGTGCAGGTCGATGCGGACTTCGTGCATGCCGATCGACTTGATCGGGTCACCCATGATGACCTGCTTCTTGTCGATCTCGTGGCCCTTTTCGCCAAGCGAAGCAGCGATGTCGCGGACGTTGACCGAACCGTAAAGCTGGCCGGTGTTCGACGCGGCGCGGATCAAGACGATTTCCTCGCCGGCGACCTTTTCGCCTGACTTTTCGGCTTCGGTACGACGCTCGGCGTTTTCCTTTTCCAGGCGGTCGCGGTTCGCCTCGAAGACCTTCTTGTTGGCTTCGTTGGCGCGCAGTGCCTTCTTCTGCGGGAGCAGGAAGTTGCGGGCATAGCCGTCCTTCACGGTGACGACGTCACCGATCGAGCCGAGCTTTTCGATCCTCTGAAGGAGAATGATATCCAT
>Ga0208794_1000384_pt1 | contig 30443 bp, 52 predicted proteins | sample 32_taG_FD_184106 | JGI IMG/M metagenome (GOLD analysis project Ga0208794, IMG submission 184106) | Marine viral communities from the Gulf of Mexico - 32_GoM_OMZ_CsCl metaG (SPAdes) (version 2) | ecosystem: Environmental > Aquatic > Marine > Oceanic | place: Atlantic Ocean: Gulf of Mexico... | reverse complement strand
TACATATAATATCTTATAAACTACCTAGAAATTTATAAGATATTATATGTATGTCTGCATTCTCAGGCTTTCTTGTAACTTTTATATTCTCTCTATCCTTTAACAAATCTACCTTCTGTCTTGGAAGATTAAGTTTTGAATAACGGAATATAGTTTTGTCTTTTAAAACAATGTTACCACCTGGTTTAACGTTTGGCAGGTTTAGATTTTTTACATCTTCTCCTGTAAGGTTCCAATTATTTGTATAACCCATGAAATATATATCAGGGACTTCTTTTATTACTATAGCACCTCTTCCCGCTTGGCAGGAAGAAGTGATAGCATCATTATTTATATGTAATTTATAATACTTTTTCATTTTAAATACTTTTGATATTCTTTCTTAACTGATACTTTAAAGACATATAGGTCTCTATTGTATATATTAATCTCTTTACGTACTATAGGTTCTAGAAATCTAAAACTTTTACTACAAAGTTTACCCTCTTCTTCAAGCCATTTAACCATCTGCTCTGCATTAAGGTCATAATACTTTTCCCAATTAGATACTTTGAACCAATAGTTCAGATCTTTATTATGATTACCATAGTGTACACTACCAAGCTCTTGTACTAACTTCCACATATAGTGTGGATTTTTAGTATAGTCAACATTTGCAAGCAATGTTTCTCCTAGTGCTCTGTCATCTGAACCTGCTCTCCACATAGAAACTATTTGATCTAACAATTCTGGTGTCAGCTCTTGTTTAGTGGCTGAGGTATATAATACATCATCTATAGATACAGTACTAAGCTCACCAATCTGTATAAGATATGCAAGGTTTACAGCCATACCTGTTATACCCCATGTATCATACAAACTATCTTCAATATCTAAAGCATAGTAACGTATTGCGTCAGTAATCTTTGGTGTAACAATTACATGTCTATTACTAGAAGTAATTATATTATTTAAATAACTATTACTGTTACTTTCACCAGATGTAGTCTCATAATTCCATAACCTATACATCAACTTTGTAGTCTTAATTGTTGCTGCGTTCTCAAATGTGTCATAAAATTCACCATGAGTAACTATAAGATCAGCTTGTGTGTAGTCATTTGTAACACGGATCTTATGTTCTTTAAGGGCTGCTTTTATCTTATCATTAGATATTGGTGAGCCCGGCAAAACAAATGCTTTGGTTTTATTTATAAATGTTTGATCTGTCTCAGTTGGTTTTGAAATTAACTCAACTATATTATCATATGTTGTTTCATCCTGTGTAACTAATACATCTTCTATATTTGATCCAGCAAGGACCCCATAAATAGGGTCACTTGCTAAATCAAAATAGTCCAATGCATCAGTATCATACTGCTGAAATACTGATTTACTTGCCATATTACTTCATTGTCATTGTGACGATCTCTGGGATCATCATTAGTTTATTAAACTTCTTTTTATTACCATTGAATATTGTACGCACAACTAAATACTTAAGATCATTAGTGAAATAATCTAGAGTACATAATGCTTTAAGTCTATCTGTTATCTTCTGTGTAATTGTATTATCTTTAGAATACACAACTGAGAAGTTTCCAAGTCTTGTAGCCAGCGTAGATGCAATATCTGCACGGTAAGTATCATCTTTACCAATACAAGATCTCAACTCTCCAAGGATATATTGTTCATTATCATGAAGCAATAAATCTTTTGGTGTTACAAGTTTATCTAACTTATTATTGATAAAGGTTGTAAACATAGAAGCAAATGCATCTCCAACACTACCTTCTCCAATCATCTGAATCATTGCTAAGTTATCTTCAAAAGACTCAAAGCTTGAAATAGAATTAAAGAATGTAGTAATTGATCTTGCATTAGTTTCTTGTGTTACAAGCTCTGGGTGAAGCAACAGGAAGTTGATACATCTACTATCAATTCCTGCACCTTCTGCCCATTGTGCCCATACATTAACATCAAACTTTAGATTAGCGGTTACATATCTGGTCTTCTGTGCTGAATCCACACTGTTAACCATATAGTCTCCATTATCAGGGTTTGCTGTCAAAATTATGTGCCAGTCTTTAGGTAGAGTCCATGAGATATAAGTCTGACGGTCCACCAATTCCATAACTGCTTGTATAAATCTTGTGTCTGCACGGTTCCAATCATCTAGTAATAGAATGCCTCCTTCTTTCTTATCAGCAATCCATTCTGGTGCACAATAAGACATTCTGTTCTTACCTGTCATTTTGTATCCATTCTTTAGATACTCTTGTACGGCAAGTTCATCAACCCACATACCAACTTTTTTTGTTGTTGGTGCAGATAGATTTGCTAGACTGGCACCAGCTGCTCTTTGAGCTGCAGTAACCATAGCCACATCATTTCCTTGTGTGCCGTTCTGGTACACTTTTTTCTCTTTATACATCTGAAATTGTCTTACAGGAAAACCTACAAGGTCACCGAGCTCTTCAATCTGAGCAAGGTTTAGCTTTACAAAGTTTAGTTTGTTCTCCTCTGCAAGCTCTACAATTGTTGATGTCTTACCAATACCTGACTCACCTACAACTTCAACTGATACAGGACCTTTATTATTTTCCTGAAGATATCTGTTGTTTGTAATGATATGATTTACAAAACCCTTTAGCTCTGTTACATTTAAATTTACTTCTGCCATTTTACTATTTATTAATTAAGTTGAATTTTCTTTCCTGGTAATTCTTCATTGATCCTACAATTAGAACTGTGTACCCATAACGTATTATTAGGACAATTCTCTGGAGCATAAGCCTCACCATCTGTTAAATATATAAGGGCTGTATAATGTCCCTTCTTCTCATTATAATGGTCTATTACAGGTTGAAAGGATGTACCCCCTCTTCCATGTATTTCCCAATCAGCTTTAGGATTAAACTCTTTAATACTATTGATCTTAGTATCACACTGTACAACTGTAATTTTATGACCAGTCTTATGCATATGCACAAGCTCACCAAAGAATTCCTTTAGTTCATCATTATTTACAGATCCACTTGTGTCAACACCAACACATATATTATTTTTGAATTTAATCTTAAGACCTGGGTTAGCTGAGTATCTTTTATTGTACTTACGTCTCAGCTTTTTTGTATAAACTATACTAGAGTTACCAACAAATCTTTTCAGATAACCTTTCCAATCAAACTTTGGCGGTTCAACATGCAATAATCTTCTAATAAGATCTGCAAGCTCCCCCGGTATATTACCACATTTCTTTTGAGTAGTTTCTGCAGCTTCTTTTAATTGATGTTCTATTTGTTTTTGCATCAACTTCTTATCAGCTTCAGGTAACTCATCAAAATCATCCCATGTAGAATGACAATATGGTGTACTACCATCCATTTGATTCATTAAGTTATCTAAAGAAGGACTTGTACCATCTTCTTTAGCCTGTTGTAGTAAATCATAATATACTTTTGTACCTGCTTTTATAGGTAAATCAAGCTCTGGAAAGCTAGATAATAATAAACCTCCGTCAGGAAGATTACTTTCAAGTATATATTGATTTATCTCCAAGTCTGCTGCTATATTAAATAGCTTTTTATCTGGATATCTATCTCTAGTAATTAAGTGTCCAAAAGCAATATGCAATAGCTCATGCTTTATAAGACCAAACCTATGATCTTCACTAAGTCCTATATAAAACTCAGGATTGACCATCAGCTGTACACCAATATTATTTTTACTGACTGCAGCTGTAGGTATATTTTCTACATATCTCTTATTTATACCAATCAAAAAAAGCCCGTAAAAGGGCTCTTTAAAAATCAAACTTTTAGTTGTCTTAGCAACTAAGTCCTGTATGTTATTCATCTCTTATCTTTTTAAGTATTTCCATATATATACCATCTACCTTCTGCTTCTCTATAAATACATAGATCTCCTGAATAGTAAATGTAGGTAACACATAAGAATATTTCACAGCTTTACAAAAATCCAATCTACTCTTGAACATTAAAGCTTTGGCCATTAACGTATCAATAATATCTTTATTTTCATATCCCGCATTATTATATAACTCACATGCTAATGCTTGGTCCTCTGGTAGGCCCTGGAACATATCCTTATATTTAAAGAATTCATCCAGTGTTATTATCTTTTTCAATTTATAATTCTTCTTCTTTTAATATTAATTCTATCCACACTCCTGGATTCTTTTTATCATATGTATACTGTACAAACTCAGGTATAATAAACTCTGCATTATCATCTTCTATCCAACCATGTTTGACCATATCATCTTGCACTGTCTGTGCAGGATTTATATAATCAAATTTATGTTTGGTGCCTCTAATAAACTCAAAGCTTATCTTTACGGGTAGATCCTGCTTTGCAACTTCATTCCTAAAGTCTTCAGCATACTTGGTATAATATTCTTTTGTCAACTTTCTGTAATTCATTACAGCTTTACTGGCAATAAAATATTTACCTGTCCACCTTCTACCGTTTTTACTACTTGGAACATTCCCTGGTATAAACCATCTGTGTTTTGTCATAATCATTTATTTAATGTTTCTTTAAGTAATGGTTTCAGCATTGCATGAACTTTATCAAAGCCATGTTCTTTCATAGCATCTGATACGTCTTTACATATAGTTGGTACACAGCCATTGATTCCATATGCTTCTGCATATCTATCTACTGCATGTCTACCTGCCTCATCATTATCAAAAAGAGTTATTACTTTTTTATACTTCTTCTTTAATAAAGATATAATATGTGGTTTTATCATTGTGTTCTCTGAGTCCGGGCTAATAACTTCTATATTATAACCCATACCTTTCAAACACATTGCATCTTTAAGTGAAGAGCATATAACTAAATATGGTTGATTATACTCCAATTGATCAATACCTTGGATATGATTTCTAATTTTATGAAACTTATGCTTCTTTGACTTTGGTTGGTATATTTTATACACTTCACCATCTTTGTCAAAGTAACCATAACACCATGCACTACCTATTCTTAATGATCTAATATCACCATCCTCTTCTTTAGTCATAGTAAAATAATCAATTGGCTTTACATTATACTTCTCTAGCATAGTCTTGCCAATTCTAAATCCTAACCAATACTTTCTATCTTCAACGGTCCAGTTTCTGTACTTTATAAAATCAATCTCCCACTTTGCTTGTGCTTGAAATGATTGTTCTACATTACCACCTTGTTGGATAAAATTATTGTAGTCTTCTATTATTCTACGTGTTGCTGCAGGATAATCAAGATTAAACATTAATCTAACTAAGTCAGCCTTATTACCTCCTCTACCTGTTGAAAAGTCTTTGAACTTATACTGCATAATGGATTTGTCCACATATATGCAAAAGCTTGGTGTCCGTTCATTAGGATTAAATATAGATTTAATCTTTATGTCTTGACCCTTCAGCTGTTCAGGAAGATCTAAATAATATTGAAAGACCCATGTGCTTGGTACGTCTGATTCTTCTAGTATTAAATTTTTAGTATTGAACATGATCTAAATATATTAAAAGAAATGGGCCCAGCATTACACTGAGCCCACTCTTTTGATTTATATTACAGATCAAAATCACTGCCTGCTGCTACAGCTGGCTCAAAATTGTCTGCTTTTGGAGTTTCCTTCTTTGCATATGGTCTGAAGTGATTTGTGTTGTTTCTATCAAATGTCAATAGATTAGAGTTCTCTACATTAAGAGCTTCTAATGGAACACCATCTTTACTTCTCTTAGGTAAAAACAAATCATTATTTACATAACCATCTTTGTTTTCCCACTCACGTGCACCAAGACAAGCATTGATATAATTACTATTGCCTAATACATTGTTACACTCAACCATGAATTCTTCAATAGTATTTGCCTCAATCTTATCAAGAGCTTCTCTCTTATCAAGAACTTCTGATAAGTATACCATAGCTTTTAATACTTCTGTATCTCTGCTAATCTCATTACCATTCTGCAATACAGCATCTTTATATGGATATGGGCTAAATCTAACTCTACCTACCTGGCCTGCATAACGCTCACCATTTGGGTTATTCATATCTTTCAAGAAACCATTGAACTCACCTGTTACAGGCTCAGACTCTACATGCAATGTAACATTGTATGCTTCTGAATCATATGGTGTTTGATCAAATGAAATAGAATTGATTTTAATTTTGTGGTTACCCACTCCAATAACTGGTTTAATACTGCCTGATCCAGCAGACATGTCTTTAGTACTTAACATAATTTACTTTTTTTTAATAATTAATTTTTACTGATTATACTTCTCAATACAATCTTTTACAAACTGCAGGTCATTTGGGATAAAATTTTCCTCAAACATACCCATTGGTGATTTACATGTGTTCTCTCCATTGTTTTGTGTTTCAAAACCATATTCAAGTTCACCATCATCATTTTTATTGACCTTACCAAAAAGGACTATTGAGAATAGACCCTCCAAAGTTAACGTATTGTCAATCATTTTGCCAATAGTTTTTGCTTTAATTTTTCTATTCCCGTTTATATCAGTTGAATCTTCTGAATGTGTCAAAAAGAATACTGTTAGATCATCTCTCAAGTCTTTAGGAAGCTTTGCAACCATAGCTAAGTTAGCTGCAATCTGAGTGAATTTATCATAACCTTTCTCATTTGCTCTATCAAAGTATTCAAAAGAACTCATATACTGCCAATCATCTACAACCAATGTCTTGATGTGTGGCATATTTTTGTCTACATGTTGTATAGCTTTAACTATACCAGCAGAAGAAGACGCAGATGTTATATTACCATCTTTATTTTCTTTGCTTATCTGTGTGTACTTGCTTTTCCATCCCTGAAACGGTAATGGTTTATTAGCAATGTTTATAATGAAAGTCTCTTTTGGGTCTAATGTTCTGATTGAGGTTGACTTTCCTGTACCTGAATCTGCAATTACTAATACGCTATCTGCCATATTACTTTTTATTTATTACTGTTATTAATTGTTTAAGTGTTTGATTAATTTCATCTAACTTCTCAACCACTGCAATATTAAGGTCAGGAGCAGTTGAGGAAGGGAGCAGTGAGTCTGGGTCTGGTAGACTTGGATTAGCAAAATCTATAATTGCATTACCCCTACTTGTTACATCATTAATTACTTTAAGTTCACTTACAGGTATGATGTGTCTTTGAAATCCTGAGCTGGATGTAATCATCTCATACTCTTCTCTCCAGTGTGGATTATACTTATGTAGATACAGAGTTCTTTTAGGATCTTCTGTCTCATAATCTATACTTACAAATTCTGTATAGATATCTTGTTCTTTTTCTAATTCACTTGGAAAGAATGATACATGTAACTCATCTTTACCTGAAGGTCTATAAGCCATCTTAGGTATGTATAGTGCATTTATTTTACCTTCTGTTTGAAAGTAATCTTCATGTTCTATTCTAAGGGCTGCAACCTTCTCTTTTCTTTCTTGAGGTGTTAGTCCCATTTTTTTCTTATTATTTAAATTTTTAGTATTTATCATCTGCGTTCTTGTTGAGCTGGTGTTGGCATTTCATCTATCTGCATTTGTTCAAACTTTGCTTTAAAGAATGACATCCTTGCATCACCATTTCTGGCTTTTAGGAAATGTAACACCAATGTTCTATCATTTTCAATTATATATCTATCAGGACCATAGTATCTAATCTTCTGCTTTGCTGGCCTGTTGATACCTATTAGAGTATCAGCATGCTGTAGCATAGCATCAGAACCAAATATGTCTGACTCAAGTATATAATTACCATACTTACCATCTATAGCTCTATCCGGGTTATCTATATTCCTATTCAATTGTGATAGACATATAAACAAACATGGATAGTCTCTTTTACATTGTGTAAAGAATTCACCTAACTCAAATAACATATCTAATGTGCTATTTTGATATGGTGCTCTCTTTACCAACATACTATGGTCAAGAGTAATTATAGTTTTAGTACCCTTATGCTTTTCCATATACTGATCTATCTGATCACGCATCTGGTTTACTGTCATAGGTGTACTAATTATGTCTACAGGATACTTAACTCTTTCTTTTGCATATTGATGACATGCATTCAATACTTCAGTATTAAGTATAGATCCTGCACTACACAGTTCTTTATAAGTTTTACCAGTTATAGAACTAAACTCTCTAATGGCTGAGGTTCTACCTACCATTTCAAATTGGAATTCTAATACTCTAAACTTATCATTAGGATTTAATATAAAGGATTCTCTTATTATCTGATCTTTTATAAGAGTCTTACCTGAACCAGGTCTACCACCAATAACCGTCAAGGTATTCCATTCAAGTCCATCAGTACATGCATCATTAAACTTTGGCCATGGTGTGTATATAGATTTCTCATCACCGGTTGATCTGGCGTACATATATTTAAGTGCATCATTGAAGGCTTCATATTGGCCCACCCATGCTGGTTTTGGTTTACTCATACAACATTTTCTTTAAAGTGTTCTTCTTCTGTGCTGATACCATCACGTATCATATCACAATAATCAGCTAATGTAGAGTGTTTCACTCTATGTTTATCCTGCTTGCAAATAAAATACTGACTTGTCTGCATATACATATACTCTTTGTCTCTGTATTCATTTACATACATTCTTGTAGCTCCTATAATATCATCCCAAGAATAATCATAAGTTTCAAAGAACCATCTAAATGCTTCTCCTAATGCTTTGACATTATTTCTTGCAGGCTTACCACTTGGTAATTTCTTTGCAGGAAATATTTCTCTATAGGTATGAATCTTATCATTGAAGTTCTTACCCATAAGTTGTATGTCTGTCTTTTTCTTAGCCTTGATAAAATAGTTATCTAGCTTGGCACAGAAAGCTTTAGCTTCCGGTGTCATTTTATATAGGCCATCTACTTTTTCAAGCATGCCCAGTTTAATTAATTCTTCTTTATCTTCAGCTTTAACCTTGGGCAATGAAACTCCTTGCTTGATCCCAAATAGGATCAATGATTGGTTTGGAGTCATTTTTCTCTTCAAGATTTGCTGGAACAGTTCCCACATATTCTATTAGTTTTGCCATTAATTTATCAAATGTTTCCATCATCTCCCTGTCACATGCAAAGAAAGCATTTTCTAACGTCCTACATGAGTTAATCACTGTTGCGTGGTTTTTTCCTATTGCTCTACCTATACTGGTTTTAGTATGGCCATCTTGCCATGCTATGTAGCACATAGTTTGAATCCATTTAACATAATCTCTTTTCCTAAGCTTAGTGCCTGGTATTTTTTTTATGTATTTAAACTCTGGATTGTTCTCATGAATTGCTGCTATAGTAACCCTGATGTATTCATCTAAAGGTATTCTATATCTTTCTTCTGAAGGTGTAAAAACATAAAGAGTTACGCCATGCTTTTCTCTAAAAGATTTTTTGAAGGCTTCTATCTCTTTTCTCTGTTTAACTTGTTGATTTTGAGACATTTATAATTTGGTTTAAATGTTTTTAAATATAGGAAATTTTACCAATTAATACAAGTTTTATCTTGCTTTTTTAGTAAGTCATTTGCCTTGTTAAATACATCATTACAGTCCCATTCTCCACCTCTATATGCTGCAGATGCTGGGTGTGCACATTCAAGTATTTTACAATTAGGCAACAACACTTTCCATTCTTGAGCTTTCTTACCCATCAGTATAAATACTGTGTCAGGATTAACTCTGTTAATATTGTCAAATAAATAATTTGTAAAAGGTTTCCATAAATTATAGTGTGATCCTATACTATTGATCTCTACAGTGAGTGCTGTATTTATAAGTAGAACACCCTGGTTAGACCAGCATCTTAAGTCAGTATGCTCAGTACCAAGTGCTTTATTTATATACTGCAATGATTTTTCTGCTGTCCCTTTTATAGAACAACTAAATGCTATACCATCTGCAACACCTATCTGTGGGTATGGATCTTGTCCTACAATGACTACTTTTATATCATCATATGGACATTCTTTAAATGCATTAAATATATTCTTAAACTTTGGAGTAAATCTTTTACCTGAGTTTACACACTCTACTAATTGATTTACTATATAGTCAAAGTCAAGACCATTAATAAAGGGTGATAACATACGGTCCCACCCAGACTCTTCAAGAGAGCTGTTTGCTGAATCTCTAAGTTGCTGTATATCAACTTCTATTGGTTGTACTTTCATAATTGATTTATTATTTGTAACTTTGATTTATAATATATTATACTATGTCTGATAAACAAACAGTTATTACTTACGATTTTAAAAAGAACATGAAGGCTGAGATTAACCCGGCTTTCATTGAAGGTCTACAATCTATCTATATGAGATACATTACTGAATTCTATGAAGATGTAGAGAACTTTGCTGAACTTGTTAAAGACTTTAATGATCTAATTACTGACCCTAAAGGTGCAGAGAAAAAGAACAGAGTGTTTACTCCAACTGAGTCAGAACTATATACATTGTATGCTCTTATAAATCTCTTGAAAGGTTATGCTCATGAGCAAGGTCTTGCAAAAGAAGAAGAGGTTCCAATTGATAAGGACAAATTTAAGGAAATTACTGATAAAGCAGTCAAAGACAATAAGAATCCTATAGAGATACTTAATCAGATTGCTGATGAATTCAAATCATTATCTTAATTGCATACCACTAAAGTCTCCTATTTCTAAGGCTGCTTGAATAGCAAGGTTTAATTCTTCTTTATCACATTTAGCAAAGGACTTACAGTACTCTACATTATTTTTAGTAAAGCATAAGCCTGCTTTTCTTTTTACTTGGAGTTTTACCTCTTCAAAAGTATATCCCAATTCATTAGCTATCTCACGGATCATTGCATGAATCCTTGCTAACTGTGGGTTACTACCTTTTCCTGATGATGCACCTATAAATATTTCTAACTTAATACCGTCAGGTAAGTTTTTGAGAAAGTTTTTGTACTTACTCTCTAGTGCCTTAACAGGAAAAGATAGCTCTCCATCTTTGACTGTTGCTTGTATAAACAAATTGTCTTTCATATACCATATGTTTTTATGAGCCACTTAACAAGCATTGCTATAAAGAATATCACACCAGCCATCATAGTCCATCCTACTATCTTGTAGTTGGTTTCCATTTGCTTATCTGATCTTCCTTGATTAATACTTGGGTCATTTTTCTTTAAATATTTTTTCATATTATTATTTATTACCACCAGGAAGTGTAAAAGATATCATATCCTTTTGCTATGTTTTTCAAAGCATCTTCAATGAATTCTAAATCTTCTTTCTCATAGTAGTCATCAGAATTATCACCAAAGAAAAAACCTTCTGTTTCAGGTAATCTTTTCTCTGTAATCAATGATTCTAAATCCTCTAGGTCTTCCCAGGTTAGTTGCACGTTTACACAATTAAATTCTTTTGATGTACCTCCTTTTGTATAGTATAGATCTTCCATATACCCTTGTAAGTTAGGATGTTTTCTCCAGTATTTAATTTCAACTGCTTCTGTTAATATAGTTGTTGTATCATTTTTTTCATCATATTCTTGTATTATAAAGTCAACGGGTTTTTTTATAAAGCCCCGTTTAACTCTATATGCATATTGATCTAATCCCATATTTATTCATGATTGTCTTCTAATATTAATCCTTCCAGTCCATCAAGTCCTTCTTGGTTTTCCAATATGGTTAATACATCTACCTCAACTTCATTACCTTTTCTGTCTTTCAGTTTGGCCCATGCATGATAGATTGTTACACTTGGTGCTGATCCTGGATGTCCAGGGTCTCCATTTGGATACGTATGTATCATTGGTTCTCCTGGATCATATTCATATTCTATAGTTACTATATAAGGTACATCATATGTACCCCAATCAAATTCATACTCTAACATCATCTAAATCTTTTAACTCCTTCAACATAAACATATTCTTGTCCACATGCTTCACATATACCTTCTGTTTCATTGCGCATCATTGCTGAGTTATCACAATTGCCACAGCTTTCATCTTCTACAGATATAAACTCCTCACAAGTTTGTCTTGCAAGGTCTTGTATATAAGCATCATGACTGCCGTTATAGTCACGCTCAATCATTTCCATATAGATTTCTTTCATTCTTCCCATAATTATAGATTTTCAAACTGTTCTCTTTTATGCTTGAGCATTTTTCTGACAGTCAAGTTATTTACTTTATTCTTAAATTGTAGCCGTCCTTGCTCCTTACCAAATGAGTAGGCAATAAATGCAATAATTACCATTGAAGCAACAACTGAAGTGATTGTAATGATTTCCATTATCTGTTTTTTAAAGGGTTATAATATTGAATTTTATTTCCATCAAAAGATTTAAGGGCTGATGATACCCATTGTTTATCTTGTGTGCCTTTGTAACACAATATGTGACAAATTGCTGTCTCACTTGGATTAAGTCTTAATAGTCTACCTATCCTTTGTGCTGTCTTTTTTTCATTACCATATGCATGCATAATAATTCCTTGTTTTAAGTTTGGAATTGTAACACCTTCTGATAATTGTAACACGCATGATAGCTTATCTATCCTACCATCAGAAAATAACTCAAGGTTATCATCTGACTGAGCATTATTAGAGTGATAGCTATGCTTACAAATACGGTCTGCTTGAGCTTGGGTATTAGCAAACACTATACACTTATCACTAATATTCTTGAGCATAGACTTAACATATGCTTCTTTACTTGTATAGTCCATAAGTGCACGCATCCTCATTATCCTTGCCAATTGTATTTGTTTTGGTGATTGTGCCTCTGCAACTCTACCGGTAACATACTGATAGTCTTTATACTCAGAGGTATACCAAAATCCACCTTTCTTATTTTTCTTTTTAAGCTGAGGTAATTTTGATAGTTCTAACTCATGTACTATAATCTTATAGTCATTTAATATGTTTGAGTCAGTTGCACTATCAACATCAAATGTATATTTAATTGGACAGTATTTTTGTACAAGCCTGCCTTTAATAGACTGCTTATCCCTTGGTGGTGTACCTGTAAGACCTAATATCTTACCATAGAACATACTAAGAAATCCTTCATGTGAAGGTAGTATTGAATGGCATTCATCTAAATAAACAATATCATAATACTTAGGATCTTGTTTGTTTAATGATAGATATGTAGTAAACGTTACATGATTCAGAAGCTCTTCAGCCTCCATCTTTTTGAATTCATCTTTCCATGACTCTGTAACTGAGTGTTTTGGTACAACTACCAGATAATTTATAAACGGATCTATATTTGCTATCATATGACGTATACCTATTCTAGTTTTACCTACGCCCATTGATATACCTAACCCGCATCTTTTATTCTTAAGTGCTATTCCTAATGCATCATCCTGTACTATTGACCGGGAAACATTATTCTTAGTATATTCCACCATAATATTATTGTTATTGTAAGTATGGTTGTCCATACAATTAATTTTAGTAATCTGTTCTTTTCATTCTCATCCATGATTAATAATCTAACAGTTTAATCCTTCTTTCATACTTGCGCAGTAGTCTTGACTTATTTGCCAATCTATTTATTGCAGCAGCTGTGAAGCTTATTCTAGTAGCTTCAAGTGTCTCATTTAATATATCATACCGTAACTGTATAATATATGTTCTTACATAACGTTTGTGTCTCTTCTTTCTGATTAACTTTTTAAACATAATTAATAATTTTTAAATGAGGTGGACCCTACAGGGCTTGAACCTGTGACCTATCCGTTATGAGCGGAGTGCTCTAACCAACTGAGCTAAGAGTCCTGGTAGCCGGAGTGGGACTTGAACCCACACGGACAATACTGTCCAACAGATTTTAAGTCTGTCATGTCTACCAATTCCATCATCCGGCCATCTGTGATCCCACAAGGATTTGAACCTTGAACCTACAGCTTAGAAGGCTGTTGCTCTATCCAGTTGAGCTATGGGACCATAAATTTATGATCTTGAGCCTGAGAAACCTAATTCATAGGCTTCAGCTGGATGTTCTTCTATCCACATATGACAGTTTCTGCAAACTGGCATCCATGTAGATACTTCCAAATGGAATACACCACGGCCATGTTTGTGATGTACATCTGTAGCATGCAAAGAACACTTATGGATCTTTGCATGACAGATAGGATTGTCTTGTAAATACTTCCTACGTTTTTTACTGTAGTCTGCATTTATTTTAGACATTTTTTTAGATACTTTTTTGATGCTCATTATTTATTGTAAGATAATTCTTGGGCAATAATCCCAATGACATAAATTTTAAAATAACATCCTCATAAGTTATACCTAACTCCTTGAAACTCATGGTGTTAGTATAATCATCTAAAGTCTCATTAGCTGGTATACTTGCTATATATTGTGCTAATGGTGAATGCTTGAACGTATTGCTAAGATAAGCATTTACTTTCTTATTACAAATAGTTTGTTTCCAAGCATTGATTTCTCTTTGTCCACGCTTCCAAACCTTAGTTATTCTACGTTTCTTGTCCCAATGTAGCTTCTTAACTTCTTCAGGTTTATAAACCTTAAGGCCATGAAGTACACGTTTAAACAAAAAATGTTGATATGGATTTAGTTTAGTGTAACTTAAAGAGTTTACTATTGATGGTGGATGTAGCTGATACTCTGCTAATATCCCATAGTAGTGGTAACGCTCTAATCTTTTTGACAAGAGCTCTTTTTGTTTTTGCTGTAGTAGTAATGTCTGTTGTTCTTGAGATAGCATAATTGTTTATTTGTTATTGATTAAGTAATGTGGTTTGATATCCGGGAACAGTAAGTGGGTCCTGACGCCACCTACTATTCCCTTCAATCTTTAGAAAACTAAACTAATTAAAGTTCAAAAGTCTCTTCTTCAAGGACTTCTTCTTCTACGTTTTCTTCTACTTCATCAACAACTTCATCCTTTATCTCAGTATCAACTGACTCAGCAACTTTATCTGCATCTATACCAAATGCTTCACTTGTAGTAGCATTTTTAATTTTTGCAGTGGTTGCTGTACCATTGGCTTCTCTGATAGCATCACCGTTATTGTGTGCTATTAATACATCTTCTGCAGTTTGATCAACTACATAAAATGTTTTCCTATAAATAGGTTGACCATCAACACAGCATACAATACCAGTATCACCTGCATATTTCATGTCTCTGTCTGGATCATTATTGCTAAATGGTTCTAATGACTCTCTTATAATTAACTTGCCTGGTAATGTACCACCAGCTTCTAAGTTTAATGATTGTAAGTCTTCTAACTTACCGTGTAATAGAGTTGATACATTAGACTTTTTAACCCAGCCATTGTTACCAAATGTAACTCTGTCTTGTTGTAGTCTTACATAACCATACTCTGAATTGTTTGATGACTGACGGATAACATTACCCATGTCATCAGCTAAGATGTTAACTTTGCTTTGCATTTTTCTAAATTTAATAAATTAATAAATGATTTTGTTGATGATTAAATATCATCTGAATGAAAATACGGGTCATCCAATTTTTCAAAAGCTTCAAGCTCATCCAATGCTTTTTCATATTCATCTATGAACTCCAGTTCATGATCTTCAGCATTGATTTTACCTGCAAACCTGTTGTAGAAAGGATTAACCACTTCTTTTGTATATGCAGAGCTTAGCCCATTAAGGTCCTTTACCTCATCATCAGTTAATGAAAGGTATTGCTCAACTGAGCATTCAACTATACGACCATTAGGCAATTGTATTATCATAGTCTAACAAAGATAATAATATAACTTGCCCTGGCTCACTAATTATAAGGAATTATAAGCTAAACTCAAAAATAAATTGCATATATATAGCTATCATTTATATGATAACTAACTTGCCCTTTACTCTTTTTATGTATTTGTGCTGTCTCAACTCTTTTAATAGTTTAAATATGTATCTTTGGGATACATTCATTGAGTCAGCAAGTGTAGAAGCTGATGGATAAGCACTACGGTTTTTATCTGCATAACAAGCAATAAGACTATAAAGTCCCTTTGCCTGTATAGATAAGTTTGGATCTGATATTACGGTATACTTTACTAAGCCAAATCTATTTGAATTCTTTGACATGCTCTTTTAGTATAATAAGTGTGGCCAAAGATGTGTTTTCTTCTTTAGCCAACTCATCATTCTTAAACATGTATTTGTCATTCATATATTTTCCAAAAGGTATACCGTTACCTTGAGCTCTTTCAAGAGCTTCATTCATATCTCTCCAAGTTTTTTGTTCTGCTTGCATTAATTGCATAGAAATTTTAGGCATCATCTTTTGTATTAGACTCATCATTAGGGAATATTACATCCGCAGTGTGATGAATAGGTTCACTATCTGTTGCTAATATATCAAAATACTTGATACTATCCATCTCTACCTTGATTAAATCTAAAGGTGATGCTTGATATTCTTTCACTTGAAGTTTCTTTTCTTCATCATGATACAATAATTCAAGCTTAATGCTACTATAAAAAGGATTAAACGGGTCAGAACCCCATGATGTATCACCAATTACCTTGGCATATACATATCCATCACCCGGATTAAGACCCATATCTTGAAGTATATCCCACTCAAAGTACTCACTAACGTGGTATTTTGGTGCAATTACTTTCACATAACCATTTAATTCTACTGGATCATACGCAGATTCCATTAGACTTAGATGTAAAATAGATTCTTTTGCATGATTTGGTAGTTCTCTGGTTATAATATTGTGTATATGATCCGCATTGGGACCATCTGCTAATGGTATAACATTCTTAAGAATGGTATTCATTATATTTTCTGAAATTTTAAATTGCTCTGGCATAATGTTATTTAATTAGTTACTAATTGAAGGTTGGGAGTAGTGTGAGGAAGTGAGCAGTTGGATAAAATAGCACCATCCACCCTAAACAAGTATGAAAAAAGGCTTCAGGTGCTATTCTTTCTGGTTACCACTTACTCAACCATAAATCTACAAGGCCATACTACACTAGTTATTATATACTATAACTATATACTGGTATTGTTTGTATGAACTACTGTTCACTTTTTTGATCTAAATTCAAAAGATACAAACGGAATTAGTAGTATCCAGGAAATTGTGTCTTCACTGTCATGAGGATCTACACCAAATGCAAACCCAAAGATTGGAATTAAATCCATATGTACTTTGGGTAGCATCTTCACTCTACTCATAAATACTAAGTACATGACCGCATTTGCTACGATACATGTACCTAGTAAAACTAAAACAACTAACAAAGTTGTGGTTACTTCATAATTAGAAACTACATATGAAGCTGAAACTATAAAGGCTATTGGTAAAATAACCACATAAAGAATTTTAATTAATGATCTAAAGAAATTTTTCATTTTAATTAGGATTATATATTAAGTGATTGCTATTGAAATATGTATAGAGCTCTTGAGGGTTATCTCCAAAATACTCATCTGTATATAGATACCATTCTTCATTATCACCAGTTACTGGGTCATTTTTGTAAATGATATATAAATAATCATAATCATTACTTGTTGGTAATGTTGGCTCACAACTGTTAGTTATAAAGCTTGTCTGTCTTGCACCTATTAGGTACTCTGAGTTGGAAGTAAATGTATTATTCCAACAGTCTGATGCTTGTACCTCTATAAGCTCACACTCAAGAGGCTCCTTCTCACAGCTCATAATAGATACTGCGAGAAAGAATATCCCAATATACCTTAGCATCTGGTATATTTTTGTTTTTTTGCATTCCAGCATTTCATCTTCTTCATCTTCATTTTAGATGTTTTACATGATCTGCTTGAACCACATGATTGAACGATTGGACCAGCTATAAATAGCATGATCATTAAATAGATTACTTTTCTCATAATACTTGTTTTATTAATTATACGATGTTGCATACTCTAGAAAGTCTAAAGTATGTTGATGTGTTATACTTATTAGACCATTTATTTCTGCAATGTGTCTAAGTTCTGGATTGTCTTGCAATTCAAGTTCAAGTTCTACCAATGATGGTGTACCTAATTCTTTCCTTGCTACACGATGATGGTTAAAATCTTCTACAAAGAAGTTAACATGATCATCATTAGGTCTGCTATATAGAACAATACCTATAGCATTGCCCCATGTTACAAACGGTTCTGGGTTTTCAATTTTGATTTTCATACTTGTTTTATTAAAAGGTTATTGATTCATGAAGAAGTCTAAGACTCAGACCATAAGGTGTACAACTTGGAATACCATGGGTTTGTTGCTTACCTTGTAACAGCTTATTACAACTGAGCCTATTTGTTTGTCTTGTGTTGTCTTTAACAGTTTTGATTACCTCTTCACGTGAAATTATTAAATACTTAGAGTGCTTATCCATATAATGGCTGATACTATTTCAGAATAATCAGTGGTATTGCTTGACTCATTGCTCCAAGTATTATTGCGGGTACTATGCCTCTCATCATATAGAAGAAAGACATAAGTATTATATAAACATATCAACTACATATAGTAATACTAGTATACCAATGATAGAGATAGTGAATGTCATTAAGAGTTTGCTATTATTATTCATTGTTAGCTATATTAATATTTTAATGTGATATAAAAGTTTTGGTAGTGGTAAAAGGTGGTATTATGTGGGTATATGACCTCACATTTATTGTGCAATGCACGCAATAAATAAAAAAAACAAGGCAAAGTGTAGCATTATCACTACACTTTACACTTATTCTGCTTTTTACTTAAACAATTACACAGCTTCTATCCAAAACATACCTGTAGGCTCACCTGTTGTTAGGTTTACTACAGGATTATCAGACAATTTAAATCCTTTCATTTCATCTCCACGGTTTAACTTACCTTGAAGATCCTTAATTACAGGATGGTCTGCTTTCATTACTTGGTTTGTGTCTGGATCTATAAGACTTAACACGCCAAATGTAATGTTTGTTTGGGTTCTTGTAGCTACGGATTGACCGGCTAATGTTGTTTGCTTTTGTATCAAAGGTGTGTCTGACGCAATGATAGTAGCACTGTTAGTATTCTCATTGATAGAGAACTTTCTAAAATAAACTGATTTACTCATAATTTAATTATTTATTATTTATTATTAATTATACAATATAAAGGTAGGGAGCAGTGAAGAGAGGAAGAGAGCAGTTAGTTGGAATATATAGATACCAATGATAGGAAGCTATAATATCAAACAATAGGAAGTTATAGTATCACACTAAGTTCCTTAAAGAAACAGAGTGTGCTTTTACACACACCCTGTCTTTCCTGATTAGGCTTGTTCAACCCAGAACAGGTTCTGGTTCTCTTCACCAGTAGTGAGGTTCACAACCTTGCTTTCACTAAGCTTGAAGCCAGGCATCTCATCACCAACGTTTAACTTAGCACCAAGTGCTTTGATTGTTGGGTGTTCAGCTCTCATCACCTGATTGGTTTCAGGGTCTATTAGACTAAGAACACCAAAGGAGATGTTCCCCTGAGTTCTTGTTCCAACAGGTAGACCTGCAAGAGTTGTTTGTTTCTGTGACATTGGAGCAGAACTCACAATGATTGTTGCTGAGCCAGTAGACTCATTGATGTTTAGTTTTCTAAAGTAAACCATGATTAAAAATTTAAGTAAAAAATTACGGACCCACTTTCTTTGTGGGGGGTCCCCTACCACAAACAAAAGGTGGGGAGCAGTTTTTGTAGGACCTTTTGCTTATGCCAAACACACAAAATTTGCAGGGCCGGGAGGGGGTCTAGGAAACTTTTTTACTCAGGTGGGGTATATGTTCTGAGTCAAAAATTTTTATAGATTGGGGAAATTCAGTATATTGTTCTTATAGACGCAGTATAACTTAAATAATTAAATTATGTCACAATGGGAAGATAAAGGAGAGGAGTTTGAAAATGGTCTTACTGAAATTGAACAGATGCAACTAGATCAACTGATGTTAGAGACAGCGTATGAAAATTCATACTTAGTATTAACTAATCAAATTACTTTTGAGGATCTTCTCGGAAGAAGATTTAAAACAGGTGAAGATGCTGTCATGGCTTTTGATCCTGCTGAAGGACCAAAGCAAACGGAATTAGAAAACATGATTCAGTTCTACATTGATTGTGAAGAGTATGAAAGATGTGCTAAGATCCAAACCATACTAAATAAGCACTATCCTAACACAATAAATGAATAATTATGGCACTAAAGAAAGCAAAAAAAGGAAAAAGCACCGTAAATAGTTCAGGTAATTACACTAAACCAACACTTCGTAAAAGATTATTTAATCAAATCAAAGCCGGAAGTAAGGGTGGAAGACCAGGACAATGGTCAGCACGTAAAGCTCAAATGCTAGCTAAAAAATATAAAGCTGCTGGTGGAGGTTATAAAACTAAAAAGTAATGAAGAGAAAGGTACTAACAATATTATTATTATTTGTTATGAGCTGTGGACCAGCAAAACCATCATGGGAATATAAGAAAGCACCTGATACTTTATTTGAAGCGGTTAACGTAAAAGATAATCCAAACGTAACTAAGAATGATAAAACAATACTGGGACTTTTATTTTCAGGTATGGTTTTATTTGTATTACACACATTTGTAACAAGATAATGGCAAAGACTAAACAACAAAAAAGCTTAGATAGATGGACTAGACAGAAGTGGAGAACTCCATCTGGTAAGAAAAGTTCTGAGACTGGTGAAGTATATGCACCGTCTAAGACTATTTCTAAGCTTAAAAGTACCAAGAAAGGTAGAGCTAAGCTAGCTGCAGCTAATAAAAAGAAGAGAGCTGCTACTAAGAAAGGTAAACAGCACGCAAAGCATGGATTGCACAAAGGTAAAAAGAGATAGTAATGGCAAAGAAAAAAGATAGTAGATTAGCAAGAGCAGGTGTTAGTGGTTATAATAAACCAAAGCGTACACCAAATCATCCTAAAAAGTCACACATTGTTGTAGCAAAAGAGGGTGATAAAGTCAAAACAATCCGTTTTGGAGAACAAGGAGCACGTACAGCAGGTAAACCTAAAGCTGGTGAATCTTCACGTATGAAGAAAAAACGTGCATCTTTTAAAGCTCGTCATGCTAAAAACATAAAAAAAGGTAAAATGTCAGCAGCATACTGGGCAAATAGAGTAAAATGGTAGAAGCTTTAAAACATATACTTGGTTTTTGTGGAGAACACTGGCATCCAAACATATGGACTGTAATAGGATCTACCCCTGTAATAGGGACAACCATTTATTATATCAAGTGTAAATGCGGTGGTTGGTTCCAAAAGCATAAAAGCAACTGTAAAAATAAATGATTATGACTGAGGCAAGCATTAAAAAACTAGGATTTGATAGGGTTGATGTTTCTGCTGAAGAGTCTGGAGATCATGCATACTATTTTTACACCTACAAGATAGGTCACATTGATCTTATATCTAATAGTGATGATAATTTACAAGATGGTAAATGGATCGTAGAGATATTAGAAGGTAATATACAATTTCACAATTCTACCGAAGTCAAAAAGGTGATTCAAATATTAGAACGTAATAAACTTTCTTAAAATAATTCTGCTAAACTTTTGAAATTTAAACTATTTATATATATTTGTAAATATGTTTAATTTTAAAAACCAAATAAAATGGCAGATGTCAAAAATTTAAATCCTGATTTACAGGAAAAAGAACCTCAGCTTACGCAAGAAGAACTTAAGCAGCGTAGAGAAGAGATTACACAATTCTATAAAGACAATATACCTCATCTAACAGTACAAGCTGAGTATGAGGCACTACTTGCTGATATAGATAAATCAAGAGCTGAAAGATTACAAGCTCAAATGTTTATGGCACAAGCAGCTGCACAACAAAATCCTAGTGAAGGACCTTCAGAGGATGAGTTAGCATTCAAGAAAGCAATGGAAGAAGCTGCTAAAAAAGCAGAATAGTATGAAAGTAATAAAAAAAGGAGACAAGGGTTTAGATGTTAAAACCTTGCAACAGAAATTACAGATCACACCTGATGGTGTCTTTGGACCTAACACAGAAAAACATGTGATTAGATTTCAAATGATGCATGGATTAGTAGCAGATGGAATAGTGGGATCAGACACATGGACTTTAATTTTAAGTCTCCCAGATTGTAGAACGGTTGAGATTGATGAAGATACTGATACATATGAACAATACTTCACAACTAACTATGATCAAGTGATTCATAGACATTATCTACCTAAAGGTGAATATGTAGAAGGACCAATTAAAAATGACTACATCTTTTTACACCACACAGCAGGTGGTGCTAATCCTTATAGATGCATAGACCATTGGGGAAGAGATGATAGAGGGCGTATAGCTACAGAATTTGTTCTAGGTGGGATTAACCACAGAAATGGTGATAGTGAATATGATGGTGTAATGGTTCAAGCATTTCCAACAGGATGTCAAGGGTTTCATCTAGGTAAAACAGGATCTGGATATATGAATAGACATTCAGTTGGTATAGAAATTTGTAGCATAGGTTACTTAGATAAACAATACAAAAGCTATGTTGGATCAACTTGTCAAGAAGAACAAGTTGTTGGATTACCAGAAGCATTTAAAGGTAAATTATACTGGCATGCTTACTCTGAAAAACAAATCAAAGAAACTGAAAAGTGGATTAGATGGGTTGGAGAAAGAGATGGTATTGATATAAGATTAGGATTAAAACAATTTATCAAGAAATATGGGCCAACAAAAGGATTTGATTTCCAAGAAGATGCTTATTACGGAAAAGTAAAAGGTTTACTATCTCATGGAAATGTAAGAACAGGCAAATCTGATTGTTATCCACACCCAGACTTTGTTGATATGATAATGAGTTTATAATGGCATTAGTAAATAAAGTAGATTTAAAACTTAAAGTAACTATTGATGAATCAATTAAGTATCAAATACTTACATATTGTTTCTTTAATAACATACTAATAAGTAACTCTGACTTAAAATTTTTATGTGAACTTTCTAAGAATGATGATATGGAACTTACTAAATTTTGTATTGAATTAGTAAAGCAAGATATTTTTAAAAGTCCACAATCAGCTAGAAATGCAATTACCAAAGCAGAAAAAAAGGGTTTGTTAATTAAAAAAGGAAATAATAAAAAGACTATATCAATCAATAAAGATATAAATGTTCAGACTCAAGGTTTAGTTTTATTAGACTATAAAGTATTAGGTAATGCATCCCAAGTCACACAAGGAGTTTAAGAAAGAAATTGCAGAAGATGTTGGTGTTCATCCACAAGTTGTAGATGATTTTATAACATTTTATTATGCAAAGTTAAGAAAGAAGCTTGCTAATTTAAGTTTTCCAAGAGTGTATGTAGAAGGATTAGGTACATTTGAATTAAGAAAAAATAAATTAGATAAAGCTATAATGAAAAACAAAAGTTTACTTGGTAATATAGCTAAGAGAACTTATAATGGTTATGCTAAAAGTGAAGATGTAAAGGAAGACATTGTAAAAATGGAAGCAGCCATGAAGCAAATAGAAGAAGATTTATTAAACAAAAAGAAATTTAAAAATGGCAAATAAGTGGAAAAAATATGTTGATGTTTTTAAGAATATTGATAAGATAGCTGAAGGCATTAAAAACAATATCTTTAAAAAAGAACATATTGAAGCTGTAGCTACTGATAGATTTCAAATATGTGTTAGATGTTCTTTGTTTGATGCAAAAGGAGATGATTGTGTAGCACCAGGATCACAACCATGTTGTTCTGATTGTGGTTGTAGTCTTGCATTTAAGGTGAGATCATTATCATCAGAATGCCCAAAAGGGTATTGGGATGCTCTAGTAACTGAAGAGCAAGAAGATATAATAACAAATCAAATAAATAAAAATGGAGATTAATTATATTTATAACGGAGAAGTAACTAAAGTAACTACAGAGACAGAAGGTTACTGGTATACTTCAATAACACTATAGTCATGGCAATAGTATTTAAAGAAGAAGGACATGTATATGAAAGCATTGATCAAGATAACATAAACTGGATCAGTGTAACTTCTTTAGTAGGTAAATTTAAACCTAAATTTGATAGAGAAGGTCAAGCTAAAAAGTCTTCAAAGAATAAAAGATCTAAGTGGTATGGTATGACTCCAAAAGAAATACTTGCTGCATGGGATGGTGAAACAGAAAGGGCAATAAAACTTGGTAACTTTTATCATGATCAACGTGAAGCAGACATTTGTGATTTAGATACACTATCTAGAAAAGGTGTTGAGCTACCTATTGTTAGACCATTGATAGATGAAGAATCAGGTGCAAAAGTAGCCCCAGTACAAAAGATAGGTGAAGGCATTTATCCTGAACATCTAGTATATTTAAAGTCATTAGGTATTTGTGGTCAAGCAGATTTAGTTGAAGTTGTAAATGGTTATATAAACATAACAGATTACAAAACAAATAAAGAAATAAAATCAAAAGGATTTACTAATTGGGAAGGAATTACTAGTAAAATGTTTAAGCCAGTAAATCATTTAGATGATTGTAATCTTAATCATTATAACTTACAATTGAGTATTTATGCGTATATTATTAAAAAGCACAACCCTAAACTTAAGATAGGAAAGCTTGTCATACAACATGTAAAATTCAAAAAAGTTGGAGAAGACAAAAATGGTTATCCAATTAATGAACATGTGAACGGAGAACCCGTAATAGAAGAAATAAAAATTTATGAACTACCATATTTAAAAGATGAAGTTACATCTATAATGATGTGGTTAAAAGACAACCAACAATGAGATATAAAGAATTTATAGTAGCAATAGCAATACAATCAAGACATTCTAAAGTACCAACAGATTTTAGATTTGAGAATACAAAGATAATGATTGATCTTGATAAAGTAGTTTGGTGTAAACAATACTTTCATGAAGCAACTGATGAGTTTAAACATGATTATACAGATGTGTTTATTGAAGGACAAACAGAAGCAGTAACGCTACAGCATAATTATGATGAGTTTAAAAAACTCCTAAAAAATAAAAGTAAATGATAGTAAAGTTATTTGATGTACAAAACAGTAAGATAGTATTAACAGAACATTGTTATGCATTACCATTTTTAAAGAAAGTAATGGATGAATATCCAGATACTTATATGCAGGTTTATCAATATGTATTTTATATGACCTGTCCTAACCCTGATATGAATCCATTTTTTAATTTACCAGAACATGAAAAGGAAGATATTATAATTGAAGAAATACAATTAGAAGAGTCTCCAGAAGATGGTACAATTAGATATGCTTTAGATATGTGTAAGAAGTTATATGAAACACCTACCTATAGAGCATATGTAGGTATTAAATCTATGTTAGATAGATTAGCAAAGTATATGGAGGTAACTGCTATTGAACACGGCAGAGATGGTAATATAAACTCTATGGTTAATGCAGCTGCTAAGTTTGAGTCTATTAGACAATCTTATAAAGGTGCATTTAGTGACATGAAACAAGAACAAGAAAGCTCTGTGCGTGGTGGTGCAGGTTTAGCTTATGACCAATTATAAATTTTAAAATCAACGTTATGAACAAAAAACAAAAAAGAGAAAGAGCAGAAAAATGGTTTGCTGCTCATGGTATTAATCCTAACACGCCAGATTCTGATGGTAATCAAAGAGTATTAGACATGCGTCCTACTCAAAGTTTTACAGAAGATATGGATGGTGTTATTAGTCATCCTTGTACAATTACTGTAGAAGGATTTTTATTTTATGCACATGTAACTGTAGAGTTCAATGATGGTACAAACTCTTATGAATTCCAAGGTGGATCTGGAGGAGTAGGTGTAGGTGATTTAACATGTGAAGGTGTTATCTACTATGGTAATCAAGACACATTGTTAAAAGCTACAACATTTGGTGTTGCATTTGGTGCAGAAGATGGTGGTGTATGTCAAGTAACTTGGGGTACAAGCGGTAATGCATCAGCTGCTGGGATAGGTGAAGGCTTAGGTGCTTTTGGTGGAAGTGGATCATGGTAAAAGCAAATACATATGAAATGGATCTTCTGCTATTGGGATGAACCAGAGTTTAAAAATAAAAAACCAAATAAAAATGAAACAAATAGTTATACCAGTAGGAAAAAGACTACTGATAAAAAGAAAAGCAGCGGAGAGTAAAACTGCATCTGGAATAATTATACCTGAGATAGCTCAAAAAAAAGAGTTTAAAGGTACTGTTGTAGGTGTAGGTGCTGAGGTAGAAGAAATAAAAGTTGGTGATGAAGTTCAATATGCAGAACATGCAATGCCAACACCTATGGAGCATGAAGGTGTAGAACATTTACTTTTACAAGCAGGAGATGTATTTGCAATTATAAGATATGAGTAGGACTATACCTACATATGATAATGGATCTTGGAGTACCACTGAATTTGAGAATGATGAGGTATTCCAAGAATTCATTTTTGACCTATTTAAAGTCCCTGGTGAATATAAATTTGATGAAACAAGTTTAATATTCAATGAAGAAGCCAGAAGATTTAATAAAGATGGTTTGTATTGTAGTGCACCATTTAGGTCAAAAGATTTTATGTCATATTGGGATGATCAAAAAAATAAATGCAGACAAGGAGTAATTTATAAAAATAAAGGTAATACCTGGTATTTAACTAGAGATTACTATATGTGGTTAAACTTCTTACCAATATTTGATAAAGAAGAAAAGAAGTATGGTTTTGCTAAAGTTAGAGATGCACAGTATCATATGGCTTTATATGAGTTACTTGCAGAACTTAATAATCAACATTCAGCAATTCTAAAGAAACGTCAGATTGCATCATCTTACTTCCACATGGGTAAGATAATTAATACGTACTGGTTTGAAGAAGGTAGTACATGCAAAATTGGTGCATCATTAAAAGATTATATAAATGATAAAGGATCTTGGAAGTTTCTTGAAGAATATAAAACATTTCTAAATGAGCACACAGCTTGGTATAGACCAAGTAATCCAGAAAAAGTTTTATTATGGCAACAACAAATTGAAGTTAAAGTTGGTAATAGAAAAACTTCAAGAGGTCTTAAATCTAAGATACAAGGTGCATCTTTTGAAAAGAATGCAACAACTGGTGTAGGTGGTCCTTGTTCTTACTTCTTTCATGAGGAGGCAGGTATTGCACCTAAGATGATGCAAACATATGAATACTTAAGACCAGCAATGTCTTCAGGTATGGTAACTACTGGTATGTTTATAGCAGCAGGATCTGTAGGTGATCTAGAACAATGTGAGCCATTGAAAGAGATGATAATGAACCCATCATCAAATGACATATATGCCGTAGAAACTAATCTTATAGACGCAGAAGGGACTATTGGTATGGCAGGATTATTTTTACCAGAACAGTGGTCTATGCCCCCTTATATTGATTCTTATGGTAACTCACAAATAGAAGAAGCTATTGAAGCTATTGATATTGAAAGAGAAAGATGGAAGAATGAATTATCACCAGAACAATACCAGTTAAGAATATCTCAGAAACCTAAAAATATTGCAGAAGCATTTGCATATAGAAAAGCTTCAATATTTCCTCAAGGTATATTATCTAAACAACTTAAAAAGATTGAGGAAAAAGAATATTCATATGAGTTAATTGATTTAGAAAGAGAACAAGAAGGTATTATAGCAAAAAGAACAACTAAGCTACCAATATCAAAATTTCCAGTAGATAAGAAAGCTACTGACAAAACTGGATCTATAGTAGTATGGGAAAGACCTGCATCAAAAAAACCAGACTTTGGTTCATACTATGCATCTATTGACCCTGTATCAGAAGGTAAGACAACAACATCAGATTCTTTGTGTAGTATTTTTGTATATAAAAATGCAACAGAAGTTACAAGAGAAACAGCAGCTGGTGATATAGAACAATTTATAGAAGGAGACAAAATTGTAGCTGCATGGTGCGGTAGGTTTGATGATATAAATAAAACACATGAAAGACTTGAGCTAATTATAGAGTGGTATAATGCTTGGACTATTGTTGAGAACAACATATCCTTGTTTATACAACATATGATTGCAAGAAAAAAACAAAGATATTTAGTACCTAAACAACAGATATTATTCTTAAAGGATTTAGGTTCTAATAGAACAGTTTATCAAGAGTATGGTTGGAAGAATACAGGAACATTATTTAAGAGCCATTTAATATCATATGCTATTGAATATATTAGAGAAGTTACTAATGAAGATCTAGATGATACTGGATCTGTAATGAAGCAAACATTGGGTGTTGAAAGGATACCTGATCCAATGTTGATAAAAGAAATGTTAGCTTATTATCCTGGACTTAACGTGGATAGACTTGTTGCCTTTGGTGCACTAGTTGCATTTGTTAAAATACAACAGTCTAATAGAGGATACGCTAAAAGGCGTGAATCAGAGAGTGATTCTTTGGTAAATTCAGAAAAAATAAGTAAATTAAAGTATACCAGTGCGTTTAGAAATATAGGCCGTAGGTCTTCTGGTATGGGACAAAAAATTAGAAGATCTGGTTTTAAAAATTATAAATAGCCAAAATTAGTTTAGATGAGAGTATTAAATGCAATGCAATTAAAAAATGGTGCAAAGGCAGAAGGAGGACCTACTTTTTCAAGTCTTACACAACCAACCCAGTTCCTTCCTTTTTCAAAGAAAACTGATGACTGGGCAGCTTGGAATTTAGATTGGCTAGAACTTCAAGGTATAGAATTCTTGCGTATGAATGCAAGAAGACTTCTTAAAAATTATAAGTTAGCAAAAGGTATTATTGATAAATCAGATTACATTGTAGAACCAGACAATGACTACAAAGAGTTGATGGATGTGTTAACACAAGAAAATGATTCAGCATTAGAATTAAAATTTTATCCTATTGTCCCAAATGTAATAAATGTATTAACTGGTGAGTTTGCTAAAAGATATTCTAAAGTACAATTTAGAGCTGTAGATGATACTTCTTATAATGAGATGCTTGAAGAAAAGAGAATTCAGATAGAAGAATCTTTACTTGCTGATGCAGAAAAGAACTTAGTAATGAAGATGGTTCAAATGGGATTAGACCCTGCATCTGAAGAAGCTAAACAACAACTTAATCCTGAAAATCTTAAATCATTACCAGAGATAGAAGACTTCTTTAGTAAAGATTACAGAAGTATGGTTGAAGAGTGGGCATCCCACCAACTTGCAGTTGATGAAGAAAGATTTCATATGCAAGAACTAGAAGAAAGAGCATTTAGAGATATGCTTATTTCTGATAGAGAGTTTTGGCATTTCCGTATGTTAGAGGATGACTATGACCTAGAGTTATGGAATCCTGTTTTAACATTCTACCAAAAATCTCCAGACCAAAGATATATTTCTGATTCTAACTATGTTGGTAAGATTGATCTTATGACTGTGGCAGATGTTATAGACAGATACGGATATCTTATGAATGAAAAGCAATTAAAGTCTTTACAAAAGATATATCCTGCAAGATCAGCTCAATATCAAGTTAATGGTTATCAAAATGATGGTGCATACTATGATGCAACAAGATCTCATGAATGGAATACAAATATGCCAGGTCTTGCATACAGACAGTATACTAGTAACTATTGGAATGATCCATCTATAGGTGGTGATATTGTTAGTGAGATATTAGATAACTCAGAAGATATGACTCCTTTAGATGAAGGTAACTTAATGAGAGTATCTACTATTTACTGGAAAACTCAAAGAAGAATAGGGCACTTAACTAAAATAGAATTAGACGGAACTGTTACTCAAGAAATTATTGATGAAACATTCAAGATTACTGAGAAAGCTGTATATGATACTTCAATATTTAAAAATAAAACTAGAGAAAACTTACTACAAGGAGAGCACATTGATTGGATTTGGATTAATGAAGTTTGGGGTGGTGTAAAGATTGGTCCTAATTTACCAGCAATGTGGAGATCCACGATGGGTGATAATATTAACCCAATATATGTAGGTATTAATAGAACTAAACCAGGAAGATTACCTTTTCAGTTTAAAGGAAACAATACACTTTATGGGTGTAAACTTCCAGTAGAAGGTAGAGTATTTTCAGATAGAAATACAAGATCTACTTCTTTAGTTGATTTAATGAAGGCGTATCAAGTTGGATACAATATGGTTAATAACCAGATTGCTGACATTCTAATAGATGAATTAGGTACAGTAATTATGTTTGATCAAAATGCTTTACCACGTCATTCAATGGGTGAAGACTGGGGCAAGAACAATTATGCAAAAGCATATGTAGCAATGAAAGATTTCCAAATGCTACCTCTTGACACATCAATTACAAATACTGAGAATGCAACTAACTTCAATCATTATCAAACTCTAAACATGGAGCAGACTAATAGATTGATGTCTAGGATTCAACTTGCAAATTATTTCAAGCAGC
>Ga0208794_1000380_pt1 | contig 30668 bp, 30 predicted proteins | sample 32_taG_FD_184106 | JGI IMG/M metagenome (GOLD analysis project Ga0208794, IMG submission 184106) | Marine viral communities from the Gulf of Mexico - 32_GoM_OMZ_CsCl metaG (SPAdes) (version 2) | ecosystem: Environmental > Aquatic > Marine > Oceanic | place: Atlantic Ocean: Gulf of Mexico... | reverse complement strand
GAAGATGGTTTCGAATATATCGCCGATATCGCCGAAATCAGCGCCCGGATGACCGCCGCCGCCGGGACCGCCCTGCTGGAACGCGGCATGACCGAAACGGTCGTAGGCCGCCCGTTTCTGCGGGTCCTTGAGCACTTCATAGGCAGCGCTGACTGCCTTGAACTTGCCCTCGCTCTCGGTGCAACCGGGATTGCGGTCGGGGTGGTGTTTCATTGCCAGCTTGCGATAGGCGGACTTGATCGTCGCCCCATCGGCATCGCGGCTGACGCCGAGCAATTCGTACAGGTCGGTTTCGGTTGTCGACATGGCTTCCCAATAACTAATCGCCACCGGTGCGCTGGAGCACCGGTGGCGACTGGTTTCTCATCGTTCGATCAGTTCTTTGCGTCTTCGTCGACTTCGGAGAATTCGGCGTCGACCACCTCTTCCTCCGCGCCGCCGTCGCTCGCGGCTTCGCCTTCCGGAGCTGCGGACGCGGCATTCGCCTGTTCCTGCTCGTAGATCGACTGGCCCATCTTCATCGCGCTCTGCGACAGGTCTTCGGCCTTGGCGTTGATGTCGGTGGGGTCATCGCCCTCGAGCGCGGTCTTGAGCGCGGCGACCTTCTCCTCGACTTCGCTCTTCAGCGAAGCGTCGATCTTGTCGCCATGCTCTTCGAGCTGCTTCTCGGTCGCATGGACGAGACTGTCGGCCTGGTTGCGGGCCTCGGCGCCTTCACGGCGCTTCTTGTCCTCGTCGGCGAACTTCTCTGCATCCTGGACCATCTTCTCGATGTCGTCATCGGACAGACCGCCCGAAGCCTGGATGCGGATCTGCTGCTCCTTGCCGGTGCCCTTGTCCTTCGCAGACACGTTGACGATGCCGTTGGCGTCGATGTCGAAAGTGACCTCGATCTGCGGCACGCCGCGCGGGGCAGCGGGAATGCCGACCAGGTCGAACTGGCCGAGCATCTTGTTGTCCTGCGCCATTTCGCGCTCGCCCTGGAAAACACGGATCGTCACCGCGTTCTGGTTGTCCTCGGCGGTCGAGTAGGTCTGCGTCTTCTTGGTCGGGATCGTCGTGTTGCGGTCGATCATCTTGGTCATAATGCCGCCCAGCGTCTCGATCCCCAGCGACAGCGGAGTCACGTCGAGCAGCAGCACGTCCTTGACGTCGCCCTGAAGGACGCCGGCCTGGATCGCTGCGCCCATGGCGACGACTTCATCGGGGTTCACGCCGGTGTGCGGCTTGGAACCGAAGAACTCTTCGACCACTTCGCGCACCTTGGGCATGCGGGTCATGCCGCCGACCAGGATAACTTCGTCGATCTCGTTTTTCGACACGCCGGCGTCGGCCAGTGCCTTCTTGCACGGCTCGAGCGTGCGCTTGATCAGGTCGCCGACGAGCTGTTCGAGCTTCGAACGGCTGATCGTTTCGACCAGATGCAGCGGGGTCGAGCTGCCGCCTTCCATGCGGGCAGTGATGAAGGGCAGGTTGACTTCGGTCGAAGCCGAGCTCGACAGTTCGATCTTGGCCTTTTCGGCGGCTTCCTTGAGGCGCTGCAGCGCGAGCTTGTCGGTCCGGAGATCCATATTCTCCTTCTTCTTGAACTCGTCTGCGAGATATTCGACGATGGCGCTGTCGAAGTCTTCGCCGCCCAGGAAAGTGTCGCCATTGGTCGACTTCACTTCGAACACGCCGTCACCGATTTCGAGCACGGAGACGTCGAAGGTGCCGCCGCCAAGGTCGTAGACGGCGATCGTCTTGCCGTCTTCCTTGTCCATGCCATAGGCAAGCGCCGCGGCGGTCGGCTCGTTGATGATGCGCAGCACTTCGAGACCGGCGATCTGGCCGGCGTCCTTGGTCGCCTGGCGCTGCGCATCATTGAAGTATGCGGGAACGGTGATCACTGCCTGCGTGACGGTTTCGCCAAGATAGCTCTCGGCGGTTTCCTTCATCTTCTGCAGGATGAAGGCCGATACCTGGCTGGGCGAATAGTCTTCGCCGCCGGCTTCGACCCAGGCATCGCCGTTCTTGCCCTTGACGATGTCATAGGGAACGAGCTCCATGTCCTTCTTGGTCAGCGGGTCGTCGAACCGGCGGCCGATCAGGCGCTTGATCGCGAACAGCGTGTTGTCCGGATTGGTCACTGCCTGGCGCTTGGCCGGCTGACCGATCAGACGTTCGTTGTCCTTGGTGAAGGCAACGATCGAAGGCGTGGTGCGCGCGCCTTCCGAATTTTCCACGACCTTGGGCTTGCCGCCGTCCATCACGGCGACACAGCTGTTGGTGGTGCCAAGGTCGATACCGATAACTTTGCTCATGGTTTCCCCATCTGTTTCAAGTCGTTGGACACCGCACGCTGGGTTCCCCGATCCTGGCGGAACCGGTTGGCGGCTCTATCCGGTGGTGTGTTACACGAGCGATATAGGTGCGGTTTTTCTTGGCACAAGGGACGTGCCGCGCTAGTTTTTGCGCAGGACGAAGAGGGGATCAAATCCATGAAATTCACGCATTTCGCGCCGCTGGCGCTGGGTTTTGCGACGGTTGCGCTGGCAGGTTGTTCGGATACCGGCGACGAGGCCGCCGCCCCCGTCGCAGACGAAGTCATGCTCGAAGTCAGCAATGCGCGGCTGATGTTGCCGGCGGTTTCGGACCGCCCGGGCGCGATCTATTTCGACGTCGAGAACACCGGCGATCGCAATTACGCGATCCGCCGCGCCGATGTTGAAGGCGCCGGCAGCGCCGAACTGCACGGATCGATGGAAATGAACGGCCAGATGATGATGGACAGCGTCGGTCAGGTGCTGGTCAATGCGGGCGAGAGCGAGAACTTCGCCCCCGGCGGCTTCCACGTGATGGTGTTCGATGTCGATCCCGTACTCGAGGCCGGCGGCACCACCGAGATGACGCTGACCGTGGTCGGCGGCAAGCAGAAGACCTTCCCGGTGGAAATTCGCGCCGCGGGTGACGAACGCTGAACGATCTGCACGACACGCTGGGAATGGAAACCCACGACCAGCCTGTCGCGCATTCCTGCCCGGCGGGGGGCGAACGCCGCCTGACGCGGGGCGAGGTAAAGCTCGCGCGGAGCGTGTTCGGCGACGCGATCGATTACGGCAAGGTGACGATCCGGCGGCGGAAATGGTTTCCGTTCCAGCCCCGCCGGATCACGATGGCGCCGCGCGGACACGTCCATTTCCACCCGCGGGGCGATGCCTATTGCGACGATTTCTCGACTGCGAACGTGCTGCGCCAGGGGCTGTTGATCCATGAACTGGTGCATGTCTGGCAGGTCCAGACCATGGGCGACTGGTACCTGGTCACGCGCCGGATGCCTTGGGCGCGCTATGACTATGCGCTCAAACCCGGTTGGCCGCTCGATCGCTATGGGATCGAACAGCAGGCCGAGATCGTGAAGCACGCCTTCTGGCTGCGCAATGGCGTCAAGGTCGCGGGCATCGCCGATCCCGCAGCCTATGACCTCTTGGTCCGCTTCCCGGGGGCTGAGCGCTAGGCCCTTTGGGCAGCCGATGCGAAAAGGGCCGCCCCATGCGGGACGGCCCTTTTAGTTTGATCGGATGTTCATCCGGCCAGGCGATCAGCGCCAGTAGCGGGCGTAGCGATCGTCATCGCGGCAGTCGTCGTCGACATAGCGGCCATCGCCGTAATAGCCGTCGCAATCGTCGTCCTTGTCGCTGACATAGCCGATCACCCCGCCGATCGCGGCACCGGCTAGCGCGTAGGTTTCGAGGTCTTCGCCCAGCAATGCGCTCAGCCCGGCACCGGCGGCCGCACCGGCAGCTGCGCCCTCGACCGCGTAATTCTGCGCGCAGGCGCCCAGACCGAGGCTCGAGGCGAGTAGCGCGGGTGCGAGTAACAGCTTGGTGTTCATGGTATCTCTCCGTTTGCGTCCCTGTCGGATCACATACGGACGAGCGGCCTCGCCGTTCCTCAGTGGTAGGTCACGCCGGGCAGTCCCTGCCCGCCATCGGCGATAAAGGCATCGATGCGCGCTTCGAGCGCGGGCAGCGGCACCGATCCCAGGGCCAGAACCACATCGTGGAACTTGCGGATATCGAAGCGTTCGCCCAGCTCCTCCTCGGCCTTGGCGCGAACCCTGCGAATGGTCATTTCGCCCAGCTTGTAGGCCAACGCCTGGCCGGGCCAGCTGATATAGCGATCGATCTCGGTCCCGACTTCGCGCTCGGACAGGGCAGTATGGCTCGACAGGTAATCGACCGCCTGTTCGCGGCTCCACCCGTAGTGGTGGATTCCTGTATCGATGACCAACCGCGCCGCGCGCCACATCTCATAGGAAAGCCGACCGAACTTCTCGTAGGGCGTGCGGTAGATGCCCATCTCCTCGCCGAGATGTTCGACATAGAGCCCCCAGCCCTCGCCGAAACCGGAGAAATAGGTCTGGCGGCGGAACCGCGGGGCTTCCTCCTGTTCGAGCGCGACCGCGCCCTGGAAACTGTGCCCGGGCGCGCATTCGTGCAGCGTCAGCGCGGGGATGTTGTAGAGCGGGCGCGACGGCAGGTCGTAGGTATTCATCTGGCACGCATCGAGCCCGCCGCGTCCCGCGGTGTAGAAGGGGGCGATTGCGGGATCGACGGGGCGGATCGTGAAGCGGTGGCGGGGCAGGAAACCGAAGTAATCGGCCAGTTTCCCGTCGACGCGCTTGGCGACATAGGATGAGAAGCCCATCAGCTCGTCGCCGCTGCGCGCCACGAATTGCGGATCGGTGCGCAAAAAGGTGACGAATTCGGCCAGCGTCCCCGCGAAGCCGGCTTCGTCCTTCACCTTTTCCATTTCGGCGGTGATCCGCGCGACTTCGTCGAGCCCGATGCGGTGGATCTGCTCGGCGGACAGGTCGAGCGTGGTGTATTGGCGGATCTGCTGCGCGTAATAGGCCGCCCCGTCGGGAAACTCGCTCGCGCCCAGAGAGGTGCGGGTCTGCGGCAGGTATTCTTCGCGAAAGAAGGCGAGCCAGTCGGCATAGGCGGGCGTCACGCTTTCTTCGATCGCGGCGCGGCCGGCGGTGCGCAAGCGCGCTTGATCGGCCGGCGAGATGCTGCGCGGCATAGCGGCGAAGGGGGTCCAGAACGCGCTTTGCTCGGGATCGTCCACGACATAGGATGCGATCGAGACGTCGCGTCCCTCGAGCGTGACCCGCGGTACCGAGAATCCGCGCGCCAGTCCGGCGCGGGCATTGGCGGTGTGTTCGGCGAAATAGCGCGGGATGTCGCGCATCCGGCCGATGTAATCCTCATATTCCGCGACTGTGGTAAAACCGGAACGCGGTGCGAGATAGGACCAGAAATTGCTGTCGCTGTCGAAGGGCATTTCCCATTCGGCAAACCGCGCATCACCGATCTCGGCTTCGAGCAGGGTCCGCAGCACCAGCGCATTGGTGCGCTCCGTCGCGTCGAGGGCGGACAGGTCGATGGCATCGAGCCGGGCGAGGTAATCGGCATATTGCGCCGCCCGTGCCCGCTGCGCTTCGGGTGCGACCGACCACAGCGCGGGGCCGCGCCGGGTGCTGCCGTTGGCAGTCTCGATCTGGCCGAATTGTTCGAGCCGGTAGTCGTAGAAGGCATCCGCCAGCGTCGAAAGCCGCGTGGCAGGCGTATCCTGCGCTGCCACTGGCGCTGTCAGCGAAGCGGCGACGAGGACCGCCGCAGCGTAGATCGCAGTCCTCATCGTCACTTCCCCTTGTCCGGCAATCAGTCCGGTTTCTTCGCCACGCCGACCATGGCCGGGCGCAACAAGCGGTCCTTGATCATGTACCCGGCCTGCATTTCCTGCACGATGGTGCCCGGTTCGACTTCGTCGCTCGGCACTTCCATCATCGCCTGGTGCTGGTTGGGATCGAGCGGCATGCCCTTGGCCGCGATGCGAGTGATGCCATTGCTGGCGAACACCTTCTCGAGTTCGCGCTGGGTCGCCTCGATACCCGAGATGAAATTCTTGGCCTTCTCGTGATCGCGCAATTCATCGGGCACATGGTCGAGCGCTCTGGCCAGATTGTCCGCCACGCTCAGCACGTCGCGGGCGAAATTGGTCGCCGCGTAATTGCGCGCGTCCTGGACGTCCTTTTCCATGCGGCGGCGCACGTTCTGCGTTTCCGCGCGGGCATAGAGCACGTCCTGCATCGCGGTTTCGAGGTCGCCCTTGAGCTTGGCGAGCGCATCCTCGACCGGCGTTTCGTCGCCCGCTTCATCCGCATCGTCACGCAGATGTTCGGGCACGCCTTCCATTTCGCGTAGCACTTCGTCGTCGACCGCCTTTTTCTGCGGTTCGTTGTTGTTTTCGTCGGTCACGTAAAAACCCTGTCAGCCAATGCGTTTGCCCAAGGAACGGGCGGTGAAATCAACCATGGGGACGACCCGCGCGTAATTCAACCGCGTCGGGCCGATCACCCCCAGCACGCCGACCACCCTGCCCTCGCGGTCGCGATAGGGCGACGCGATGACCGACGATCCCGAAAGCGAGAACAGGCGGTTCTCGCTGCCGATGAAGATCCGCATCGCTTCGGCGCGGCGCGCGCGTTCGAGCAGGCTGGCGACCGACTGCTTGCTTTCCAGATCGTCGAGCAACGACCGGACGCGCTCGATATCGCCCAGCGCCGCCTCGTCGAGCAGGTTGGCCTGCCCGCGCACGATCATCACCGGCCGTTTCGCGGCATCCTCGCTCCAGGTCGCTAGACCGCGGCGCACCAGATCGCTGCTGGCTTCGTCGAGCGCCGATTTCCCGCTGGCGATCTCCTCTTCCACCGCGCTGGCCGCTTCCGCCAGCGTACGGCCCGCGCTGCGCGCGGTGAGGTAGTTGCTGGCCTGTTCCAGAGACGTGCCGAGCGCTTCGGCGGGCAGTGCGATGATCCGGTTTTCGATCTGGCCGTCTTCACCAACCAGCACCGCCAGCACGCGATGCGTGTCGAGTGCGGTGAGCGAAACCTGCGCCAGGCGCGGTTCGCGCGTCGGGACCATGACCATGCCCGCTGCCCCCGAGAGGTCGGACAGCAGCGCGCTGGTTTCCTCCAGCGCGCGTTCGATCGGACCGGGTTCGCCCAGCCGCTGCTCGATCGCGTCGCGTTCCTCGCGCGTCGGTTCGGCCACCTGCATCATCGCGTCGACGAACAGCCGCAAGCCCGTATCGGTGGGCATGCGCCCCGCGCTCGTATGCGGCGCGGACAGAAGGCCGCGCGCCTCGAGATCGGCCAGCACGTTGCGGATCGAGGCGGGAGAAAGGTTGACGCGCCCCTCGCCCGCGAGCGCCTTCGATCCGACCGGCGAGCCGCTGTCGAGATAGCCTTCGACGACGAGACGGAAGATCTCGCGGGCACGTTCTGTCAGATCGTTGAGCGGCGGGGAATTCATGCCCCCTATCTAACCACTCCCCTTGCGGCCTCAAGGGGCTTGCGCCACAGGCACTCGCGAGATTCGACTGCAATGGAGAACCCCATGCGACCTTCCGGCCGGGCGCCCGACGAAATGCGCGCCATCACTATCGAAACCGGTTACACCAAGCACGCCGAGGGCAGCTGCCTGATCAGCTTCGGCGAGACGCGGGTATTGTGCACCGCCAGCGTTGAAGAACGCATCCCGCCGTGGCTGCGCGGCAAGGGCGAAGGCTGGGTCACCGGCGAATATTCGATGCTTCCGCGCGCCACGCATACGCGCGGCCAGCGCGAGGCGGCCAAGGGCAAGCAGAGCGGCCGGACGCAGGAAATCCAGCGGCTTATCGGACGCAGCTTGCGCGCGGTCGTCGATCACAAGAAGCTCGGCGAACGGCAGATCACGCTCGATTGCGACGTGATCCAGGCCGACGGCGGCACGCGCACGGCGTCGATCTCGGGCGCGTGGGTCGCACTGCGCCTCGCGGTCAACGGGCTGCTCAAGTCGGGCGACATCACGCAGGACCCGATCACCGCCAAGGTCGCGGCGATATCCTGCGGGGTCTACCAGGGCACGCCCGTGCTCGACCTCGACTATCCCGAGGACAGCAATGCCGATGCCGACGCCAATTTCGTCCTGATCGAAGGCGGCAAGATCGCCGAGGCGCAGGCAACCGCCGAAGGCGCGCCCTATGACGAGGAAGCCTTCCTCCGCCTGCTGCGGCTGGCGCAGATGGGCTGCGCGCAGATCTTCAAGGCGCAGGACGAGGCAACTCGCAAATGACGCGCCGGCTCGGTTCGGGCTCGCTCGTGATTGCCACGCATAACGCCGGCAAGCTGAAAGAGATTTCCGCGCTGCTCGAACCGCATGGCATGAAATGCCTGTCGGCCGGGTCGCTGGGTCTGCCCGAACCGGCCGAAACCGGCACCACCTTCGTCCAGAACGCGATGCTCAAGGCACGCGCAGCGGCAGAGGCGTCGGGCATCGTCGCGCTCGCCGACGACAGCGGCCTGTCGGTCGCTGCGCTCGGCGGGCGGCCGGGCGTCTATACCGCCGACTGGGCCGAACGGCAGTGGTTCGAAGGCGATCCGGGCCGCGACTGGTACATGGCGATGGGCAAGGTCGAGGGGCTGTTGCAGGAACAGGGCGCGGATGTAGACCGATCCTGCGCGTTCCACTGCGTGCTGGCACTGGCATGGCCCGATGGCGAGCACGCAGTCTATGAAGGCACCGTGCCGGGCACCCTCACCTGGCCGCCGCGTGGCGCGATGGGCTTCGGTTACGACCCGGTGTTCGTGCCCGAGGGCAGCGAGCAGACCTTTGCCGAAATAGACCCCGCGGACAAACATGCCATCAGCCACCGCGCGGATGCATTCGCGAAGCTGGTGGCGGAGCAGTTCGGCTAAGCCTCAGTAGGGCTTCTGCCCCCAGATGTTGCCGGCGGGCCAATAGCGGCAGACCAGTACATCGTTGCCCGCGGCAGTAGCGACGGCGCACCCCACTTCCTGCGTGTCGCGCCAGACCACCTGCGTGTAATGCCCGACATCCGCCCAATTACCGGTGTGCGAGATATCGGGGAAGCGGGCGTGGCGGTAATGCCGTTTTTCGGCGATGAACATGTCGACCATGGTCTCGACCGGCCAGTGACCGGCGGTCCCCATCCAGAGGTTTTCGCCCGTCCGGTTGCGCTGGCGGCTGTCGGCATGCTGGAGCCGGCCGATGCGCGAGAGATGCTGTGCCCATTCCTCCGCCTCGCGTTCGAGATGGACGTTCCACTTGAGCGGCTGGAGACGCAGGCGATGGCGCTCCTCATTATGCGCGCGCAGGATCCGCGCGGCGAGGTGCCGATCGGTCGCAGTGGGCAGCGCGCGGGAGTGGGTGAAGGCGCCATTCGCCGCTGCGGGAGTCGACGAACCGCTTGCAGCCAGCCCCAAGGCCATGGCACACGCCACGGACAAAGCACTGAACCACGGCATTCTGCGATTTCCTACGCTCTTCATGCGTCGGGCAAATCGGTTACGATCGTTAAGATTGGGTAAACTCACAATTGGCCCGCGCGCTCTACATTCACTGGCCTTTCTGCATCGCAAAATGCCCTTATTGCGACTTCAACAGCCATGTCCGGAAAACTGCGGAGACCACCCTCTGGAAAGACGCGCTCATAGCTGACATGCGCCATGAGCATGTTCAGGCAAATTCTGAAGAACCGCTGACAAGCATCTTTTTCGGCGGCGGAACACCGTCTCTGATGCCGCCCAGCCTGGTGGCCGAACTGATCGCCGAAGCCGATCGGTTGTGGGGTTTCGATCCCGCTGTCGAGATCACGCTGGAAGCCAATCCCAGCAGCGTGGAGGCAGCCAATTTCGCCGATCTGGCCATGGCTGGGGTCAATCGGGTGTCGCTGGGCGTCCAGAGCCTGCACGACGAGGCGTTGCGTTTCCTCGGCCGGCTGCATGGCGCAAGCGAAGCACTGCAGGCGCTGGAAGTCGCACAGCGGCATTTCAAACGCGTTTCGATAGATCTCATCTATGCCCGCCCCGGTCAGACCGAGGCCGATTGGCACGCCGAGCTGGGCCGCGCGCTTGCGCTCGGTACCGACCATATGTCGCTCTACCAGCTGACGATCGAACCCTCGACACGGTTTGCCACCGATGTCCGCCAGGGGGTCTTCGCACCGCTGGAAGACGATCCGGCAGCCGACCTCTTCGCCCTTACCCGCGAAATGACCGAGGCGGCGGGACTGCCCGCCTACGAGACCAGCAACCACGCCCGCCCCGGCCAAGAGAGCCGCCACAACCTGACCTATTGGCGTTATCTCGACTATATCGGGATCGGACCCGGCGCGCACGGCAGGCGCTGCGACACCGCCACGGTGAGGCATCGCAAGCCCGAGAACTATCTGGGCGCATTTGCAGCGCAGCAGCACGGGATCGCCGAGGCGCGGCCGCTGGGGCGCAGCGAACAGGCGAGCGAGGCGCTGCTGATGGGGCTGCGTCTGCTCGAAGGCGTCGATCTCGCGCAGCTGGCACAGCGCTTCGGCGCGCAGCCCGAAACGCTGATCGACGCCCGCAAGCTGGCACTCTACCGCGATCTGGGCATGGCGTGGTCCGACGGGCCGCGGATCGGTGTCACGCCGCGCGGAATGCCGGTGCTCGACGCGCTGCTCGGCGAGCTGGTCCAGGCTGACCTCGTCACCTCATGACCGGCGCCGACATGCTCGCGGCCTGGCACGACCATCTGGCCCTCGGGCTGCGGCGCTCGCCGCACACGGTACGGGCCTATGGCACGGCGGCGCAGCGGCTGCTGACGCGGATGGATCTGGCGACATGGGACGAGGTAGCCCGAATGCCGGCAACGCGGTTGCGCACGCATCTGGCATCGCGCCGGGCCGACGGGCTTTCCAATGCCTCCGCCGCGCGCGAACTGTCTGCGCTCAAGGGGTTCATCGCCTTTGCCCGCGCGCAGGCTGGCCACGCGGTATCCGAACCCCCGCGGCTGCGCGGTCCGCGTATTGCGAAGGGACTGCCGCGCCCGGTAACGCCCGACGATGCGGTCGGGCTGGCCGATACGGTTGCCGAACTGGCGAGCGACGATTGGATCGGCGCGCGCGATCGCGCGGTCTTGCTGCTGCTCTATGGTGCCGGCCTGCGGATTGCCGAAGCGCTGTCGCTGACCGGCGTCGACCTGCCGCTGGGCGAACGGCTGACCGTGACCGGCAAGGGCGGCAAGCAGCGCGTGGTCCCGTTGCTCCCGATCATTCGCGAGGCGGTGGCCGATTATGTCGCCCGGTGCCCGTGGCCGCTCACCCAATCGGAGCCGCTGTTCCGCGGGGCAAAGGGCGGCGCATTGTCACAGGGCGTGCTGCAGAAGGCGACCGCGCGGGCGCGCAGGGCGCTCGGCCTGCCCGATAGCGCCACGCCGCATGCGCTGCGCCACAGCTTCGCCACGCATCTGCTGGGTGCCGGGGCCGATCTCAGGAGCCTGCAGGAACTGCTGGGCCATGCCAGCCTGGGATCGACGCAGATCTATACCAAGGTCGATGCGGCCACCCTGCTCGATACCTATCGCAAGGCCCATCCGCGCGAACAGGACTAGCGTTCGGCGCGCGGTTTCCAGGTCACGACCCGCCACGCATAACCAACCAGCGTCAGGCCGAGCAGGCCGAGGGTGATCCAGCCGAGCACCTCTTGCGATTCGGCGAGCCATACCGCCAGCCGCCGTCCGCTCTCGACCAGCAGCAGGTTCCAGATGAAGGCCCCGGCAAAGGTGAAGCCGAGGAACCGCCACAGCCCCATATGCGCTAGTCCCGCCGGCAGCGAGATCATCGTGCGAAAGACCGGGGTGAAGCGGAACACGAAGACGACCCAGGGCCCGTGCCGCTGGAAGAAGCCCTGCGCGCGTTCGACATCCTGCCACTCCATCGTCAGCCAGCGCGCCCAGCGGTTGACGAAGGGTTCGAGCCGCGTGCGCCCCCAGTGGTCGCCCAGCCAGTACCAGACGTAATTGCCCGCGGTCGAACCGACCGTGCCGACGATCATCAGCGGCCAGAAATCCATCGTTCCGCGCGATACCGCGACCCCGCCCAGCCCCATGATCACTTCGGACGGGATCGGCGGGAAGATGTTCTCGACTGCCATGAGCAGGAAAATGCCCAGCAGCCCGCCCTGCTCGATCGCGCGGAGAATAAATTCGTGCATAGGCGCCCTAACGGCCCGGCCGCGCCAACGGTCCTACATCGCCGCGTGGCGGCGTTCGATAGCATCCCAGATCAGGCCCGCACTGTCGGTCCCGTTGAACTTGTCGATCGCGACGATGCCGGTGGGCGAGGTGACGTTGATCTCGGTCAGCCATTTGCCTCCGATCACGTCGATGCCGACGAAGACCAGCCCGCGCCGTTCTAGCTCGGGGCCCATCGCCGCGCAGATTTCTTCCTCGCGCGCGGTCAGCGTCGCCGCTTCCGCATGGCCGCCCTGCGCAAGGTTCGAACGGAACTCGCCTTCACCCGGGAAGCGATTGATCGCGCCGACGAATTTGCCATCGACCAGCACGATCCGCTTGTCGCCTTCGCTGACTTCGGGGAGGAACGGCTGGACCATGTGCGGTTCGGGCCAGGTCTGGTCGAACACTTCGGACAGCGCGGACAGGTTGGTGCCCTGCTCGTCGATGCGGAAGATCGCCTTCCCACCATTGCCATGCAGCGGCTTCACCACCACCGAACCGTGGCGTTTCTGGAAATCGCGCAGATCGTCGAGATGCCGCGCGACCAGCGTCGGCGGCATGAACCGCGCGTAATCGAGCACGAACATCTTTTCCGGTGCATTGACCACTTCGCGCGGATCGTTTGCCACCAGCGTGGTGCCCTTGAGCCGGTCGAGCAGCAGCGCAGCGCTGATATAGCCGAGATGGAACGGCGGATCCTGCCGCATCAGCACAACGTCGATATCCTGCGCCAGATCGATCCGGCGCCGTTCCCCGACGGTGTAATGGTCGCCCTCGACCCGCTGGACCGTCACCGGCGCGGCATGCGCGGTGATCCGCCCGCGGGGCGTGCCGTCGCTTTCATAGGCCAGGCTGGTGACATCGTAATGCCACAGCTCGTGGCCGCGTGCCTGAGCCGACAGCATCAGCGCAAACGAACTGTCGCCCGCGATCCTGATGCTTTCGAGCGGGTCCATCTGGATGGCAACGCGGAGCGACATGCACTTACCTTTCGCTTGGCGTGTCCGGGCGGTGCCGGGCACGGTAGGGAATTCCGGCCGGCCCGCTCACCACCCGCTGCGCACCGGACGTGCAAGCGGAGCTCAGGGCTGCCATGCGTTGGCGATGTGGCGAGGGAAGCTGCCCGGTGCAAGCAGGATCACGTCGAGCCGGATATCTTCGCCGCTTCCGGCATAGCGATGCGCCACCGTTTCCACGGCAGCGGCCACGCGCGACAGCCGGTGTTCGTCGACTGCGTGATCGAGATCGGCGCGCCGGCGGCGCCACTTCACTTCGACGAAGGCGATCACCCCGCCTCTTCTGGCGACGATGTCGATCTCGCCCGCCGGTGTCTTGACCCGCCGGTCGAGGATTTGCCAGCCCTTGGCCCTGAGCCAGACCGCAGCGCGGGTTTCGCCGTCGCGGCCGCGTTTCTCGGCCAGCCTGCGCGTCATTCGGACCGCAGTTCCAGCGCCCTGGCGTAGAGTTCCTTGCGATCGAGCCCGGTCGCTTTCGCCACCTTTCCCGCGGCCTGCGAGGGCTTGAGCGTGCGCAGCGCATCGGCGAGCAGTTGTTCGGCGTATTCGGGGCTGGCCACGCGCTCGGGCGGCGGCCCGACCAGCAGCACGATCTCGCCCTTCGGGGGATGCGCCTCGTAATAGGCGATCAGGCCGTGCGGCAGGCCGGGGCGAAGTTCCTCGTGCAGCTTGGTCAGCTCGCGCGCCACGGCGACATTGCGGTTGGGCAGCGCCTCGGCGATGGCCGCCAGCGACTTGGTCAGCCGCGGTGCGGTTTCGTAGAACACCAGCGTCGTGTCGACATCAGCCAGTTCCTCCAGCGTTTCGCGGCGCGCCTTGTCCTTGTTCGGCAGGAAGCCGGCGAAGAGGAAGCGGTCGTTGGGCAGTCCGCTGAGCGCGAGCGCCGTGACCGCGGCGCAGGCGCCGGGCAGCGCGGTCACCGGAATACCCTCGGCGCGGCAGTCGTTGACGAGGCGATAGCCGGGATCGGAAACCATCGGCGTGCCCGCATCGCTGACCAGCGCGACCGCGCGATCGCGCATCGATTCGACCAACCGGGTGCGGTCGCGGTGTTCGCTGTGGTCGTCATAGCGCCACATCGGCTTCGATATCCCCAGATGCTTGAGCAGCTTGCCGGTGACGCGCGTATCCTCGCACGCGACCCCGTCGCAGCGGCGCAGCACGTCGACCGCGCGCAATGTGATATCCCCTAGGTTGCCGATCGGGGTGGCGACGATATAGAGCCCGGGTGTAAGGGCATTTTCGGGAGGGGGCGCATCTGTCACCACCCTCCTTTGAACCAAGAATGAGGGACGCGGCAAGATGAAGCGCTGGACTATCGACCGCCGGGCAATGGTAACCGTGGGGCTGGCCGCCCTGCTGGGGGCCTGTTCGGTCATTCCCAAGGGCGCCGACCGCGCCGGACCGGTGGTCACCACGCCGACCCCCGAACCGACCCAGAGCCTGCCGAGCGACGAAACGCGCCACCGCATCGCGCTACTGGTACCGATGTCTGGCACCAACGGCGCCGTGGGCCAGTCGATCGCCAACGCCACCACCATGGCGCTGCTCGACACCAATGCCAGCAATCTGCGGATTACCAGCTACGATACCGCCAAGGGCCCCGAAGCGGCAGCGCGCCAGGCGATCGCCGAGGGCAACAAGCTGATCCTCGGCCCGCTGCTCGGGTCGAACATCCCGTCGATCACCGCCACGGCGCGGGCGGCGGACGTCCCGGTCATTTCCTTCTCGAACGATACCGGCGCGGCCGGACCCGACGTGCTGATCATGGGGCACATTCCCGAGCAGTCGATCATGCGCACCGTGCAATATGCGCGCAGCCGCGGATCGCAGAATTTCGCCATCATCGCTCCCGATGGCGAATATGGCGCCCGTGCCGAGGAGGCCGCCCGCCGCGCGGTGGCGGCCTATGGCGGCACCATGGTGTGGACCGAACGCTACGCCCGCGGCAATACGTCGATCGTCAGCGCCGCCGAACGGCTCAAGGCGCATGGCGGGTACGACACAGTGCTGATCGCCGACGGCGCGCGTCTTGCGGCGCAGGCAGCCGGCGTGCTCAAGCCGCGTGCCGGCGGCACACCGCAATTGCTCGGCACCGAATTGTGGAGCGGCGAAGGCTCGGTAACGCGGGCCTCCGCGCTGCGCGGGGCGCTGTTCTCGGCCGTGTCCGACAATCGCTACAAGCGGTTCGTCGACAGTTACGAGGCGCGCTTCGGCAGCCAGCCCTATCGCATCGCCACGCTCGGCTATGACGCGGTGTTGCTGACGCTGCGCGTGGCGCGCGACTGGCGCGTCGGCCGCGATTTCCCCGACCGGGCGCTGCGCAGCGAGGACGGTTTCCTCGGTCTCGACGGCGCCTTCCGCTTCGGCCCCAACGGCCTCGTCGAACGCGCCTTCGAGGTCCGCGAGGTCCGTGACGGTGCGGTCGTGGTGGTCGAGAACGCCCCGGCCCGTTTCTGACCTCTTCCCCGTCCCGCTGGACGCGACCCGCGCGCCCCGGCCTCGGTACGGTGGGTAAATCCGGCCGCGCCGCTTGTAAGGCAGCGGCCTAGAGCGGTATTCCTGCAGCATGTCCGACGATTTGTTCGAAAACACGCCCACGTCCAGCGGCGATTACGACGCTTCCTCGATCGAAGTCCTCGAGGGGCTCGAACCTGTCCGGCGGCGTCCGGGCATGTATATCGGCGGGACCGACGACCGCGCGCTGCACCATCTCGTGGCCGAAGTGCTCGACAACGCGATGGACGAAGCCGTGGCCGGGCACGCGACACGGATCGAACTGCGGCTCGAGGAAGGCAATCGCGTCGTCGTCAGCGACAACGGGCGCGGCATCCCGGTGGGTGAACATCCCAAATATCCGGGCAAGTCGACGCTCGAGGTGATCCTCTCGACACTGCACTCGGGCGGCAAGTTCTCGGGCAAGGCCTATGCCACCAGCGGCGGCCTGCATGGCGTCGGCGTATCGGTGGTGAACGCGCTGTCGAGCGATACGCGCGTCGAAGTGGCACGCGACAAGCAACTCTACGCACAGAAATTCTCACGCGGCGAAACGCTCGGGCCGATCGAACAGCTCGGCCCTACCCCCAACCGCCGCGGAACCACGGTCAGCTTCGTGCCCGACACCGAGATTTTCGGCGACCGGCAGTTCAATCCGAAGAAGCTGTTCAAGCTGGCGCGCTCGAAAGCCTATCTCTTCGCGGGGGTCGAAATCCGCTGGAAATGCGCCCCCAGCCTAACCAGCGACGATGTCCCCGCCGAAGCGGTGTTCAAATTTCCCGGCGGCCTTGCGGACCACCTGGCCGAACAGCTCGGCGGGCGCGAATGCGTCACCGCGCAGCCCTTTGCCGGCACGCAGGATTTTCCCGACGAGGCCGGGCGCGTCGAATGGGCGATCGCCTGGCCGCTCTATTCGGACGGGTCGACCAGCTGGTATTGCAACACCGTTCCCACCCCCGACGGCGGGACGCACGAACAGGGCCTGCGCGCTGCGTTGACCAAGGCCCTGCGCGCCTTCGGCGAGCTGACCGGCGCGAAGAAGGCGAAGGACCTGACCGCCGACGATGTCATGGTGGGTGCCGAAGTCATGCTCTCGGTTTTCATCCGCGATCCGCAGTTCCAGAGTCAGACCAAGGACCGGCTGACCTCGCCCGAAGCGGCACGGCTGGTCGAGAACGCGGTCCGCGACCATTTCGATCATTTCCTGTCGGACAATATGGACCGCGGCAAGGCGCTGCTCGGCCAGGTCATGGAGCGCATGGACGAGCGCCTGCGGCGCAAGCAGGAACGCGAGATCAAGCGCAAGACCGCGACCAATGCCAAGAAGCTGCGCCTGCCCGGGAAGCTGACCGATTGTTCCGGCGAAGGCGAAGGCGAGACCGAACTGTTCATCGTCGAAGGCGATTCTGCGGGCGGCAGCGCCAAGCAGGCGCGCAACCGTAAGACGCAGGCGATCCTGCCGATCCGCGGCAAGATCCTCAACGTGGCCAGCGCCACGGCGGACAAGATCCGCGCCAACAGCGAGATCGCCGACCTGACGCTGGCGATGGGCTGCGGCACGCGCAAGGATTGCGAGCCGGAAAACCTGCGCTACGATCGCATCATCATCATGACCGACGCCGATGTCGACGGCGCGCATATCGCCACGCTGCTGATGACCTTCTTCTTCCAGGAAATGACCGAAGTGGTGCGCGGCGGGCACCTCTACCTCGCGCAGCCCCCGCTCTATCGCCTGACCGCGGGCAAGGAGAGCCGCTATGCCCGCGACGACGAACATCGCGCCGAGCTCGAGGCCACCGTGTTCAAGGGCAAGAAAGTCGATGTCGGCCGCTTCAAGGGGCTCGGCGAGATGAACCCCGCGCAGTTGCGCGAAACCACGATGGACCCGGAGACCCGTAGCCTGATCCGCATCACCCTGCCCGCCGAGTTCGAACAGCGCGCGGTGGTCAAGGAGCTGGTGGACCAGCTGATGGGCCGCAACCCCGAACACCGGTTCAATTTCATCCAGAACAATGTCGGCGACATGGACCGCGAGATGATCGACGCCTAGTCGGTGCTTTCGGTATGCACGTGCAGCTCGCCTTCGAGCGTGCGGTGGACCGGGCATTTATCGGCGATTTCGATGATCCGGCGGCGCTGGTCTGCATCCAGCGCGTCGCCGTGCACTGCAATCCGCCGGTTGAGCGCCTGCATCTTGGTGCCTTCCGCCATGGCTTCGGCATGGTCGCAGCGATCCGCGTGGTTGCGCTCATGCGTGACTTCAACGGTCACGCCCTCGAGCGGCCAACCCTTGTGGTCGGCATACATTTTCATTGTCATCGCGGTACAGGTACCCAGCGCCGCGTTGAGCAGGTCGTAGGGCGTCGGGCCGCTGTCGTCGCCGCCATAGCTGCGCGGTTCATCGGCCACGAAGCTGTGGTTTGAGGTATGCACTTCGGTCCCGAACTTGCCGTGGCCGGTCTTGGCGACGATCCCTTCTTCGGGCAGCGGCCAGTCGTCGCGCAGCGGGAGATAGCGCTTGGCCCAAGCGGCGATCATGCCAGCTGCGAATTCTGCCGACTGACGGTCGAGCAGCAGGTGGTCGGCGCCTTCGAGGCTGACGAAGCTCTTGGGATGCCGTGCCGCGCCGAACAGCGCACTGGCATTCTCGATACCGACGATATCGTCCGTCGGCGAATGGAGGAACAGCAAAGGGCAACGCAGCTTGCCGACTTCCTCGAGCAGGTCGGTCGCCTCCACCCGCTCGATGAATTCGCGGCTGAGCGAGAAATCGCGGCCACCGATCGTGACCGGCCCTTCCCCCTGCTCGCGGATGGCGTCGATATCGCCTTCGATCCGGGCCAGCACATGCGGCACATCGCTGGGCGCGCCGATGGTGGCGATCGCGGCGACCTTGTCGAATCCCAGATCGTCTGCCGCAGCGAGCACCGCCGCCCCGCCGAGGCTGTGCCCGACCAGCAGGACGGGCTGCGCAAACCGGTGCAGCAGGTCCTCGGCCGCAGCGACCAGGTCGGCGACATCGGTGGCGAAACCGGCACGGCCAAAGTCGCCTTCACTGCCGCCCAGCCCGGTGAAGTCGAACCGCAGACAGGCAATGCCTTCACGCGACAACGCGCGCGCCACGCTGACCGCCGCGCGGCTCTGCTTGGTGCAGGTGAAGCAATGCGCGAACAGCGCCGCCCCGCGCACCAGCCCGGTCGGCATTTCCAGCGAGCCGGTCAGCTCGTGCCCCGCATCAGTGGCGATCGTGATCGTTTCGGTAGGCATGCAATCTCCCTCGCGTCTGAACCCATAACGCCCCCTTGCACGAGCGGTGCCCGGCCCCTAACGCTAACGTAAAGTTGCAAGGGAAAACCGATGACAGAACCGACCCGTTTTGAAGGCACCAAATCCTATATCGCGACCGACGACCTCAAGGTCGCGGTCAATGCCGCTGTTACGCTAAGGCGTCCGCTGCTGGTCAAGGGCGAGCCGGGAACGGGCAAGACGGTTCTGGCACACGAGATTTCAAAGGCGCTCGACGCGCCGCTGATCGAATGGAACGTCAAGTCGACCACCAAGGCGCAGCAGGGCCTTTACGAATATGACGCGGTGGCCCGCCTGCGCGACGGCCAGCTCGGTGACGAGCGCGTCCATGACATTTCGAACTACATCCGGCGCGGCAAGCTGTGGGAAGCCTTCACCTCCGAAAAGCTGCCCGTGCTGCTGATCGACGAGATCGACAAGGCCGATATCGAGTTCCCCAACGACCTGTTGCAGGAACTCGACCGCATGAGTTTCGACGTCTACGAAACGCATGAGCGGATCGAGGCGAAGGAACGCCCGATCGTGGTCATCACCTCGAACAACGAGAAGGAACTGCCCGACGCCTTCCTGCGCCGCTGCTTCTTCCATTACATCAAGTTCCCCGACACCGAGACGATGCGCGACATCATCGAAGTCCACTTCCCCGGCGTGCAGAAGAGCCTGGTGACCAAGGCGATGGAAGTGTTCTACGAAATCCGCGAAGTGCCGGGTCTGAAGAAGAAGCCCTCGACCAGCGAACTGCTCGACTGGCTCAAGCTCCTGCTCAATGAAGACATGCCGCTCGAAGTGCTGCAGGATGCCAACCCCAACGCCGCGATCCCCCCGCTGCACGGCGCGCTGCTGAAGAACGAACAGGACATCATGATGTTCGAACGGCTTGCCTTCATGGCCCGCCGCCAGAGCTGATCACGCACAGCGAAATACGCATGTGAAAGGGGCGCGGACCGAATATGGTTCGCGCCCCTTTTCGCGTCTGGAAAGCCGCCGTCAGTTGAAGCTGTACGCCAGTTCGAAATCGCCCCAGCGGCGGCCGTTGATAACCAGCGGGACATAGACATTGCGCACGACGACATAGTTCCGGCCGTCGCCTTCCTGCCGGTACACCGCCATCATGTAGGGATCGGTCTGGCTCTTGGCCTTCTTGTCGATCGCATAGAGCATGACGCGCCCGTTGCGGCAGTAGGTCGTATCATGCGTGACATCGCCGGTCGGCGCCCGGCAGCGATCGGTGATATGCGTGGGCAGGAAGCCGTTCATATCCGCTTCCGAACACATCAGGATCGGTCCGCCCTGCGCGACCACGCGGTCGTTGATCGGGCGCCAGTTCGCATCGGCCCAATCGCTCAGTGCAGTGCGGTACTGTTCGGGGTTGGTGCCGGGGACATATTGGTAATCGCGGTCGAACAGCTGGTCCATGCTGAGCGATCCGTCGGCGATCGCGGCTTCGGCGACGCCGGCGACTTCCGCGGCGAAGCGGCGCGCCTGCTCGACCATCCGGCTGTCATCGGGCGAAAGGTCCGCCTTGACCAGCTGGTCGAACATCTCGCTCGCGGTCATTTCCAGATCCTCGATCCGGGCATGCGCCGTACCGAGCTTGGTTTCGTTGACCGTGACCGCTTCGTCGAAATCGTCGAGCACACCCTGCACGCGGTGGACATGCCCCGAAATGGTGGCGGTGTTGCGCGCGATCAGGTCCTGCTGGCCGTCGACCTCGAGCAGCAGTTCGGTGACGCTGCGCATGGTATCCTCGATCGAGCCGACAGAGTTCTTCGCCTGGCTGCTCGCTTCCGCGCCGCTTTCGATCTTCTCGATCACCTGACCCGCTTCGTTGCCGAGCGTGTCGATCGTCCGCCCGATCTCCTCGGTTGCCTTGCGGGTCTGGCTGGCAAGCGATTTCACCTCATTGGCGACGACCGCGAAAGTGCGGCCCTGCTCGCCCGCGCGCATCGCCTCGATCGTCGCATTGAGCGCGAGGATGTTGGTCGTCTCGGCGATCTGGTCGATCTCCTGGCTGGAGCGGCGCACCTGGTCCATCGCCGCGGCAAAGCCGGTGACATGCTGGGTCAGCGTTTCGACCAGGCTGAGCAGATTGCCGATCTCGTTCAGCGAGTTGTTGATCATCGTCGAACCGTGCCTGAGCCGTTCGATCGCGCGTTCGGACAGCAGCCGGGCCTCGTCGCTCGCTTCGAGCACCTTGCGCTGATCTTCGTCGAGCGTCCGCACGGTGCCCTGCAATTCGCCATATTCGCTGCGCAGGTGGCCGAACGAATCGATCACGCCCTGGACGATACCCGCCACATCGGAACAGCCGACGGTGACCTTGCCGCAGGCGGCCGGAATTTGATCGAGAGCGGACGCACCGCCCTTGTCGATCGCGCTGAGTTCCATGTGCTTACGACCCCCTTATTCGTTTTGATCAGCGAGGTTTAGGCGCTGATGGTTAGTGGAGGGTAAAAATCGGTTGCGATTCACACACTGGTGCACTCGCCCTACACGCGCTAAGCCGTTCGGCATGTTCTTCAATTTCGTCGACGAGCTTCGCTCTGCGGGCATTTCCGCAAGCTTCAAGGAACACCTCACGCTGATCGAGGCGCTCGACCGCGACGTGATCGAGCAATCGCCCGAAGCCTTCTACTACCTCAGCCGGGCGACCTTCGTGAAGGACGAAGGGCTGATCGACCGGTTCGACCAGGTGTTCCAGAAAGTTTTCAAGGGCATCCTCAGCGATTACGGGCAGAACCCCGTGGATGTCCCCGAAGACTGGCTGAAGGCGGTGGCCGAGAAATTCCTATCCGAAGAGGAGATGGAAAAGATCAAGGCCCTGGGCGACTGGGACGAGATCATGGAGACGCTCAAGAAGCGCCTGGAGGAACAGGAAAAACGCCACCAGGGCGGCAACAAGTGGATCGGCACGGGCGGGACATCGCCCTTCGGCAATTCGGGCTACAACCCCGAGGGCGTGCGGATCGGCGGGGAAAGCAAGCACAAGCGTGCGGTCAAGGTGTGGGAAAAGCGCGAGTTCAAGAACCTCGACAACACCAAGGAACTGGGCACGCGCAACATCAAGATGGCCCTGCGGCGCCTGCGCCGCTTTGCCCGCGAAGGCGCCGCCGACGAGCTCGACCTCGATGCGACGATCGAGGGCACGGCAAAGCAGGGCTGGCTCGACATCCGCATGCGGCCCGAACGGCACAATGCAGTCAAGCTGCTGCTGTTCCTCGACGTCGGCGGGTCGATGGATCCCTTCATCAAGGTGACCGAGGAACTGTTCAGCGCGGCCACGGCGGAATTCAAGAACCTCGAATTCTTCTACTTCCACAACTGCCTGTATGAAGGCGTGTGGAAGGACAACCGCCGGCGCTGGCAGGAACGCACCAAGACCTGGGACGTGCTCCACAAATACGGGCACGACTACAAGATCGTGTTCGTCGGCGATGCGGCGATGAGCCCCTATGAGATCACCCATCCGGGCGGCAGCGTCGAGCATATGAACGAGGAAGCCGGCGCCACCTGGATGCAGCGCGTGACCAGCACCTATCCGGCGACCGTGTGGCTCAACCCGGTGCCCGAAAAGCAGTGGAGCTATTCGCAGTCGACCAAGGTGATGAAACAGCTGGTCAACGACCGCATGTATCCGCTGACGCTCGACGGGCTCGACGACGCGATGCGCGAACTGAGCCGCAAGACCGGGGCTTGAGAAAACCCCGGGCGTTGCTTACGCCCGGGGTCGTTGCTTCCAGCGGGTAGCGGGCCACGCGGCCCGCCCCGGCTAGTCCTTCTGATCGAGTTCCTCATTGAGGCGCAGCGAACAGCGCCAGAAGAAGAACGCCGGCAGCAGCCCGAGGAACGTCGCGCCGTAAAGCACGTAGCGCACGCTTTCCTCGCCATAGGCGGGCTGCAGCAGATCGGACATCATCCCGAAGAACAGCGGTCCCAGCCCCAGCCCGATGAGGTTCTGGAAGAACAGCAGCACGGCGGCCGCGATCGCCCGGGCGCGCAGCGGCACGAGGCCCTGCACGCTCGAATAGGTGGGGCCGTAATAGAGCGAATTGCAGATCGTCGGGACGATCAGCAGGAACAGCGCCAGCAGCCAGTTGTCGGTCATGAAGGCGAGCAGCGCGAAGGGTATCGTCACCACCATGCCCACCGCAGGCGCGGTGAGCACATGGCGGCGGTTCTTGGCGCCCCAGCGATCGGCGATATAGCCGCCCAGGACCGTGCCGGCGATGCCCGCCCCGCCATTGACCAGCCCGAACCACAGCCCGGTTTCACCCGGGGTCAGCCCGTGCGTGCGCTGGAAGAAGATCGTGATCCAGGTCACCTTGCCGTAGGCGAGGAAGGCCGCGGCCGAACCTGCCGCCACCAGCAGGACGAAAGCGCGCGAGCTGAACATTGCCTTGAGCGCGGCTTTCATCGGCATCTGTTCGGACGACTGCTGCGTGCCGGCTTGCATCATCCCGGTGCGCCGGGGATCCTTCAGATAGGTGAAGACGACCACGGCCAGCGCGATGCCGGGAAGCCCGACGATCAGGAAGGCGTTGCGCCACCCCACCGAATCGGCAAGCAGGCCGCCGATCAGCATGCCCAGCAGCGTGCCGATGGGGATGCCGAGCGCGTAGAAGGCCAGCGCGGAGGAGCGCTTGGAGGGCTCGACCATATCCGCGATCAGCGAATGCGCAGGCGGCGTGCAACCCGCCTCGCCCACACCCACGCCGATCCGCGCCAGCAGCAGCTGGATGAAATTCTGCGCCAGTCCGCACAAGGCGGTCATGGCCGACCAGATCGCCAGCGCACCGCCGATCAGCCATGGCCGGTTGGTGGTCGAGCGATCCGAGAAACGCGCGATCGGCAGGCCGAGGATCGTGTAGAACAGTGCGAAGGCCAGGCCCGTCATCAGGCCGATCTGCGTATCGCTCAGGCCCAGTTCGAGCCGGATCGGCTCGGCCAGGATGTTGACGATCTGCCGATCGATGAAATTGAAGATGTAAACTATCAGAAGGATCCACAGGGTAACCCTGACCGATCCACCAGTCTGCCGTGCTGCCGCAGTCGCCATTATAACCTCTCCCGAAGCGCGGGTATGCCCGTCACTTTCAAGTAGGCTCGCCTTCCCGGGGCCTTAGGTCAAGACCATTGATCGAAAATCGAACTTGCGGTCGGGTAGAAAAGTTTGCCGCTGTCCAACCCTGCGACCGCGTATGGACGCCCGGTGCCGCCCGGCCGGTCAGCTGTAGGCCAGATGCGCTGCGATCGATTCGCGCCAGGCGGTTTCGTCCGCGCTGGCGACCCGGTCGAGATCGTCGGGAACGGCTTCACTGTCGTCGACCCATTCGCGCAGCACCGAACCCCCGTTGATCACATCGATCGCCAGGCGGTCGAGTTCGTATTCGTAAGGGAAATCGCGCCAGATCGGATAGTCGGAATAGAGAGCGCGGATGGCCTTGAAGGCCAGCGCCTGCAATCGCCACGGGCGGAACGCGTGGTGATCGTAGAACTTGCCCTCGGCATGGATCATCAGCCCGTTGCACAGCGCGCCCGCGTGCTTGTGGAAAGTCGGTTCGAACCAGCATTCGCGAAGCGCCGAACCGCGCATCCAGACCGGGGCCAGACGATGCATTTCGGCCAGCACTGCCTTGGCATCCACGTCGGGCGCCCCGAACAGGACTTCCAGCGGCCGGGTCGTCCCCCGGCCCTCGCTCAGCGTGGTGCCTTCGAGCATGACGGTGCCGGCATAGGCCCGCGCCATGTTAAGGCTGGCCGCATTGGGGCTCGGATTGATCCAGATGCGGCTTTCGGGCCAGCCATAGCCGGGGGCACGGCCGGGCGACCAGCCCTGCATCTCGATCACCTGCAGATCCACGTCGAGCTTGAAATGCGCGACGAACCAGCGCGCCATTTCGCCCATGGTCAGCCCGTGACGCATCACCATCGGCGCGGCTCCGACGAAGCTCTCCTGACCGGGTTCGAGCAGGGTTCCTTCCACCGGCCCACCGGCAGGATTGGGGCGGTCGAGCACCCATACCGACTTGCCCGTCTTCGCCGCCTCCTCGAGCAGATACAGCAGCGTGGTGACGAAGGTGTAGATGCGGCAGCCGAGGTCCTGCAGGTCGAACAGGAAGACGTCGGCGCTATCCATCATCTGCGCGGTGGGGCGCCGTACTTCGCCGTAGAGGCTGAAAACGGGGATGCCGTAGTGCGGATCGACCTCGTCCCCGGTCTCGACCATGTTGTCCTGCTTGTCCCCCTTGAGCCCGTGCTGCGGACCGAAGGCGGAGGTCACATTGACCCCGCGGTCGATCAGCGCGTCGAGCGAATGCGTGAGGCCCGCGGTTACCGAGGCAGGATGCGCGACCAGCGCGACCCGGCGCCCTTCCAGCGGCTTGCGCAGTTGCTCTTCCGTGACGAGCCGATCGATGCCGAATTTCATGGCGCGCTAGCTGCCCCAAGCCGCGCGGTGAAGCAAGACGGATCGTGGAAATCGGGCGCCTCTCTGCCATGAGCGAGCGCCCAGTAGCTCTTGTGCCCGCCGGTCTCCTCGATCACGCAGCTGATGCCCATCGCGCACTCGGTCTGCGGCAGCCCCGCCGCGGGTAGCGCAGCATCGAAGATCGCGAACTTGCCGCCAGGGCGCATCGTGCAGACCGCATCGCGCGGCATCGGCCATTCGCTCATGCCGTCGCGCGGGGCCGAGAAGCGGTAGGCATTCCAGCGCTCGGATGGCGACAGATTGAACTCGTGATAGGCGGTGTCCCCATCGGGCCGCAGGAACAGCTCGAAGCAGGTGGTCTGCCACAGTCCGTCGGCGCGTCCCTTGCCGGCAAATCCGGGGAGGACGAGATCATGCGCAGCCTCGATCCGCCAGCGCAGCGTCAGCCAGTTGGCATCGTGCGCGGTCACGCGCGCCTCCACCGCCGTTACCCCCAGTGCAGGGCATGCCGGATGCGGTTCCAATCGATAGATTTGCATGCCGCCCCTTACCTGCTAGCGCGCGCCTCGTCATGAACAACTATACGTCCGAACTCATGCGCGTGCTCGACGAGCGCGGCTATATCCACCAGGTCACCGATGCCGCAGGGCTCGATGCGCTTGCCGCCAGGCAGATCGTCCCCGGCTATATCGGTTTCGATGCCACCGCGCCGTCGCTCCACATCGGCAGCCTCGTCCAGATCATGATGCTGCGGCGCCTCCAGCAGGCGGGCCACAAGCCGATCGTGCTGATGGGCGGCGGGACCACTCGGATCGGCGATCCGACCGGCCGCGACGAAAGTCGTAAAATGCTCACCGACGAGACGATCGCAGCCAATATCGAGGGGATCCGCACGGTCTTCGAACGGTTGCTGACCTTCGGCGAGGGGCCGACCGATGCAGTCATGGTCGACAACCAGGACTGGCTGGGCGAACTCGGCTATATCGAGATGCTGCAGAAGGTCGGCACGCATTTCACCGTCAACCGGATGCTGACTTTCGATTCGGTGCGGCTGCGGCTCGAGCGCGAGCAGCCGATGACCTTTCTCGAATTCAACTACATGATCCTGCAGGGATACGACTTCCGTCACCTGGCGCAGGACATGGGCGTGCGGCTGCAGATGGGCGGCAGCGACCAGTGGGGCAACATCGTCAACGGGATGGAGCTCGGCCGCCGGATGGATGGCAGCGAGCTGTTCGGCCTGACCACGCCGCTGCTGACCACCGCCGATGGCGGCAAGATGGGCAAGACCGCCTCGGGCGCGGTCTGGCTCAACGAAGCGCAGCTGCCGAATTACGACTTCTGGCAATACTGGCGCAATGTCGACGACCGCGACGTGGGCCGCTTCCTGCGGCTGTTCACCGACCTCGACCTGGCTGAAATCGCCCGGCTCGAAGCGCTCGAAGGCGCGCAGATCAACGAAGCCAAGACGGTTCTTGCCAATGAAGTAACCACGCTCGTTCGGGGTGCCGAAGCCGCGCGGCTCGCCGAGCGCACCGCGGCCGAGACCTTCGCCGGCGGCGGCGCGGGCAGCGATCTGCCGACGCTTGCCGTGGGCGCGGACGGCATGCGGATCGGCGCGGTGCTCACCGAGCTCGGCTTCACCGCTTCGAACGGCGAGGCCAAGCGAAAGCTGGCCGAAGGCGCGGTTAAGCTCGACGGGGCAGTGATCACCGAACCGGGGCATCTGGTAACGGTCGCGCAAGGCAGCGAATGCAAGCTCAGCTTGGGCAAGAAGAAGCACGCAATCATCCGCGCGCAATAAGCGGCGAAGCGAGCATCAGGAACGTCGAAAGGCCCCGATTGTTTACCATTTGGAAGACTTTTCCGCGCATAGTATATTTCGTCTTAAGCACTTCAAAGGGAACGCCAGCATGACTGTCGGAGCACAACTGAGCGTAACCGACCAGCGCCGGATGGCGCGTCATCCGGTCGACCATCCCGTCATCGCCGAACATTTCGGAAAAGGCGACGTGCACCTGCATATCGCCAACGTCTCCTCCAACGGCTTCATGATCGACAATGCGGAAGACATCGCCCGCGGCGAACGCGTGATCGTGCGCTTGCCGGTCATCGGCCGGATCGAGGCCTATTGCATCTGGATCCGCGACAACCGCGCCGGCTTCCAGTTCGAACGGATCATCCGGGTCGACGATTTCCTGGCGATGATCGACACGCTGCAGCCCAATCCGCGGCTGCGCAAGCTGCGCTGATTTCCAACCGCTTCTTCTAGAATGACAAGCAGGCCCGCCTTCACAACCGAAGGCGGGCCTGCCATGCGTCCGGGGTGAACGACACCAGCAAGCTTTCCCCCGACGCATCGCCCCTCAGGATCGCGAACTTCCGCGCCTACTGGCTCAGCCGCCTGTCGATGACGCTGGCGCAATATGCGATGATGCTGATCATCGGCTGGCAGACCTACAATCTGGCACGCGACGGCGGGATGGGGGTCGGCGCCGCGTCGGGCCAACTGGCGCTGATCGGTCTGCTGCAATTCATCCCACTGTTCCTGCTGACGCCCTTTTCCGGCTGGGCGGCGGACCATTTCGACCGGCGCAACATCGCCCGCCTGACCGTGCTTGCCCAGCTGGGCTGCGCGGGCACCCTCGCCTGGTTCACCTGGAGCGAGACGCTGACAGTGACCGTATTGTTCGGCGTGGCGATCGTGCTCGGGATCGTCCGCGCGTTCAACGGCCCCGCACTGTCCGCGCTGGCCCCCAATCTGGTACCCAAGGCGATCCTGCCCAACGCCATCGCGCTGTCGAGCATCGCCTGGCAGGTCGGGATGATCGTGGGCCCGGCGATCGGCGGCTACACCTACGCCATACTGCCCGCCCTGCCCTATATCACCGCCTTCGCGCTGTTCGCGGTATCGCTGGCCGCGCTGAGCTTCATCGGCAAGGTGCCGCAGCCGGCGCGCGCGGCGAACAGGCGCCCGATCCACCAGATGGTCGAAGGGCTGCGCTACGTGGTCCGCAACAAGATGGTGCTGGGCGCGATCACGCTCGACCTGTTCGCGGTCTTTCTCGCCGGGGCGACCGCGCTGTTCCCCGTCTATGCGCGCGATATCCTGGAGGTCGGCGAAACCGGGCTGGCGCAGCTGGCGATGGCGCCGGCAGTGGGCGCCGCGCTCACCGCGCTGTGGTTCAGCTTCCGTCCGCTCAAGACCAATGTCGGGCCCAAGATGCTGTGGGCGGTGGCGGTATTCGGACTGGCCACGGTGATCTTCGGGCTCTCCAAGACGATGCCGCTCAGCCTCGCCATGCTGTTCATCATCGGCGCGGCGGACATGTTCAGCGTCTATATCCGCCAGTCGCTGATCCAGCTGCACACGCCCGACGACAAGCGCGGCCGCGTGTCCTCGGTCAGCCTGCTGACGATCAGCGCGTCGAACGAATTCGGCGATTTCTTCTCGGGCAGCCTCGCCTTCCTGTTCGGCCCGGTGATCGCGGTGGTCGGCGGCGGGGTCGGCGCGATCGCCACGGTCGCGCTGTGGTCGCGAATTTTTCCCGTCCTGCGGACAACGCGGACCTTTGACCCGCCTGACGAATTGTTAGACACTCCCCCCGAAGAGAAATTGCAGGAGCAGATGCCATGAAAGCCGACTCCGTCCTCGCCACGATCGGCGATACCGCCCACATTCGCCTGTCGCGCCTGTTCCCCGACCACGAGGTCTGGGTGAAGAACGAGCGCGCCAATCCGGGCGGTTCGATCAAGGACCGCATCGGCCTCGCGATGATCGAGGATGCCGAAGCGGCGGGCAAGCTCAAGCCCGGCGGCACGATCGTCGAACCCACCAGCGGCAACACCGGGATCGGCCTCGCGATGACTGCCGCGGTCAAGGGTTACAAGCTGGTGCTGGTCATGCCCGAAAGCATGAGCGTCGAACGCCGCCGGCTGATGCTGGCCTATGGCGCGACCTTCGACCTGACGCCCAAGGAAAAGGGCATGAAGGGCGCGATCGAACGCGCGCAGGAACTGGTCGAACAGACCGAAGGCGCCTGGATGCCCAGCCAGTTCGACAATGAAAGCAACTGGAAGGTCCACGCGCGCACCACTGCCAAGGAAATCCTCGACGATTTCGCCGATACGCCGATCGATGCGATGATCACCGGGGTCGGCACCGGCGGACACCTGACCGGCTGCGCGGAAGTGCTCAAGCAGAGCTGGAGCGCGATGAAAGCCTATGCGGTCGAACCGCAGGGCTCGCCGGTCATCAGCGGCGGCCAGCCCGGCCCGCACCCGATCCAGGGCATCGGCGCCGGCTTCGTCCCCGACAATCTGCACACTCAGGCGATCGACGGCGCGATCCAGGTCGATCCCGAGGATGCCAAGGAAATGGCCCGCCAGTGCGCTGCGAAGGAAGGCCTACTGGTGGGTATCTCCAGCGGCGCGACATTGGCCGCAATCAAGCAGAAACTGGCCGATCTGCCTGCCGGATCGCGCGTCCTGGGCTTCAATTACGACACTGGCGAACGGTACCTTTCGGTGCCCGATTTCCTGCCCGAGTGATGCCTTTCGAGAAGGTCGGATATGAAGACGGCGCGGTCGCGCTGACCGCGCTTTACGCGCGGCCCGCCGGTCCGGCCCGCGCCGCGGTGGCGATCTATCCGACCTTCATGAACACCACCCCCGCGGTCGAGGAGAAGGCCGCCGCACTCGTCGATGCCGGTTACGCAGTGCTGATCGGCGATTTCTACGGGCCGGAAGCCCCGTCCGATGCCGACCAGGCTTTTGCCGCCATGGGCCGGCTGCGCGGTGACCCGCCGGCAATGCGCCAGCGCCTGCGTGCCACGCTCGATCTTCTGCGCCGGCTCGAACCCGATGTGCCGCAAATGGCGATCGGTTTCTGCCTTGGGGGCATGGCAGTGCTCGAAATGGCGCGCGACGGGCAGGATCTCGCTGCCGTGGTGAGCTTTCACGGCCTGCTCGAAACCGCCCTTCCCGCTGACAAGCCGATTATACCGCGGATCCTGGTGTGCCACGGCGATGCCGATGCGCTGGTTCCCCGCAGCCGGGTCACCGGTTTCTGGGAAGAAATGGACGCGGTGGGGGCCGATTGGCATTTCCACAGCTACGGAGGCGTCCAGCATGGCTTCACCACGCCGCGCATGCGCGACGGCTCGCCCAATCCCGCCTATGACGCAAGTGCCGACCGCCAGAGCTGGGCGGCGATGCATGCGCTGTTCGACGAAGTGCTCGGATAGGGTAAGCGGCCTACCGGAATTGCGCCGCGAGGTCCGGGAGCAGGCTTAACCGAAGGATTGGACCAATCGGTCGGATGGG
>Ga0208794_1000379_pt1 | contig 30712 bp, 30 predicted proteins | sample 32_taG_FD_184106 | JGI IMG/M metagenome (GOLD analysis project Ga0208794, IMG submission 184106) | Marine viral communities from the Gulf of Mexico - 32_GoM_OMZ_CsCl metaG (SPAdes) (version 2) | ecosystem: Environmental > Aquatic > Marine > Oceanic | place: Atlantic Ocean: Gulf of Mexico... | reverse complement strand
ATTCGCCCGGCACGGTGTCGCGCCGGATCGGGCGGTGATGGTCGGCAATTCGCTCAAGTCCGACGTGATCCCGGTGCTGGAGGCCGGCGGCTGGGGCGTGCACGTGCCGTTCGAGACCACCTGGGAACTCGAGCACGCCGAACCGCCGCTTTCGCATCCCCGGTTCCGACGGCTCGACGACCTAGCCCGCCTACCCGCTCTGGTTGAAGAGCTCGAAGCCTGAACCGCGCGGCCCGGGCTTGCCTGCGACTTTCCCGCCACGCCCCCTGACCGCCCCATGCTCTCTACGGGCCTGTCAATTATGCACGTCTTTCGCATAGGGCGAGTCGGCCCCCGGTTAGCGCGGAACCTCAACTGTTCAAGAAAACCGATTGAGAATTAGTCTATTTTCGTAACGCTGCGTCCATGCTAGATTTAAGGACAATGATGAGGTCCCGGCGCAACGAACCGGAACCCGCGAGGCAAAACGAGAGGCAATCCACGTGAGCAGTCGTCTGTCGAGGACGGCCCGGACCGGGCTGTTGATCGTAACCACCCTCATGGCGAGTATCACCATCGCTACCGGCGCGGTCGCCGCGCCTTACGCGGCGATGGTCGTGGACGCCAAGACGGGCCAAGTCATCCACGAGGAAAACGCCGACACGAGGCTGCACCCGGCCTCGCTGACCAAGATGATGACCCTCTACATCGCGTTCCAGGCGATCCAGCGCGGCGAGATCGGTCTCGACAGCGAAGTGACGATTCCGTCCTATGCCGCCGCCCAGCCGCCCTCGAAGCTGGGGCTGCGCAGCGGTCAGAAGATCAAGTTCCGCTACCTGCTGCGCGCCGCCGCGGTGAAGTCGGCCAATGATGCCGCCGCCGCCATCGGTTTCGCGATCTCGGGCAGCGAGGAGGCCTTTGCCCGCCGGATGAACGCGACCGCCCAGGCGATGGGGATGCGCAACACCACCTTCGTCAACCAGCACGGGCTGACCCATCCGAACCACCTGTCGACCGCGCGTGACATGACCGTGCTCGGCCGGCACATGATCTACGACTTCCCGCAGTATTATAACCTGTTCTCGCGCCGCACCGCCGATGCCGGCATGAAGCAGGTGAACAACACCAACCGCCGCTTCCTCGACGCCTACAAGGGCGCGGACGGCATCAAGACCGGCTTCACCAACGCCGCCGGCTACAACCTCGTGGCCTCGGCCCAGCGCGGCGACCGCCGGATCATCGCCACCGTCTTCGGCGGCACCTCGACCGCGAACCGCAACGCTCAGGTGATGAAGCTGCTCGACAAGGGCTTTGCCAGCCAGCCCGGCGCAGCACCAGCCCAGGCCCCGGCACTGGTCGCAGCCACCCCGGCGCTCGGCCCGACCACCGGCGCCCACACGATTCGCGTGACCGGCGTGGTCAAGCGCAGCCTGCGGCCGCAGATCCGTCCAGGCGCCGCAGCAGCAGCTCCGGTGCAGGTCGCCACCGCCAGCGGCATCGAGGATGCGCTCGCCGCCGCGCTGCTGGTCTCCTCGGCTTCGGCCTCCACCGCCCAGCCGACGTCCGCCCCGGTCGCCGAGGCCGTGACCGAAGCAGTGGCCGTCGCCGCCGCCCCGGTCACCGATCTGAGCGACATGGCCCCGGAAACCGCAGAGCTCTTCGCCGAAGCCGGGATCGCGCCCGAGACCACCCCGGAGGCGCGTCCGACCGAGATGATCATGACCGCGGCCGCCATCGCGCCGGTCGACGCCTCGCGGATGCAGGCGGTGCCCGAGGTGGTGACCCGCGTCTCGACCTCCGGCGGACGACTCTGGGGCATCAATGTCGGCCGCTTCAACAGCCGCGGCGCCGCCGAGCGGGTGCTGATCCAGACCGCGCTGAACGAGCCGGGCGCGCTCGACGGGGCGCTGCGCCGCGTCACCCAGCGTTCGGGTGGCTTCGACGCCAACTTCATGGGTCTCACCAACGAGGCCGCCGACCTCGCCTGCCGCCGGCTGCAGGCCCGCGGCGCCATGTGTTTCATGATCGGACCGTCCTGAGCGCCTCCTCCCCGCTCTGAACGGCCCGACGGCGCCGCGTTCTCCTCCCGGAACGCGGCGCCGTCTTGCATTCGGGGGCCCGAGCGATTTGGGTGGGAGCGCTCAGCACAGGAGTTCGCATGCCCCGTCTCGCCGTCGTGCCCCCCGCCCCGCCGCGCTTCGCCACGACCGATCCCGAGGTCGAGGTCGGGCTGCACCGGGTGTTCTGCGTCGGCCGCAACTATGCCGCTCATGCCCGCGAGATGGGCGCCGACGAACGCGAGCCGCCCTTCTTCTTCACCAAGCCCGCCAGCGCCGTCGTCGCGACGGGTGCGGAACTGCCCTACCCGGCCGCCACGGCCAACCTGCATCACGAAGCCGAACTCGCGGTGCTGATCGGCACGGGTGGCAGCGGGATCGCGGTGGCCGACGCGCTCGACCATGTCTGGGGCTACGCCGCCGCCAACGACCTCACCCGCCGCGACCTGCAGGCCGAGGCCAAGGAAATGCGCCGGCCCTGGGACATGGCCAAGGGTTTCGATTCCTCGGCGATCCTGGGACCCGTCCATCCGGCGGCCGAGATCGGCCATCCCGCGCGGGGGCGGATCACCTGCCATGTTGATGACAACGAAAGGCAGGCGGGAGACCTGTCGCAGATGATCTGGAGCGTGGCCGAGGTCATCGCCCATCTGTCCCGGCTGGTGACGCTGTGCCCCGGCGACCTGATCCTCACCGGCACGCCCGAGGGGGTCGGATCGGTGGCGCCGGGCCAGTCCTGCGTCGTGGCGATTGAGGGGCTGGGCGAAGCGCGGTTCCGCTACAGCGCCTGACCGCGCGTCTTGTGCCTCGAAGGCTGGGTGAGGCTCAGACCCCACCCGGACAAGCGCCCCGCCATCCCTTCACCATTCCGGCAAATACGCATGGCACGCCGTCGCGGACCCCGCGACGCGGTACGGGTTCAGAACGCCGCCGCCATCAGCGCACGGGTATAATCGGTGCGCGGCGCGTCGAAGATCGCCTCGGCGGAGCCAGCCTCGACCACGTCGCCGTTCTTCATCACCATCACCTTGTGGCTCAGCGCGCGCACCACCTTCAGGTCGTGACTGATGAAGACATAGGCGAGGCTGTACTTGCGCTGCAGCGCCCGCAGAAGCTCCACGATCTGCACCTGCACGGTCATGTCGAGCGCGCTTGTCGGCTCGTCGAGCACGATGAGGCGCGGCCGCAGGATCAGCGCGCGGGCGATGGCGATGCGCTGGCGCTGGCCGCCCGAGAACTCGTGCGGGTAGCGATCCATGGAAGCGGGATCGAGCCCGACCTCGCGCATGATCTCGGCCACCATGTCGCGCCGGTCGCGGCCCTTCTCGACGCCGTGGACGCCAAGCCCCTCGGCGATGATCTGCGCCACCGTCATGCGCGGCGAGAGCGAACCGAAAGGGTCTTGGAACACGATCTGGATTTCCGAGCGCAGCGGCCGCATCCGCCGCTGGCTCAGATCCTGGATCTCGCGCCCGTCGAAGCGGATCTTGCCCTCCGAGCCGATCAGCCGTGCCATGGCGAGCGCCAGCGTCGTCTTGCCCGAGCCGCTCTCGCCGACCACGCCCACGGTCTCGCCGGCGCGCACCGACAGCGTGGCGTCGTTGACCGCCTTCACGTGCCCGACCGTCCGCTTGAGCAACCCACGATGGATCGGGAACCAGATCTTCAGGTTCTCGGTCTCGGCGACCACCGGCGCGGCCTCGGAGACCGGGTCCGGCAGGCCGGTCGACTCGGCCTCGAGCAGCATGCGGGTATAGGGGTGCCTGGGACTGGCAAATATCTCGGCCGTCGGCCCCTGCTCGACGATCTCGCCATCCTTCATGACGCAGACCCGGTCGGCGATGCGGCGGACGATGCCGAGATCATGTGTGATGAACAGCATCGCCATGCCGGTGTCGCGCTTGAGTTCGGCCAGCAATTCGAGGATCTGCGCCTGAATCGTCACGTCGAGCGCGGTGGTCGGCTCGTCGGCGATCAGCAGGTTGGGGTTGTTGGCGAGCGCCATGGCGATCATCACCCGCTGCCGCTGCCCGCCCGAGAGCTGGTGCGGATAGGCACCGAGGCGGGTTTCCGGGTCACGGATGCCGACCCGGGTCAGAAGCTCGATGATGCGGGTCCGCACCGCCGAACCGCGCAGCCCCTGGTGCAGCTCGATCGACTCCGACAGCTGCCGCTCCAGCGTGTGCAGCGGATTGAGCGAGGTCATCGGCTCCTGGAAGATGAAGGAGATGTCGTTGCCGCGCACCCGCCGCAACTCGGCCTCGGGCGCGCCGACCATCTCGCGCCCCTCATAGGTCACCGAGCCGGACACCTCGGCCGTCTCGCCCAGCAGCTGCACGGTCGAGAGCGCGGTGACCGACTTGCCGGACCCGCTCTCGCCAACCAGCGCCACGGTCTCGCCGCGCTCGACGTGAAAGGAGACGCCGCGCACCGCGGGCGCCCGGCGGCCGTCCTGCCGGAAATCGACGTTCAGGTCGCGGACGTCGAGGATCGTGTCGGTCATGCGAAGGTCTTCCTCGGATCGAAGGCGTCACGCACCCCCTCGAAGATGAACACCAGAAGCGACAGCATGATCGCGAAGGTGAAGAAGGCGGTGAAGCCCAGCCACGGCGCCTGCAGGTTCTGCTTGGCCTGCAATGTCAGCTCGCCCAGAGAGGGCGCCGAGGACGGCAGGCCGAAGCCCAAGAAATCGAGCGCGGCCAGCGTGCCGATGGCGCCGGTGACGAGGAAGGGCAGCATGGTGACGGTCGCGACCATGGCGTTGGGCAGCATGTGGCGGAACATGATCTTGCTGTCGGAGACGCCCAGCGCCCGGGCAGCGCGGATGTATTCGAAGTTGCGGGCGCGCAGGAATTCGGCCCGCACCACGCCGACCAGCGAGGGCCAGCCGAACAGCACGGTGAGAAACACCAGTAGCCAGAAACTTCGTCCCAATATCGCGAAGACGATGATGATCACGTAGAGCGAGGGGGTGCCGGTCCAGATCTCGATGATCCGCTGGAAGATCAGGTCGGTCCAGCCGCCGAAATAGCCCTGCACCGCGCCCGCCACGATGCCGATCAGCGACGAGGCCAGCGTGACGATGATCGCGAAGACCACCGACAGCCGAAAGCCGTAGATCACCCGCGCGACCACGTCGCGCTTGGTGTCGTCGGTGCCGAGCCAGTTGGTCTCCGACGGCGGCGCCGGGGCGACGCCGGGCACATCGACGATGGTGTCGTAGGAATAGGGGATCGGCGGCCAGATCATCCAGCCCTTGGCGTAATCGGCCGGGTCGCTCTCCTCGAGTGGCAGCGGCTCGCCCGCCTCGGCCGCCGCCATGATCGCAGCCGGCTCGTAGAAGCAGTCGGTCAGCCCGCCGGTGACGATCAGGCACTGCACCTCGGGGTCCGAATAGGCCGCCTCGGTCGGGAAATCGCCGCCGAAATCCCGCTCGGAATAGAAGCTCACGATCGGGCTTCTGAGTTCGCCGCGATAGCTCACCAGCAACGGCTTGTCGTTGGCCAGAAGCTCCGCGAAGAGGCTCAGCCCGAACAGCACCGAGAAGATGACGAGCGACCACAGCGCCCTGCGGTTACGCTTGAAATTGCGCCAGCGGCGCGCGTTGAGCGGCGACAGCGCCATTCAGCCTCTCCGTTCGAAGTCGATGCGCGGGTCGATAAGCACATATGTGAGGTCGGTGAGGATGCCGACGACCAGCGCCAGCAGCGAGAAGGCGAAAAGGGTGCCGAACACGACCGGGTAGTCGCGCGCCACGGTCGCCTCGAAGCCGAGCCGTCCCAGACCGTCGAGCGAGAACAGGGTCTCGATGATCAGGCTGCCGCCGAAGAACACGCCGATGAACAGCGCCGGGAAGCCCGAGATCACGATCAGCATGGCGTTGCGGAAGACGTGGCCGTAGAGGACCCGGCGCTCGGTGAGCCCCTTGGCCCGGGCCGTCATCACGTATTGCTTCTTGATCTCGTCGAGGAAGGAATTCTTGGTCAGCAGCGTCAGCGTCGCGAAGGCCGAGATGGTCGAGGCCAGCACCGGCAGCGTGATGTGCCAGAAATAGTCGAGCACCTTTCCGATCAGCGACAGGCTCTCCCAATTGTCGGAGGTCAGCCCCCTGAGCGGGAAGATCCGCCAGTAGGAGCCCCCGGCGAAGAGCACGATCAGCAGGATCGCGAAGAGGAAGCCGGGGATCGCGTAGCCGACGATGATGGCGCCGGAGGTCCAGGTGTCGAAGGAGGAGCCGTCCCGCACCGCCTTGCGGATGCCCAGCGGGATCGAGATCAGATAGGCCAGCAGCGTCGACCACAGCCCCAGCGTGATCGAGACCGGCATCTTCTCCAGCACCAGGTCGACCACCGAGATCGAGCGGAAGTAGCTCTCGCCGAAATCGAAGCGGATGTAGTTCCACATCATGTTCAGGAACCGTTCCAGCGGCGGCTTGTCGAAGCCGAACTCGCGCTCAAGCTCGGCGATGAACTCCGGCGGCAGGCCACGCGCGCCGATATAGTCGCTGTCGCCTCCGCCCTGGCTCACCTCGGCCCCGCCGCCGGCGATGCTCTCGAACACGTCGCCACCGCCCTCCATCTGGGCGATGATCTGCTCGATCGGCCCGCCCGGCACGAACTGCACGAGGGCGAAGTTGATGATCATGATCCCGAGCAGCGTCGGGATCACGAGCAGCAAACGTCTGAGGATATAGGCGCCCATGCGGTCGGAAATTCTCCTTTAGCGCAGCGCGCCCGCGGCGCGCAGCTCTTCTGCGGCCTCGGCGTCGTACCACCAGAAGTCCATCTCGCCCAGTGTCAGCGGCGGCATGTTCTCGGGATGACGGTACTGGTCGTAATAGGCGACGGTGTAGACGTCCTTGTACCACTGCGGCACCCAGATCACCTCGGCCCTGAGCACCCGGTCCAGCGCATGGGTGGCAGTGGTCAGATCCTCGAGCGACTGCGCATTGATCACCTCGGTCACCAGACGGTCCACCGCCGGGTTGCGCAGCCGCATCAGGTTGCGCGAGCTGTCGTCGGCGGTCTTGGAGGCATACCACTGCTCCAGCTCGACCCCCGGCTCGAAGCCCATCGAGAAGGTGTGGTTGACGAGGTCGAAATCGCCCGAGCGGGTGCGCTCGACATATTGCGCGGTATCGACCCGATCGAGCACGCCCTTCACGCCCAGCCGGGCGAGGTTCTCGATGAAGGGGTTCACGATGCGGTCGAATTGCGGGCTGACCTGAAGGAAGACCAGCTCCAGCACCTCGCCATCCTTGCGACGCAGGCCGTCATCACCGACGGTCCAGCCCGCCTCCTCAAGAAGCCGCCCGGCCTCGCGGTAGGTGCGGCGGTCCGGGGTGTTGGCCGAAACGTCGAGCACCGGGGCACGGCGCGCCTCCTCGGTCAGGATGTTCTCGGGCAGGAGCCCTTCCTCGACCAGCGGCTCGAGGAGCGCGCGCTCGCCCTCGGACGGGGTGCCGGTCGCCTCGAGATCGGAGTTCTCGAAGAAGCTCTCGACCCGCTCGTAGAGGCCGTAGAAGAGCGACTCGTTCGACCATTCGAAGTTGAACATCATCCCGATCGCCTCGCGGACGCGCGGATCCTGCCACTTCGGGTCGTCGAGGTTGAAGATGAAGGCCTGCGCGCCGGCAATGGTGCCGTCGGGGATCTCCTCGCGCACCACCCAGCCCTTCTGGATCGCCGGGAAGTCGTAACCGGTGGCCCAGTCCTTGGAGGAGTTCTCGGCCCGGAAGGTGTACTCGCCCGACTTGAAGCCCTCGAAGGCGGCGCTGCTGTCGGCGAAATACTCGACCCGGATAGTGTCGAAGTTGTTGCGCCCGATGTTGAACGGGTGGTCGGTGCCCCAGAAATTCTCGTTGCGGCCGTAGACGATGCGCCGGTTGATGTCGAAGCTCTTCAGCTCGTAGGCGCCGGTGCCGAGAAAGGGCTCCTGCGTGCTTTCGTCGATCCGCGCGCCGGTCTCCTCGAACCAGGCCTTGGAGAAGGCGATGGTCGATCCGGCGAAGCCGATCACGTCGCGACGCGGGGCGTCCTTGTTGAAGGTGAACTTGATCCGGTGCGGTCCGAGCACCTCAACGCTGTCGAGGAAGTTCTGCACCACGGCGCGGAACTCGGCGATGCCCTGTTCGAGGAACAGCTCGTTGGTGAACTTCAGGTCCTCGGCGGTCATCGGGGTGCCGTCGGCGAAGGTCACGTCGTCGCGCAGGTTGAAGATCACCCAGTCGCGGCTCTCGGGATATTCGAGCGTGGTGCAAAGGTAGCAGTAGATCCCGTAGGGATCGTCAGCGACCGAGGTCATGATCCGCTCATGCGGCAGCGAATTCAGCGCGGCAGCAACGCCCTGGCGCGAATAGGAGTTGAAGCTGTCGAAGGTGCCTTGCGACCACTCGCTGATCTCGCCGCCCTTGGGCGCGTCCGGGTTGACGTAGTCGAGATGTTCGATGTCGGGGCCATACTTCAACTCCCCGAAATTGGTGTAGCCGTGGCTGGTGATGACCCGCTCCTCGCCGGTCCCGCCTTCGGCACTGGCCGGCTGGGTCGTCTCGGGCGGCGCCACGGCAGGCGCCTCCTGCGCGCGGCCGGGCGCCGCGACGAACAGCGCCGCGAGAGCCAGTGCCGAGCCGGTGATCCACAGAGCTGGCCCTCCCGCGGGACGGGTGACGGCTCGGGCATAAGGACGGGTCGCTTGCATCTTGCACTCCTCCGGCGGGACGGCCTGAGGGCGAGGCTAGCGGCGCAAGGCGCTGACGTTCAAGGCGAGATTGCGTGAGCGGCGGCGCATGGCCGTCCCTAGCATGCGAAAGGGGCCGCCCCTTGCGGAGCGGCCCCGAAGCCATTCAACCCTGAGGGGCTATCAGCCGCCGATCGTCGCGAGATAGGCGATCAGATTGGCGCGGTCCTCGGCATCCTTGAGACCGTTATAGGTCATCTTGGTGCCCGGCGCGTAGTCGCGCGGGTTGGCGAGGAAGCCGTTCAGATGCTCGGGCGACCAGACATCGGCCACCGCCTTGAGCGCGCCCGAGTAGCTGTAGCCCGGATAGGCGCCGACCTCGCGGCCGACGACGCCGTGGAGCGACGGGCCGGTGCCGTTCACGCCCTCTTCCAGGGCGTGGCAGGAGCGGCAGTTGCGCCACACGCCTTCACCCGCCGCGGCATCGGCGCTGGCATAGATCTCCTCGAAGGGGACCGCCTCTTCCTCGGCGCCGCCTTCGCCACCGGCGTCCTCGACCGGGATCGAGTAGGCCTGCTCGACCTCGCCATGACCGCCTCCATGGCCGGCACCATAGATGATGTCGGCGGCCCAGCCACCAAGGAGGAAGACCAGCAGCGTGCCGCAGAGGCCGCCAACGACCTTGGTCAGGGTCATCGTGTCGAACATGTCGCGTTCCATTCCGTTCGGCGTTTCGCGGGTATGTATCCGCTTCCCGCGCGCGGTTGCAAGGTGTAGTCCCGCGACGAATTGCCCTTATGGGGAGCCCGCCGAGGGGAGGATCCGCCATGGCCGGACGCATCGCATTCCAGGGTGAACTTGGCGCCTATGGCCATCAGGCCTGCGCCGAAGCGCGGCCCGACATGGAACCGCTGCCCTGCACCACCTTCGAGGACGCGATCGAGGCGGTGCGCAAGGGCACGGCCGAGCTTGGCATGATCGCGGTCGAGAACTCGACCTATGGCCGGGTCGCGGACGTGCATCACCTGCTCCCCGAGAGCGGGCTGCACATCGTCGACGAGGCCTTCGTGCGGGTGCATATCAACCTGCTGGGCGTAAAGGGCGCACGGCTGGCGCAGGTCGAGACCGCGACCAGCCATACCGTGCTACTGGGTCAGTGCCGGGGCTTCCTGCGCGAGCACGGCATCTCGACCATCACCGGCGCCGACACCGCCGGATCGGCCCGCGCCATCGCCGAGGCCGGTGATCCGCGCCACGCCGCGCTCGCCTCCGAGATCGCGGCCGAGATCTACGGGCTCGACGTGCTGGCGCGCCATATCGAGGATCACGCCCGCAACACCACGCGGTTCCTGGTCATGGCGCGCGAGCCGGACCTCAAGCGTCGTGGCAAGGCCGGCATGATGACCAGCTTCGTGTTCCGGGTGCGCAACATCCCGGCCGCGCTCTACAAGGCGATGGGCGGCTTCGCGACCAACGGCGTCAACATGACCAAGCTCGAGAGCTACATGGTCGGCGGCCAGTTCACCGCGACCCAGTTCTACGCCGAGATCGAGGGGCATCCCGACGACCGCAACGTCCAGCTCGCCTTCGACGAACTCGACTACTTCACCGACAGCATCAAGCTGATGGGCGTGTTCCCGGCGGCCTCGCGCCGGCACGAGCCGGCGCAGCGCGGCTGATCTCTCAGCCCGCCCGCCGCGCCCAGCGCGCCTCGATCTCGCGGGCATACCCTTCGAGCCGCCCGGCGAGGCGGGTCTCGAGCGTGCCGCGCGCCAGCTTCAGCGACTGCAGCACCAGCCGTCCGGGCATGGAGCGCGGCGCCAGCGTCACCGACAGGCCGAGCCTGCTCTCGCCCGTCGTCTCGGGCTGCGCCTCGACCCGCACCACGATCTCGAGCCCCGAGCTCTCGCCGCGCACCGTGTAGTCCTGCGGCGCGTCGAAGCCGATGATCTCGGCCGCGATCTCGCGCTCGCGGCCCATCACCGGCACGCTGGCACTCCAGGCCCGACCCACCGGGGCGGGGCCGCCGCGCCGCTCGATCTCGATCCCCCGGCGCAGCGCCTGCCGCTCGAAGGCGGTGAAATCGCTGGCCTGCTCGAAGACGAAGTCGCGCGGGGCCGCGACCCGCTGCTGCGACGAGAATTCCATGATGCTGCCTCGATCTGCCTCTTTGAGGCGATTTGTCGCGTCAATCGAGCCTGCCCGCAAGCCAGTTCCACATCAGGTGCCGCGCGATCGAACCCCTGAGCGGCGGGCGGATCTCGGCGTCCTCGCCGGCGAAGATCCGTGCCAGACGCTGCCGTGACACCCAATGCGCGGCCGCGATCTCGGCCGGATCGGGCCGCGGCTCCGGCCGCTCCCGCCCCGCCACCCGGGCATGAAAGCCCAGCATCAACGAGGCAGGAAAGGGCCAGGGCTGGCTCGCCACGTAGCCAACCTCCCCGACCGTCACCCCGACCTCCTCGGCCACCTCCCGGCGCACCGCCGCCTCGGCGGTCTCGCCCGGCTCGACATAGCCGGCGAGCACCGAGAACATCGTCTCGGGCCAGGCCGGAGCGCGGCCGAGCAGCAGATGATCGCCCTGCGTCACCAGCATGATCACCACCGGGTCGGTGCGCGGGAAATGCTGCCCGCCGCAGGAGGGGCAGTCGCGCCGCCAGCCTGCTTGCGCCATCTCGCCCGGCGCGCCGCAGCGCGCGCAGAAACGGTGCGCCGCGTGCCAGTTCAGCAATGCACGCGCCATCGCCGCCAGCTCGGCGTCGCGCGGCGACATCCCGCCCAGCCGGCCCCTCAGTTCGGCAAAGCGGCCGACCGCGATGTCCGGATGTGCCAGATCCTCGATCGGCGACATTTCCTGCGGTGCGCCGGGCCAGTCGGGCAAGGCGCAGGCCCAGATGCCCTCCCCCGCCGGGTCGCGGCCCAGAAGCACCGTCTCGGCCATCGCGCCGGCCGGGCCGAACACCGCATCCGTCCGGGAAAGCGACACCAGCCGGTCACCATCGAGCAGCATACGGCCGCGCCAGAGCGGCAGCGCCCGGGCGCCGGGCTTGGCTGCCAAGGCCGCCAGCGCCTCCGAATCATCGCGCAGGGAGGCGGCGCGGTCGAACCCGTCGCCGCCGAAGGTGATCGGCTCGGAAATCGTCATCTGGTCTCCCTTTGCGCTCGTGACGCTGCGGCACGGCGCACAGTGCGCAACGTCGCGGCGATGTAAAGCTGGGCGACCACCCGCCACAACCATAGGCTTTATTCCTGTTTTCCACAGCAAGGGGAGCGGGTGCGTGGCGAACAGACCAGGCGACGACATCCAGAGCAAGGAAGTTAATGGGCGGATCGCGCTCCGGCTGCTCTGCACCACCGACCTGCATGGTCACGTCCTGCCTTGGGACTACACCGCCGGGCGCCGCGATTGCCGGGTCGGGCTGGCACGGCTGGCGCCGCTGATCCGGGCCCATCGCCGCCGCTGCGCCAACACGCTGCTGTTCGACAATGGCGACTTCCTGCACGGCAACCCGATGGCCGACGCCGAAAGCGTGCGGCTGGCGGCGGGAGGCGCGGCTCCGCACGCTGTGGCGGTGGCCATGAACGCGCTGGGCTACGACGCGGGCACGCTCGGCAATCACGAGTTCAACCGCGGCCTCGAACTGCTGCGCCGGGTGCTCGACCAACTCGCGCATCCCGTCACCTCCGCCAATCTCCGCGGTCTCGACGCCTTTCCGCTGGCGCCATCCGGGCTGCTGCTGCGGCGACGGCTGCGCGATGCCGCCGGGCGCGAGCGGCTGCTGCGGATCGGCGTTCTGGGCCTCGCGCCGCCGCAATGCGTCGAATGGGATCGCCGCTGGCTCGCCGGGCGGGTCGGTGCGCGCGACATGGTCGCGGCGGCCCGGACCCGTGCCGGGGCCCTGCGGCAGCGCGGCGCCGATCTGGTGGTGGCGCTGGCCCATAGCGGGCTCGGACCCGAGGCGCCGGCCCCGCCCTGCGCCGAGAACGCCGGACGGGCCCTGGCGGCGCTGCCCGGGATCGACGCGCTTTTCTTGGGACACAGCCACGAGGTCCACCCCGCCCCCGGCGAGGATGGCCTGGTGCACGGCACACCGGTGTCGCAGGCGGGTCGGTTCGGCAGCCATCTCGGGGTGATCGATCTGGGCCTCGCGCGCGACGCGACGGGGCGCTGGCAGGTCGCCCATGCCCGGTCACGCAGCGAAGCGCCCGGCCCAGCGTCTGCGCAGGTGCACCGCGAATTGGTGGCCGCCTCGGCCCGGCAGCCGCATCTGCGCATGCTGGAGCAATTGCGCCGCCCGGTCGGGCGCAGCCGGGTGCCGATCGACAGCCATTTCGCGCTGGTCGCGCCGGATGCTTCGCTGCAGCTTCTGTGCGACGCATGGCGGCGGTCGGCGACGCCGCTGCTCGCCGGTCGCGCGGAGGCCATGCTGCCGCTTCTCACGGTTGCCGCGCCGTTCCGCAGTGGTGGGCATGGCGGCGCGCGGCATTTCCTGTCGCTGCCGGCGGGGCCCGTGACCGAGCGCCATCTGCGCGCCCTTCAGCCGCATCCCGACCAGCTGTGCCTGAGCGTGGTCGACGGGGCCACGCTGGCGGGCTGGCTGGAGCAGGGAGCGCGGCTGTTTCGCCGGCTGCTGCCCGGATCGCGCGATCAGGCGCTGATCGACTCCTCGATGCCGCCCTATGGCTTCGACGTGATCGACGGGCTGACGTGGCGGATCGACCCGACCCGGCCGATCGGCGCGCGCATCGATGACCTGCGCCACGCCGGACGCGCCGTGGCTCCGGATGACCGCTTCGTGGTCGCGGTCTCAAGCCACCGGCTTTCGGGCACCGGCCCCCTGGCCCGGGCGCTGCGCCAAGGCCAGATCCCGGTCCCGGCCCAGCCCTTGCGCGCGGCGCTGCGGACGCATCTGGCGGCGGGCCCGGTGGCGCCGCGGCCCCGCAGGTCCTGGCGCTTTGCCGCCCTGCCCGGCACCGCCGCGTGGTTCGAGGCGCCCGACGCCGCTCGCCGAACCGTGTCGCGGGTCGCCGCGCGCGGGATCGCACCGCTCGCCCCCGCCCGCGACGGGCTGCTGCGTTTCGAGCTGCGACTCGGCCCGCAGGACGCGGCTCGGCCCATCGACTTCGCCCCCCGGCTCGGCTATGGCGGCGGCGCCATGACAAGGACACCGCGATGCCCCGCAGCTATGACGCCGTGATCTTCGACCTCGACGGCACGCTGGTCGACACCGAGACGCTGTGCAACGCCGAGGCGCTGCCGGCGCTGGCCGAACAGGGCATCGAAATCGCGCCGGACTTCTTCGACAACCTGGCCGGGGTGCATGACGACCGTCGGCTCGAGCTGGTCGCCGAACATGCCGGCCAGCCGGTCGACGCGGCCCGCTTCTACGACGCTTGGGACGACCGGGTCGAAGCGCGGCTTTCGGCGGGGCTTGCGCTCAAGGACGGGGCGGCGGAGTTGATCGCCGCGATCGCCGGGCTCGGGTTGCCGATGGCGATCGCTACCTCGTCGCGCCGCCGGCCCGGCCTCGCCAAGATCCGCGCCGCCGGGCTCGACCGGCATGTCGAGACGATCGTCACCGTCGAGGATGTCGAGACGGCCAAGCCCGCCCCCGACGCCTATCTCGAGGCGGCGCGGCGGCTGAGCGCCGACCCGGCGCGTTGCCTCGTCTTCGAGGACAGCGACACCGGCGCGCGGGCGGGCCATGCCGCCGGCATGACCGTGGTGCAGGTGCCTGATATCTCGGCCACGGAAGGCCGCCACGCCGCGCATCTGGCCGAGAGCCTGGTCGACGGCGCGCGCGCCGCTGGGCTGTTGCCGCTGCCGGCCTGAGCCCCGCGCCACGGTCTTGCGTCCCCGGACGCCCTTCCCTATATGCCGTCTCGAGAGGTTGGCGCGGGCAAGCGCCTCGCCAACCCGGTCAGGTCCGGAAGGAAGCAGCCGCAACGAGCCCCGCTTGGGTCGTGTTCCAGCCTCTCACCCACCCGAACGACGGAGGACATCATGGAGATTGTGATCGCCCTCCGGGCCGGGGCTGCCTGAGCCGCCCCTTGCCCGACGCGAAGCTGCCCGCTCCGGCGGGCCCGTGTTCTTTCGTGACGGGACCAATGCATTGACAGACCTCACGCTTACCGACCTCGGCTGGTCGGACCATTTCGCGCGCCAGCTCGAAGAGGGCGACGCCCCCGCGCGCATCGCCGAAATCCATCGCACGATCCTCGTGGCGCTCACCCCCGAAGGCCCCGTGAAACTCCTTGCGCCCTCCGGCGCGGGCAGCTTTGCCGTGGGCGACTGGGTCGGAATGCGGGACGGCGCGGCGCGCATGCGCCTCGCCCCCCGCAGCCAGATCGCCCGCAAGGCCGCCGGCCACACCGTTTCGCGCCAGCTCGTCGCAGCCAATGTCGACACGCTCGGCATCGTCACCAGCTGCAACGACGACTTCAACCCGGCGCGGCTGGAGCGCTACGTGGCGCTGGCGATGGCGGGCGACTGCCTGCCGCTGGTGATCCTCACCAAGTCCGACATGGTGGACGACCCCGAACCCTACCTCGCGCAGGCCCGCGCGATCTCGCCCCTCGTCGTGGCGATGGCGCTCAACGCCCGCGATCTCGACGACGCGGCGCGGCTCGAGCCGTGGTGCGGACCGGGCCAGACCCTGGCCCTCGTCGGCTCTTCGGGTGTCGGCAAGACGACGCTTCAGAACGCGCTGACCGGCGGCGCCGAGGCGACAGCGGGCATCCGCGAGGATGACGCCAAGGGACGCCATACCACCACCTACCGGGCGCTCCGGCGCTGCCGCGCCGGCGGCTGGCTGATCGACACGCCGGGCATGCGCGAACTGCAACTCACCGATACCGCCGAGGGGATCGAGGAGCTGTTCGACGACATCACCGAACTGGTGACGCAGTGCCGCTTTTCGGATTGCGCGCACGAGACCGAACCGGGCTGCGCGGTGCGTACCGCCATCGAGGCGGGCGCTCTCGACCCCGAGCGCCTCGCCCGCTGGCGCAAGCTGGAGGCCGAGGATCGCCACAACAGCGAAAGCCTCGCGGAAGGACGCGCGCGAGGGCGGGCCTTCACCCGGCACATCAAGGCCACCCAGCGCGGGGCGAGGCGCCGCAAGGGCGGTTGACGCCCCCGGCCCTGCCGGGCCTGATGGCCCGGCAGGAGGGCGCATGGACGAAACGGATGGCGACCGCGAGGTCGACCGCAAGACGAAATGGGCCGAGGACCGCACCGACTGGGCCGAGGACCGGACGCTGCTGGCCAACGAGCGGACCTTCGCGGGCTGGATGCGCACCGGTATGGCGGCGCTGGGCGTGGCAATCGGTCTCAAGGCGGTGTTCGGCGACTTTTCCCCCACCTGGCTGGCCAAGGCGGTGGCCTCGATCTTCATCGTCATCGCGGTGGTGATCTTCGGCGCCGCCACGCATGAGACGCGCAAGGCGCAGCGCCGGATCTCGAGCCACGTGGCCGAAGCGCAGGGCGCCCGGCGGATGCTGATCCTCGCCGTGCTGCTGTCGCTGGGCGCGATTGCCACGGGCGCGATCCTGTGGCTGTTGTGAGCGGCGGCACGGTGGACCTCCGGCCCCCGGATGCCTAGTTTGGCCCGGTCCCTGTATCCGGAGCCCGACGCATGACCGACGCCCCCGCCTACCAGGTTCTCGCCCGGAAGTACCGGCCCGAGACCTTTGCCGACCTGGTCGGGCAGGATGCGATGGTGCGCACGCTCAAGAACGCCTTCGCCGCCAACCGCATCGCGCAGGCCTTCATCATGACGGGCATCCGCGGCACCGGCAAAACCACGACCGCGCGGATCATCGCCAAGGGCATGAACTGCATCGGCAGCGACGGCACCGGCGGCCCCACCACCGAGCCCTGCGGCAAGTGCGAGCATTGCGTGGCGATCATGGAGGGGCGCCATGTCGACGTGATGGAGATGGACGCGGCCTCCAACACCGGCGTCGCCAACATCCGCGAGATCATCGACAGCGTGCACTACCGGGCCGCCTCGGCGCGCTACAAGGTCTACATCATCGACGAGGTCCACATGCTGTCGACGGGGGCGTTCAACGCGCTCCTCAAGACGCTGGAGGAGCCGCCGGCGCATGTGAAGTTCATCTTCGCCACCACCGAAATCCGCAAGGTGCCGGTGACGGTGCTGTCGCGCTGCCAGCGCTTCGACCTGCGCAGGATCGAGCCCGAGGTGATGATCGGCATGCTGCGCCGCATCGCCACCGCCGAGGGAGCGCAGATCGCCGACGACGCGCTGGCGCTGATCACCCGCGCCGCCGAGGGCTCGGCGCGCGACGCGACTTCGCTTCTCGACCAGGCGATCAGCCATGGCGCCGGCGAGACCACGGCCGACCAGGTGCGGGCGATGCTCGGCCTCGCGGATCGCGGCCGGGTGCTCGACCTGTTCGACATGATCCTGCGCGGCGACGCGGCCGGGGCGCTGACCGAGCTGTCAGCGCAATACGCCGAAGGCGCCGACCCGATGGCGGTGCTGCGCGATCTCGCCGAGATCGCGCATTGGGTCTCGGTCATCAAGATCACCCCCGAGGCCGCCGACGACCCGACCGTCGGCCCCGACGAGCGGGCGCGCGGCGCGCAGATGGCGGAACACCTGCCGATGCGGGTGCTGACCCGGCTGTGGCAGATGCTGCTGAAGGCGCTGGAAGAGGTGGCGCATGCCCCCAACGCGATGATGGCGGCGGAGATGGCGGTGATCCGGCTCACCCATGTGGCCGATCTGCCCTCGCCCGAAGAGCTGGTGCGCAAGCTGCAGGACGCGCCGGTCCCGCCGCCCCCCGGCGGTGGCAATGGCGGCGGCGCGCGCCCCGCGCAGGGCGGCCAGTCCATGGCGCGCGGCACCCCTGCCCCGACCCATCCCGGCCCCTCCGGCCCTTCGGCGCGCGGCTCGGCGCAGCCCGCCGTCGCGCAGGCCGAGAACCCGCTGGCCCACTACGCCACGTTCGAACAGGTGGTCGAACTCATCCGTACGCATCGCGACGTGCAGATGCTGATCGAGGTGGAGACGACGCTCAGGCTGGTGCGCTATTCCCCCGGCCGGATCGAGTTCGAACCGACCGCCGATGCGCGCGGCGACTTGGCGCAGCGGCTGGGCCAGAAGCTGCAGGCCTGGACCGGCGCGCGCTGGGCGATCAGCATCGCCAACGAAGGCGGCGCCCCCACCATCGCCGAGACCCGCGACGCCGCCGCGCTGGCGCTGCGGCAGGAGGCCGAGGCGCATCCGCTGGTGCGCGCGGTCTTCGCGGCCTTTCCCAAGGCGAAGATCACCGAGATCCGCAGCGAGGCCGACCGCGTCCAGCATGCCGCCGAGGAGGCGCTCGCCGAGGTCGAGGACGAGTGGGATCCCTTCGAAGAGGAATGAGCGCGATTGCCGCACCACCCTTGTCGGTGGGGCCTCGCGACCGTATCTGCTAGGCAACGCAGACGAGGAGACAGCGATGTTCAAGGGGCTCGGCGGCCTGGGCGACATGTCCAAGATGATGAAGGCCGCGCAGGAAATGCAGGGCAAGATGGCGCAGATCCGGCAGGATCTGGAGACCATGACCGTCACCGGCGAAAGCGGCGCGGGTCTGGTCAAGGCCACCGCGACGGCCAAGGGCGAGCTGACCGCGCTCGACATCGATCCGTCGATCTTCGTGGCCTCCGAGAAGGAAGTGGTCGAGGACCTGATCCTCGCCGCGATCAAGGACGCGCAGGCCCGCGCCACCGAGCGGGCGCAGGCGGAGATGAAGAAGATCGCCGACGAGCTCGGCCTGCCCCCGGGCATGAACCTGCCGTTCTGAGAACCGCCCTGCTTTCCCCTTCCCGACATATGCAGGCGGGCTGCCCATGAGCGAGGATCGCGAGGCCATCGACCGGCTGATCGAGCTGATGTCTCGGCTGCCGGGGCTCGGGCCCCGTTCGGCCCGGCGCGCGGTGCTGCACCTCGTAAAGAAGCGCGGCACGCTGCTGTCGCCGCTGGCCGAGGCGATGACCGAGGTCGGCGCGACGGCGCGCGAATGCCTCAATTGCGGCAATGTCGGCACCGGGGACATCTGCGGCATCTGCGCGGATGAGCGCCGGGCGACCGGCCAGATCTGCGTGGTCGAGGACGTGGCCGATCTCTGGGCGATGGAACGGTCGGGGGTGTTCAAGGGCCGCTACCACGTGCTGGGCGGCACCCTCTCGGCGCTCGACGCGGTCGGGCCGGACGAGCTGCGGATTCCGCGGCTGATGGACCGGGTGAAATCCGAGGCGGTCTCAGAGGTGATCCTGGCGCTGGGCGCCACGATCGACGGACAGACCACCGCACATTACATCGCCGATCAGCTGCCGGACGTCTCCGTCACCTCGCTGGCGCAGGGCGTGCCGGTAGGCGGCGAGCTGGACTATCTCGACGATGGCACGATCAGCGCGGCGCTCCGGGCGCGGCGCAGCCTCTGAGACCGGAATCGACTTTCGTATAGGTGGTGCCTTGCCTCTGAGGCCCCCGGCCGCCATACCCGGCGGGGCCGCGGCGATGGGAGGGGCAGTTGCGCAGCAGATCGGACCGGATTCGTCAGGCGGTGAGCTTCGAGCTCATCGGGCTTGCCGCGGTGACGCCATTCGGCGCCTGGCTCTACGGCTTTCCGCTGTTCGACATGGGCGCGATCAGCGTGATCTCGTCGCTGGTCGCGACCTGCTGGAACTACCTGTTCAACCGCGTCTTCGACGGGACGCTGCAGCGGATGAACGGCCATACCGGCAAGACCACGCCTCTGCGCATCCTGCACGCGGTGCTGTTCGAGGCGGGGCTGCTGTCGATCCTGCTGCCCGTGTTCTCGTGGTGGCTCGGACTGGGGCTGCTCGAATCATTCGTGGTGCAGATGAGCTTCGCGCTCTTCTACACCCTCTACACCTTCGTCTTCACTTGGGGTTACGACCGGCTGTTCCCGGATCCCGGGGCCCGCACCGCCTGATCGAAGGCGGCCCACGGGTCTGACCCCGGGCCGCCTCGAAGCGATCACTTGTCTTCGTCGTCCGCGTCGTCGCCCTTGGGCAGGTTGAAGAAGCTGTCGGCATCGCTGACGTCGCGATCGTCCTCGGCCTCTTCTTCCTCTTCCTCGGGACGGGCGTTGCTCTCGGACAGCGAGAAGCTCTCCAGCCCGGAGATCGAGGAGGGCATCTTGGGCTCGGGCGACATGCCGAGGCTCTGCTCGGTCGAGACCAGCTTACGACGCTCGTCATCGGTCATGGCCGAACCGTCACGCAGGCGCTTGGCATTGGCCTGCTGCACTGCGGCATCAAGCTCGGACTGACGACACAGGCCGAGCGCGACCGGGTCGATCGGGTCGATGTTGCCGATGTTCCAGTGGGTCCGCTCGCGGATCGCCTGGATCGTCGGCTTGGTGGTGCCGACCAGCTTGGAGATCTGGCCGTCCGACAGCTCGGGGTGGAACTTGACCAGCCACAGGATCGAGGCGGGGCGGTCCTGGCGCTTGGAGAGCGGAGTGTAGCGGGGGCCACGGCGCTTCTCTTCGCCCACCGCCGACGCGTTGAACTTGAGCTTCAGCTTGTGCAGCGGGTTCTTCTCCGCCTTCTCGATCTCTTCCTGCGTCAACTGGTTGTTGGCGACGGGGTCGAACCCCTTCACCCCGGCGGCGACGTCGCCATCGGCGATGCCCTGCACCTCGAGCTCGTGCAGCCCGCAGAAATCGCCGATCTGCTTGAAGCTGATCGTCGTGTTGTCCACCAGCCAGACGGCGGTGGCCTTCGCCATGAGCGGTTTGTCAGCCATGTGAACACCCTTTCGAAAGACACGTCTTCCCCCGGCCCCGGCCTGGGGCGGACCGCGGCAGCGGTCCCGGTTCTCGTTTTCGGGGAACTCAACGGGCTATATAGGGATCATGGGCCATCGAGGAAAGACATAAATGACCTGCACGACAAGAGCCGCGATCGCGCTCATGCTGATCGCCGGACCGCTGCGGGCCGACCAGGCGGGGGATTTCGATTATTACGTGCTGAGCCTGAGCTGGTCGCCCGGCTGGTGCACCCGCGAGGGCGCGGCGCGCGGCTCCGAGCAATGCGACGACAGCCGCGATCTGGGCTGGGTGCTGCATGGGCTGTGGCCGCAATACGAAACCGGCTGGCCGGATTACTGCCCGACCGACGTACGGCCGCCCTCGCGCAGCGAAACGGCGGCGATGGCCGACATCATGGGCACTGGCGCCTCGGCCTGGCATCAATGGAAGAAGCACGGCACCTGCGCCGGCCTGTCGTCCGAGGCCTATTTCGAGACCGCCCGCGACGCCTATGCGATGATCGAGCGCCCCGAGGAATTCCGCCGGCTCGACCGCGAGATCGCCCTGCCCGCCGCCGTGGTGGAGGAGGCCTTCCTGCGCGACAATCCCGACCTTTCCGCCGACGGGCTCACCGTGACTTGCCGCGACGGGATGGTGCAGGAGGTGCGGATCTGCCTGACCCGTGACCTGGAGCCGCGCGACTGCGGCGCCGACGTGATCCGCGACTGCACGCTGTCCGACGCGCTGATGCCGCCGATCCGCTAGGGCGCGCCCAACATGTCGAAGAAGGCAACGCTGGCCGCGACCATCTCGTCGAGCCGCTCGGGCCCCTCGTGGATGTCGAAACCATGGTCCATCTCGCGCAGCCAGAGCTCGTCGGGACCACCATGCGCCGTCAGCCACATCTCGGCCTGGGCCGGGTCGACGGTCGCGTCCTCGCTGCCTTGGGCGACGAAGAGCGGGCCGGAATAGCGGGCGATGTCGGCCAGCGGATCCGCGTCGAGGATGCCTTCGAAGAAGGGCTGCGCGAGCGTCACCTGCGCGCCCCAGGGCAGGATTACCTCGGTCGGTGCCTCGGACAGCACGCCGCGCTCCAGCGTTTCGGGGCCGAACAGCGTGGCGAAGGTGATCTGCGGATCGGCGATCCCCGCCCAGAGTGCCATCGCCTCGACCGGAGCGCCGTCGCCGGCCAGACCGGCCGCGACCAACCCGCCCTGCCCCCAGCCGATCACGTAGAGCGGCCCGCGCAGGCGGTCGTCCTCGGCCAGCCAGTCCAGCGCGGCGCGGGCATCGGCGATCTGGCTGTCGAAGGTGGTCTGCGAGAAGTCGAACCCCTCGACGCTCTCGCCCGAGCCCCGGAAATCGATCCGCAGGCTGGCATAGCCCGCCTCGGCCAGCAGCCGCGCGGTGCGGCGGAACACGCCTTCGCCTACGCCCTCGATCCCAAGCTCGTCGCGGTCACCGGTGAAGCCGTGCAGCAGTAGCACGACTGGCGGCGGCGGGCCGGGCGGCAGCGCCAGCGTGCCATAGACGGGCGCGCCCTCGACCTCGTAGGAAATCCGGTCCGACAGCCCGGCCTGCCCGTCCGAGAGCGGCAGCGGGCGGGGCCAGGGCGCGACCACCATCAGTTGGGACAGGTCGATTTCCGCCTCGGGCGTTTCACCCTCCTGCGCGTTCTCTTGCGCGGCAAGCGGCGCGGCGGCGATCAGGGCGGCACCAAGCACGGCGCGGAACGGCAGGGGCATGGCGGGTCTCCGGGGCTCTTTGCCGAATGGGTGGCCCTAGCCGGCCCGGAGTCAAGCGTCCCGCGGGGGTCTCCCCTCCCCCGCGGGACGGTGTGCTGCGCTCAGCCGATGGCGGCGGCGCGCACGTCCTCATCGATATGCGGCACGTACTGGGCGAAGTTGTCGGCGAACATCTGCGCCAGCTTCCGCGCCTGCGCATCATAGGCCGAGGCATCGGCCCAGGTGCCACGCGGATCGAGCAGCGCGTCGTCGACGCCTTCCACCGAGACCGGCACATCGAAACCGAAATTCGGATCCTTGCGGAAACTGCCCTCGGCCAGCGTGCCGTCCAGCGCCGCGGCCAGCAGCGCGCGGGTCGCCGCGATCGGCATCCGCTTGCCGGTGCCGTAGGCGCCGCCGGTCCAGCCGGTGTTCACCAGCCAGCAGGTGGCGCCGTGGTTGCCGATCTTCTCCTGCAGCAGCTTGCCGTACTCCTCGGGGCGGCGCGGCATGAAGGGCGCGCCGAAGCAGGTCGAGAAGGTGGGCTCGGGCTCGGTCACGCCGCGCTCGGTGCCTGCGACCTTCGAGGTGAAGCCCGATAGGAAGTGATACATCGCCTGCGCCGGCGTCAGCCGCGCGATCGGGGGCAGCACGCCGAAGGCGTCGCAGGTCAGCATCACGATGTTCTTGGGATGCCCGCCCAACGCGCTCTCGGAAGCGTTGGAGATGTAGTGCAGCGGGTAGGCGCAGCGCATGTTCGCGGTGAGCGAGCTGTCCTCGAAATCGAGCTCGAGCGTGTCCTCGTCGAACACCATGTTCTCGATCACGGTGCCGAACTTCCGGGTCGTGGCATAGATCTCGGGCTCGGCCTCGGCCGAGAGTGAGATCGTCTTGGCGTAGCAGCCGCCCTCGAAGTTGAAGGTGCCGCGATCCGACCAGCCATGCTCGTCATCGCCGATCAGCACGCGCGAGGGGTCGGCCGAGAGCGTAGTCTTGCCGGTACCCGACAGGCCGAAGAACACAGCCGTGTCGACCGGGTTGCCCGGTGCGTGGTTGGCCGAGCAGTGCATCGGCATGATGCCCTTCTCGGGCAGCAGGTAGTTCAGCAGCGTGAACACCGCCTTCTTGTTCTCGCCGGCATATTCGGTGCCGCCGATCAGGATCAGCTTCTCGTCGAGATTGATCGCGATCACCGTGGCCGAACGGCAGCCATGCCGCTCGGGGTCGGCGCGGAAGCTCGGGGCGTTGATCACCGTGTATTCCGGGGCGAAGCTGTCGAGCGCGGCGCGCTCGGGACGGCGCAGCAGGTGACGGATGAACAGCCCGTGCCAAGCCAGCTCGGTCACCATGCGCACGTTGATCCGGTGCGCCGGATCCGCGCCGGCATGGAGATCCTGCACATGCATCGAGCGGCCCGCGAGATGCGCCAGCATGTCAGCCTTGAGCGTCGCGAAGGCCTGCGGCTCCATCGCGGCGTTGTTTTCCCACCAGATCGTGTCTTCGGTGGTGGCGCTGCGGACCACAAACTTGTCCTTGGGGCTGCGCCCCGTGTGCTGGCCGGTGGTGACCAGCAGCGTGCCGCCCTGGCCCAGCCGGCCTTCGCCGCCGGTGATTGCGGCCTGCATCAGCTGAGGCTCGGTCAGGTTGTAATAGACCTCGCCCAGCCCCGTCACACCCTGCGCCTCGAGCGTCATCTCGGGGTTCACGCGTCCATGCTGCATCTGACCGGCTCCTTCCATTGGAGCCGACACCCGGCCCCGCTGCAAAGGGCTTAACATGATGATTTCCAAGGCGGCCATCCAGTTAGCGCAACCATACGGACTGTTAACGCAACCAGCCCAAGCCAGAGACTGCCCTTGCGGCAAGCTGCACGACCGCGTGCTGCGAAGGTGCGGCATTTTAGCCATTGGTTATCGCATTTCGGCGCAAATGGGGCGTCTTTGGGGCCGCGATTCGCTGTGCGCACTTGATCCGTGCAGATGAACACGGGATGACGGAACGAGGCCCATCAATAAGAATCCGAGCTGGAAAGGGATCCGATGTCGAAGATCGCGCTTGTAGATGACGACAGGAACATCCTGACGTCGGTGTCGATGACCCTGGAAGCCGAGGGTTTCGAGGTCGAGACCTACAATGATGGGCAGATGGCGCTCGACGCCTTCAACAAGAAGCTGCCCGACATGGCAGTGCTCGACATCAAGATGCCGCGCATGGACGGCATGGATCTGCTGCAGCGGCTGCGCCAGAAGACCCAGATGCCGGTGATCTTCCTGACCTCCAAGGATGACGAGATCGACGAGGTGCTCGGGCTGCGGATGGGCGCCGACGACTACGTCAAGAAGCCGTTCTCCCAGCGCCTGCTCGTGGAACGCATCCGCGCGCTACTGCGCCGCCAGGAGGCGATTTCGGGCGAGACGGTCGAGGTGACCGAGGACAACAAGGTCATGGAACGCGGCCAGCTGACCATGGACCCGCTGCGCCACGCGGTGACCTGGAAGGGCAAGGACGTCTCGCTCACCGTGACCGAGTTCCTGCTGCTGCAGGCGCTGGCCCAGCGCCCCGGCTTCGTGAAAAGCCGCGATCAGCTGATGGACGTCGCCTATGACGATCAGGTCTATGTCGACGACCGCACCATCGACAGCCACATCAAGCGCCTGCGCAAGAAGATGCGCAACGCGGATCCGGATTTCTCGGCGATCGAGACCCTTTACGGGATCGGCTATCGCTACAACGAGGAATGATCGTCCAACCCCTGGAGAGATGAGCGCATCATGACCGCCGCCCCCCAGATCGACGTGCGGGATCTAAACTCGGTCCGCCGCGCCGCCAAGCGGGGCGAGGAGCCGCGCGATCGAGTGGTGCTGGGCGAGGATTGGGTCACGCCGAATGCAGAGCGACGGCCGCGCCGCCGGCTGGTGCAGCTCAACCGCTCGCCGCTGGCGCGCAAGATCATCACCTTCAACCTGATCGCGCTGCTGCTGCTGGTCGCGGGAATGCTCTACCTCGCGCCCTCGCGCGACAACCTCGCCTTCCAGCGCGCCTCCTCGCTGGTCAGCCAAGCCGAGCTGATCGCCGACCTGTTCGAGGTGCAGCTGCCGGCCGGCGCGCCGGTCAACCTGATCACCGGCGACGGGCTCGACGTCGATGCCACGCTCGATTCGCTCGACCTGCGCGACGGCATCGAGCTGCGGATCTTCGATCCCTCGGGCCAGCTGGTCGGCGAGGCCGTGGCGCGCGACACCGGTGTGGTCGCCGGGCTGGAGCTGGGCACCGGCGGCACCGTGCTGACCGATCTGCTCAACTCCGCCTGGGAGGCCCTTGCCGGGCTGCTGTCGCCGGCGAGCCTGCCGCCGCCGGCCTTCGGCACGGCTGACGCGGCGCAGGCGCTGGTTTCGCCGGCGCTGGCCGGCGGCACGGCGGTGCAGACCCGCACCGACGCGCAGGGCCGCACGATTTTCGCCATCGCCACCCCGATCGAGCAGGGCCGTCGCGCCGTCGGCGTCGTCGCCGTGACCTCGGCCGCGGGCGAGATCGACGCGCTGGTCCGGCGTGAACGCGAGCAGGTGCTGCAGATGTTCGTGGTCGGCATGCTGGTCTCGATCGGTCTCAGCCTCGTTCTCGCTTCGACCATCGCCAACCCGCTCTCGGAGCTGGCCGCGGCCGCCGAGACGGGCCGCGACCGCAATGCCCGCAAATTCGCCCCAACCAAGGTGCGGATCCCCGACCTCACCGCCCGGCCCGACGAGATCGGCCGGCTCTCGGCGGCGCTCAGGGGCATGGTGGCCGCGCTCTACGACCGGATCGAGGGCAACGAGCAATTCGCGGCCGACGTCGCCCACGAGATCAAGAACCCGCTCGCCTCGCTGCGCTCCGCGGTCGGCAGCCTGCGAGTCGTGAAGCGCGAGGACCACCGCGAGAAGCTGCTCGACGTGATCGAGCACGATGTGCGTCGGCTCGACCGGCTGGTCTCCGACATCTCCAACGCCTCGCGGCTCGACGCCGAGCTGGTCAAGGAAGAGGAGGAGAGCTTCGACCTGCTGCGGATGCTGTCAAACCTCAACGATTTCCTCGGCCGGGAGGCCGCGCTCAAGGGCATCGACTTCATCGCCGACCTCCCCTCTCGCCCGATCCAGATCCAGGGTCTGGAGGGGCGGCTGGCGCAGGTCTTCGTCAACCTGATCACCAACGCCATCTCGTTTTGCGAGGATGGCGACGCGATCCGGGTCTGGGCACGGCAGCGCGAGAACCGGGTGCTGGTCGTGGTCGAGGATACCGGCCCCGGCATCCCCGAGAATGCGCTGACCAAGATCTTCCAGCGTTTCTACTCGGAGCGGCCCGAGCAGCAGTTCGGCAACAATTCCGGCCTTGGCCTCGCCATCTCCAAGCAGATCGTCGAGGCGCATGGCGGCGTCATCTGGGCCGAGAACATCCGCCCGACCGAGGCCGATCCGACCTCCGAGCCCCTCGGTGCGCGATTCGTCGTGGGCCTCCCGATCTGAACGGCGACGGCGACATCGACGCACCGCTCGCCCTGCATGCGAGCTGTGTCGCCTGGCAGGGACGCGGCCTGCTGATCACCGGACCCTCGGGCAGCGGCAAGTCGGCGCTGGCGCTGGCACTGATGGCGCTGGGCTGCAATCTGGTCGCGGATGACCGGGTATTGCTGTCGCGCCAGCCCGATGGCGGGTTGCGCGCCGCCTGCCCCGCCACCATCGCCGGGCTGATCGAGGCGCGCGGCGTCGGGCTGCTCAACGCCGTGCCGGCGGGACCGGTCCGGCTGGTACTGGCCGTCGCGCGCGGCACCCCGGAGACGGAACGTCTTCCGCCGGAACGTAGCGTCACGTATCTGGGCTGTTCCCTCCCGCTGCTTCACGATGTCGGGACGGGCCATTTCGCGCCCGCGATCCTGCAGTATCTCAAGGCAGGACGGAGAGAGACATGATACCCGACCCTGCACTTGCCCCCACCCAATCCGACATCCCGCCCGAGGACGGGCGCCAGTCGCTGGTGCTGGTGACCGGCCCATCCGGGGCGGGCCGCAGCACGGCGATCAACGTGCTCGAGGATCTCGGCCACGAGGTGATCGACAACCTGCCGCTGTCGCTGCTGCCGCGGCTGCTCGACGGGCCACCGCTGTCGCAGCCACTGGCGCTCGGCCTCGACGTGCGCAACCGGGATTTCACCACAGACGCTCTGATCGACGCGATCGACCGCCTCGCCTCGGCGCCGGGAGTGGCGCTGCAGGTGCTCTACCTCGACTGCGACGAGGACGAGCTGGTCCGCCGCTACTCCGAGACCCGGCGCCGCCACCCGCTGGCCCCGGCCGACACCCCGGCCGCCGGGATCGCGCGCGAGCGGGACCTGCTCGGCCCGGTCCGGGCCCGGGCGGACATCCTGGTCGACACCACTGGCCTGTCGCCACATGAGGGCCGGGCCGAGATCGAACGCTGGTTCGCACCGCCCGAGGGCCGGACCCTCGCGGTGACGCTGCACAGTTTCTCCTACAAGCGCGGCTTGCCGCGCGGGCTCGACCTCGTGATCGACTGCCGCTTCCTGCGCAACCCGCACTGGGAGCCGGCGCTGCGGCCGCTCGACGGGCGGGACGACGCGGTGGACGCCCATGTCGCCGGCGATCCCCGCTTTGACGGCTTCTTCACCTCGATGTGCGATTTTCTGGTGCCGCTCCTGCCCGCCTACCACGCCGAGGGCAAGACGCACCTCGCCATCGGCTTCGGCTGCACCGGCGGGCAACACCGTTCGGTCGCCGTGACCGAGCGTTTCGCCAAGACCCTTGCAGAGGAGGGGTGGCAGGTGTCTAAACGGCACAGGGAGCTGGAACGCCGCGCCGGGACGGGGAGCCCGCCGGCCGTACGGGGACAAGTCGCGTGATCGGAATCGTCATCGTGGCCCATGGGGGGCTCGCACGCGAATACCTCGCCGCCGTGGAACACGTGGTGGGGCGCCAGACCGGGGTCATCGCCATTACCATCCTCCCCGACGACGATCGCGGGGCCAAGCAGGACGAGATCTGCGCGGCCGCGGATTCCGTCGATACCGGCGACGGGGTGGTCATCGTCACCGACATGTTCGGCGGCTCGCCCTCGAACCTCTCGCTCAGGGCCTGCTCGGTCTCGGACCGGCGAATCCTCTACGGCGCCAATCTCCCGATGCTCATCAAGCTTGCCAAGTCGCGTGGCAAAACCGTTCCCGAAGCGGTGCGCGCGGCGCTCACGGCGGGCCGCAAATACATCGACAGCCTGATCGTCGATTCGGGGCTGCAGACGGAGACACGCACCGGAACATGACGACCACCAGACGCCTGCAGATCATCAATACCAAGGGCTTGCACGCCCGCGCCTCCGCCAAGCTCGCAGAAACCGTCGAATCCTTCGACGCCGAAGCCACCGTGAGCCGGGACGGCCTTTCCACCACCGGCGACAGCATCATGGGTCTCCTGATGCTCGCCGCTTCGCGCGGGACGTGGATCGACGTCGAAACCTCGGGCGCCGAGGCCGAGCGTCTCGCCGACGCGATCGAGGCGCTGGTCGCCGACTGTTTCGGCGAGGGGGGCTGAGCCCCCTCGCCGTCCGGCCTCAGCGGGTCGGAACCGGCGTTTCGCCGCGATAATCGTAGAAGCCGCGCCCGGTCTTGCGACCGTACCAACCCGCTTCGACATATTTGGTCAGGAGCGGACAGGGACGATACTTGGTGTCCGCCAGCCCGTCATGCAGCACGTTCATGATCGCGAGGCAGGTGTCGAGCCCGATGAAATCGGCGAGCTCGAGCGGCCCCATCGGGTGATTCGCCCCAAGCTTGAGAGAAGTGTCGATCGCCTCGACCGTCCCGACTCCCTCGAACAGCGCGTAGACCGCCTCGTTGATCATCGGCATCAAGATGCGGTTGACGATGAAAGCGGGAAAATCCTCCGACGTCGCCGAGGTCTTGCCCAGCCGCTCGACCACCTCGAGACAGGCGCGGAAGGTCTCCTCGTCGGTAGCGATGCCGCGGATCAGCTCGACGAGCTGCATCACCGGCACCGGGTTCATGAAATGGAATCCCATGAACTTCTCGGGACGATCGGTCCGGCTCGCCAGCCGGGTGATCGAGATCGAGGAGGTGTTCGAGGTGAGAATCGTGTGCTTCGCCAGGTGCGGCACCAGCTCCTCGAAGATCGCGGTCTTGACCGTCTCGCGCTCGGTCGCGGCCTCGATGATCAGGTCGCAGGGCCCCAGATCGGTCAGCGTCTGCGTGGTCGAGATCCGGCCCATCGCCTCGGCCTTCGCCTCTTCGGTCAGCGTGCCCTTGGCGATCTGACGGTCGAGATTGCGCCCGATCAGCGCCAGCGCCTTTTCCAGCGCCTCGGCGCTGATGTCGGTCATCAGCACCTCGAACCCCGCCTGCGCGAAGACATGGGCGATGCCATTACCCATCTGCCCCGCGCCCACCACGCCTACCGTCTCGATCGCCATCGTCATCATCCTCCTGCCGTATCGCGCGCAGCATAGGTCTGCCCCGCCCCCGGTCACAAGGGCAGGTCGGGCTTAGCGATATGGCAAACCTCTCATGCTTTCCTCTCCGGCGGGAAAATGGGTGAGGGGTGTGCCATGCGGCATGACGTGATCGGCCGAGGCGCCGAACCAAAACTGCTGCGCGACCGCTATGAAGGGTCGCGCCTCTATGTCAGGGCGCCGTTGCGGAAACCGGCGGGCGACTACATCGCCTGCGTCGGCGGAACGGAGACATTCGGGCTGGGGCTCGCGCGCCCCTACCCCGCCCTGCTCGAACGCCGGACGCGCCGGGTCTGCATCAATCTGGGCGTGCCACATGCCGGACCGGGGGCACTGGTGGACGACGCGGCCCTGTTGGAGATCTGCGCCGGGGCCGAGCAGGTAATGCTGCAGGCCACCGGGGCGGCGGGGTTGTCGAACCGCTTCTTCACCGTGCACCCGCGCCGCAACGACCGCTTCCTTCGAGCCTCCGCGACCCTGCGCGCGCTCTACCCGGAGATCGATTTCACGGATTTCTGCTTCGTGCGCCACATGCTCGGCGCGCTGCAGGGCTGCGGCGCCGCGCGGTTCGAACTGGTGCGGGCGGAGCTGCGCACGGCGTGGAGCGAGCGGATGAGGTTGCTGATCGACCGGATCGGTGTGCCGGTCACGCTGGTGGTGATGCCGACGCGGGTCGAAAGCGGAGATCTCGGCGACGAGCCGCTCTTCGTCAGCCGCGAGATGCTCGATGCGTTGCGGCCCAAGCTGCGGGGCATCGTCCGCACGCCGCCCGGCGCCGGTCCGACCCAGCATCTGGCGGTGGCGCGGCAGCTCTCCGACCTGTTGGCCGAGGCCGGCTGAGCGGTCCGTTGAAAACGGCCCGGCGCGCTGCGCCGGGCCGTCCTGTCGTTCAGAGCTTTTCGGTGAGCTCGGGCAGCGCGGTGAACAGGTCGGCGACGAGGCCGTAATCGGCGACCTGGAAGATCGGCGCCTCCTC
>Ga0208794_1000378_pt1 | contig 30728 bp, 50 predicted proteins | sample 32_taG_FD_184106 | JGI IMG/M metagenome (GOLD analysis project Ga0208794, IMG submission 184106) | Marine viral communities from the Gulf of Mexico - 32_GoM_OMZ_CsCl metaG (SPAdes) (version 2) | ecosystem: Environmental > Aquatic > Marine > Oceanic | place: Atlantic Ocean: Gulf of Mexico... | reverse complement strand
TGGACAGGCAAGTACTTCATAGCATCAAAGAGTGTTATGAACTATAGGAAAAAAACAAAATCCTATTACACAGAATATGCTGAAGACTTTAGAAAAGCTTTAGCTGAATGTGAACTACCTGTTTATATAGAATTTGAATTTATCCGTTCAACTAAGCATAAGTTTGACTATATCAATCCTGCGCAGACTGTGCAGGATGATATGGTTAAGCACGGTTGGATTGAGGATGATAATGCAGACAACATGATACCAGTATTTGCAAAGTATTCTTATGATAAAAAGAATCCCGGTGTCATAATAAGATTATTACATGTTAACAAAGCAGGAACTTGACAATCTAATTGAGCTTGCAGAACACGGAACAGTTGATGACTTAGGTGTTGCAGTTGCAATAATTGATGCTTTAGAAATTGATTTTTTATGTAAGCTGATTATAGTAAAGCACAGTAGAGATTTAAGAAGTTGGTATAGATATTCAATACAATCATACTTCCCAGGAGGGGTGATGAATTATAGTAGAATATATGATCAGCATGTATGTTATAATGGTGAACCTAAGGATAACTTTATACAGTTATTTAAATGGAGTTTAGAAAAGGACTTTGGTTCTTTAGAAAAGGCAAAGGACTATCTTGATGCAGAAGTATCACCTTATAACATCTTAAAAACATATAAAGATTTTAGAAAATTTATCAGAAGCTTATGATTAGTAACTTAGTTAGTAAGGCATCAAAGAAACTGATGCTTATTGAACCTTACTATGGTTTATTCTTAGTAGGGTTGAACAAAGTATACCGTAAGGATGTATCTACCGCAGGTGTATCTAAGAACGGAATTAATACTCAGCTTGCAATCAACCCGCAGTTCTTTACAGATCTTAGTATAGAACACAGGATTGGTTTGTTGAAGCATGAGTTATTGCATATAGCATTTGGTCATTTGTTTATAAGGAGTAAATACTTTGACAAGAAACTATTTAACATAGCCGCAGATCTTGAAATCAATCAGTATATAGATAAAGAGTATTTGCCTGAAGGTGGATTGACACTGGATACATTTCCAGAACTGAACCTACCAGTCAAAGCAGGTACTGATGAGTATTATAAACTGTTGCAACAAGCTCAACAAGATGGTACATCTGATACTCTTCAGAACTTATTACAACAAATGGATGGTGAATCTCAGTATGATCACAAGACATGGGATGAGTTTGAAGATATCACTGAGGCTGAGGCAAAGATTATAGAAAGACAAGTAGAGCATCAACTTAAGGAAACACATAATGCTGTTGTTAAGTCTCGTGGTACTATACCTGGAGAACTTGCAGATAAACTTGAAAGACTGTTTCATGTTGAGCCTGCTAAGTTTGACTGGCGCGGTTACATGCGCAGGTTTGCTGGTAACTCTATTAAGTCTTATACTAAGAAGCTTAGACGTAAACATAACAAAAGATATTCAGGTAATCCTGGATTGAAGATTAAGTTTAAGAATCACATCTTAGTAGGTATAGATACATCTGGATCTGTAAATAGAGATGAACTCAAAGAGTTTCATAATGAATTGATACACATGCATAAGACTGGTCATATGATTACAGTTGTGCAGTGTGATACATCAATCAATAGTGTAGAAGTATTTAATCCTAAAAAAGATTTGAATATCAAAGGAAGAGGTGGTACTGACTTTCAACCTGTTATTAATTTCTTTAACAAGAATAAGAAGAAGTACACAGCTCTAATATACTTAACGGATGGTGAGGCACCTAACCCTTATGAGTGTCCAAAGAATACCTTATGGGTTCTAAGTAGTATATCTAATATGAATAATGACCTAACAGGTCAGGTTATAAAACTAAACTAATGGGTAGATATTATAGTGGAGACATCGAAGGTAAGTTTGCATTTGGTGTACAGTCAAGTTGTGCAGCAGATAGATTTGGTGTAACAGGAGAAGACCCAGGATATATAGATTATTATTTTGATGAAAGTAATTTACAAGGTGTAAAAGATGAGCTTAAAGATATAGCATCTAAATTTGGAGTACATGGTTTTGCTTTAGAGACTTATTTTAATCTAGGTTATTATGATTATAATAACAAACATCATGTAACATTTCCAGAATATTTAGGAAAAGCAGGATATATAGATGATCCAAGTAACTACTTTAAAAGTAAAGATGGATTATTAAAAGAGTATTATGATTACTACTTAGGTTATAAAATTATGAAATGTATTGAAGAAACAGGTCAGTGTTCATTCACTGCAGAACTTTAAAAATTATTACTATGGCAATTGTTAATTTGAACATCAACGAACTAAAAGGATTTGTAAACCACATCATCTCTAACAACAGATTTCTACAAGCAAAAGGTATGACACCTACTGCTATTGAGGTTGTTGGTGAGTCTGGTATTGGTAAAACATCCACTGTTATAGAACTAGCTCAAGAAAATAATCTTGAGTTTGTAAAGCTAAACTTAGCACAGATTGAGGAGCTTGGTGACTTAATTGGCTTTCCTAAAGAAGAATATCAAATCTTCAAGACAGTTACTAATGAAGATAAAGCACATCTAAACTTCACTGCCGCGCAGGTAGGTAAGAAAGTTGCTAAATGGGTAGATAAAGCAACGCTTGACTCATATCTAAGAATGGGATTCAAAGCAACAGGTCAGAGCCGTATGGCTTACTCAGCACCTGAATGGATTGCTAACAAGAAGAAAGGTGGTATCCTTTTACTTGATGACTGGAACCGTGCTGATATAAGATTCATTCAAGCAATCATGGAATTGGTTGACAGACAAACATATATCTCATGGTCTTTACCACAAGACTGGCATATCATTCTGACTGCAAACCCTGACAATGGAGACTATATGGTTAACTCTATTGACTCTGCGCAAAAGACAAGATACATCACAGCAAATCTAGAATTTGATAAAGATGTATGGGCTGTGTGGGCAGAGAATGCAGGCATTGATTCACGTTGTATTAACTTCCTGTTGATGCATGATGAGCTTGTAAATAAAGAAGTGAATGCAAGAGCTATCACTACATTCTTTAACTCTATTTCAAGCTTTGATTCCTTTGAAAAGAATTTGCCTATGGTGCAAATGCTTGGTGAGGGTTCTGTTGGAGAAGAGTTTGCATCTATGTTTACAATCTTTATTAACAACAAGCTTGATCAGTTGGTAACACCAATGGATATGTTGCTTAAAGATAATTCTATACTAAGTAAAGTACAAAGCTGTATTGGTTCTGGTGAGAATTATCGCGCTGACATTGCAGCTATCCTGGCCATACGTCTTGCCAACTATTCAGTTGTGTATTCAAAAGATAATACTATCACAAAGAAAATTATTGATAGACTTATAGAACTAATCAAAGGTGACTTCTTCTCTGTGGATTTGAAGTACCGTATTGTGTCAATAATTATTGAAGGTAATAAGAATAAGTTTGCTAAACTTCTTATTGATCCTGAAGTAGTAAAATGGACATTAGCTTAATGAGTAGCACTATTAACCAGCAGCAGGATTTACTTCCTGCTGCATTTAATTTCTTTGAAATTGAAAAAGATGATATATTTTATCATCATGAAGACAGAGACAGGAAATTTTATATAGATGGTAAAAAACAATATATAAAACAACAACTTAATATAAATGCAAATCCTGATTATAGTAAATTAAAAGTTGGATATATATTAAATCATTGTCAATATAGTAAAAAATATATAAGAAAGTGTGCAGTAAGCAGAGGTGTAAAGATAACAACAGATCTTAGTAAAGCAGACTTTGTTATCTGCCACTCTTCTATAGGTAATAAAAATAAACATATTGATTCCAGTCCTTTATATAGAAGCACCCTTTATTACTATGGGAACATATATATAAAAGACGATGTAATTAATGATGATTACTATAAACACTATCATCATTCTTATCATACTGGTGTATTTAATTTAGAATACTTAAATGTTATTTATAGATCTCATGAAGAAGATTTGACAGTAATACGCTGTAACAAATTTTGTGAAATGAAAAATGAAATAACAATTGATGTTGTAGATCAACTTTATGCAATGTGGAATAATAAAGAGTATGATTTAATAAATGAATTGTTATTAAACTTAACTGTAAAAGATCCTGTAGCTAAATGGTATTGTTACCAAAAATTATGGAGTTATAGGTATGGTGACAGAGCAAGTCGTGATGCAAAAAAATGGTTTCAAGTAAATAACATTAATGAGTTTTCTGGATATGATGAATCAGAACTTATAGCTAAACTACACAATGAGAATAGATTGTCTAAAGAAAATTTTAGATTTCTTGAAGAAGCTGCAAGGAAACGTGTATTTCTTGTCAATGCTGAAATATATAAAGCAAAAATTTCATTAAAAGATGAATACAAAAAGTACATATGAAAAAAACAGTTAAAAAATGTTTAGTTGTAGAAGACAGAGATGATGCAATACTACAATGCAAAGAGGTATATAAAATAACTTCTGATTATAAAACAACTTATTTGGATAACTTTGATTTATGTGAGCCTGTTATAGATGGTAAATCATTTTATAGATATCCAAAGCTTGCGTTAAGTAGAGACAAGATAGAAATATTAAAAACAAATAATAATATATCTATAACAAGAAACAAAGACAAAGCAGACTATCAGATTATATCTGATAAATATATCAAAAGTTATAGTAGTTTATATGCTTATATAACTGAAAGTTCAATCAACTCTTTTACTTACATGGTTGATGGTAATGAAGTTAATGCTGATGACTATTATGAAGTATATGTGCCACCAAATAATTTTGGTTTGACAAGAGCAAATGGTTATACTTTATACAGACAAACTCGTGTATTAATAGATAAAGAATTGTTTGAGTGTAAAACACTTGTATCTGATGTATACATGAACCAACAATGTGATAAACATCTTAACATTATATCTGAAGAGGATTTTGATAACTTAGAGTCTATCATTAAATCTGATAAAGTATTAGCACTTGAAATGATGGCCAACTCTAACTTTGATAAAAGTAAAGACATCATAGTTTTCTTACTAAATAAGTATCATAATCATTTATACTATGCTAAAAATAGAAATCATGTAAGCGTTAAGTCTTTGTTTAACAAAGTAGGAAGTATCCAGAGTAGTTGGAATACATATAGTATTACTAGTCTTATACACCACTTATCTAAATCAAATGGTCTAACAAAGTTTATACTTAAAAAGTTATATGAAGAATGGTATAGGAATGTTGGAACATCACATGTATTTAATGGACCAATTAAAATTTCACAGGTAACAATTGATCCTGAGATATTAAAAACAGTTGTAAATCTAAGAGATGAACAGCAAACTGGATTATCTGATTAGCTTTGGATTAGGTATGTGCGCAGCTGAAGCTGTTCGTTTATATATGATAGATGATACGGATATCTTCTATCTTATAACTATATTAGTAATAGCATTTATTCATTATAGATTTTTTTATAGATGAAAATATTATTTTTTCTACTGCTTTCATTTCAAATGTTTGCACAACATTACACCAATCTTGTAGTGTATGCTGACAAAAAATTAGTAAGTGATCATGAAGTAGATGTATTCTTTAGAATTGCAGAACCAGAAATGTATATATTTTTTGGTGATGATGTATTTAGATATAGCTCAAAGATTGACACAACTGATGAGATTATATTTGTTGTGACAAATGAGTTTGTTCTACTTACAGATGAATCAAAAGAAATCATTATACTAAACAAAGAAGTAGACGGTGAAAACGTTGAGCTTGTATACTACAATAAAGAATGAAAGATCAATTATTTATGAAGCTTACTACAAAAGATGGTAAACTTCACTTTCCTAAAAAAGGATTAAAGACAAGGCTAGAAAAGTTTTTAAGCAACCTGCCTGATGATACAAACATTGAGTTGTTTGTCGGAGCATCTACATCTAAAGGTTCATTACCACAAAAAGCAAAGCTACATGCAAGTATAAGAGAGCTTGCGCATGAGCTTGGTTATACTTTTGATGAGATGAAACTTAATGTAAAACGTCAGGCAGGTCTTTGTATAATAACCGGGGGCGTTGAGTATTGTAAATCATTTGGTGAATGTGATAGCACTGAACTAAGCTTAGCTATACAAGCATGTATAGAGATAGCAGACTTCAATGGTATACAATTAAGATAGCTTGTTAATCTTATCAAGGAGATCTTTATATTGTGAAGCTAATTCTTCCTGATTAGCATCCTTACCTTTGAGAATCATTTGAGCTACGTTCTTAGACTGTTCAGCAACATCTTCCGGAATTTCAACTTCCTTAGCAGATCCTTGTTCTAAAGCAGCATTCTTTATGTTTTGACATAAGGCAGTCAAGCAATATAAGTATGTCTGAAATTCTGTAAGTTGAACATCAGGCTCATTCTTTACAACTGCTTCAAACTTTTTGTATCCTTCTATAACTTCATTAGGATCTTTAGCTGATGTAATAAAGTAAAGCAAAAAATTCTGAAACAAGGATGCAAACTCAACATCCATTTCAAGGGTAACTGTTTTACCTTTTATATAACTTACACTTGTTTTCTTCATAACTTAATTTTATTTAAATATATGGAAAATATAGATAGAATAAAAATTAAACAAGTACTATCAAGCAGAATGTCTAATAGTAACTGGGAGTTTGTCTCCCGTTTTATTATACAAAAGTTTGATTACATACTTGAAAATCTTATTAAAGATGTGCAAGCAGGTAAACGCTTCACACCAAAAATTAAAGATGTATTCAGGGCTTTTCAGATCTGTGATCATAATGACTTAAAAGTTGTTATGGTTGGTCAGGATCCTTACCCACATGTATTTGATAACACAACAACTGCAGATGGCTTAGCATTTAGTTGTTCACATACAGAAAGAGAGCAACCTTCATTGCGTTATATGTTTGATGAGATACAGAACACTGTAGCATCAGACTATGCGCATGATGAAGAAGGTTTATATCTACGTGATTGCAATCTAGAAAGATGGGCTAAACAAGGTGTATTACTTTTGAATACAGCTTTGACTACGCAAGTTGGTAAGGTGGGTATGCATTATGAGGTATGGCGTTCTTTTATTACTGAGTTAATTGATTATATAGACAATGAGTTTAGCAATATTGTATTTGTATTTATGGGCAACAAAGCACAAAGCTTTAACAAGTCTATCAACAAGAATACAAAGGCTGTTAAAAATCATATCATCAATGTGACACACCCTGCATCTGCCGCATATAGAAACCAAAGATGGGATAGTAAAAATATGTTTAACGATATAAATTTACACCTAGAAAATGCAGGTAAAACTAAAATAATTTGGTAAAATTTATTATATTTAATGGCTAAAATTAATCTATATGTGGGAGTTATTTAACAAGATATCATCTAAGGGTATCACACCAAATCAATTCTATATACTACTAGCATTAAAGGAGAAAGTATCACCAAAAGAAATAACGGATATTGATACACATTACTTAATGCATGGTGGGTATATAAAGTCTTATACTGATACAAATACTGGTGATCAATACGCATCACTAACTGATAAAGGTAAATCAGTTTTAAAATCAGTACTAATGTATTATAAAAAGGTGCAAACTAAGACTGATACAGATCTTATGGGTGCAGATTATAAACAAAATATAGAAAAGTACAGAGAAACTTTTCCTGCTAAGAAATTACCAAGTGGTAAGCCTGCTAGGTCTAATGTAAAAACATTAGCAGAAAACTTCAGATGGTTCTTCAACAATTATAATTATGCTTGGGATGAAGTATTAAAAGCTACACAATTGTATGTAGATGAGTATAGAAATAATGATTATATGTATATGAAAACAAGTCAATACTTCATAAGTAAACAGGATAAGCATAAGATCAAACACTCTGAGCTTGCTGATTATTGTGACATGATACGTGATGGATTTATAAATGATGATGATCACTTCTCAGACAATGTTGTATGAAAAATAAGACATGGTTTCCGCAGAACAACTCTTTTAAAGAGGCGCTTATATATATGAAGAACCGTATGGAAGGGACTGAGAAGTCTATCTATACGCCATGGCATAAATTTAATGATGCAGCAACTGACGGATTAGAATGGAATACTCTTACAATAATTGGCGGACGTCCTGGATCAGGTAAGACATTAATTAAAGATCAGATCATACGTGAATCTTTTGTTTTAAATCCTGAAGAAAAGTTTAGAGTATTAGAGTTTCAATTTGAAATGGTTGGTAGAACATCAGCTATAAGAGAGTTTAGTGCTATCACAGGCAAAACTTATAAGGAGTTATGCAGTGCTGGTAGCAAACTAAGAATGGATATACTGAACAAGTGTCATAGCTATGCTAAACAAAAAGTTCAATATCCAATAGATATAGTAAGTACGCCTATGACAGTCAACCAAATGCGTGAGCAGGTTGATATGTACATGGAAGCAAATAAAGGAACAAAGACTATAATCACTTTGGATCATACAATCTTAGTAAAAAAAGCACCGTATCAGAATAGCAGGCAAGATATGTTATTTGAATTAGGTGAGTTCTTTACACAAACTAAGCGAGATTATCCTTGCTTATTTATAGCATTATCACAATTAAATAGAAACATTGATAACCCTGACCGTGCAGTCAATGGGAAGTATGGAAACTATATTCTTGAATCAGATATCTTTGGATCAGATGCAATGTTACAGCATGCTGATATGGTAGTTGGAGTAAACAGACCGGCTAAACAAAAGATCAGATACTATGGTCCAGATAGATACATTATAGATGATGACAGAACATTAGTATTTCATTTCCTTAAAGCACGTAATGGTGACGCAAGAATGAGTTTCTTTAAAGCAGAATTTGAACAAATGAAAGTATCAGAAATGCAAACACCAGAAAAACATAGAGCATGATTAGTAGTAAAAAGAATGTCACACCTGCTGAAAGAAAAGAGCGTGTGCAAAATTTAAGACAAGAGCATCAGCCATACTTTGACAAAGTTGGTATATCAGATGCATTATTCATTCCTAAGATGGCATATAGACCGCAAGGAAAAGATGAATTGTATATTAGTTTCTTTCCAAGTGAATTGGAAAATGAATGTGATATATACACAGAGTTTGTATCAATAGACTATATATCTGAAGATCCTAAAAGAACTCTATATCAGGTACCACATAATCCATTTTGGAAAGAAGAGTATGAAATTATAGTTTCTAACTCAGGACATGCTAGACATTTTATTCCAGTAAGTGAGCTGAAAGTTATCAACACGGCAAGTAGTAGAATAAATAGAGCGCCTGTTAAGGAAGAAACTGATGATGTATTTAAAGTTAGTCCTAACAATGACAAGATGGACAAACTCATTAATGTTCTTGAAGATATTCATTATACATTAGAAGGTATAAAAAGAAAGATAAGTAGATAATGGAACTATCAAACGTAGATATCTCAATTCTCGTTGGACTGTTATCTCGTCAAGTAAAACTAGAAATAGAAAAGGATAAACCTGACTATAATCTAGTAGCTTATTATAATAATATTCAGCTCAAACTTGGGCTAATGAAAAAATTAAATTTAAAATAATGGCGCAAGGTATTTTAATTGTGGCAGATTCTGGATCTGGTAAGTCTACTTCTATAAGAAATCTAAATCATGAAGAGACATTTATAATCAATATAGCAAACAAAGCTTTACCATTTAAAGGTTGGAAAAAAAAGTATCAAGTTATCAATAAGGAAAATCCTAAAGGTAACATGACAAATACAAGTTCAGCAGCAGGTATTATCAAAGCATTAAATCATGTTGATAAAAATATGCCGCACATAAAAACAGTAGTGATTGATGACTGGCAGTATATGGCAGCCTTTGAATACTTTGAAAGAAGTAAAGAAAAAGGTTATGATAAATTTACTGATATAGCTACTAACATAGCTACTGTTGCAAAGAAACCTAAAGAACTTAGAGATGACTTGCAAGTATATTTTCTAACGCATGCTGAAGAGGTTGATGTCAATGGTGTCAAAAAACTTAAGGCTAAAACAGTTGGAAAAATGATAGATAATTCTTTAACTTTAGAAGGATTGTTTACTATAGTTCTCTTTGGTAAGATTATTACTGACGAAGATGACAATATAAAATATGTATTTCAAACCAGCAGTACTGGCTTTGATACATGTAAGTCTCCAATGGACATGTTTACGGAGAAGTATATACCAAATGATCTACAAGTTGTAAGAGACAGCATTGTAGAATATGAAAATGATTAATTAAAGTTTAAAAGAAAAGATTATGTTGAACACAAGAAACATGAAAGCTGGTGGTGGAAAAGTTGGTCCTGTAATTTCTTCAGGTAACCAAGTATTTAAAATCAATGATGTAACGTTTGATCAAACTCCTTATGATAAGGATGCTTATGATATCAAATTACATGTAGAGTCTGAGCCTATTGGTGGAGACTTCCAAGGTTTTTATGTAGATCCTAATGATAAAGATGGACCGCGTTATAAAGGTCAGGTAGGTAGAATTAGATTCTCACCTTATGCATATAAAGATACAACCTTACCTTCAGGTATTGAGATATCTAGAGACAATGAGGTATTGAAGGCTATGGTATTCCTAGCAGAAACACTTGGTGTGCGTGATCAGCTTGATATGATTGAAGCTGCAGATGTATTTGAATTTATGAAATCTTGTAGAAAGATCTTTTCTAATTCAGGTACATATATCAATGCATGCGTTGGTGGTAGAGAATGGGAAAACAAAGATGGATATGTAAATCTTGATTTGTATTTACCAAGGTTGTCTAAGGACGGAGTTCCTTTGGAAAGTCTAGAGGTAGAAACTTCTAGATTATTGAAGTTTAATTCTGATAATCACATTAAAAGATTGAAGAAGAAAACAACAGCTCCGCAAGAAAGTACGAGTATGGCAGATGATTTTGACATATTTTAATTTAGTGAAGCATGGTCAGGGATTAAGTTCCCTGGCCTTTTTTTATTATGTTATCCACTAAAAAAATAATCTTTAGTGTAAATGATGTACCATCCTTTTGGGCATTCCAATACTATCTTAACACAGAGCCTTTAACCGGCCAAGACGTTAAGATAAAATCTATTTGGAATCTTGGTGACTCTGTACCTAGCATGTGCATATATGTCAACAAACAAAAGAGAGAGTATTACTTTAAAGATTTTTCAACAGGAAAATATGGTAACAAGATAAACCTTGTTCAGGAGTTGTTTAAGTTAAACTTCTCAGATGCTGTAACTAAACTTATTGCTGACTATAATAAGTTTATCAAATCAGGTGGTACAATTAATAGTAATGTAAAGCCTGCAGCTAAATGGGAAATAAGTTATATCCAAAAAAGAGATTGGTCAAAAGCTGATGCTAATTATTGGATGCAGTATAGGATTGGTAAGAAGACTCTTACATACTTCAATGTATATCCTATTGAGTATTACAATATGACTAAGGATGATAACGGAACTATAAGCAATCTAAAGATAGAAGGAGAAGCTATCTATGGTTATTATAATAAAGCGGATGAATGTTTTAAAATATATCAACCGCATAAAACAAGACATAAGTTTCATAAAATAAGTAATTATATCCAGGGACTGGACCAGTTACAATACAATCAAAGACTTCTTGTTATATGCTCTTCGTTAAAAGATGCAATGTGCCTAAAAGGATTTAATTATAGTCTAGAGGTTATAGCACCTGATAGCGAGAATACAATGATCAAACCACATGTGATCTTAAACTTACAAAGTAAGTATGAATATATCATTACTCTATTTGATAATGACAAGGCCGGTGTAAAAGCAATGAATAAGTATAAGGAAGCCTATGGGATTAATGGTGTAACATTACCTATGGCTAAAGACTTATCTGATTCAATAAAAGAATATGGACACCAAGCTGTTCATGATATGCTCAGGCCGCTAATAAAACAATCTATTAATGTCAAATGATAAACTAGATGAGTTCTACAAAAACTACAAACACTTTAGTTACTCATCAATAAACAAATTGCTTTTCTCACCTAAGCTTTTCTACAAAGATTATATTGAAGGTGACAGAGAAATAGCAACAGAAAAACATTTAATAGAAGGTAAGTTAATACACTGCCTTCTATTTGAACCTAATGAGGTCAAGAATAAATTCAAAATTGTACCTGGTAAGACTCCTTCCGATAGTGTTAGAAAGGTTATGAAGGATATGAGTTTACATACTAATGAAAAAGATCTAGATAAAGTCAAAGACTTTGTTATCCTGGATTCACTAAAGGATATGAACTTATATCAGTCTCTTAAAACTAATGAACAAAGGATTTCAAAGATAAGAACTGAGGATAATAAATCTTATTGGGAGTTCTTAAGTAATGATCTTGTTGATGTTATTGATGAAATAACACTGGAAAGATGTAAGTCTAAGGTAAATATAATAAAATCTAATAGTAAAGTAATGGATCTTCTCCTTGTCAACCAAACTGACTTTGAGCTTGATCCTATTAAGACATATTCAGAAGAATATATTCAATGTGATCTAAACAAGTATAAGTTTGGCTTGAAAGGTTATGTTGATCATTATATTGTAAATGATACAGATAAAACCATAACAATCATTGACTTAAAAACAACAAGCAAAACTCTGAGTGACTTTGCTGAGACAGTAGATTATTATCGCTACTGGTTACAAGCTATCATATACTGTAAATTAGTATATGAAAAACACAAAGAAGAGTGTGAGGGTTATGATATTTTATTTAAATTTATAGTAATAGATAAATATGATCAGGTGTATGCTTTTCCTGTAACTGAGCCTACTATGAATAAATGGGGAGATGCATTAGCTGAAGTTTTAGAGACAGTAGATTATCATTATACAAATAAAAATTACACCTTACCATATGATTTCTTGGTCAATGATGTAAGTATATAATGAAATCTGTGTTTGCAAACTATTTCCAAAAGAGTAAAGTATTTCTATATCCGCTTATAGATATGAAAAAAAACTATAAGTATACACCAATAGAAACTTATGTCAGATGGGAAAATGTTTTCAAACTAAGTGATAAGAAACTTATCTGTGAGTATAAGGTAAAGCCATCAAAAGCTTTTAAAAGTTTCCAAGATAAATACATTGCTCCTAATAAATACTTAGAAGACATCATATATATAACAGAAAATCAAATGGTCTGTGTATATGATCTTACTAAATATGAAGAAGAGTTTGTGCATTTTATAAAAGGAGAATATTCTAAGTTTAAAGATTTAAGCAAAGAGAAGATATTCTTTTTTTATAGAGAAGAAGGTAAAAAGAACAAATACATTGACTCATACTTGTATCCTAAAGCATACCATAAACTGTATGCTGAAGATTTAGATGTAGACATATCTATAATTGAAGATACATATGAGCTTTGTAACAAACCTGATCTTGAAAAAGAAACTCTGAATGTTAAGAAACCGGAAAATCTTTTATATATTTAAAAGAAAATGTTATGAGTATTGGAAAAAACATGATGTTGGTTAAGTCATCATTCAGAGGTATGAAGTCTTATTCGCTCATACCTGTATCTCTAGATTGTCCATATGTAGAAACTATGTATGATCCCAGTTCTGGTATGATGGCTGTAATCACAAAGCAAAAAAAGGAATCTTATCACATGGTTCCTAAATTAGATGAGGAAGGTCAACCAATGAGGTTGAAAAAACCTAACCCACAGACAGGTAAAACTGTCAAAGAACAAAGAGTAAAGATTGATACTTTCTCTGAGTTCTATATAACAGACAAAGAAGATTTGGACAACTTCATTTCATTGTTCGCTATCAACTCATTAGACTTTAATTATAAGTCTTATCATGTTGATGTAGATAAAGTAAAGCAGTCACCAATAATAACTCCTGCTTAATTTCCATTTTTTTAGTGTATCAAGGGGATGATTTTTTTTCATCCCCTTTTTTATCCATAAGTATGAATCATTATGTTATGGATTATGAAACTCTGGTCAATTGTTTTTGCGCAGTGTTTATACATTATAAGTCAAGTGAGACTTATAAGTTTGTAATACATGAAAGCGAAGATAATTATGAGGACTTCATAGTCTTTCTTAAAAAGAATATCAAACATAAAGAATGGCACATATCTTACAATGGTTTAGCTTTTGATGCTCAGATAACTGAGTATATTCTTAAGAATGAGAACAAACTAAGAAAGCATACACCATATGAAAAAGCCAATCTAATTTATAGATATGCACAGTCTTGTATAGACAAGAGTAACTCAAGTGCATGGCAAGATTATCCTGAATGGAAGATGAGTATAGGTCAGATTGATTTATTCAAGATGAATCATTGGGATAACAACGCAAAAAGATCTAGTCTTAAATGGATACAATTCAGTATGGACTGGGATAATTTGTTAGACATGCCAATAGAACACTATACTCATATAACAAAAGAACAAATTGATACTGTTGTTGAGTATTGTGTTAATGATGTTGAATCAACTAAAGAGATCTTTAACAGAAGTAAATCTCAAATTAAACTACGTAAAGATCTTACTAAAAAGTTTGGTGTAAATCTATTTAGTGCATCAGAGCCGCGCATAGGTAAAGAAGTATTCTCTTATTATATGAGTAGAAGACTTAATATCCATCCTAGGGAGCTTAAAAAAATGCGCACGGAGAGATTTAAGATTAAACTAAAAGATTTGATTCTACCCTATATAGAATTTAAATCAAATGCTTTTAAGTCTTTACTAGAAACATTTAAAAAACAAGAACTAGATCCTGCTAATCTAAAAGGATCTTTTAAACATCGTGTTGTTTATAATAATGTAACAACAGACTTTGGTTTAGGTGGTATTCATGGTGTAAATGTATCCGGTATATATGAATCAGATGAAGAATATGTAATCATGTCTTCAGATGTTACAAGCTTTTATCCTAATCTTGTTATAAGAAATGGGTGGTCTCCAGGGCATTTTCCTGCTGATATTTTCTGCAAGCAGTATGAATGGTTCTTTGATGAGCGTGTGATGATACCTAAGAGTAATCCAATGAACTATGTTTACAAAATTATTCTTAACTCTATCTTTGGTCTAAGCAATGAACCTAACAGTTTCTTTTATGATCCAGAGTTATGTATGCGCATCACTGTAAATGGTCAGCTTAGTCTGATTATGTTATATGAGATGATTATAGAACAAATTCCAAATGCAACAGGTATCATGCAAAATACAGATGGTGTAGAAATCAAGATACCAAGAAAATATATTGATAAGTATCTTGAGATTTGCAGATCCTGGGAAGAGTTAACAAAGCTTAAACTTGAACATGATCAATATCAAAAGATAGTTCTAGCTGATGTTAATAATTATATTGCAATACATGAATTCAAATCTGTAAGCATTGACAAATGGAGACAGCTTATGGATAGCAATCCTCATTACCTTTTTAAAGTAAAAGACTCTGATTTTATCTACGCTCCTGTAAAAATGAAAGGTAGGTTTGACTTCCATGATCTTGCACTGCACAAGAATAAATCAAAGCTTATAGTTAGAAAAGCTCTTCATGCTTATTTTGTAAATGGTATTTTACCTACTGACTTTATCAACAATCCTAAAAATCAAAACATCATTGATTATTGTATAGGTTCCAAGTCAAAAGGAAACTGGACACAATATGCAAGATCATTAACAAATGGTATCTACAAAGAAGAAAAGCTTCAGAAAACAAATAGATACTATATATCTAACAAGGGTGTTAAGATGATAAAGATTAATGATGATGGTAGAGAGATACAGCTTGAATCCGGTAAGTGGATGCAAACTATTTATAACAAGATGGAAGTCAAAAACTGGAAGGACTACAATGTAAACACACAATATTACATTTCAGCCATTGAATCTGAGATTACAAACATAATCTACAGATCTGTAAATCAATTCCTTTTATTATGAAAACATCATACAAAATTTTTGAATTTCTATTTATTATTTTAATTTTATCACTAGTAGTATTTTTAATATCATGAGTACTAAATACAACATAAATATCAAATTTGGTAAACGTGTTAGAGACTTTAGAAAATACAAGAAACTATCTCAACAAGAGTTAGCAGATTTAGCAAACATGCATCGTACTTATATAAGTATGATTGAAAGAGCAGAAAAAAATATAAGTCTTTACGGTATAAAAAGATTAGCAGACGCTTTGGAAATGAAAGTAACTGAATTAATTGGAGAAAATTTATAGCATGGATTATTTTGAATTAGAAAATAAAGTAATAGAATGGGCAGACAAAAAGGGTATCTTAAAAAACGGTACCCCTATGGCTCAAGCTCATAAGACATTAGAAGAATGCACTGAGCTTTGCACTGCTGTGTATGCAGATAACAAAGAAGAAATTAAAGATGCATTGGGTGACATCATGGTCACGATATTAATACAAGCAGAGATGCAGGGCATGAACTTAGAAGACTGTCTTGAATCAGCTTATAATGTTATAGCAAAAAGAAAAGGAAACATGGTCAATGGCCAGTTTGTAAAGGAGTAATTAATTAACAAACACATATCATGAAACAAACAGTAACTTACCACGAAATCACTCAGAAATTGAGAGATTTTTTTTTATCTAAAGGTTATGTAGAAGTACCTTCACAAAGTAGAAAATCTATTCTAGCAGCATGTGAGAATCCTCATTCTGTTGCAACGTTTGAATATGATGGTCTTGTATGGCCACTACCACAAACAGGTCAGATGTGGCTAGAGTATGAACTACTTAAGAATCCTGATTGGAAAGGTTGCTTCTGTGTATCCACTTCATACAGAAACGAAAAGGACCCTATTCCAGGAAGACATGAAAAGATCTTCCCTATGTTTGAATTTGAATCCAAAGGAAACTTTGATGATCTTAGAAAGCTTAACGTAGAACTTGTAGAGTATCTTGGTTTTGATTCGCCTAAGCAACTTGACTATGATACAACAAGTGAAAGGTACGCGGCTCCTATTCTTGAAGATGAACATGAGGCAAGAATGTGGGATGAAGTAGGTAACTCTATTTCATTAGAAACATTTCCTATTAGGACATCACCATTCTGGAATATGAAGTATATAGGTGACGGTAAGTTTAACAAGTGTGACATCATTCTATACGGACAGGAAACATTTGGTACTGCAGAACGCAGTTGTAATCCGGAAGAGATGAAACACTTCTTCTATACAATCATGGACGGCACATATGCTGATAAACTATTTGAATTGTTTGGTAAAGAAAGAGTAGAGGCGGAGCTTGAAGAGTTCTTGTCTTATGATTTTTTCCCACGGTTTGGTGGTGGTATTGGCCTAACAAGATTAGGAAGAGCATGGGAGATGCTAAAAGATGTCCATGATCTTGTATAAATCAATTAATTTTTATTATATTTATACTTTCATTATTATATTAAAATTAAAGAAGTTGATGTCAAAGCGCTGACATCAACTTTTTTTTATTATATTTATATAGTCAATTAAGTAGTAAGATAGTAGTAACTCCCACTACAGATTTAAAGCATGAGGGTAGCGTAACAGCTACCCTTTTTTTATTTACAAAAAACAGTCATGAAAAGTAACAAATTAATAGCAGAATTTATGGAGCTTGAAACCGATGATAATGGGATGTATCGGTATACAACATCAGTAGATGATTACGCTACGGATGACTTATCTTATTTTGAATATTCATGGGATTGGTTGATGCCAGTAGTAGCTAAGATAACACAAGATATAAGGTGGCGCGGAAATAAATACCGGGAATACCTTATGGATATTGTTCATCTCGGTAATATAGAATATGCATACGGTGCAGTAGTAGACTTTATTGAAGAATACAATAAAAAAACAAAAGCAAGATGAGTAAAGAAGAATTATTAGAAGGACTAGAAAATGTTCAGTATAGGATGCATGCAGAAACATTTCATTACTGTTTTGATGGTTATAGTTCATTTGAAGAAGTAAAGGATGAAGAGTTTCATAGATTACGAAAAGATTATTTATTATCCGCTGAAAGATTGCAAAACTACGTCAACAATAAAATAGATGAACTAAACCAAAAGAAAGATGAGTAATGTAATAGGGTTCTGAGAGTTACCCTCTATGATATTTGTAGGACCGCTGTGAGCTAGTGGGAAGTCTATCAATTACATTTATTAAATCAAAACAAAAGGATAATTTGTAGTGTGGCCTTTATTTAGTATTTTATATTAAAGGCCCACTATGAAAGATCCAATTAAAGTACTAGCATTAATATTGCTTATCACTCTTATTATATTCATTGACATGTGTGAGAGTATACAACAACAGAAAGAGTTTGAAGAGAACAATACATATCCGGACACTGTAAAAGTAGATGGTGTTAAGATAAAAATATGCTAGATTTTCTTAGATAAACTTGCTGTTACAAGTTAATTTCCTTATATTTATAAACAATATAAGTTTAAATTAATTCAATATGGGTTATAAAAAACCAACAAATGTTACCCAGAAGCAGCTTATTAACTTCCCTTTACCTAACCATGGCGGCAAGTATAAGACTGTTTCTCACAAGTTCGTACTAGAACAAACAATCAACAAGTTACGTGAAAGTAATTTTACTATTACTAATCACATTTATAGGGCCAGTAAAGAGGGTAAAGTGGCCCAAGGTATATTACATATAAGACCAAACGCAGGTGACTACATGATAGACAATGAAGACACACTTGGTATGATGTTCGGTTGGTCAAATAGCTATGACAAGTCCACAAGATTCCAATGTGCTATTGGTGCATATGTCACTGTATGTTCTAATGGAATGGTGGGAGGTGAGCTTAGCTTTAGTAGAAAGCATATAGGTAATGCTGACTATGATATAATAAATCAAATTAACAAACAAATTAGCAGCGCCAGTGAGACATTTAAAACGCTTATAAGAGACAAAAATGATCTCATCCAAAGGCAAGTATCACTTAAAGAGCAAAGTGAGCTAGCAGGGCGTTTATTCATTGAAGAAGAACTAATCAAGCCTAATCAGTTAAACATTATAAAAAGTGAGATGAATAAACCATCTTATAACTATAATGTTAGTAATGATACAGCATGGGCCTTTTATAATCATGTTACTCATGCAATGAAAGAGACACATCCTAAAACTTGGATGCAAGATCAGAAAAAGTTCCATGAGTTTATGACTACAGAGTTCAAAAGCAGTTCATATACTTCAAAGATGGATTCTGCAAGTAATCAAATAGATAGAATCAATGATATGTTCCAAGATATTGATATTGATGAAATAGCAATACCATGATGATCTTTAAGGCAATATTATTATTTATTCTTATATTTATACTTATATCATTTAAAGAATAATCCAATTCTTTCTAGAATTATTTTCATAGTGTAAAGGGTGGTAGAAATATCACCCTTTTTTTAACAAGAACGTTATGCCAAAGAAAGTGAACATTGAAATAGATATCCTGAATCTAATGCATATATATGCTACAATAAGTGACTTCATCAAAGCAGGATCTGACAAAACAAATAGTAGAAGCTTTAACTTCCAACTACTTAACAGAGCATTTGATGAATTAGAAAAACAGATTAGTCTTATCTACACAGAAGAGCACGGTGATGCGTGCGCAGAGCAATATGAAAAACTAGAAAAAGAATTTCATGAAGGAAAATAAGATCTGTGTATTTGTGTATGACTGGGTAACACGCCCTATAAAAAGAGAAGAGATATTTCCTCATGATAGAACTGACACAGAATACAGATTCTTTAAAATGTCTCAGCTTAATAGTGAAGATAAAAAAGAACTTCCTTTAAAGTATGAACAGGATGGATGGACTGTTATAAAAAAAACAATAGCAAAATAAATTGCTACCCCTTCTTCCACTTTTTACTTTTTGATTTGGTCTTGCTTGGGCTCCACTTAACTTTGTCTGCCCAGTAAGCTGCAGACATCTTACCTTTACTGATGTTCTTACGGTGCCTGCTTTTAAATGCTTTGCGCTGGCCAACGGTCTGATTTGTTTTGACCCCTTGCTGGCCAAATCTAATTGTCTTTACTTTATCTCCCTCCTTAGCTACAACAATGTGTGACTTCTTAGGATGATTAGGTGTACGCTTTGGTTTGTTGTAACCAGATACACCAGCTCTTGCTAATCTTGGATCTTTCTTCTGTGCCATGGTTATTTCTTTTTTCTTTTAGCTCCGGTCCTATTCTTTCCTTTATGTAGGCCATGAGATGCATGTTGTTTTCCCGCCTTAGTAGCAGCTCTCTTCTTCTTATTAGCTGCAGCAAGCTTCTTCCTACCAGAAGCAGTGCTCTTTAACTTCTGTATAGTTTTAGCAGGTGCATATACTTCACCTGTCTCTGAAGACTTCTTTCCTGAAGCAGTTCTCCATTTCTGTTTAGTCCATCTGTCCAGACTCTTCTGTGGTTTCTTCTTGGCCATCGTCGTGATAATCTTTTGCTAAGTCATCTAATGTTTTGATGTTGCTAAGCAATTGTGATATAGCAATTAAAGCTGCATCAAATCCTTTTTCAAATGCTAACTTAACATCAATACTTTTTAATTTAATGTCATCATCTTGCAGTGCAATTGTATCAAAATGATAACGCATATACTTTAATGCCTCCTCATACTTTTGATTGTGCATTTGGTTTACCATCTTCTTCATTAGTTCTTATATCCTCCTCCAGCGGCTTTATATTGTTTTGCTAACATCTGTGCTTTACGTGCAGACCACTGCCCTGGTTTCCCACCTTTAGATCCTGCTTTAATCTTATTAAACAGTCTCTTGCGCATTGCAGGTTTAGTATAGTTACCAGACTTATTAACCGTACTCTTGCTAGCAGGTTTTCTTGTACTTTTTTTTAATGTCTTCTTTGCCATTACTTCAATAGTTTAACAGCTTTGAAAGCTTTCATCTGTGCTTTCTTGCCAAGTTCATTAATATGGTATAAATACACGCTACTTTTAGTGTGGGTCTTGCCGCTCATCAGGTTGCCCTTATTATCTTTATGGGTATGCTTTCCTCTATAAAGACTTCCATCCTTCTTAAAATGTGGTACTCCTTTCATATCATTTCTTTTTTCTTCTTACAACTTTCTTCTTTCTCGCACCCTCACCTGTCCTTCCTCTATTCGTGCTAGGCTTGACAAATCTCTTTGTCTTATGATCATAGTCTTTGTTCACTATGTCCTTCCCATTTGCCTTTGCTTTATTCCTTATTCTCTTCAGCTCAGCACGCTTCTTCAATCCTTCCTTACTTGTACTACGTTTAACGTCTTGCTTTAGTTTCTTTTTATAAGAAGCTTTACCTTTAGCAGACTTGTAATATTTCATTGTTCTTCCCGGCATAGTTAATGTGATTTAGCTTGTATAATAATCCAGTCACTACCGTCAGACCATATCATAAGACCCTCATATCTTTTTGATATTTGAAACACAGATCCTCCATCAATTGTATCACCAGGCGCGGGTGTTATATCTATCTTATCTGCAGCTCCTGCATCTAAGGTCCCGTCCGTAGTAATCCTTACAGCTCTATACTTCATAGAAGCAGCTGTTGGCAAGTTGAATGTATATACTCCACTTCCCAGTCCATCCCACATTATATCAATAAGATTATAATTAGATGGCATAGTAGAAGATCCGCCAGCTCCAGCTAACACATTATACGGTAAAAGTGTAACTAAGCCGTTGCGCAATGCATAGTTTGCTAGCTCAGAAGAAGATACAACTTTGTCAGTAAGCTTTGGTTTTGGTTTCAACCTTTCCAAAGGGGTTGCATACCTACCTATAACAAAGTAGTCATCTTCTTTTAACTTAGCTGTCTTACGCCTTGTAAGTAGTCCTAATATGTCTTGTAGTATTGTACTCATGCAAACTGTGCTAAATAGTCAGTGATCATGCTCATGTACTTGTCCTTACGTTCTTGAGTAAATATTTCATCTGTTGCAATAGAAGGTAACGTTGCATTTATTGTTGCAATGTCTCCAACCTGTGCAAACTGAAGAATCAACTCAAACTTTGCCATTAAAGTATTTCTTTGATCTTGTGTTGTTCCAACACTCCTGTTATCTTCTAAAAAGATAGTAATCAAGTTAGAGCAGAATCCCATGTCATATGGTAGTCTTTCTACTTGTGTAGGAGGTGTATACGGACCAACATACTCAACAGTGTAACCTGTACCCAAAGAATCAGCAAATGCCTGTGCTTCTGCTAATGTATCAAAGCGTTTTGTAAGTGACCAGTTGTCTTTTGATATTTTGTAATAGTTCATAATTAATATATTAAATATGGTAAATACGGTGCGTAATTTTTAAAGGTAGTATTTACATAAGATGTAAAATCAATTTCATTAGGTAGTACTGTTACCGCTGGATCAACAGAATAGAAAACAATATTCAGTTGTTGTGTTCTGTCATTAGGCAAACCTTCACCATTCCATTCATCTGACATAACCCTATCATTTGAAGTGTAATAAGATGAATGAGCTTGAATTGCATTTGTATCAGATTTAACTGCTATAAAATACGTTCCTGTTCCTATTGTAACAGGTCCACCGCTTAAGCTAAATGTATAGTCTCCAGATGTGGGAACAGCACAATCCCATTGACACTGTTTAACAAACTTGTTATTGGGAAGATCATACTTATACAAAGCAACATACCAATTACCACCACCACTATAAAAGTAATACTTTATATCTTCTATTTCTGTGTCTTGGTAAAAGTTGTACTTCTGAGTAAGGTTAAACCATATCAGAGTATTAGCCAAACCATAAGACCTCATATTAGGAGATGTCCCATAGTGTGCTGGGTATTTTGTTAATCCTTTTATTACTTCTACATTGTCCATGCTCTAATATATTAAATACGGATTATAAAAAACAAAACTTGACCTACCTAAAGTTATATCTGTACGCAAAAATTCACTTGGCAATACCGAACTTGCTGCATTGACATCCCATGTATTGTATATCTGACTACCTGTTGTATTAGGCAGCTCTTGTCCTGTCCAAATTTGGTTTATCTGTTCATTTAAGTTTGCTCTATAACCTTGTGCAGTTCCATTCAAACTTTTGAAACCTATAAAGTATGTTGCGGGTGTTAAGGTAATAGGACTTGGTAATCTTAAAGTTATAGCACCAGATGTTGTCAAATCACCTGCAACAGCATCCCATTGAGCTACTTTTGTGAACTTATCATTCGGATAATCAAACTTATACAAACCTACATACCACTCATCAGTAGCTGAACCCACTCTAATAAGATACCTTACATCTTGCACTTCTGTGTTTTGCCAAATCTGTATTTGCTGATTAGGGTTAAACCTCATATATGAAGTAGCAAATATGGTTTGATTGGTTATAGTAGGAGTAGCATTGTGTGTAGGCGGTAACTTTGCATATCCCTTGATTATTTCTACATTCTCTAAGCTCATAGTACTATATAATTAAATATGGTGGTTGTTTGTTATCACCCGCAAATCCTCTGAACAATGTTGCAGGATCATTAGGTATTTCAGCCGGTCCTTCTGTGTCAGATGGTAGTTTAGTTGTAAGCTGCATATAGTTTACCTGAGCCCCATTGCTATTTGGTAGACCTACACCAGTACCCCATTCAGTTTTACTTCTAGCTGTTGATGAGCTTAAAAATGTATACGGCTGACCAAAAGGCGCAGAGTTATTTTTAGATCCATACCAGATAAAATATGTCCCTGGTGTAATTGTTATTGGTCCTCCAGGTAATGTAACAGATATTCCACCCGTAGCACCTAGTCCCGGTGCATTAACTGTCCACTGTGTTATTTTTACAAACTTATTATTAGGGTAGTCATATTTGTAAAGCGGAAAATACCACTCATCTGTATTACTAGCTGTTACAACATAGTATCTAATTTCATTTATCTCAGTGTCTTGCCATATTTGAATTGCCTCTCTTGGTGACATTCTCCATCTAATACCAACACCATAATCTGTTGCATTTTGACTTGTAGGATATGCATATGTTTGCGGAAATGGTGCAACATCTGTAATGTAAGGAACGTTTTCAAGTGCTCCTGCAACAGCTCCGCCACCACCTGATGGTTTAATGAAGCCCGCTCCACCACCTATAACAACACCTCCAGGGCCTAATATGAAACTACTATGTTTTGCCATCAGTTATGCGTTTTCAATGTCTAAATAAATATAAGGATTTGCAGAGAAGTTACCTTGTCCAATAGTTGTAAAGTTTATTGTATTAGTTATTACACCACCTGATACAGTAGCATTAGTTGTAGTTTCTAATGTTCTACCCAAAGTAGTTACAGAAGATGGATTCCTACCTATGATGTTATTGAGTGTTAACTGCCTTGCACCAAAATATGTAGGTTTATCCGGACTACCGGCTGCTAACGTTGGTGAATCATGTACTACTACCGCAGCATAAACTTTACCTCCAGTCAATGTAACCGTAGGAGAAAGAGTAAATATTTGCACACCTGTAACACCTGCATTTACAGCAGTAGGCATTTGATATACTTTGTCAAATCTATAATTAGGAACATACGCTCCTGCATTAGATATGTATTCAAAGATTCCTATCCTTGCAGATACTCCTACACTTGTAGCATTTCTTTGTTCTATACCTATTCTTGATATAATAACATCAGCACTTAGATAAAAAGGAGAACAAGACGCAAATCCATTATATGAGTTTATATCAGTATTAAAAGAATTTGTTTGCCCTGTTAAATCATGCGTACTAATAAAAGAATTGTCTGTAAATATCTCAGGTGGACCACCGCCCAAAAATGAACTAACATTACCACGCTTTAATGTACCACTATCTTCTAATAATACTTGCATACCACTTGCAGGTGTAACATTAGTTTGATTGGTGATCATTGATGTAGATGCATTTACCGTAATGTCATTTGCATTCTCTGTTACTGTAAAATCATTAGAGTTAACTCTTCTAAGCTCTAGATCTACACCTGTCTTTTGCTTGTAAACACCTGCGCCTGTACCTATATTAACAGCATCATTAACTTCTCCTGATCCACCTCCTGATACCGGACCTAAAAATACACACAAAGCATTCAATGTATCTAAAAATGTAGCACCGTGTGCAACACCTGCTGAATCTAATACATCATTATAAAAAGAAACAGCAAAAGGTTCTATATCCGTTAAGAATGTAAAACCTTCATTACCCAATTGTTTTAAGTTAACTTGACCTGGCGGAACACATGTTATAATATCATCATTTTCATCTAAAAAGACAACCATTGTATCCTGCAAGTAAACCTTTATTGATGGGTATACTTTTGATATGCTTTGGTTAGTTAACGACACTATTTTCTAGATTGTATAGTTAAAAGTACTGTACCCGTACCATCAAACTCAACTGCAAATCTGTTTTCTTTATCACAAACAAGAGTTTCACCAAGAACATATACACCGCTAGCTGTTGGTTTAGGATACGTAATTGTAACACCATTAATTATAACATTTATGGCATTATCCGCTGCATCACAAACAAATGATAATGTTTTAAAATCATCAATTACAACACGCGCTGGATTTGTCAACTCTTGGTGAGTTGCTGTATTATTTGCACCTAATGAATCATGTAATAGGTGTACGTACTTTTCAATTCTTTCTTCTGTTGTCATGGTTTATTATTTAGAATGCGGAGCTGTTATTGCTTGTCTGCTACCCCCTATTTGGAACTTTTTTTTTTATTTTTCATATGAGTTTTCGTTCTCATACCTCTTTTAGGCATGCCGCCTTTCATCATCTTCTCCAAACCATAAGCAGCCTGATCCATACGTGTCATCATAGGTTCTACCATATCAACTGACATACCCATTTTTGCCATTTTTAATAAAGGTTTTGATTCCATACCCATCTTAGCCTGATTTAATTGTCCTTTTTGTGAAGCAGTCATTTTCTTTTTAATGGCTTTTGCTAATCCCATTTGACCTGCTGTTACACCTCCAGCCTTCATTTTCTTCTTATACATCATTTTGTCTATCAATTTTATTTAATAATCGTTTTTTTCTTATCTCTTGTCTAAGTTCTTTTATAGACAAGTCTTCTTTATTTGCTAATTCCTTCTTTGGTTTTGATGCCCCTCGGACTTTCTCAATAGATCTGCCGCCAAAGTAAGCACCAATAACAGTAATTAATACAAGCTCCAGTAAGTTTACCCAGTTGTCTTTAACTTCAAACTCTATAAAACCCGCATCAATAAAAACTAATAAGACCGTAGTCACCACCAAAAAGATCAATACTAACGGTCTTACATTCTTACTAAGATATGAATCACTACTCATGTCAGCTTTCCATCTCTCAGTTACATTCTCTTGCATACTTGCCTCACTATCCAGAAGCATCTTCTGCATTTCATTTTTTAGTTGCATCTTTTCTTCCTTAGATGTAACTATCTCATCTATGATGTCATCTGCGTTTGCTAGCAGACCTGAGAATGCTTCGGCTATAAAACTCATTTCTTCTTCATTTTAGATAATGTAATAGCAAGTCTAGCACGTTGCCCAGTCTTTGTCTTTTTCTTAGCCTGTTGGTTTAACCAAGTCTTTTTAATTGTACCATCAGCCTTCAAAGCCCCAGCACGTTTAGCTGTAGCCCGCAAAGACCCCGGTTTTTTAATGGCCTTCTTGATCCAATTACTTTTCTTCTTTGCCATGTTTGCCTTTTAATGCGTCTATAACTCCGTTAGTTCTGTCTCCAACTTCATCTATAAACTCACCAACCTTCTCATCTACAGTTGTCTTTGACCAGATCCAGTCCCATCCTTTCTTCAAAGAAAATGTCCAGATCCCCCACAGTATAGACTTTATAACACTTAATACTTTCTTCATGGTTTTATTTTAAATATACAAAAAAAATTAGATATTCTTTAATCTGTCATTTTCCTTCTCCAGGAACGCAACTTTGACACGTAGCTCACTGACTTCCTCAGTCAAGCGTAGTATCTCCTTACGCATTTCATCCTTTTCTAATGAGCTCTCCTTCAACAAATCTTCTAAATTCTTCACCCTTTGTTTAAGATCATCTCTATACATATTCTGTTCAGTTTTCTCGTCCTTCTCTCCCTCTGCTTTCAACTTCATACGTACCTCATAAAACCTCCATGCCCCTGCTGAAAACAATACGGTAATTAGTGATATGACTATCGTAGTTAAATTATCAAAGATTTCCATTTTTTATATAATGGTTTGTTATAGCAATCAAATTAAACAATGCATTTATTGATACTAATATCCACATCCAATGTGACGGACTCTTTGGTAACAACCCGCAATTCACAAACATAAACAAAGCTAACAAGGACATTATAAACACAGCCAATGCCATGTTCTTCCTAAAAAGAAGCTCACACTGACATGCTGCTCTAATACTTGATAAGCCTATCAACACACTCAACACTACAATCCATGTATTATTACCATGCTCGGCCAAATAAATACCGGGAAATATGATCGTCCATATTATCCCCTGGTATATTTCAGTTGGCTCTGTATCGTAAAATGATAGAATGCATAAAATTCTCTTTAACATAATAAATACACTATATATATAATATACAAAATCTTGATAGTTTATGGTAGTATATCACGTTAATTTCCAATATGATAGTTTTTAATGTTGGCAAGATTCTCCCAGAACTTGATTGTTTTCAAGATCGGAACAATATCATAGAACTCTTTCTTAGCTTTGTATTGACCTTTTCTAATACCTCTTTGATAAACAAATAGTTTATTTTCTGAAATCTCTTCTTCGTCATAGATAGCTAATGCACCAAATGTTAAGATACCCATAGTTAATGCATCGCCAAGATCTTTTAAGAATCCTAGTGATGCCATTGGACTTTCTATCATTCTCACTTGATCTTTATAGCCAAATAATGGATTAAAGGTGTTAACCTCTGTAAGCAATCGGTCAGTCTGATATGTCAAAAAGTTAAAGCTCTTCTTCTGGAAGTCTGATGATTCATTTAACATCTCAGGAGATATTACTGTAAAGTCATCTAAATCATCCTCATCATCACTGCCTCTTAACAAGTTTAATGTAAACCAAAGTATGCCAGCAAATGCTAACTCTGTAAGTGTTGTTCTTGCAGCGTAGTATTGTGACTCTCTATATCTAAGTTGTTGCGCTTGTTTTTCAGGATCAATTGCTCCATCTTTTAATTGAGCTGACTTGATAAATTCACCTTTTGTATCTAAAAGAATATCTCTTGAGTTTCCTAAATTTTGGAAGAACCAACCAACAAACTTAACAAAGGATCTATAACGTCCTTCCATCCATCCTAAGTTCTCATCATAGTATTTTCTTGTAAATCTTGTTTTGAACCCAGGGTATACCCATTTATGAAATTGTGCTAATAATCTACCAAGAGCTGTTCTTTCTATAACCATTCTATCATCTTTAGCATAGTTACCATGAATTTGTTTATTGATAGCTCTAATTTTCATACGCGTATCAATAATCATTTTTTTGTATACTTTGGTATCTAACTTACCATCTTGGACTACATCATAAATCCTTTTTTTATCTGTAAACTTATCTTGAATAATGATTTTTGTGTAACCATCTTTAAGTTTAAGCTGTCTTGTTTGGTTATCAAACATATATGCGTCATATACACTAAGTTCTTCTCCTGTATCTGGATTTATAGCTTTTGCATCCATTAATACAGCCATACCAATTTTAGTCTGCACATTAAATTCCGCAGAATCATTCAAAAAATACATACCCTTATAGAACTTTTGTATGTATTTATTATCAGAAGCACGGCTTACTTGTCTTAAATCTTGACTAGAATCCATCATCATAAAGTGTGCAACAAGAGCTTCAAATTTATCTACCGGATCATCTTCTGTATAAGCTCCTCTCTTTCCAAAGTTAACATTGCTCAATCTATATATGACAGAGTTCATAAAGTGCATATTATACTCTTTTTCTGCTCTTGTATAAGATCTAGCATTTAAAAATCTACCACCTATTGCTTCTATGTAGTTACTTATTCTTCCAAACAAGTAGTTGTTAAATGAACCTCTTACGTTTAAACCTAAATATGATAATGATGATATTCTTAATAAAGAATCTGCTGCATTTTGTACAACTGACTTTTCTACATACTCATTATCGTAAACAACCATTTCTAAAAATGCCTGAATCTTTTTTTCAACAAAACTTTCATAATCAGTTCTACCACGTATTTCAAACTCTTTACCGTCTCTTTTACCCCATTGTGTTCCAAATGTATAAGGTTGATGCGCTCTTTGAGCAGCAACTTTTTGAAAAGCTTGAAACACACTTCCAGCTGCTTTCATTCTATCATAGTAATGAGCTATTTGTATAAATGATGCTAGTGAAGATGCTACATCATAAGATAACTTTTCTTTACCTACTTTACCTGTTTCTGCTTTTAGTTTACCAAGTATTATACCGCGTTGTTTTTTAAACTCATCTCTTGTTATTTCTTTATCTCTATACTGTTGTTCTACAACTGTAAGATCTTTGTTCAATTGATCTATAACAGCTTGATTTTGATTTTCTGATAAATAAAACAAAGGGGGTGAATCTGTCATATTACCAAAGTTATCAAAAGGTAATGATCTTTGTATAATAGCAGTTTGTGGGCCATCAACCATTACATTAGGTATATTCAATAGCTTTGTCCAAATTGATTTAACACCATCAGACATTTTTTCCACTTCTTTATACAAGTTGTTTTCTTTTACAGGTATTCTACCTTCAAACTTTCTACGAATACCCGGCTCTGTCATATCAAGCATTCTCTTCCATGTGTTTACATAAAAGTTATAGAATGCCTTTTGAGCTTCTTGTAGTTCATTTTGCGGATTTTGTATTTGAAGCCACCTTTTATTCTTAAGTCTATCAATATTTCTTAAGACCTTATATCTTCTTTTGGGAAATTGTCTTCTTGATACTCTTTCTGTCTGACCAGTAGGCTGGCCATTTTCATTAAGCTTAATGATTAAAAAGCCTTCATTAGAATACTCACCTGTCTGACTTTCATAGTATTTATTATAAAACTCATTGAATTTCTTAATAGATACATTTGGTCTTTTTACCCATTTGTATTTACCGTTTATTTCTTCAAGAAACATTACTTTATCTCTTTCAGTCTTAAACTCTTCTGTGTATTCATAATTTCTTCCAGGCTTTACTTCACCATCTTCTATTATTTCTGCTTGATAAAATTCTCTTTGTTTATTTCTCTTATGCCAGAGAGCAATATTATAATCAATATCTTCTTGATTAGGATTTTCATTGTCTGTCTCTCTATAAGTCATCCAATTTTTCTGCTCATCTACAAGTGATTCTTTTAAATCATTCTTTTCCTTTTCAAATTCTTCAGATATCTCTGTTACATAAGTACCGTCTTTATTAACAAAGTATAGAAATAACTCTTCACCAGTTTTACCAGGGTCTAATCTTGATAATCTATCAGCTAATCCTCTAAGCTCTCTTACAATAGATTCTGCATCATACATTCCTCCAAGCTTTTCATGCTGGAAAATTTTATAAAGCACTCGTATAAGAACATCTGGGGATGTATCAATATCACCAACACCATACTCTGTTCTTGATATATCCATTGCTT
>Ga0208794_1000376_pt1 | contig 30827 bp, 38 predicted proteins | sample 32_taG_FD_184106 | JGI IMG/M metagenome (GOLD analysis project Ga0208794, IMG submission 184106) | Marine viral communities from the Gulf of Mexico - 32_GoM_OMZ_CsCl metaG (SPAdes) (version 2) | ecosystem: Environmental > Aquatic > Marine > Oceanic | place: Atlantic Ocean: Gulf of Mexico... | reverse complement strand
AGCGAGATAGCTTATGTCCTTCTTCATCTAATGATTTTAGTAAACGTTCCATGCAATTCTCTGCATATTCTTTATCATCTTTACTATTGTATATATAGTCCCATGCTATATCATATGAATCACTTTTTTCTGGTATGAGAGCTGCTTTCATTGTTTTCATAAACATCTCTTCTTGTATGTCAGAGATTTTATTCATCTCATCTCTGACTTCAGCCATAATGTCTTTAAACTTTTGCGCATTCATAACTTGATAGCACCTCTTTCTTTGTTGATTCTAACTCTTCGAATACTTCAAGCTTTGCCCAAAAATATTCATCTCTCTCTTTAACAAGATAATGATTACGAATTCTATCTTCTATTTCATTTACAAACTCTTCAGATACTTCAACCATACCCCCTGGGCACATACACCTGTAGTAAGTATCGTCTACTTTAACAAAGTCATTGACACTAAAACTTCTTATGTTAGCATCTTTGAACATTGCACAAGCTGAAGGGGAATTACTTCGCCATTCATCTTTGAAAGTTTGCCAAAAATAATCCCAATCATCATTACCATAGCGTTTAAATTCAAATGATTTATAACCGGGGTAAATAACTTTTACATTGTGTAGTCCCATAATAATATTTAACTTTTAAGTGAATCAATTCTATCTTTAATCATTAAAATGATATCTTTCTTATTGCCAAAATCAAGATTATCATCCCACCCTTTCCATCCTTCTTCTTTGAAGATATCAGGAACATCCCAATACATTACATTATGAGCTTCAAAGCAATGTTTAATCTTAAACTTTTCCATCATAGGGTAATGCTCTCTGTAATTCATACAAACAACAATCTGACTTTCTTCCATAAGTTCGGGAGTAAGTTCTTGCTGACCAGGTTCTATCTCCCAGTCTTTAACTCTTCTACTCATACAAAACTCATAAGCTTCTTTATCCATAACAATATCATTATTATTGCCATGATTAAAATAACTCAAGTCTTTATGTTCATCATGTAGCCTTTTAGGTTCAAATCCAGCTGAAGCAGCTAATAAACCTTTGTTTACTGCCAGCGCTGCAGCTGTTTTGCTCCTGAACACATTACCGGTGCAAACGAAAAGGAAACCTCTCTTTAAGTCCGGTTCATATTCTATCTTTGCCATACTTAAATTATATTGACTATCTAAGGAATAACCACTAATATAACATAAATAATAACATGCCTAGCAGTGATGGTAAGATAGGGTTTAATAACTTAGATAACTTTTTAAAAGTAGCTCCAATGATAGGGTTAGCTGTAATAGCATACTTTCAATCTTTATTTCCTTCCAAAGCAGACTTTGATAAAATGACTCAATCAATGTATCAAATTGAAAAACAAATTATAGAAATTAAAACTCTACAGGCATCAGTAGATACAAATACAAAAGCTATTCAAGATATTCAAAAGACAGTACAACAAATGCAGATTGATATTGTAAGAATGCAGAATAGAAATAACTAACTTTGTGATAAAGTAAAATGTCTTCCTACTGCATCATCTAAATTATACTGTTGTTTAAAAGATATTCTTTTTTCAGGATTTTGATAATCAACAGGCATATAAAATAAAGTATTGACGTGTCTATCTATTCTTACAGGTTCCAAATTATCTATATCCCTTTTCATCTTCTTTTCAAGATTAGAATAAATTGAAAAATGAGAAGCATCACCGTCATTTGACCAAACAAATATTTTACTATCAGGAAGAAATATTCCTCTTTTCGCTCCTGAATTTTTAAAATCTTCTACTTGTCCAATATTAATATTAACGACGTCTTCAGCGTCTTCATCATCACCATAAGCATTAGGTTGACCACCTTCTACTCTATTACCCCCATCCACATATCAGTACTGTTAAAAGGCCATTGGCGATACTGAGTATAAACCTCACCATCGCCTTGGTTGTTAACTGGAGCTGTTCGTGGAACCCTCTCTGACATATATATTATTTATTAGATCTTTTCCATATAGCTGAATTACCTCTACCAAACTTGACATATTCGCCTTCATTTACTAATTCACGAAGAGCTGAATTAGCATAAACAACGCTTACATTATACTTTTTAGTGATGTCATTAACATTACAACTATTAGAGGTAAGCTTTTTCAACTCATCTTTAATTTTATCTTTTTGATTCTTCTTACCTACAAACTTATTTTCTTTTGTTACGACTTTGCTGTGCATATCATAACCATTGTGAGTCATCATAAGAGTCAATTCATTAGCAGGACCGAATCGATTCTTCGAATACCAAATACGTCTTGCTTGATCATCTACTTCAGCATCAATCATGATGTTAAGATTAGCATCAACAGTATGAGGTACAAGCGTCGTGCCTTTCAACTTACCAGCCTTAGTAAGATGCATAATAAAACAAACGCAGCATTCATTCTCTTGAGCTGCTTTAACAAGCTTCATCAATGCATATCGTTCCTTCTCCATACTGTTCATCTTCTTCTTAGTAGTAAGAGCTTGGAAGCTATCAATTACAATAAAGTCGTTTGTCTTAGTCAGCTTAGCAATCTCATCCACATCAGTCAAGTTTGCTATCTGCAAGCTTGTGCAATTAATTCGTCTGCAAGTCATTGCAAGCTGATAGATATTCTCTTCGCCTGAGCAATATCCAACGCTGTATCCGTTCTTTGTAAGACCTTCTAGTAATTGTATCATGAATGTAGTCTTACCACAGCCAGCTGCAGCTGTCAAAGTCATTGTCGAACCTGGGAGGAATCCTTCGTGGAGGAATTCGTCTACTGTATTGATCCCTGTCATCATTCTGCGATAAAAACGCTCTGGGATCTCGATATTGTCTACACTTGTAAGTGCCGTCTGATTAAAATTTAACTCTAACATATTGTATGCATATATTATATGCTAGTTCCTAATCCTACTCCACCAGAAAAAAAAGAGGAGGAATGTTTTTTCCTCCTCGAATAACTTCCTTTTCCTTTCTTAGGCTTGAATACTCTCTCTCCGGTATTCCAGGGTATTATTACCCTCGGTTTCAGCTTTTGTATGCTTTTCATAAATCCTCTCTACCTTTCCTTTTAATCGAATAAGCATATTATATTCACCAGCCGTATAATCATCCATAATTGGTTTGGCTTCTTGTGCTTCTTTATCGATAAAAGCTATGAGATCTAGCAGGTCGTCTGTCATAATTTTTTTTCTTGTTTTTATGGACATTTTTTCTGTTAAGAATTGGTTTATGAATATTTATCAGTTCTTGTTCTATGGCTACATATGGATTTACGGATAGATGCTCATTGATTACTAATTTCTCTTTAGGTTGATAAACAAACGTGCATAGATCTGGATCTCTATGATTGCCATGAAATATACTATTTACATAATCTCTTACTCTTACATTGGATAGACCATTATGATTACAATAGCAATGCATACGCTTAATAAAAGGTACAGATGTCTCTCCGATATAGATAAGATTTTCATTAAAGTAGTGAGCATAAATTAGATGACGAATGTTTTTAAACTCTTCATTCACACTCACTCTTAAATGATTTCGATCATCTTTGTAAAAATGAGCTGCTCTCTCAAAGAGCAGCCCACTAACGTATCGTTTTTCGATCATACAACTATTATAGCTTACCGCTAAGTAGTTTCAAGGCTGAATGTTTCAAGCTGTTGTTTTGACCGCCTACCATGTTATTCATGAATCGACGTTCGAACCCTCTACGCATCCTATCTGATGTAAGCACGCTCTGACCGTCACGTTCGATTGCGTTGTTTATCCGTTTCGCTCCTTGATGATGATCAACATACTCAGTAACAGCATTGAACGCATCCCAACGAGTTTCTCCTTTATTTCCTGCGCCGTTAGAGAATAGCTCAACAACTCTATTCCTAGACGTCTCTCCTGATAGGAGTACTTCTTCGCCTTTGTTACGAACCTTCTTATCTGGAAACAAACGATTGACTACTTTCTCTAGCTCTTCTTTAGAGATCTTCTGAGAATCTAGATTGTCTGCAGTTTGAATAAACTCAATGTTGTTTTGAATTCCTTTCTTAAAACCGTTCATCAATACTTCGATACGTTGCTCGTAATTAGAACGATGCATAATAGTCATACCTCTTGCTGATTTAGCTACAGTATTGAACTGATTGTTGCAGAACAACCTATCAACATATGGAAAGACTGCATCAGCTCGAGTACCATCATGATTAAGAATAGCCATAATGTATCCGTTTAGCTTATCTTCGTTATTACTCTTAAGCTGATGTTCATCAGGTAACTTTGCACTTACCCAAATGTTATTGCCATTACCAATAACACCGCATTGAGCCCATTCTGCTTTAAACTCTCGTCGAACTTCATCGAATGGCTCAAGAATCTCTCGATTCTGAATGACTTGATAAGAATCTCTTACAACATTGATAACATCACCTCCGTGACCTCTTCGGAGCACTTTCCAATTATCTGCTCCAGGTACGTCATTACCGAGATTCTCTTCTACTACCTCGAAATTAAACCCTCCAGCATCCATTACGTCTTCAACAGACGTGCCTTCGACCTTATTTCCGACCAATTTGTCTAAGCTGACTAAGCTATTCTCAATTAACATACAAATATTATAGGGACACTCCGTACTTTATCAACACAAAAAAATACTATGATTAGATGATTATTAATTATCACTAAACAATTGATAGAAGAATAGTGACATGAATCCAATAATACATATCAAGCTAATAATTAATACGTTAAACATTTCTATAAACGAGCAAATTATTATCCCAAACAGATTTATCTTTAATTGGTATCTCAATCAATTCAAAATCATCAGGATTCATTCCTGATATACATGCTGGGTAGTTAGGAGGATCGTCAAAAGGAGAATTTTTCAATCTAACATCTTCAATAACAATTACTCCTCCTGGATTTAGTCTTTGTTTAAAAAAGTCAATTGTCTTCCATTGATAGTTTGCGCAATGATTACCGTCATCAATTACTATATCAAATTTTTTATCCCTAAATTCTTTTTCCTTATCGATTTTTAAAATATCAAATAAATGAAAATTTACTCTTTTGCTGTCATAACATCTATCTTTTACCGATTTAAAATCGATATATTCATCTGTGTTATCAATAAAATCAAAAGAAGAATCTTTATTTTTAAAAAGATAGGAAAACAATATAGCAGATTCTCCTTCATAAAATCCCACCTCACATAAGTTAATGGGTTTATTAGCAAAAGGTTCAAATAATTTTTCGTACGTTTTACCGTAGTTGTGAAGAATGTCTTTATCGCTTTTACTTCCTGATTGTAGATAAGCTTCGTCAAATGAAATTTTCATGAGTTAAAATCGATAAATTTATTTAGTGTCCTTCTTCTAAGAAGTCCACTCTCAAAAATAAAAGTAAATTCCATTTCAACATTTTCATTTATATAATAACCTTCTATTTCACCTGTGTAATCTACATCTTCTAATAATGACTCATCTGATATAGCTTTAAGTCTATTACCTTTAAGTTTGTAATCTTCTCCTCTTCCAAATTCAAAATCTTTAAATCTAAATGGAATAAAATTAGGCATTCTATACAAATAGCCACCGTCAATATGACCTACCGTTATTGATCTATCTATAGTAAGATAATTACACATAATAAAATTTAAGCACAAACATGCTTAGAAAAGTTCTTTACAGCTGATCTAGCTCCATTAGGGGTATAATACTTCTTCTGCTCATCCCAACAATCAGAAGACATTACTTGAATAGTAGGAGCAGTCTTATGAGACCAATTCATAGTACCTTTATATCGTTTTACATCCGCTCCAGAAAAAGCACAAGTCTTGCAAGTTTTCATTCCAAATTCAACTCGAGCGGTTTCAACATCATTTGAGCATCTTATGCATTTCATATCTATATTATGGCACTATCCTAAAGCAATTCCATAGAACTTTCGCATTTTTCTTTCCAAATTTCTTGTTCATTAACTGGTCCTAAAAATAATTCAGAATAATCAACTTCCGAATGTAGAGGTAAGTTTTGACTTTGATCTAAAAATTTATCAGTATGATCTTCTTTTTCTGAATAAAATTCTTCTTTTATTATAATAGGGTATGTTCTAGAAGAATCTCCAACTATTTTTATTCCATCATCGTTAATAGTATAGTAAGTGAAATCCGGTAAACCTAAATCTAAGTATGGGGTTTTTCCTCTTTTAATTTGACTCATGCAATAATCAACCTCTCCATTTTTATCTTCAAAATGTTTTTGAACTGATTTAATCAGTTTGATTTCTTCATCAGTGCATTTTTTACTATCTATTTTATACCACGGTCTCATTTGATTAATTACATTCCATTCATTACTTTCATTTTTACGAAATGTATATGAAACATTTTGGTCTCTAAGAGGGTGGCTACCAGGTAAATGAAAAAGTAAATAACTTACATATATATCAAATTTAACTCCTCTTTCTTTGTGTACAATAATATCTGTCGGGAATAAAATCATAAAAAAAGCCGAGATGTTTCCATCTCGGCTATATTTATTAGGTATTAGTTTACTGTCAATGTACGCTGAATACCTGCGTTACGCAACACACGATGAACACTACGAGCTCGCATAGTCTTGTACTTAGTTGCATATTGATTGACCTTAACCTCACCAGTTGCATTTGCAACTTGAATGGAACCATCATCATGCATTTCGAACTCTACAAACAACCTTTGAGGGTTGCCTTCGACAGTCTTGGTATAGTCAATAGGACGGCCAGTCATGTAGGTTTCGGTTTCGGTGTTCGTATTTACTGTATTTACTTTTGCTGTCATATACTTTTATTATAAGACAGGACTCAATACATCAACCCTTATAATCAGTTGCTAAACCTTCGTCTAATAAAATACGATTTATGTTATGAGATTCACCGTGTGGTGTATTAGATACTACTTCAGCTAAACACCTTCCATATTTGTCTAAGCCATGAGACTTAATTCTAACTTCGTAATTGCATTTTTCTAAAAGCTCAATCATTCTATTTTTTGCTTCTATTCCTTTTTCCTTTTCCTCCAAGTTACGAGTTCTAACTTCTGGACAATCAATACCATATAAACGAAGCGTGACGTCATGATGCATATGAAAACCTACATCAACCATTGCTTTCAAAGTATCGCCATCGACGACTCTTTTGATAGTAGCTCTGTATTCGTACATACGCATATTTACACATCAGTCTTATAAACACCATTAACTACATTTTTATTGCGAGGCGTTCTTTTAAATCTGTGAGGTCTGCCTGGCCCGTTTGTATAATTAGGTCCAGGGTTATTGATAAGGTCTGGTGCACCATCAACATTAGGCTGTTGAGGGATATTCTTTCTCATTTTCTTACCTTTTATTCTAGCTTCTTCTTCACCAGGTCCAGAGAAGACAGTTTCATCTTCATCTTTATAAAATTTTTTAAATGATTTAATCTTCTTCATCTGTAGGGTCTATGTAAAAATTTAATGCTTCTTTATTTCTTTTATACTCTTTTTTCTTATCAGCTAAATGATCTTTATATGATAAAAAGAAACCTACACCTACTACTAGATGCATTGCAACGCTAGCTAATAACGCTTCTGATATATGGTAATCACTTAATGATAAGTGTACATGTCCAACTGTCCAAAAAGGGATAGATAAGTTTTCACTAACCCAAACAATAAAGAATCGTATAAAGTTCCACACTTTAATTATTTAATAATTTGGATAAGTATATGTGTGCACGATAAGGTAATTGTAGGTATAAATGGAGGTCATAATTCAGCAATTGCTGTATGGAATAAAGGGGAGTTTATTGTGATTGAAATGGAAAGATTATTCAATCATAAAAATCTCTCATGGTGTACATTTAACTTAAGATTTGACCCAATGATGATGACCGAAATGGTTAAACATCATTTAAAATACAAATACGGTATCGATAAAATAGATTTAATTAGATGTATTAATTCTGATTTTGAAAACAGACAAGTTGGGGTGCACTTTAATACTGATTTGATTGAACATAATCAAACAAGATTAAATCAACAAGGAGAAGAGTTAGAAGTATCATGCGATACTGGATTGTCTAGTGGTAACGGATGGGCTGCTTATCATCATAAAGCTCACGCTTCAGGTACTTTCTATCAAAGCCCATTTACAGAAGCATTAGTATTTTCATTTGATGGAGGAGGAGATGATGGTTGGAACATTGGCTATCATTTTAATAAAAAGAAACAAAAAAGTGAGCAGATAGAAACTATTCATTTTTCATTTAATGATTATGGCAATCCTTATTTTTATCTAGGGTACTTTATTGATGATATTAGTTTCATTCAAGACTACGGTGAAGCTTGTTTAACATATTCAGGAAAGTTAATGGGTTACTGTTCATATGGTAAAGTTATAAATGAATGGGTAGAACCTATTAGAAGATATTACAACAAATGGAATAGAGAAGGATGGGCTCCGGTTGAGAGTAATAGAGACGATTTTGTAAAAGAGTTAGGTAAAGAAATAGGATTAGAATTTCATCATGTGGGTAAATTTTTACCAGATAGAACAAAGAGAATAAAAGGAGACGATGCTAAAAACTTAATTGCAACAAGTCAATATGTGTTTGAAGAGCTTCACTTTAATGAAATAAAACCTTACTTAGACAAATATAAAACTAACGTATGCATTACTGGAGGGTGTGCTATGAATATATTATATAACACTAGAGTAAGAGATTATGTTAAGTCGTTTGGTAAAGAAATGTTTGTTGCTCCTAATTCATCTGATTGCGGATTAGCTACAGGTTTAGTACTCGATCATATTAGACCTCAATTTCCTATAGACATGACTTATGCTGGGGAAGAAATATATGATGAAGATAGTATTCATTCTTATCTTATAGGAAGAAACGTTCAAAGATTTAACATAAATGAAGTAGTTAAAAATATATGTAAAGAAAATTTTATTTACGGAGTTGTGCAAGGTAAAGCTGAACACGGTCCTAGAGCTTTAGGTAATAGATCAATTATATGTTCGCCTAAAGAAGGTATGAAAGATATTCTTAATAACAAAGTCAAGCATAGAGAGTTTTTTAGACCATTTGCTCCAATAGTTAGACTGCAAGATGTATCAAAATATTTTAACTGGGAAGGAGAGAGTAGACATATGAACTTTGCAGCTACAGTAAAGGAAGAATTTAAGACAGAGTTGGCTAGTATTACTCATGCTGATGGCACTGCTAGAATTCAAACTGTAACTGAAGAACAAAATAAGTTAATGTATGATTTGTTATCTGAATTAGAAACTCAAGGTAATATTCCAGTATTACTTAACACATCATTTAATGTTGCAGGAAAACCTATCTTAAACACTTACAAAGATGCATTTGAAATATACGATAAGGAAGCAATGAATGGTTTAATTATTAGAAGTAAAGTACTCCCTTATGAAATCGTTGTTCAATAATTTTTCTCTATCTCGATCTATTGAATCATCTGGCATAATATGATTATCAGTGCAAAGAGATCTTCCAATAGGATTACAAGTACCAAAACTCTTACCTATTACATAACTCAACTCAGCAGATTCAGAATAACAATCGTTGAGATAATTGTGTAAATTGTAATTAAGATAATACCATGCAGTAATTTTAAAGACCCTTTTAGTATTTTGATTAAAATTATCTACAATTGTTAAGATAGTTTCAACAGGAGCTGCATATTTACCTTCACATAAAGCTATAGGATCATCTTGTGCAATATTTTTATATCTATCATATCTTTCTTTTAATGAAGGATTAACACTATCTAAAGAGTCAAACAAATGACAATCTCTAAAATAAAAACCGGGTTCAAACTTTTCATTTATAACCTCACTTCTAGGTATAATTGGAAATGCATCAGCATCGTACCAGGTAATGACATTATGATCTTTGTTTTCAAAATAAACCTTAGCAATGTAATACAATTTTATCATTGTATTGTCTCTAAAATTAGTATGGTCAATGAATTGAAATTTATCTGATTCGTTGTAATGAATAATATCAGTTGTTATATTCAAATCATTATCATATAATTCTGGACGATCTGTAAAAATAATTAACTTGTCGTCTTTATTATAACCTAACTTATCAAATAAAAAAAGAGTGTCTAATAATCTTTTATTATATTTTTCTCCAACAGCTACAGTTGCAAATAAAAATCTATTCATCTTTAATTTTTGATTCGATAGTTGCTACAAATAAACTTCTAATAAAATCTACTATGTCTAATCTTCTTTCCAGTTCAACTTGCACTCTATGATCTACTGGAGAACTACCTCTAGTATAGTCATTACCTTGAACTATTGGATATAAAGCTTCATATTCTTTATCAAGATAGTCAGAAAAATCTCTTATGCTTTGATAAAGTTCTTCATTATCACTCATTCGTTTTTTTTAAAATCGATATTTTCGGAAGGGTCTAATTTATTAAGTAGAGTGTAATTGCTAATTACAGCAAGAAGAGTGGTAATTTGAGTATGGTCTAATGACACTGGAGGTACATTAGAAAAGGTGATATCTGCTCCATCGCCGTTATGCCATGCAGTGATAGAACAAAATTGATCACCCCACTCTGCTGTAATGTTATTTACTTGTTTACACGAAAGTTTTATTTTATCACTCATACTCGTCTATATGTTCTCTAAATTTTATTATTGTTTGTTTACAAATCTTTTGCCCTAATGCATCTAAAGTTAATGCTATCATATCATCAAACTCAGTTGAACCTGGCATGACTTTATTATTGTAACAGAACAAAGAAAATAAACTAGATATTTCACTTATATCGTCTTGTTCAATTATTTGGTTAACATAATCGATAGCACTTTTATCAAAACTACTCATTAGATTTAAACAGATCATGAACAATACTATCAATAGATAATTGAACATCTCGTTCTAAAATATCGTCATTGATAGTATACTCTTGATCGTTATTACTATTTACAACAGTTGCTTTTCCCACTTCTTCCCCTGTGTAGTTAAGAATTTTAACTTCAGGTCCCCCAAACCAAGCATAAACTTCATTAAAGTCTTCGTTAAGGTAAACGTATCTACTAAGGTGTAATTGCTTAAGAAGGTCTGTTGAAAATATGTTTCTCATATAACAATAATTATATGAGAATCTGTTTTAATCAATCATAAAACTCGTCATCTTCATCTAGAATATAAAGGTAATCATCTTCGTAATTTTTATTATTCTTTTCGTGGGAGTTCCACATTTCCTCGATTTGTTTTTTCTTTTCTTCTTCTGTAATTTTAGAAGTGTCTATGTGTTTCATTTTAACTTACTCTTGTTATAATATATGCGAACGGTTTTTCAAAAATTGTACTTAAATCTTCTAGAGGTCTTACTAAATTGTATTCATCTCTACATAAGGGGCAATTAGGTATGTGGTCAAATTTCATTTCATCATACTCTACTAAATCTTGACATATTCTATCATTTGCAAATGCTTCTGGATTGTCAGCTTCTAAAGATTTACAAAATAATACTTCTTTTAATTTATTACAATTATTGTTACCTAATGCTTGCCATTCAGTAAGGTATGGTTCTTCACATCCATAAGAAATTCTAACTTTAAACCAAACGAAGTAATTAAAGTTGTTAACTGTATCTCTATCATCAGTAATGTTTACGTATATGTTATGACCATTTTTAGGAACAGGTAATGTAGGGTTGTGTATAATATTTGTTTCTTGATCCCATATATCTTGATTATAGTATATTCCAGATACTTGTCCATTAGCTAATTCACTTATACCGGATTGAGGACCAGTGGGGCAAAACGGAATAGGAGCACCAGTCGTTTTATCATTTATATAATTACTCTCTACTTCAGACTGAGATAATTGTGTTTTAATTACTTGATAACTTACATTAACGGTAGCTTGACAAAAATCAGCTGCAACAGCTGCAAATTGTTGACCGTTTACTACTACATAGTTATCTTTTAATGCTGCAGCATCATTAGGGTCAACAGGACACGTTCCTCTCCCTCTAATAAATGTAGTACCAAAACTAAACCAATGAGTGTAATCTTGTTGAGTAATTATCTTTTCACATTCACCTGCTTCGTTCTTAATATATCCTTCTTCGCATACAGGCTCTTCACATAAACCGGTATCAGCATTATAAGTGGTTCCTGGAGGGCACAATAATTGACACGATCCATTAACTAAAGTAGTACCTGGAGGGCAAATACAATTACCATTAGCATCTTCAATAAAAGGTTGTTCACAATTTTTTCCACAATCGTCAGAACAATCAGGGCATTCTGGGTTACCACAAATGTAACAATTTCCATTTTCATCCATTAATTGTCCGTCCGGGCAAACTTTTTGACATTTACCATCTATTAAAGTTTCACCCTCAGGGCAAGGCTCAGGTATTCTAGGATCTGGAACATTAACCGGGCAAGGGTCAATTAATTCTATTGAATGAAAAGTAATTTGTGGGTCTTCTTCAGTAAATCTAACAAAAGGAGATAACATCGATTGAGAAACACTACTAGGTACAACAACATCAAAAGTTAAGTTATTACCATAAGTTGTTGGAGGTAAATTAGAAGTATCTAAAAAGAATCTTGTAATATTTCTAAATTTATATTGTACACCAAGTGTAACAGTTTTAATGTCTACCATATCAGCTTCACCTGAAAAAGTAACTCTATACTTTCTATTTACACAAGGAGGAAGAATAACTTTAGATTTAGAAGGCGGAGGGGTTAAAGGTATTACTGTCTTTCTATAATCTGTTTTTGTTCTTGTTCTCGTTTGAGTTGGTGTAGCAAATCTAGTAGGTGTCTGTGATCTTGTTCGTGTGTTGGTTTTAGTTCTAGTAGGAGTAGGGGTTTGAGATCTTGTTCTAGTTATAGTAGAAGTTCTTGTAGGTGTTTTAGTTTGGGTAGGAGTACGGGACCTTGTAGGGGTAGCATTTCTTGTAGGGGTAGGTGTTAAGGTTCTTGTAGGTGTTGGTGTAACACTCCTTCTTAAAACCCAATTATCTACACTATCAGGGTTTTGTAACTCTACTTTAATTAACGGGTCATTAGCACTTAAAGGTAAAATAGTAGTATCTAATAACTTTATATCATCAGATGCATTATAGATACTATCTCTAGCTATAGATAAATCAATATCATATATATCTACCAGTCCATCTAATCTATAAGCAGAGAACGAAGGATAGAACGTTTTAGAAAATTGATCATCAATAGATAAATTATACTTATGAGTAAAAATATTATACTTAGGGTTATCAGTATTAACACCTGACGCAGATTTATACACATACTCTCCATCATATGTTAATGCATTGTTAAAACTATCTACAACTAACTGTGACCCATCCTTAGGATCGAATAATATTTTCACTATTGCATTATCACTATCATCTATACCAGATAAGTTAAATGAAATAGAATTAAACTCACTATAATATCTATCTATACTAACAGCAGAACTTGATTGATTATAAGTAGTAATACGCTTATAAACCAACTCATCCATATCAAAAGTACTACCAGTAAGATATTGAGAGTAAGCTAAACCTTTTTGTAATTCACTCCCGTTAGCTGTTAAAGAGTAATAGTTAGATGAATTATCAACTGGGTTTAAAAAGTAGTATCCAGATGCTACAGCAGCACTTAATACTGACGTATCTGTTCCTGTTATATAAATAGTACTCATGTTGTTGTAGTAGCGGTGGTGAATAATGTTAATCTTGCACCCCAGTAACTTGTTTGTAAATCAGTAGGATAGTAACTAATCAATTCAGTACAATAGCTAAAAGTGACATTTATTTCATTAACAGTTACATTTAAATACCTTACGTTAGGTACAAGTCTAAATGAATCGGGTGTATTAAAAAATTCATTAGGTTCAATATCGGCTTGAGCAGCGTAATCTATATTGTATAAAATTTTAGCATTATTTCTAAAATTATTAGCATATATAGCTTCATGAATGTTATAATTTTTAGTAACTGCTTTATAGTCATCTGATAAATCTGTAGTTTTCCATATATTAAATGGAGTAGGTTCGGTATTATCTTTTTTATCTATATTAACTAAAGTGGTATCTAAGGTGTTACCTGTTTGCATTAATATTTTTAAAGCATTATATACATCAGATTTAACCCCACCTAGCAATGATGACGGTATGTTAGGTGTTACTTCGCTTTTACTTTCCGCAAATCTTATAGGCGACCAACCTGATTCACCATTAGGGTCTTCAAATCCTGATTGAGCTGTTTCAGCAGTTCCATTAAAGAAAAATGATCTAAAATTACCGCTTTTAAAATTAAGAGCCACGCCTTCATCATTAACATTAATTACATTGTCAGGTGTTCTATTAGAGTTAAATCCTTGTCTTGCATTATTAATTAAAACATTAACTGCAGCTTGCGCACTATCTGCTTGTAACCAATCACTTTCAAATACAAATTTATAAGATGTCTCATCAGCTACTATATAAGGTGCGTTTGTTGTAGTAGGTGTCTGTGATCTTGTTCGTGTGTTGGTTTTAGTTCTAGTAGGAGTTTGTGTTCTGGTATTTGTTCTTGTCTGTGTAGATGTCTGAGTTTGTGTAGGTGTAGGAGTACGTGTAGTCCAGGGTGTTTCAGTAGGTGATTGAGTGTGTGTTTGAGTTGGTGTTCTGGTCTGTGTTGGGGTTTGTGTTCTAGTTCTTGTCTGTGTCGGGGTCTGGGTATAAGAGCTAGTTTGGGTATATGTATTTGTTAAAGTGGGTGTAACTGACGCTTGATTAGTAGGGGTTTGGGTTGGGGTACTAGAAGACGTTCTAGTTTGTGTAGACGTATGAGTTACGTTTCTAGTAGCAGTAGGGGTAGGTGTGTTTACATTTTCATATCCTGTACCATTCACACTAATATTATAAAGATATAAATTAGATAATTGAGTACCTGTAGAATATGAAATACCAACTTTAACTCTACCGTTATAAGGTAAATTTAAACTTAAATTGTCTTGTTCAAAAACTTTTACAAAATTAGAATTATTATCTTTTCGTAAATAAACTATTACTTTTCTTCCGTAATTTGTAAGTCTTACTTTAAAAGCTTTTTTAATAGGATATAACCCCGTTTGAGTAGGTGTTCTAGTTGGGGTATGAGTTCTAGAATTTGTTATTGTTGGTGTATTTGTTCTTGTTTTAGTAGGTGTAGGAGAAAAGCCATTAGTTACGGTAGTTGATTGAGTAATGGTGTTGGTTTGAGTAAAGGTATTTGTTCTTGTTTGTGAAACTGTTCTAGTATTAGTTTGGGTATTAGTTCTTGTAGCTGTTGGTGTTGTATTAATACCTTGAGTGTAAGTAGTAGACCTTGTAGGTGTGGCACCAGGTACTAACCCATACTGTTCATATAAATTAATACCATATGTGCTCAATGGTAATGAAGATGAAATGTAATCATAACTATCAGCTCCATCTCTTAAAGTAATTGCATTAGGATGACTTACTGTACCGGTAGGTCCTCCCATTGGTAAACTAAAACCTCCAGCTGCATCAAAACCAACACCTAGAAGAGCTCCATTGACGCCTTCAAATATGTCAGTACCATTAAATTCTACTACACTAGCCGATTTAGAATAACCTAACCCTTGACCAGGGCTACCTACATTACCAATATTAGATGCATCAGCATTTACAAAGTAAACACAAAAACCTTCACCTCCAGAACTAGGGGTCCCGAACAAGGAAAATTCAGCAGATACTACAATATCGTTATATATATTGTAAAAACTGTCTACAAATATATTATTTGTTTTTGTATTTGCTGGTAATATTGTTGCCATCTAATATATTTACTCTACTTCCCCTAGTTTCAAAACACCTTCTTTATTATTCCATACAACACCATTAGTACCAGGTAAGTTATTATAAGATATAAAAGAAGCGGTTAAAGAATTGAAATAATTTTCATCTCTTATTAGTGATTGTTGGAAATAAACTTCATTTACTTCGTTAATAAAATTACCATTTTCAAACTTATAAGTAGAATAATATATAGATAAAGCATCTGACATATCCTTACCTTTTATAGTAAACGAATAATTATTCTTCTCTGGGTTATATGATAAATTTGGTCTATCTATTTCATATGTATTGTAAATATAATCATTTGTATCGAATGATACGTTTGAATAGTCGGGTTTAACTACTGTACTATAACTATATTTTTTTAATTTTCTATTTAAATTTTTGGAAGGTAAAGGAAATATTTTATTAAAGTTTAAACTATCTATCTCTAATCTGTAAATAGATGGGTATAATGTTCTATATGATGAACCCGAAACTGAAGGCAACAATGTTGTTTTATTTAACAATATAGAATTACTCGATTCGTGAAAATAAAAGTTTCCAAATTTTTCCAATCTTTTATTACCTTGAGAAAGTCTATTAATATAAATTGGATTCTGTCTGTTAGGTAAAAATTGTAAAGTATCAAAATCGTATCTTATTTTTTCTACAACTTGATAATTCTCAGTTTCAATAATCATTATATCATAAACAATATCGTATTTTATAATGTTATTGTTTAGTTCATCATAAATTGCACTTAATGAATTATTATCATATTTTGCAAATACAGCACTCAATGCAGCAGATAAAGGATAAACATAATTGTTTGCATTTCTTATATATGAAGTACCTGATAATTCAAACTTTTTAGTGTAAATTGTTTTCTTACTATAATTATCTACTTCAACATAAGTTGTAGATAGATTAGGATTAACACTATCATAATAAGGTACACTAAATCTTGAAGTATTAATGTAATTTATTTCAAAAGGATTATTAAACGGAGCATAATCAAATAAACCACAATCTGTTGTATCTGTATATTCGTAATCAAAAGAAGCAGTGTTTTGAAAAGTAGGTCTGTTACCGTTTTTGTCTGCTCCTGCTTCTAATAAAACACTATAGTATAAACTTTGTAAATTAGTATTCCATTGACCGCTTTCTGTAGGAGGATCACTAGGCATTGCAACATTGTCTATAGTTGTAAAATACCCCCCTTCAAAAGTTGTTCCTTGTTTATAATAATTACCCGTACCAAAACACCAATGGGTATTAAATCTACTATAATCTAAATAATTTAAAACTTCCTCATCAAACGTAACAGCGGATAACTGAACGCCAGTATAACTAAAATTCTGTGAAGGTAATATACCTGATATACTTCCAGTGTCTATATCATAATCAAAAGGCACACCATCTTGATAAAATAACCCATTTGATAAAAACAAACATCTCTTTTCTACTTCTTCGCTAGTTGCAGATATATTTTTAAATACTGTAGGAGAAGATTGTTTAAAAACCCCATAATTGTTACCATAAACATCTGATGTGTTGTATGTTATATCATCTATACTAACCAATAATTTTTGTTGTCTATCATCTATAGGGTATAACGCTTTATTGTTTATTTCAAAGATATCGTTGTTACTCCATACCTCATCTAATTTACCTTTGAAAAAATCGACTTTATCAAAATCTCTTACAACACCAGAGTTATAAATTTTGTTTATTTCTTCTTCATTTTCGTAACCATTAAAGTTAGGGTAGTAAGACCTATCATTAATATAACCAAATGCAGCAGAATTAGAAATATCATAGCTTACGATTCTTGCATTTTCATTAACTTTAAATATATCTAAACCCGGTGGTTTATAATAAATTGAATTACCGTAAGTGCCTATATATTTGTTAGGGTCAGGAAAGAAATAGGTTTGATTAGCTGATAATTTTTCTACATCTACATAATAAGAATAATTAAAAGTATTGTAAGTTAAAATACCTGAATAAAAGGGTTTGTAAAATCCTCCTATATCTTTTTCTCTAACTAAAAATGCTGTATTGGGTGTAGTAGCAGTACTAACATTATTACGATTAAGATAATTACTACTAACATTAGATGCTGATAAAAAATTACCAGATATAAAACTAGATGCAGTGTTTCCAGTAGAAAGATAATAATAATCTGTACCTATAAATTTTTCAAATAAAGCTTTTTTATTCTGTAAATTTAAATCATTTAAATCACCAGTGTTGATTTGATTAATAAAATCTTTATTTTTATAATAGGATGTATCATTAGTGTTTAATGAAATGGGTAAAGATAAATTAGGTATCCAATTTTCAATTACATAGTTGTAAGATGATAATAATCTAATTGACGATTTATTATAATCTAACCATAAATCGTAATCCCAAGTATTTGTATTACTTGTCCATTGATCTTTTCTTACTTCACCTCCATACTGATACGCAGAAGCAGGTTTAGTTGCTACAAGATCATAATAATCTTGATATTCGTCATATAGTTCATCTAAAGTGAAATTAACATTAGCTAAAATATAATCAACATTTTTATTAAAAATGTTAAGTAAGGACTTTGTAGAAGAGTCAAAATTTAATGACGTATAAAAAGTTTGATATAAAAAATCTTTTAAACCAATATTAGAAGAAAATATATTATTTTTCTTAGGTTGTGTTTTTACAATTTCTCTAAAGTTTTTATAATAACTAGTAAGTAATTTTAATTTTTTAGATACAAGAGGTATAATTGAATCTAATTGATTCTTATCGTTGTAATTTAAAGCTTTGAGGTAATTTCTCTCTTGTTCGGTAAATACATCTAAAGAGATGTCTTTTAAAAGTGCAATATATTGATCTTTTACATCATTATTTTGATTTTCTAAAAATGTATTTTTTACTTTATTCCATGAATTAAGATAATCTTTATAAGAAAGCTTAAAAGTCTGAGTGGAAATATTAGTATCGGTAAAATTTGATAGCCAATTTTTAAAATCTAAAGGTTCATCATAATCAATAGCTATAGAAACATTACCTAATGTTGTAATAGATTGATCAATCTGATATTTGTTAAATCTTTCTACTGTATTAATTGGCATTAATAATATTTAGTATAGTATCATTAAGAAGACAAGATTTCAGAACCTAAACTTAATTGATAAGCAAGATTTTGTTCAATAATACCATCTTCTGTATCCCATTCAACTAATGGTGTGTTATTATAACTAGATAAGTAAGAAGGCAAGTAAGTGGAAGATAGACTATCGAAAGGAATATTAACGGTGGTATTGTACGTATCTTCCCAATTTATTATGTTGTTATTATAAGTACCGTCGACGGTAGGGTAATAATTATAAAAATTATAATATGATGATAGTTTATATGTTGATAAAGAATCAGTATAAAAATCATCAGGTAAAACTAACCCCCAGCCCCAGTTTTTAGAAAACGAACTTAATGGGTATATATCTGCAGATACAATTGAACTTAGTAAATTTACTCTTAACAATGAATAGTTTGAAGAATATAACTCTTCAGCAACTATATAATTTTCACTCTTGTTAATTACATAAGATAATATATCTAATTTTTCGCCTTTATTATATCCATATTTTTTATTATCTTCAACGTAACCTATACTTTCATCTAGTGAACCAATAAGATTGTTAGAATAATTATTAATAAAATTAAAATTAGATTGGTTTCTTTTACCAAATAATAATGATTTTTTAATAGAAAATAAATTAACTAATCTAGAAATTTCAGCGGGGTAATTTATTAATAAATCGGTAGAAGCGAATTGTTCTAAATCTATATTATATTCATCAGCGTAACTAATTAATGAATCAATATTACAAGTATCTATATTAACATTGTTACTTACAAAATTAGCTGTTTTCTCATAAATGCGTTTACCTATAGCATCTACACCAGAACTAATATTACCAAAAATAGTACTAAAAAACGTATCAAATATGACTGGTTTATTATATATTGAGGGCTGTAAAGCTGTGCTCTTCATATAACCTGACATATCAAAATTTTCGTTAATCTTAGCTACTCTATTAATACCAGTAGAAGGGTAAAGATTAAAATCAGAACTACTACCTGATACAAAGTAAGTACCGCCTTCATTATCTTGAATTAATGAAGTAGCGCTTAATCTAACTGATAAGAAATTGTTAGAAGTAAAATTAGTATCTAGATTATTATCTTCTGGTATAATTATATTACCTTTAACCCAACCGTATGAATAATCTTTAAAGGTGGAAGTGTCAAATGTGGTGTAAGGTAAAATATCACCAAGATTTTTACCTGTAATAGAATCCACTAAATAAATTTTTACTGCATTAGTAGCAAAATCTACTACACCTGGATTCAATTTATTAAATTGATTTTTACAATTATAAAGACTATTAGTTTTAAGTTTAGCAACAAAACTTATTACTTGATTATAAAATTTTGATTTACCTATATCAAACGTATCTAAATAAAATCCTTCCCCGTCTAAACCATTACTTGTTATAGAAAAATAATCAGCATGTTTGAATACATTACTGCTAATAGTATAGTAAGTAGTAGATGTATTTTTAATAGGCAAATCAGATAAAGGTAATTGATAATACTTTGTGTAATTATCAGGAAATTTAGAAGTATCTAAAGTAGCTAAAATATAATAAGGGTTAGTTCTTACAAAATCATCTACAAAATAAAATTCACCATACCCGCTTGTACCTACAAAAAATGCATTTACGTCTGTAGAAGAAGCAGGAACAACTAAACTAGTTTTATCTAACTTACCATAAAGATTAGTAGAAGTAGTATCTAATTTATTAATAACAGTGTCACTATATACTACTCCTAATTCTTCTCTTTTTACAAACCTATGTGTTGGTAATAAAAATGCATAAGGTTCAACACTTAATTTCGTTTTATCATAATATAAACTATCACTTCCACTACAATTTAAAAAGAAAGTGTAAGGTGTGGTGCTGAATGATTGAAGACTATTAAATCGTTCTAATGTAAGTTTATCAGAAAATATTCCTGCTGATAAATTTAAAACATCGCTTGATGATAAAGTTTTAAATGCAAATGTATTAGGTACAAAATCGAATATTTTAACTGTACGAAAAAATGAATCAAGTTGAGTGTTACCATCAGATAACATTACTGTCATGGTCACTCTATACTCACCTGGGTAAAAATAAGAATGGGTAGCTGATAAAGAACTAACATTTGGGGATTCATCACCAAAATCCCAAATAATATTTTGATTGCTATAATCTTGACCTTTTAAAGTAGTAGGAATAAACTTTAAAGGGGTTTGTTCTAATGCGTATGATGATAAAGACGTATCATCATAAACATTAAAGACATCGAATTTCCAATACCCTGTATCTAATACCGTCATTTTATCCTTGTCTTACAACTTCAATTCTGTCTGATATATTAGAAAGATTTCTAAAATAAGGGAATTGAAAAAACTGTAAATTAATATCTTGTTGAGTAAAATTATAATCTTGTGTTGCGTAAACTGGGTTATAAATTGCTAATTCAAGTTCGTTTTCTATAATAACTTTATCTTTAAAATTCCTTCTTGTTGTAAAATTATTTACCCCATCTAAGTTTAAAATTTGTTGAGACAAATCTTTAACGCTAATAATTTGTCCTAATTTTAAATTATTAACATTAAAGTAAGTTTTAAAAATTGAAGCTACTTCATTTTTAACAGTTTCTAAATCCCTTCTAGAATTTCTATCCATTTCTATATAAAGGTAACTGTTATCACCAGCTTCTTCAGGAAAGATAACATCTTCTTTAAGATTAGATGCCCCTAAATTAATTTCCATATAAACAGGATCGTTTACTATCAATTCAGTTGTTGCACTTTTAACGTCGTTTAATAAAATAGTAATTGCATTTTTCTGAGCTACAGACAAATAATTAGTTCTTATATCTAAACTAGTTTCTACATTTTTATTTGGTACTGCAAAAATATAAACATTGTTAAAGTCGCAAGAATCAGCAAAATTAACTTGGTTAAATAAAACCCTCGAATCTTCATTAGGTCTATCTAACCCTATATCAAAGAAATAATTTTGATACTGATTTAAGTAATCAAAATTGTTTACAACACTTACTGATCTCACCCAACTACCAAAATTCTTTTGAACATAATTTTGATAATCACCAGTAGTAACTAATCTATATTGAGAGTTAAAAAGCTTAGGAGCGTTTTGTTTTATCTCTTCTACACTTTCTTTTAATTTGAAATTAGTAGATGAATTTTCATTTGAAAATCTAATGTTAGACGATTCAGTAGGTGTAATAATGTTAGAACCTCGTGGCGTTGTATCAGCTAATATTCTATTAAACTGCGTAGTGTTGAAAAAGTACAATGCCTGATTGTCTAATGTGTTTTTGCTTACTTGACCTAAAGTTGCATCAGACTTCAAATAATAAATTGCTATTTGACTTCCTTGTACTAATTTTTTACCAGTTACGTTATTGCCAAATTTTATTTCATATTGCTCAGTTTGATTAAACCTTACACTATATTTTTTAGCAGAACCATTTTCTAAGTACAATGAAGTTGTTCTTGTCCATTTTTCCCATTTAGCGTCTCTTTTAGGTTCTTTTACATATACGTGAATATTATTATTATCTATATAAAAATTTGTATCTGTATTGGTAGCTGCTAATGTTGCAACTTCAAATTCCTCTCCTAATGCTTGAAACACCGGAAACTCTACAAATTGTCCATTATATAATAGAGTGTTATTTTGAAGAGCTGTTAATACTTCAGCATTAGATGTATTTTTTTGAAATGAAACATCATCGGTAAAACTAAAAGATGTACCATTAAATGAAAAATAACTGTATCTTGGTATAGTATATAAATTTTGCTCTAACATTGCAGTAGCAACTGCTTCGAAAGATAAGTTAGAAGTTTGTGGGCCTGATGGATTATAATCTATACTCTTAACAATTTGATTTATGTTTTCGTAAATTTCAGCTTGAGTAAAACTACTCTCTGATGAGTTTTTGTTAAGATAATAAATTAAGACGTGATAGGAATAAGCAATGACATCGATTAAAGCAGATAAATTACTACCTTCGTAGTTTTGATCTGTAAAGATCTGTTGTTCATTCATTCTTTCGATGATCAAGTCTTTTAGACTAATAGCATCAAATGCTACATAACCATCTGTCTGTAAATTAAAATCTGATTTAGCTGCCATCTTTAGTTATAAAATGTTATACCTGTTGAATTTAACAAAGCGTTAAAATTAATACTGTTATTATTATTTATGAATGGTACTTCAAGCTCCAACAATATACGATATTGGTCATTGTTAACTTCTGCTGTAACTGTCACTTTTCTAACATTTACTCTCGGTTCTTGTTTAACAATTTGTTTATTAATTTCTTCTCCAATGAGCTGAGCTGTATCTGTGTTGCAAGGAAAGAATAAAAATTGATTTAAATTTAAACCAAACTCTGGATTCAATAATTTATCTCCAGGAAATGTGGTAAATATGTTTACGATACTGTTTTTAATAGCTCCTAAATCATAATTACCTACTAGGTCGCTTTTAAATAACGATGAATTAAGTTCATTTGACTGTATATTTTCAAATTTAAAATCCACCTCAACATCAGCATATGTAAATGTGGGTGTATACTTTAAATTTTTAGGTTTAGATAAATTATCTAATTTGATCTTGGCCATACTTATATTTAAGTATGTAGTTTTATTTTAACTCTGCAGCATAAATAATATTGTGGACAAAAATAACCTAAAATTTAATAAGATCTATGAGTCCTACGTTTCAAGATATACTAGAGGTGGTTTCTTGACTGGTGACCTAGTAAAGGTTAGAGATGACTATAAATCTAGCGAAGGATATAAAAAGATGAGTCCTGAATACAAAGCTAAGTTAGATGACTTAATTGCAAGTGATCTTAACTTAAGAGTATCAGGCATCGAGAACAAATACCCTTCGAAACAACCTGGAAATACTGATAACTCTAGCGGTGAATTTGCAGTAACTGTATCTCAAGAAACAGCTCCTGGTAGATACGACGGGTTTTATCAATTTCCAGATGATATATTTACACCAGTAGATGTATACCCTAACAGAATGCCAGTACCAGATAGTATGGTACGTCCTAACAAGACAGAAATCAATCCAGATACTTTAGAGTTTGATGTAGATTACATTGGACAAAATCCTCTTGTATCGCAGGTTGATGCAGGGTACTTACCTGATGCTGAAAAGAAACCAAAGATGGGTGATGCTAAAGAATTACATAACACTAATGTAAAAACTGATCAATTTGGTGCACCTACATTTGATGCTCAAGCAATCGGAGGAGGTAACGTACCTGACACTAGCATTTACTTAAAGTAATAAAACAAGAATACGCATTGATTTCTTGATCCATTACAAAGCTTGATTTATAGATAAAGTCGTGACACGTTGTAAGTTGCGACTTTTTCTTTTCATCGTCGATATCTAGATTATCAATATAGTTAAACATATCTTTAATCAAAACAGGGTAATCATTATTAAACACATACTCATTCTTTATCGCAAGCTTTCTGCACTTAAGAACATGCCCGTGTTCGATAAGTTTATACAAATCAGCAACAAGTTTGGATACGTTAGAACTATCATCAATTTCAACCTTTCCATCATTTGTAAGCTTTTGAATCGTATTGATGGTCTTTCGAAGATCTGGAAAGTTATCCCTAACAATTTGTTTCAAGCTCTCTTCACTACATACGATACCCTCCTCATTCAATATATGAGCCATGCGCCTGGTTACATCCTCTACATCATGAGTTATGTTAAATACTTGGCACCTGCTCTGTAATGCTGGAATGATTCGATGTTTATAATTAGCAGTAAGAATAAATCGAGTAATAGCACTATACTCTTCCATTACATTACGCAATGCTCTTTGACCATCTTGCGTTAATCCGTCACACTCATCAAGAATAATTACCTTAATTGGAAATAAACTCTTAGTTTTAGCATAGTTTGTAACTTTACTTCTAATTGTATCAATACCATTTTCATCTGATGCATTGATATATAAATGATCACAATCCATGAGCTCATTTACAAAAATCTTTGCAAGAGTAGTCTTACCAATCCCCGGGCTACCTACTAATAACACGTTAGGTATACTACCTGTACCAGCAGACTTATTAATTAGTTCTTCAAGAGGGTTTCCTGATTTAAGACAAAAGTCTATAATACGTTTCGGGCGATATTTTTCTACTAATAAATTATCGAACATATCACTATGATATGAACTATCTATCGCTTTTCAAATAGTTTTACTAACTCAAGACAGCAACAGAATGCGTTAATTTCTTTATCCAATACATGAGTGTTTTGATAGAGATAGTTAGATATTGTAATCAATAGTTCTCTTTTGAATTTTTCCGGAAGGTCTTTTTCGTGCGTGTAATTAAAAAGAAGCTTAAGAAGAGAGTGATACTCACCGTTAAACTTTTCATCATTATCTGTAAGAAATTGTCTAATGTTTTCAGAAACGCCAGATTCAATTCTATCATACAAGTCGTCAACAAACACCTGGTCTGTTTCCTCCTTATCAATAACGAGTCTTCCATTGACTGTATACTTTTGTATGTTGTTAACACATTTTCTAATATCAGGGTAATCCTTTTTAATCAACTTAATGAAGTAATCCCTGTTTTCTTCAGTAAGGGTAATTTTTTCATAATTTAAAATAGAACTACATCTTTTTACAACTTCTAAGATAGGAGGAGTTAAATCAAAGTTTTGACATCTACTCTGCAATGCAGGTATAATTTTATGAATATAATTACATGTAAGAATCCATCTAGTAGTTCTACTATATTCTTCGATAGCGTTACGAAGAGCTTTTTGAGACTCTTGCATTAAACCATCACACTCATCTAGAATAATAACATTTATTTTTCCTTTAGATGGTCTTTGCTTTGCATATGTAATAGCTTTTTTGCGAATTGATTCAATATCGTTTTCATCAGAAGCGTTAATGTAAATATAATCACACTTAATAAGATCTTTTACTATAATTTTAGCTAAAGAAGTTTTACCGATACCAGGAGGACCAGCAAATAAAAGATTAGGAATCTCTTCCTTTTCTTTAAATTGATTAAACACTCGATAATTATCATCAGTTAAGATAATATCATCGAGTGTTTGAGGTCTATACTTTTCAACAAAAAGGCTATCGAACATATAGTTATTTACTATCAGACGAGCCAAATCCATCAGCTCCTCTGTTAGTATCAGACACTTCATCAGCCCATTGAATAATAGGTTGACGTAGTTTGTAAACAACTAGCTGAGCACAACCTTTACCTTTTTCAATTACTGCATCTGTATCAGAAAAGTTATACAACTTAACGCCAAGATCTCCTCTATATTGATTATCAATAACACCTAGATGAGGTTGTAGACTATGCTTGAACCCTAGACCTGAACGAGGTTCAATTCGAAACCAATAACCAGGTGTAATATCAGCAAGAGTAAGACCAACGCACACTACTGCACTACCACGAGCAGGAATAGTTGTATCTTCTACAGCAAACAAATCATAACCAGAATCACCAGTCATACATTCTTCATTGTTAACTGCAGGTAGTTTTGCATCATCATGCGTCTTCTTAAACTTAACAGTCAATACTTGTTTATCAGCATAAACCCAATTTGTATTTGTTTCGTATACATCACACATATCACTCATACAATGATAATAAAAAATAAACTAAAAATATCAATACATTTAACAAATATCAGCTTCATCGATTTCTATAAATCTAAGAAGATCGTAAATTTTATCTGTATTACCATTATTAAACACATCCATAGGTGTTTCCATTTCAAAATTTTTATTAGGTAAGTTTATCCATTCTGACACATTTTCTGAACCAAGTACAATACAAGCTTCATTAACTAAGTTAGTAAACTCAAGTAATCTATGTTTTGGAATATTCATTCGTCTATTCTAAATGTTGTACTATAAAAATAAACTATTAAATATTTGGCAATGGACGATTTACCTGGGCACGAAATAGGCGATTTAGTAGATCAGCTAAAAAATGCTGAACAGTTTCTTAAGAAACCGGAAAAAGCTGAAGAACAGTTTGATTTAAATCCAGAAGAGTTGGAAAAATTTATTTTAAACAATGCTGGTAAACTAGTAAAAAAGTCTATTGATATGGTCGATGAAGTTAAACAGTATGTAGAAACAGCTCCGGAAAGTAGAGATGTATCAAGTTTATCTGAGTTAATAAATGCATCTTCTTCTGCAATAGAAACGTTATCTAAAATATTAGTACAAAATAAAAGAGATAAAACTCAGAAAGAAGTCAAACAGATGGACATCGATGGTAAAAAACAACTTATGCAAGGTGAGTTTAATGCAAAAATGATGTTATCAAGAGACGATGTAATGAATGAATTGTTTAAGAAAGTAGACAAAGAAGAAAAAAATGTTACACCGACTGAGTACTTAGACTCTGAAGATTAACTAAAACGTTTTTATAAAACCCTACTTCTTGTTTAAGATAATCTGTAGTTTTAGTAAGACCTTCCATAGTAAACCCTATAGCACCCTTCTGTTTAACTTGCAAGTTATCTTGAATACTAGCTGGTTCGTAGTTTTCGTAAAAAGCAATTATATCATACAGATCACCGTAAAATTGTATAAGAATTGTTTCTAAGTCTTGTCTTGCTACTTTAAAAATTCTATCAAAATGAAAATAATCTACAACCAAATTGCTACCATGTGCATCCTTACTGTTAGAAAAAGGAGGTGTAATTCCTACCATGTTATGTCTAAAAGTACTAGTACAATATCTAGATAACATTCCAGTTATAAGTTGCGTATTTTCTGATAATTTATTTTGTACATTTGTATTATAGTTTACAGGAACTAATTGATCAGCTGGAGATGTTGAAACTAAATCGAAGTCTATATCGTATACAGCTAATAAAGAATCGTCAGGTAAGAAATCTACATTACGAAGAGTTCCAATACTATCACTTATCTCTTTAAAAATTTTAATGTTTGATTTTAGCTTTTTATAGAATTTTTTCTTTACCGGTTCTATAGCAGTTAGATATTTTTCATACCAATAAACTTTATATTGTAATTGTTTATATTTTTCTAAACCTGATTGATCTAAATTTACAAATAAGTCAGTTTGTGATTGTATGGGGTCAAACTCAACTAAAGATTTTTTATACGCAATAAAATCATCTAATATATCGGTACCTTCCTTAAGAAGTTCACTAAAGTTAGTCGCTTTTTCATATAGATCTTTTTCGTAATAAACGTTAAGATCATATAGTAAAGGATCAATTGTTTTAAAAAATTTATAACTCATACCACTTCTGTAATGTCTGGATTTTCAAACAAATAAGTCTTAACACCTATAAGACTATTAGTGTAATTATTTTTCTTAAATGTATGTTCTACTTCAACAATAAAATAAGTACCGAAAACTTTATCATCATACTTACTATCATACACACCTGCTTTACGCTCAAAACTAAAAAACTTACCCGACGACCTAAAAGTAAGTCCCTTAAGTTCTAATGATAAAGCATTATTCAAAAAGATTGCATTTTTAAGAAAACTATTTCTTCCTAAACCTAATCTTTGATCGGGTTCTTTATCATTTATAGAAAAATCATTTTTTATGTTAATGTTATTTTTTCTTAACTGATTCAAAAAAGTATTTGTATTTAAATTTTCTCCTACAAATAATGGTTTTTCTTTTTCACCTCTAACAAAAAAGTCATAATAATCATTCATCGATCTAGTAACGTTGTTGTTAGTTAAATCTATTTGAAATTGTTTATCGTTAGTTTGATAAGAGTGAACTGCAGTTGTAATTAATTCTGATTGTGTATCTAAACCAGACATATTACTAAAATTGTAATCGTTAACCATAGAAAAATCTCCTATAGTAACGTTATTGTAAGGTACGTATGGGGTTCTTCTTTTTCTATTGTTAACTTGAGTGTCAGCATCTTCACCAACATAAATGGTTTCTATGTGAGCAAAACCACCGGAAGCTAAACCATCTTCGGTTTGAAAGATAGCATTTTTAAAATAGTCTTTATAACTAATATATGTATACTGATGATTATATCTATCTTTTCTTAAAATGCAAGGATCGTGGGGGTAAGCTGATGAAGTATGTCTTCCATCTACATAAGTTATATCATCTAATACATTATAATCAGCAGGTGAAGAATAAAATAAAGTAGATGTTCCTAAATCAAATAAAGAGTCATTTATAACAGAACCGTTTTGTTCAGTTTTTTCTAATGCACCACCAGCATCTAACCCTGTAATAATTAAATTCTTTATTACTTCTCCCGTAAATAACCCACGTTCGGTATCATCTTTATGAGTAAGATCTTCTGCTTCATTTTTTACTAAGTATGATGTACTGAAACCTAAATTTTTCTCTCTAAGAATTTCTAAATCAGCATCAATTAGTTCAAGTTCTTTAAATTTTTCACCACCGGTGCTAATATCTTTATTATTAATGATTGAAAAAACATAAAATAAAGTAGAGTTAGGTTTTAATGTATCTATGTCTTCGTTGTTAAAAATATCTTGAAGCTCAGGTTCTATATAAACATATAAAAAATCTCTACAATCGTTTCTAAAGAAGAATTCATCTATATATGTATCGGATTTACCTTTAGGTTGTCTTGCAAAATAGTTATCAGTTTGATCTACTTGTATGTTTAAGTTACTTCTTTCTATAACGTCGTTATCATTTCTTATTACACAACTACCGGATGCTGCAACATCCAAAAGGTTATCCTTTATGTTTAATAATTCAATTGCATCGGTAGTTAATCCCATATACTTCCCATTACCGTTTACTAGGTAAACGTAGTACTTATAGTCAACATCGTCAATCCTAAAATTATTAGATAGTTCATTTAAAGAACTACTAATTATAGGATCAATTTGTTGGGGTGTATACTTAAAACTAGCCATTAGATTGATTATTAATTTGACCTACAATTTGCTTTACATATTCAGGTTTAATATATTTTATAATAGTACCCGGTTTGGGAATATCTATAGGGTTAGTGATGTTATTTAACTCAGTGATCATCCACCATAGAAAAATAGTGCCGTATATACCATAACTTATTGTAGTCCAAGGTGCATTAGTATCTAAATTAAAAAAACCTATAAACTCTTCATCTATATCATTAGGAAATGTCACTGATGATTTTAAGTTGTAAAAAAATTGATCGTTTTCATTTACATACAACTTGAAAATATTTTCATACCTATTATTTCCTAAAATAGGTAAGTTTGGTATCTGTGTTTGAAATTTTCCTTCCATATTAATCATTTCGGTTTACACTAATTCCGTCTGGGAATATTGAATTAGGGTTTTTAATTCTTTCAGTTGCACTATTAGGGTTTTGTATAAATGCTCCGTCTGTTTCTGGGTTATATCCATTTAAACCGTTAGGGTCATTAAAAAAGCTATCTACAGCAATTTGAGTTTCAACAACACTTTCACTAATAGTAGTATACATTAAGTTCTTACTTTGAGCTAACATTGGTTGTAAACTAATTGTTACTTGATAAGCATCTGGTACAATTGTCTTAACAGATTGGGCTGCTTTATATCTGTCTGAAGAAGATGTAACTCCAGACATATCTATATCCATCATTCTAGTAGCTCCCAAATAGTTAATAGATAAAGCTGATATATAACAATACGGCTCTCTTCTCCCCCCTGGTATTTTTACATCATATAAAACAGGAGGTTGTACTATCAACCTATCTTGCCTTAATGGAGCATTTTGATATAATAATAAAAATATTAATTTAAAATTATTACAAATTTCTTCATATG
>Ga0208794_1000375_pt1 | contig 30851 bp, 30 predicted proteins | sample 32_taG_FD_184106 | JGI IMG/M metagenome (GOLD analysis project Ga0208794, IMG submission 184106) | Marine viral communities from the Gulf of Mexico - 32_GoM_OMZ_CsCl metaG (SPAdes) (version 2) | ecosystem: Environmental > Aquatic > Marine > Oceanic | place: Atlantic Ocean: Gulf of Mexico... | reverse complement strand
GATCGAGGCCGCAGCAACGCGCTTGCCGGTGCCCACCGAGCCGGTGAAGCTGACGGCATTGACATCCTTGCTGTCCAGCATGGTCTGGCCGACCACCGAGCCCTTGCCCATCACCAGGTTCAGCACGCCCTTGGGCAGGCCGGCGCGGACGAGAATATCGACAATCGCCCAGGTCGAGCCAGGCACCAGGTCCGCCGGCTTGACCACGACCGTATTGCCATAGGCCAGGGCCGGCGCAATCTTCCAGGCCGGAATGGCGATGGGGAAGTTCCACGGCGTGATGATGCCGATCACCCCAAGCGGCTCGCGGGTAATTTCCACACCCACGCCCGGCCGCACCGAGGGCAGTACCTCACCAGCCAGGCGCAGCACTTCACCAGCGAAGAAATCAAAAATCTGGGCGGCGCGGGTCACCTCGCCAATGCCCTCGGGCAGAGTCTTGCCCTCTTCGCGGCTCAAGAGTTCACCCAGCTCCTGCTTGCGGGCCGTGATCTCATCAGCAGCCTTGCGCAGGATCGCATGGCGCTCGAGGATGCCCGAACGCGACCATGCCGGAAACGCAGCCTTGGCCGCCGCAATGGCCTGCTTGGTTTCCTCTGCCGTGGCCCGAGCGTAAACACCCACCACTTCCTTGAGATTGGAGGGGTTGATGTTTTCAACCCCATCAGTGCCGACCCATTCGCCGTCGATCAGGTTCTTGTGCAGTTCGGTCATGAAAGGCCTTTCGATTGGAACGCTGGGGGAGAGCCAGCGTGTCTTTAGAGTAAGTTGGCTTGCGCAAGATCGCGCAGCAAATGGCTGGTGCCATAGGTCCAGGGCGGACATTTGGTGGACAGGTTGACCCGATTGGTCAGCGTACCCAGGCTCGGTGTCGAAATGGAGACGACGTCACCCAACTTGTGGGTAAAGCCCTTGCCTTCGCCGTCGCGATCCTTCACCGGGGCGAACATTGTGCCGAGATACAGCACCAGTCCGTCGGGATATTGATGGTGGTCGCCCACAGTGGCGGCAACCAGAGACTCGGGCGTACGCGAAATCTGCGCCATGTTCGATTGGCCTTCGAGCACGAAGCCATCGGTGCCTTCCACCCGCAGCGCAATTTCGGCCTGCTTGATGGTTTCGAGCGAGAACTCTCCGTCAAACAAGCGGACGAATGGCCCCAGGGAAGCAGACGCATTATTGTCCTTGGCCTTGCCAAGCAACAGCGCCGAGCGGCCTTCGACGTCACGCAGATTAACGTCATTGCCCAGCGTCGCACCAATGATGTCGCCCGTGCTGGTCACCACCAGGGCCACTTCAGGCTCAGGATTGTTCCAGTTCGAAATCGGGTGCAGCCCGACTTCGGCGCCGTGGCCCACCGCACTCATCGGCTGACCCTTGGTGAAAATCTCCGCATCCGGGCCGATGCCCACTTCCAGATACTGGCTCCAGACGCCCTTTTCGATCAGCGCCGCCTTGACCTTCATGGCGGCTTCCGACCCGGGAACAAGTTGTGACAGATCTGTGCCGATGAGATCGAGAATTTCCGCACGCAAGGCGTCTGCCCGGGAATTATCGCCGCGAGCCTGCTCCTCGATGACCCGTTCGAGCAGCGAGACAACAAAGGTTACACCCGAGGCCTTGAGTGCCTGCAGATCGATGGGGCACAGCAATTGCGCAACATCCGTGCGGCCACTGCCGGCATTGGCCATGACGCTTTCGATATCGCCGATTGTTCGCCCCGGCGCGGTCCTGACATGCTCTGCCGCCCGTCCGCTTTCAGCGATGTCGCGAACCGTGGCCATACCGCGGGCGGTAATATCCACCAACTGACCATCACGCACCGTCACAATGCGGGGATGGTCGAACTCGGGCAACCACGCGCGCCCCAATAATACGCCTTGCGGAATGTCTTTTGCGCTCATTTCTACCCCCCTGACATGTTAGTATGTGCCTAGCCCATGCAGCAGGCCGAGTGCAAGCGCTCCTCGATATAAGTCATACTAATGATGTACGCCACCCCCAAAGCTTGGCGTTCAACTTCAGTTCATCTGCGCCGTAATACTGACCCATTGGGCCGGGACATCTCGACCCTGCACAGATTCAAGGAGTTTTTCCATGCGTGCCCTCAGCGTCCTCATTCCTTTTGCTCTTATTGCCTCCGCCCTTCCCGCCTATGCCGGCACAATTTCCATCGAGGGGCGCGGCGAAGTGCGTGCGGCCCCGGACATGGCCACCATCAATTCCGGCGTCACCACGCAGGGCGCCACGGCCCGCAAAGCGCTAGACGCCAACACCGCTGCCATGAGCGAGCTGATCGACGCGCTCAAGGCTGCTGGCATCGAGGCACGCGACATTCAGACATCGGGCTTCTCGGTCAATCCGAACTATGTCTATTCCGATGCTCGCGATGATCTGGGTTATTCCCTGCCGCCCAAGATCAATGGCTACCAGGTGTCCAATTCGGTCACCGTGGTCGTACGCGACCTTGAAGAGCTGGGCAGTATCCTGGATCAGTCCGTGACCGTGGGTGCCAACACCGTGAACGGGGTCAGTTTCTCTGTCGCCGATCCTTCCGAATTGCTTGATCAGGCGCGCAAGCTGGCTTTTGCCGACGCGCGCGGCAAGGCCGAGCTCTATGCCACTATCGCGGATGCAACACTGGGCGAGCTGGAATCCATTTCCGAGCGCGAGGACTTTAACGGCCCACAGCCCTACCCCATGTATGCCCGGGCAGAAATGTCCGGCGCCGCGCCGGTCCCCGCGGAGGCTGGCGAGATGAGTTTTGCCATCACCGTCAACGTATCGTGGGATTTGGACAACAGCGCCGACTAATCAGTGCACAAGTTGAACTTTGCCATGTTTTGGCCAAACCCGGACGGCCAAACGCGCGTTGTCTTTCTGTAAGGGCAGATCTGATCTCCGGTCTGCCCTTGAGTTCCCGGATCCCCTCATCGAGGGGGCTTGGGCGGTGGGGACGGTTCCACCGTAGTCACTCCGTCCCCACCAACCCCGAACCGGCGGCTTCGCCGCCAAATCGCTCCGGTGGAGCGATTTAAGGTTTGGGGGCCATGAGAGCTACGTTCGAATGGCATGCTCGATGGCTGCAGACGACATCTCGGCATGACCCGTTGAAGGGCCACGAGGCCTACGGTCGGGTGGCTTGCACGGGCAGTAGTTCCCCCTACCCCACTACCACCTTCCAAAGCATGTTCAGCCCCACCGCCACCAGGAACAGCGCGAATACGTACTTCAGCGTCTTCTGGTCCAGCCGGTGCGCCAGCGCGGCGCCCAAAGGCGCACAGAGCGCTGCCAGCACGCCCACCAGCGCAAGAGCCAGCAGATTGATGTAACCGATGCTGAGCGGTGGCAGGCCCTCGACGCCCCAGCCTGAAATCAGAAATCCGGCTGTGCCTGAAACGGCGATCGCAACACCGATTGCGGCCGAAGTGCCAACGGCCTTGTGCATGGTGTCGCCGAACGCCACCAGCGTCGGCACGGTCAGCGAACCGCCGCCAATGCCCATGAGCGATGAGATATACCCCACCACCAGCGCTGAAATGCGATGTGTCAGGCTCGACCCCTTCAAATGTCCCATCACTCTGGTCTGGAAGCCGAAGATGATATTGGCCGCGATCACAAAGGCCATGACGGCAAAGACGATGCGCAGCACATCGCCCGAATACCAGCCGGCCATCAGCCCACCGACAAAGGTGCCCAGGACGATGAACGGCGCCCAGAGCTTGAGCACCGCCAAATCCAGCGCACCACGCTTGTGGTGCGCCCGGGCGCTCATGATGCCGGTGGGGATGATGATGGCGAGCGACGTGCCCACCGCCACGTGCTGCACCACTTCTGCGTCATAGCTCATGAGCAGCAGAGCGTTGGAAAGGGCTGGCACGATAACCGCGCCGCCACCAATGCCCAGAAGCCCGGCCGCGATACCTGAAACGACACCCGTGACCAGCAGGCCGACAACGAAAGGCCAGTAGCCCGCCAAAACGCCCCAATCCATTTCTCAGTCCCCAATGATGTGGAACACCAGCTCGCGACGATGCGGCCGCTTGCGGTGTTCAAACAGATAAAGTCCCTGCCATGTGCCCAATACCGGGCGGCCGTCACTCACAGGAATGCCGATGGAGGTCTGGGTCAGAGCGGCCTTGATATGGGCCGGCATGTCGTCCGGACCTTCGGCGGTGTGCACCAACCAGTCCATCCCTTCGGGCACCAATCGCCGAAAAAAGCCGGTCAGGTCCGTCTGCACGTCTGGATCGGCATTTTCCTGGATAAGCAACGAGCACGAGGTATGGCGCACATAGGCCGTCACCAGCCCGGTTTCGATCCGCGCATCGGCAACAAAGTGCCGCAAGGCACGCGTGACCTCGTAGAGCCCCTGGCCCTGTGTTTCTACGCTATGACGATCAATGGCTTGTTGCATGCCTTGGGCCTAGCATGCGGACCCGTGGTCCGGAAGTCCGACCCGGCGCGATCCGTCCATGCCGCCGCATTGGCGCCGTAATGCGAGGCAGACATGCCGATAAACTCCACAGCGGAACCCATTGGCAAGCCCTGCGTTCTGGGCCTTGCGGGGCCTGTGGGGTCCATGGCAACAGGCAAACCCTGTTCATTTGGCGTTCAGGAACGGCCCATGATGCTCGGCAGGAAGTGTTTCGAACACAAAAGGATAAGAACAATGCGCCTCAAGAACTGGCTCCTGACAGGAACCAGCATCGGCCTCATGGCCTTTGCGCCAATCACAGCTTACGCCCAGGACGCGGAATTGCAGTCGGCCTACCAAGCCTACCTCGAGGCCCAGGCCTCTGGCGACGCAGCGGCCCTGGAAGAAGCCCGGACGACTCTGACTGAGCTCTGCATCGTGGGCGGCTATACCAGCTTCGAAGAATGCGTCGCGGCGCTTGAAGCGGGCGCGGCCCCTGCGGCCGAAGAGCCGGTGGTTGAAGAAACGCCCCCCGCCGAGGCACCAGCTGCCGAACAGCCTGCCCCTGAACAGCCAGCGGCAGTAGAAGAGACCACCGTTCAGGAACAGCCGGTTGAAGAACCTGTCGCTGAACAGCCAAAGGCTGAGGAACCGGCGGTCGAGCCCGCCCCCGCCCAGGAAGAGTCCGTCAACGAAGAACCCATGACGGTGCAGGCGCCTGCTGAAGAGGCCCCTGTCGCTCAAGAAGCGACTCCTGCCCAGGAGCCGCAGGCTGCAGACCCTGCCGTTGCAGAAGACGCCGGCATTGAAGCGCGACTGATCGCTCAGGTTGACGCGCACAACGCGGCCGTCGCCGATCTGGCCGCTGGCGCCGACGCCACTGAGGCACAGTCCCGCATTGATGCAGCTCTGGATCAGATCACCGTAATCTGTGGCGGGCTCGGCTATGCCGACATCGAAGCCTGCCTGGCCGAATACGGTCTTGAGTTGACCCCGCTTCCCCAATCCATGTCCACCGACGAACAGCCTGCACCCGCGGAAGAAACCACATCCGAGGGTGAACCGGCCGAAGTGATCGAGGACCTGCCTGAGGGCGTGACCCAGGATCAGGTCGCTCCGGTGCTCGACAGCGCCAAGGACGAAGAGGCCGCGCCCTCGGAAAGAGCCCAGCCTGTTGAAGGCGAAGCCGCCGTCCAGGCTGACACCAACGCAAACGCCGAAGCACGGGCGAACACCGCCGCCGAGGAACCCGCTGCGCCGCCCCCTGCCAATGACGAGGAAGCCCAGTCCGAAGCAATGCGGACGTTTTCAGCCCAACCCATCGCCGCAGTGACCGCAGACGAAGGCGAGGCTGTGAGGGCCGAAGAGAACGCGACCGTCAACCAGACCGTAATCAACAACTACGTCACCAACATCACCACCAATGTGACCGGCGACAACAACACGGTCACCACTGGGTCGCAACAGGCTCCGGTTACCGTGGTCGAGGCGCCGGAAGTACAGACAAGCAACGGCGAAGCCTTCACGCAGCTCATCCTGCAGGTGGGTACGCAGCTCTTCGTCAATTCAGTTGGTCTCGATACCGATCGCTTCTATGATCCCCAGGAAGATGAGATCTACTATGAGCGCCTGAGCAATAACCGCGTTCGCGAAGTGATCACCCGCCCAGACGGCACGCAGATCATCACGGTTCGAAATCGCAATGGTGATATCCTGCGCCGCTCGCGTATTGCCCCGGACGGCCGCGAATACATCCTGGCCTACTTCGACGACAGCTACTACGACGACCTGGAACGCTGGCGCGACCCGGCCGAGGGCCTGCCTCCGCTTCGCCTCAACATTCCGGTTCGCGAATATGTACTCGATGCCCGCTATGCTGACGAAGATGAAGTCGAAGTCTTCTTTAGCCAGCCGCCGGTGGAGCAGGTCGCCCGCCTCTATTCCATCGATGAGGTGAAGCGTTCAGCTCGACTGCGTGACAGTGTCCGTCGCCTCGAAGTGGGCAATCTGACTTTCGATACCGGCGAGGCCACTATCGAGCGAAGCCAGGTTCAGGCGCTGTCCAGCGTTGCAAATGCCATGCTGTCCCTGCTCGAGCGCAATCCGAATGAGACCTTCCTGATAGAAGGCCACACCGACGCCATCGGATCGGACATTGCAAACCTGCGTCTCTCGGACCTCCGGGCAGCCACCGTTGCCCGCGTCTTGACCGACTTCTATGGCGTGCCGCCCGAAAACCTGGCGACCCAGGGTTATGGCGAACGCTACCTGAAGATCCGTACTGAGGCGGCTGAACGTCAAAACCGCCGCGTCACCATCCGCCGGATCACGCCTCTGATCACCGTCGCTGCACGCTGATTACGAGACAACCGACCACGCTGAAAGGCCGGGCCCAGCGCCCGGCCTTTTCCATTGCTTGATCGAGCACTCACGAATTCTTGAAAAAGCCACAATGAGTCCTTGCCGAATGAAGCCCACACGGCACAGCAAACCATTGAAAGTGTTCGATTTTCGAAAACCGTACAGGCAAATAATGCCCTCTTCACAACCTCGGGAACTCTCCACTCAAGGCCGCGTTTATTAGCCAGCGTTGAAACATAGGAGCAAATGATGGCTACCCCCGAACGCGATACTGTTTACACCCGTGACGGCAATCGGACCGTCTATACCCGTGAGAGCAATGGTACTGGCTGGTTCGTCGGCATCATCGTTGCTCTGGCCCTGCTGGCTATCGGCTATCTGGTCTTCTCGGCCAATTCCGGCCCGTCGACCACTGTCGATGTGAACGGCGTCCCGGCGACAGAAGCCCCGATGACCGATCCGGCAATAGCACCAGCCCCGATGACCGAGGCTCCGGCCGTTGAAACTGCCCCGGCTCCGGCCACCGAGGCCCCCGCCGCTGAAACGGCCCCGATGACTGAGGCCGCCCCGGCTGCCGAGCCTGCCGCTCCGGCTGAAACCGCCCCGGCAGTTGACGCCGAGGTCGCCCCCCCGGCCCAGTAATAACTGAACCGGACCTGGCCCCTCCCTCCAGGACCGCAAAGACCCCGGTGTCACACCGGGGTCTTTCTTTGTGCGCGTTGCAAATTACGTATTTCGGTTGCCAAATTCCCTAGCCGCACCCATCTGCATGAGAACCATCAAAGGGAGCCGCCCGTGTTCAATATCGACCAAATTCTCAAGACCCTGCAGACCGACAAGAACATGCAGAGCACAGCCATGACTGGCGCGGCGGGGCTCGCCGTAGGGACGCTGTTGTCCGGTGGCAAGCCGGGCAAGCTTCTGGGAAATACGGTCAAGCTCGGTGCCCTTGCGGCGGTTGGCGGGCTTGCCTACAAGGCTTGGCAATCTTATCAGCAGAGCCAGGCCAACCCCACTTCCGCACCGCGGGAAGATGCGTTCATTCCCGCCCCCGCCGATACCGCGGGACAGGAAGAACTGGGCAAGTCCCTGGTGCGCGCGATGATCGCAGCAGCCAAGGCCGATGGCCGCATCGACGCCGAGGAAAAAGAAGCGATTTTTGCAAAACTCAAAACCATGCCGCTCTCCGCAGAAGAGAAGGCCTGGGTTTTCGATGAACTGTCCGCCCCGCTCGATATCAACGCCGTCGTCGCCCGCGCCGACACGCCCGAGCACGCCGCCGAAATCTATGCGGCCTCCCTGGTCGCCATCAGCGCCGACACCGCTGCCGAACAGGCCTATCTCGAAGCGCTCGCCATCAAGCTCAAGCTCGATCCGGCGCTAGTGGCCGAAATTCATCGGCAGGCCGGTCAAAAGGCGCCTCAGCCCGCCGCTGCCCCGCCATCGCCATTGGCCTATACGCCCAACACCAGCAACTTTTGAAGCGCCGGGCTGCACGGGCACGTTCCGCGCAGCCCAGTGCCTGGACCCCTCAGTTCCAGTTGTCGATCTTCACGTCCCGAGGATGCGGCAGACCCTGCCCCGTTTCCAGCAAGGACTTCAGGCTCATCAGGAACATCGCCCACTTGGTGCTGCAATGGTGCATAGCCTCGCTCGGCTCGGCCCAGCCGGCGTGCTTGAAGAACACCAGCGTATAATCGTCGGATTGACTGACATCGAAGCTGATCCTTGTGTCGATCCAGTCCTCCGGCCCATTCATCACCTGCCATTCCACTCGCTTGCCCGGAACCTGTTCAAGCACCTTCATGACAAAGAAGCCGGCGTCACCAAATGTGAACCGGATCAGCTTTCCTGAGACATCGTCGTGCCTGACATCATTGGTCCACCATGCGCCCAGGCCCTCCAGTTGCGTCAGCGCCTGGAACACCTCTTGCGGGCTCGACGACTTGGCGCCAATTTTGTGTAGAATATCGGGCATGTTAGCTCTCCTGCCTGTTCATCTGTTCAACTCGGCCGCTGCTCGCGGCTCTTGGGCAAGCTAGGAGGGGTCGGCGTCGTGGCGGGAGTGACACTTGTGTCGGGATTTGCATGGACGCCGTGATTATCGCTGCCGGCCATGCCCTGGCGCATGGCGATGTTCTTGGCGCACTCAAGCGAGTCGCCCTGCGAGATGACCCGGCGGCCCTGGTGCTGCGAGGCCTCGCAATGGCCCAATTGGGCGAACTAGAGCGAGCGCGCGCCCTGCTCAAATCCGCCGCGCGGAGGTTCGGTCCCCGGGAAATCGTCGCCAAGGCGCGTTGTCGGTTGGCGGAAACGGAAATCGCCCTAGTCCTGCGCAACCTCAATTGGCCCGAAACGCGGCTGACCGAAGTGCGCTCGGTGCTGACCTTTCACGGAGATCAGGCCAACGCGACCCATGCCTTGCAACTTGAGGCCCGACGTCTGCTGTTGCTCGGAAAGCCCGACAGGGCCGAGGCGCTGCTGCAGGCATCTTCCTCGGCTTCCGTGCCCGCCCAACTCGCAGCAGGGCATCACCTTATCGAAGCTGGCATAGCCATGCGGCGCCTGCAGGTCCAACGTGCGCGCCAAGCCCTTGCCGAGGCTGCCCGACACGCTGAGCGGTCGGGCATAGCGGCTCTGCAGGCGGAAGCCCAGCATGCCTGGCAACAGATAGACGACCAGATGGTGCTTGTGACCCGCCAGGGCTCAGCCAGTACAATGACCCTGGACGAGATCGAGCCTATTCTCGCTTCGCCGGCATTGGTGGTGGATGCCTGCCGAAGTCTTGGGCGCCTGGACGGGCAGATCGTTCCACTCGCCACTCGCCCGGTGCTTTTCGCCCTGTTGCTGGCGCTGGCACAGGCCTGGCCCGCTGACGTCACACGTGCGAACCTGCTGTCCCAGGCGTTCGGTGCGCGGTTCACCGACGAATCGCATCGCGCCCGGCTGCGCGTCGAAATCGGCCGCCTTCGCACCCTCATGGCGTCGATGGCTGATATCCGTTCGACGCATAAAGGCTATCGCCTCGCGCCACGGAGCGGTCGCGATGTTGTGGTTCTGGCCCCGCCCCGACCTGAGCGTCACGCCGCGCTTCTGGCGCTTCTGGCAGATGGCGAGGCCTGGTCCAGTTCGGCCTTGGCGCTCGCCCTGGGCACCAGCGCCCGAACGGTTCAAAGAGCGCTCGAAGAACTGGTCGCCGCCGACAAGGTACAGCGCTTCGGCAAGGGGCCAGCCCAGCGCTGGATCGCCCGCCCCCTGCTGGGCTTCCCGACAACACTGTTACTCCCGGGCCCCCTGCCAGGCGCCTAGAGTGGGTAGCGATCGCAATGCCCAAGGAATAGCCTCATGACATCCGTACCTGCAGAAATCATCAAGGAATATGGCCCGTTTCCGGGCGTCACCGACATTCACGGCGTCACCTATGACGGGGATCTCGTCTGGTTTGCCTCAGGTGATCGGCTCAATACCCTCAACCCCGTTAGCGGCCAGTTGCAGGACGGCTTCGATACGCCCGCCTATGCCGGCACCGCCTTTGACGGAACGCATCTGTTCCAAATTGCCGAGGACCGCATCAACCGCCTCGACCCCGAGACAGGCACTATCCTGAGCTCCATCCCGACGCCCGGCGATGGCGCCTCCGGACTTGCCTGGGCCGAGGGGTCGTTGTGGGTAGGCGAGTACCGCGCGAAACGGATTCATCAGGTCGATCCGGCAACAGGCGAGGTTCTCCGCAGCATCGAGGCAACGCGCTTCGTTACCGGCGTCACCTGGTCAGACGGGCAACTCTGGCATGGGACCTGGCAGGACGATCAAAGCGATATCCGCCATATCGACCGCGACACGGGCCAGGTGATTGAGGTCATCGAAATGCCGCAAGGCATGGGCGTGTCAGGCCTCGAAAGCGATGGCGGCGATCGCTTCTATTGCGGTGGTGGCAGTAGCGGCAGGCTCCGTGTGGTCCGCCGCCCCTGAGCGCACCGATGGGCGCCGGCGGAAGCCAGCTGTCTAACCACAGCCGCGATAGGGGGGAGCGCACACTTGCTTGCCCAGTTGCAGCGCCCCGCTGTTCGCACAGCTATTTACCCGAGCGCTTGATCGACTTGATGGCCAGCGGCGGTTGACCCGACTTCTCGGAAATCGCGCGATCCTGCTCCTCGATAGCAGCACGTGCCGGTTCGTCTCCGTCGAGGCCACCCAGCAGGCTCGCATCCACCTTGCGGTTGGACCGCTGCGAACCATCTTCATAAACGACGTCGAACATCACGAATTCCGTGCGGGCGGTCGGCTTCCTGGCCATTTTGGCATCCTTTCAAACGTAAAACCGCGAGCCGTCATGGCTCGCGGTCGTCGGTCAATTCTAGTCTGTCGGCGTTAGCGGTAAATCTGGTCGCCTTGCTCGTCGATGATCTGCCGGCCCTTGCTCAGCGCCAGCGTCACCAGATCCTCACGCGAGCTCATCTTGTCGGCGCGAATGAAGCGATATGTCTTCATTTCGCCCGCAACCTCTTTCTCGATCAGACCGGCCAGCTGCAACTCGCTGCCCGCCTTCATTTCGATGGCCTTGATCAGATAGCCCTTATAGCTCTCTTCGCCCAGAACCTTGTCGCCCTCCGGTTCCGAGGCGGATCCGCCGCCGAAGAGCTTTTTGAAGAACGACATCATGAGCCTCCAGATTGTCCTGTCCTGCGCGCGGGCCGCGGTCTTTGCAACTCGCCGCGCTTTTCCATCTCCTCCTGCAACCAAAGCGGTGAGATGTCAAAGTAGTTCGGCCAGATCGGCTTGCCATTGACCAGATCGACCTTGGCAAAATAGCCCCGATCTCGCAAAGGCTCTGTCCCCTCGCCACGCTCCGCCAGCATTGGCGCCGCATTGAAAGTGCCCCAGGTGCCATCGGAAAAGGTGACGACCAGTTTGAACGGTATGGCGGTTCTGAGAGACGTCAGCTTGAGGGTGGAGGCAGCCATCTGACTGCCCCTAATTATCGAGGAAGCTCCGCAGCTTGCGCGACCGGCTCGGGTGCTTGAGCTTGCGCAGCGCCTTGGCTTCGATCTGGCGGATACGTTCGCGGGTCACCGAGAACTGCTGACCCACCTCCTCAAGCGTATGGTCGGTGTTCATGCCGATGCCGAAACGCATGCGCAGCACGCGCTCTTCGCGCGGCGTGAGTGAGGCCAGAACGCGGGTCGTGGTTTCGCGCAGGTTCGACTGGATGGCCGCATCGATCGGCTGCACCGCGTTGGCGTCCTGGATGAAATCCCCGAGGTTGGAATCTTCCTCGTCGCCGATCGGCGTTTCAAGCGAGATCGGCTCCTTGGCAATCTTGAGGACCTTGCGCACCTTGTCGAGCGGCATCTGCAGCTTTTCGCTGAGCTCTTCCGGCGTCGGCTCGCGACCGATTTCATGCAGCATCTGTCGGCTGGTCCGAACGATCTTGTTGATCGTCTCGATCATGTGCACCGGAATACGGATGGTGCGCGCCTGATCGGCGATAGAGCGGGTGATCGCCTGGCGAATCCACCAGGTCGCATAGGTCGAGAACTTGTAGCCGCGGCGATACTCGAACTTGTCCACGGCCTTCATCAGGCCGATATTGCCCTCCTGGATCAGGTCCAGGAACTGCAGGCCGCGGTTGGTGTACTTCTTGGCAATCGAGATCACCAGGCGAAGATTGGCTTCCACCATTTCCTTCTTGGCGATGGCCGCTTCGCGTTCACCCTTCTGCACCTTATGCACAATGCGGCGATATTCGCCGATATCGAGCCCGGCTTCGGTGGCCAGCGTCGCAATCTCATTGCGAATATCGGCAATGGTGTCAGTCTCGCGGCGGGCGAATTCAGCCCAACCCTTGCCTTCGAAGTTCTCCAGCGACCATTCCCAGCTCGGATCCAGCTCGCGCCCGTAATAATTCTCAAGGAAGGATTCGCGCTTGACGCCATAGCTTTCGGCCAGGCGCAGCAACCGGCCTTCCAAACGCACCAGGCGCTTGTTGATGTCGTAGAGCTGCTCGACCAGGCTTTCGATACGGCCATTATTGAGCGAGAGCGACTTCACGTCGGCGATCACTTCAGCGCGCAGGGCGCTAAGACGGCTGTTTTCGGCGTCCGACACCGTGGCGGTGCGGTCTTCGGCGTGGCGGTCCTGCATCTCGCGCATCTCGCCATAGGCGGCAGCAATGCGGTCAAAGGTCTCCACCACCTGCGGCTTCAGCTCTGCTTCCATGGCCGAAAGCGACAGGGCGTTGTCGAACTCGTCGTCGTCATCGTCCTGTGGGTCCTGCGGCGCCTCGGGCTCCTCAGGCACATACTCGTCATCGTCACCCGAAGCGCGCTTGGGCGCGGCCTTCGGCTTCTCCTTGACCGGCTCGGGCTCTGGTTTGGGCGCCACCTGCACCTCGGGCGCCGCTTGCTTGGCGTCGGGGCCGGCATAGGTGGCTTCCAGGTCGATAATGTCGCGCAGCAGGATTTCGCCCTGTCCGAGCTGCTCGCGCCAGATAATGATAGCCTGGAAAGTCAGCGGGCTTTCGCAAAGCCCCTCGATCATGGTTTCGCGGCCGGCCTCGATGCGCTTGGCGATGGCGATTTCGCCTTCGCGACTGAGCAGTTCCACCGAACCCATCTCGCGCAGATACATGCGCACTGGGTCATCGGTGCGGTCCGAACCGGACTTGGCGTTGGATGTGTTGGCGACGGCCGTGCCGGTCGAGGTGGCGACTTCGGTGCCGCTGTCCTCCTCGTCCTTTTCGACTTCTGTCTCTTCGACCTCGTCCTCGTCGACCACGTTGATGCCCATCTCCGAGAACATCGACATGAAGTCTTCGATCTGTTCCGAGCTGACCTCGTCGGAGGGCAGCACGGCATTCAGCTCTTCATAGGTGACATAGCCACGCTTCTTGGCGACCTTGATGAGCTTTTTGACGGCCGCATCGTTCTGATCGATCAAAGGAGAGTCGTTTGAAGTTTCCGGGGCGCCGCTTTCCGGCTTTTCGGTTTCCTTCGAGGCTTTGTTCGCTGCCTTGGTGGCCATCTGGTACTCCTCGGAACCCACGGGCAGGTGGTCCCGGCTGTGTCTTACGTGGTGACAACTCAAGACAAGGTAAAGGTTCCATCACCGGACCGTTAACACGTCCGTGTGACATAGTTCGCTTTCGGGCAGTGTGACGCTGATTCGCCACAACGCAAAATCGCGCAGCGTCGCCAGTCCGTCGGGTTTCCCCTCAAAAACTGCGAGTTGCGCGTCCCGATAGCGAACCAAATCCTTCGATCAATGCCTCTGTGCCATCGACAGTGGTAATCTGGTTCTTGATGTCCCGCAGCCTTTCAAAGGTTTCTTCGCTCGGGTCTTCGCCCAGCGCGGCTTCGGCTGCCTTCAATTCCCTATTTAGCTGAACTTTCTTGTTATGCAAGGCCAGCGCGTGACTTAATCCGGTCTCGGCATCCACCAGCGCCGTCTCCGCACCGACCTGCCACACGCCCTGCCGCGTCAGCGTTTCGGTCATCCGCGCCAGTGCTGGCCCATGCCCCCGCACCCCCAGCGCGGATTGCAGATCGGCAGCGGAAATATCGTGGTGCCGCACCGCCAGCGCCAGGATGTCGCCCAACACCTTCTGGGCCACCGGCGTTTCGCAATCGAGCGCCGCCAAAGCCTCAAAATGATCTTCCACCAGCGCCGGATGATTGACCAGCGTCAGGATGATGGTGGCTTCGCGCGGAGACGCATCGGCCATTGCACCGGTCCGCAGCAGCCGTGAATTGCGCAGCGTGTCTGAAACAACCAGCCGTGGCGTACCGCCCCGTGGATAACCATAGGCCCCGCTCTGCCCATAGGCCGGCTTGCCACCGCCCCGCCAGCTCTCGCGTCCACCCTGGCGCAATGGCGCAAAAAAGGCCTTCAATTTCTCGTCAAAGGCCTGGGCATAGTGGAAGCGCACGGTGGAATCTTGAATGCCATTGGCCCGCTCACGCAGGCGCGCCTGAAGCGCCGCGCGCTCTTCGGGCGCCTCCGGCACCAGCCCGCCGGTCTCGAAGCTCCACACCATATCCGAAAGACTTCGCGCCTTTTCGATCACCTCGGCAAAGGCACCCCTGCCCTGCGCCTTGATCAGGTCATCCGGGTCCTGCCCCTCGGGCAGCGTCGCTATCTTGACCGTCTTGCCCGGTTTGAGATGCGGCATGATCAGGTCGGCCGCCCGCTCAGCGGCCTTTAAGCCCGCCTTGTCGCCGTCAAAACACAGGACCGGCGTATCACTCATGCGCCAGAGCAATTGAATATGCTCTTCCGTCAGCGCCGTGCCCAGCGGCGCCACCGTGCCCTCAAAACCCGCAGCCACCGCCGCGATCACATCGAGATAGCCTTCAACGACGATCACGCTGGCCCCATCGCGCGCCGCGGTGCGCGCCGACTGGCCGTTGTAAAGCGTCTGCCGTTTGGAAAAGAGCTGGGTTTCCGGGGAGTTGAGATATTTCGCCGGCACGTCGGGGCTCATGGCCCGTCCACCAAAGGCAATCACCCGGCCGCGGAAATCGGTAATCGGGAACATCACGCGGTTGCGGAAGCGGTCATAGGTCAGTGGATCGTCGTCGCGGCTGGTCACCAGCCCCGCATCGATCATCGCCTGGCCCGACACGCCATTGGCCGCCAGATGCTCCTTGAGCCCGTTGCGGCTGTCCGGCGCAAAGCCGATCCGGAACCGGGCCTGGCTGGCCGGCGAAACCCCGCGCTCGAACAGGTAGCCGCGCGCACGCGCGCCGATGTTATGCGCCAGAGCGGCCTCGAAATACTTGGTCGCCAGTTCCATGACATCGGCCAGCCCGCGCTGCGCCGCTTCGCGCTTTTCGGTGCGCTCGTCCCGCGCTGGCATCGGCACGCCGGCCATGCCAGCCAGTTTCTCCACCGCCTCGGGAAAGCTCATTCCCGCTTTTTCGGTCAGAAACCGGAAATGGTCGCCCGTGGCGCCACACCCGAAGCAGTGGTAAATGCCGCGCCGGTCGTCGGCATGAAAGCTCGGGCTTTTCTCGGCGTGAAACGGACAGCAGGCCCACATATCGCCCTTGCCTGGCTGACTTTTGCGCTTGTCCCACAACACGTGTTCGCCCACCACCTGCGTGATCGGCAGGCGCTGGCGGATTTCGTCCAGGAACGTATCGGTGAAGCGCATGTGTGTTATCTAGGCGCTCACAGCGCCCGAGTCATCAGCAGAGAGTTTTCCACAGCCATGCCCAAAGCCAAGATGCCCGTCGCCGTTCTGATCGCCCTGACTGTAGGGCCGGCCCTGGCCATCGGGCTAACGCTCTGGGTCGTCAACGACATGGTGCCGGCCTGCGTTGTGACAGAAGCCCAACGCCTTACCGCGCCTGACGGCGAATACGATCTGGTGACCTTCTCCCGCGCCTGTGGCGAGACCCCACCCAATATCCAGGCGGCGCTTGTTCCGCCCGGTGAAGAAGTGCCCTTCGATGCCGCCAGCTTTGTCTCTGTCGCCGACGCAACCGAACTTACCCCGCGCTGGATTGCGGACGGTCAGATCGAGATCACCCTGCCCCAGACCGGCGAAGTGCTACGTCAGGACGAGACAGTGGCGGACATTCCTGTCGTGTACCATTGATCCGCAGACCCAATGCGCCAATCACGCCTTGCTCGCTTGGTAAATCCGCCAGGCCCAGCCAAACAGCCCGATGGCAAAGAAAATCAGCAAAATGCCGCCGATGATCATTGCTACCCAAGCGCTGAGCAGCAGGAACAGCAAGAGCACCAGCCCTAATAGGACGTAGGACGCGCCCGAAAGCACCACCGGCCAGATCCGCGAATAGCTTTCCCGCTCCCGAACGATCACCACGACCTGCATAACCCCGACAAAAATCGCCGCCAGCCCGACCAGGGTGGAGATGAATGTCACGGTAAAAATGGTGGCCAGCAAGGGGCTGATCAGGATCACAACCCCCAGGAGCAGCGAGGCTGCATTGGCCACCACGTCGAACCAGTAATTGCCGCTCTTGCCACCACCAAAAGTTAGGCTCCACAGTCCCAGCGCGCCGTCGATAAGCAATAGTATGCCGCCAAATAGCAGCAGCACCGCAAAGGCCTCGAGCGGCCAGATCACCGCGTAGAGACCGGCTGCCAGCATCAGCAGGCCACGCAATGCCGTTGCCAATGCAAACCGTTTCTTGGTCTCGGACGAAACAGGCATTTCACACTCCTAGGCCCTATCCCATTTACAGCCGGTAGACTAACCGTACTTGCAGAGTCGCCCAAGCACTCGACCAGTATAGTTTTCCTAAAGCGAACCGGCCAAATTGTGCATTGCACCTGTGCATTGTCCATGGAAGGAGATCCAATCTCCCTTTCCGTGCGGCCATGACCATGTCCCTGCCTCTACTTGCCCTGTTTCTGGCGGCCTTTACCTTCGGCACGGCCGAGTTCGTCATTGCCGGGGTCTTGCCCGATGTCGCCCTGGGACTGGGCGTGTCCATTCCTGTCGCCGGCTACCTGGTTTCCGGCTACGCCATCGGCATTGCCATTGGTGGTCCGGCACTGGCCGTGCTCACCAAGAAGATGAACCGCAAGCTGCTGGTGGTTCTGCTCGGCCTGGGCTTCACTCTGGGCCAGGTGCTCTGCGCCATTGCCCCTGGTTTCGAGTTGCTGCTTCTCGCCCGCCTTTTCGTATCCGTGCTGCATGGGGCCTATTTCGGCGTCGCCTTTGTCTTGGCCACCAGCATCGTTCCGCCAGCGCGGCGCGGCTTTGCCATGGCGCTGATTCTTTCGGGCCTGACTGTCTCCAACGTCCTGGGCGTACCGGGCGGCACGTCGATTGGCACGATACTGGGCTGGCGCGCCACCTTCTGGGCAGTGGGTCTGCTCGGTCTTGCGGCAACCCTGGTTATCGCCGCGGTCTTGCCCGCCCGCGCCGGTGCCACAGCCTCACAGGGCAGTTTCCGGCATGAATTTGCTGCCCTTGGGCGCCAGCAGGTGTTTCTGGGCTTCACCATCGCCATGCTGGTGATGACCGGGCAATACAGTCTCTTCACATATATCGCCCCGTTGCTGCTCACCGTCACAGGCGTGGGGAGCGAAGCGATACCGATCATTCTGCTGCTGTTTGGCATTGGCGCAACCATCGGGGTGTTCATCGGCGGGCGTCTGGCCGACTGGCGCCTCATGCCCTCGCTGATCGCCATCCTTACCCTCCAGATGACGCTCTTTGTCAGCCTTTACTTCGCTGCGCCCCATGCCGTCCCCATGTCCATCGCGATCGTGCTGTGGGGCGGCGCCACCTTTGCCTTTGGATCGCCCCTGCAGTCCCGCATGCTGCTCTGGGCTGCCGACGGGCCGAATTTGACTTCAGCGCTCATTCCGGCCGGTTTCAATGTCGGCATCGCTGTTGGCGCCGTCCTGGGGGCCGCACTGATCGAAGCGGGCCTGGGCTATCAGGCCCTACCATTGATCGGGGCCGTCTCGCTCGCCTTCGCCGTGGTGATTGCCGCCCTCTCGGCGTTTCTGGAACGCCGCAGCAACGCCGCGCCGCCCCTGCCAACGGGCGTTCCCGCGCAATAGCAAGAATGCGTTAAGCTTTCGCTCACTAGACCGACACTCTCCCGCAGTCCGTAACCATCCATTTCGGATATCCGCGCTATGAGTAGGTTTTTGCTGGTCGAGTTCGGCCTGTCTGGTGTCCCGACATGATCGACAACGCCTCTTTGCTGATCGGCATTGCCTTTTCCGGCTCCGCCCTGGTTCTTGCGCTTGTGATAGGCTGGCTCAATTCGCGGGCCGAAACCTACCTTATTCACGGCGCGATCGGTATCAGCCTGATCGTCTTGGCCATGGTCGCGCTCGGCCTGCGTGGAGACAGCTATACTCTGCTGGCCCAGCTCATACCCTTTCCGGTCATGCTCGCCGGCCTGGCCTATGTCTATTCCGGGTCTCGCCTGTTCAATGCCAAGCCGGTTCGCCCGGCTCTGTTCGTCGGCATTGCTGCGGTGGTGCTGACCTCCATACCGCTCGCGCTCGGCCTGACCGGCATCGGCACACTCATGCTCAATTTCAACGCCGGCGTCATACTGGCCCTTTGCGGCCTGGAATGCTGGCGCGGCCGCGCAGATGTCCGCCTGGCCATGGTGGCAAATGCCATCATCTACGGTCTGGTCGCCGCCTCATTCCTCGCCTGCGCAATTGTGCTGCTGATAGAGGGGCAATGGATCCTCGATGGACCACCCGACAATCTGGCCGAAGACATCAACTCCATCATGTCACTGGTCGGCCTGACCGGCATTGGCGCCATCACCCTCACCCTGCACCATGCGCGCGCCGCCCGCCGCCATCGCCTGGAGGCCAATACCGATGCGCTGACCGGCGTACTCAACCGGCGCGCCCTGTTCGGGAACTATGGTGAGAGCGCGACGGCAACCGGCCTGGCTGTTATCATGTTCGATCTCGACTGCTTCAAGCAGATCAACGACCATCTCGGCCACGCCCATGGCGATATGGTGCTCGTTCGCTTTGCCGAAGTCCTGCGCAGCGAACTGCGCCACACTGACATCATCGGGCGCATTGGTGGTGAAGAATTCTGCGCCATCCTGCCCGGTGCCGATCATGACGCGGCAGGGCAGGCCGCCGAGCGGGTCAGACGCGCCTTTGATGATCTGGCCCTGCCCGGGGGCAGCGGAACAGAAACCGCCACCGTCAGCGCCGGTCTCGCCGCTGCAGACGAGGGCGAAACCTTCTCGTCCGTGCTCAGCCGTGCAGACGCTGCGCTCTACAAGGCCAAGCAGTCGGGCCGCAACCAGGTTCAGGTCGCCCCGTTCCGCCTCGTTGCCTGAATTGACCTCAGGCGGTCAGTGCCGCCCGCACTTGTCCGCTCGCCTTGCCGAAGTCGATTCGACCCGGATAGTCCGCCTTGAGCTGGGCGATAACCTTACCCATATCCTTGGGACCTTCCGCGCCGGTCGCGGCAATGGCGGCGCGGATGGCCTCGGTCACCTCCTCATCGCTCAAGCCCTTGGGCAAGAATTCGTTGAGAATGTCGATCTCTTCCTTTTCTACAGTCGCAAGGTCGCTGCGCCCGGCCTGGGCGTAAATGGCGAAGCTTTCTTCGCGCTGCTTCACCATCTTCTGAACAATGGCCAGGATTTCGTCATGTGTGGCCGGGCCCTTGCCCTCGCCCCGATTGGCAATATCGCGGTCCTTGATAGCCGAATTGATCGACCGCAAAGTCGCCGTGCGCCTCTGATCGCGGGCCTTGAGCGCCTGTTTGAGCCCTTCGCTGATGTCTTCGCGCATGTGTCCTGTGGCTCCTTGCCATGCAATTTATCGCCCCCATATAGGCAAGAATCGCGGGTTTCGCCACTTGCGCTACCTGCGCTGGCCTTCTAAGGAGAGGCCTCAACCGACATCTCGCCGCGACCAGTGGGCAGGCTCACCGCCACCGCTCTCGTTGCGCGCGCCCGACAAACCGAGCTTGGAGACCCATAGTGACCGGCTGGCAGCAATCCCCCGCGACCGCAGTTCTGATTCTGGCCGACGGCACGCGTCTTGAAGGCTTCGGCTTAGGCGCTGTGGGTCACGCGGCTGGCGAGGTATGCTTCAACACCGCGATGACCGGCTATCAGGAAGTGCTGACCGACCCCTCCTATGCCGGGCAGATCATCACCTTCACTTTCCCCCATATCGGCAATGTCGGCACCAATGACGAAGACATCGAGACGGTGAATATGGCCGCCCTCTCCGGTGTCCGGGGCGTTGTGCTCAAGGCCGACATCACCAACCCGTCCAATTACCGTGCCGCCGAAAAGCTCGATGCCTGGCTCAAGAAGCGCAACATCATCGGCATCTCCGGCATCGACACACGCGCCCTGACCGCGCTGATCCGCGAAAAGGGCATGCCAAACGGCGTGATCGCTCATGAGCCCAGCGGCCAGTTTGACGAGGGCTCGATCGTCGCTGAACTCAACGCCTTTCCCGGCCTTGAGGGTCTTGACCTCGCCAAGGAAGTGACGACCGCTCAAACCTATCATTGGGATCAGACCGGCTGGCAGTGGAACGTCGGCTACGGCACGCTCGAAAATCCTGAATTCCACGTCGTGGCCATCGACTACGGCGCCAAGCGCAACATCCTGCGCTGCCTGTCCGATCAGGGCGCCAAGGTCACTGTCGTCCCCGCCACCGCAAGTGCTGCCGATATCCTCGCACACAATCCCGATGCGGTGTTCCTGTCCAACGGCCCCGGCGACCCGGCCGAGACGGGAAAATATGCCGTCCCGACCATCCAGAAGCTGATGGAAACCGGCAAGCCCATGTTCGGCATCTGCCTGGGGCACCAGCTCATGGGCCTGGCTCTGGGCGGCAAAACTTCCAAGATGCATCAGGGCCATCACGGGGCCAATCATCCGGTGAAGGACTTGACCACCGGCAAGGTCGAGATCACCTCGATGAACCACGGTTTCGCTGTTGATGCCGACAGCCTGCCCGCTGGCGTCACCCAGACCCATGTGTCCCTGTTCGACGGCTCCAATGCGGGCCTGGCCGTGGATGGCAAGCCGATCTTCTCGGTGCAGTATCACCCCGAAGCCAGTCCCGGCCCCAAGGACAGCCATTATCTGTTCACGCGCTTCCTCAACCAGGTGCGCAAGCAGAAGGGCCTGCCGGAGAAGGCGGAATATGTTGCGCCGGGCGATGCGGCCTGATCCACTGGGGACCGTCTCTCGAGTCGATCCCGCAGCCATCCATGAACAAAGACATCATTGAAGGCCTCAAGGGCGGCGCCATTGTTGCGCTGTCCGCGGCACCCTTCGCGGTATTGTTCGGCGCGGTCGCGGTCGACAATGGCCTTAGCGTACTCGACGCCGCCCTGATGAGCGCCCTCATCTATGCTGGCGCCAGTCAACTCGTGGGCATCGAACTCTTTGGCCAGCAGGTGGCCCCCTGGCTCATTGTACTCTCCATCTTCGCCGTCAACTTCCGGCACATTCTCTATTCGGCTGCCATTGCCCGCCATATCCGTGGCTTCAGCCCGGCTCAGAAGGCGATCGCCTTCTTCTTTCTCATCGACCCCCAGTTTGCCGAAGCCGCCCGCCGCACCGAGCAGGGCAAGCGGCTGACCATGTCCTGGTACATGGCATTCGCTCTCGTCATCTATTTCCCCTGGCTGCTGTTCTCGGTGCTCGGCGCCTGGTTCGGCTCCATGCTTGGTGATCCCAGGGTCTGGGCCATTGATGTGCTGCTCCCAATCTATTTCATGGGGCTGGTGCTCGGTTTCCGCCGCAAGCCCGGCTTCTATCCCACGGTGGCGGCCAGCATGGTCGGTTCCGTGGTTGGCTATTATTTCGTCGGCTCGCCTTGGCATGTCAGCATCGGCGCCATTTGCGGCGTGCTGGTTGCAGCACTCCTGCCCTTGCCAGCCCAGCCGGCCAGCACCGAGCCCGTCGAGGAGCCCGCCTCCTGATGGACGACTTGGCAATTTTCTGGATCATTCTGGCAGCGGCTCTGGCAACCTATGCCACCCGCGTCGGCGGCTATGTGCTCATCACCCGTATGCGCACCCTGCCGCCCCGTCTCGAACAGGCGCTCAACGCCGTCCCCGCAGCGGTTTTGACCACGCTCTGGGCGCCTTCCTTCTTCACGGGCGGTTGGGATATCCGTCTCGCACTGCTCGCCGCCGCTCTGGTCAGTCTGCGCTATCCGCCGCTTGTCATGCTGGCGGCAGGCTGGGCAGCAGCATTGGCCGCACGACACGTCCTTGGCCTCTAGACGGGCGGCCTAGTCCTGCCGGATAACGACCAGGTCGGTCAGCCCGCAGGCTTCAAACCCCTTGTCGCGCGCCATGATGGCAAATGCCTCGGCCCCCAGATGCAGCTTGTAGGGTGTTTCGGCAAAGCGCACGCCGGCCTCGACAACGGCCCGGTTGATCAGCACAAAGCTCTCCCCCACCCCGTCCAGCGGAAGAACGGCAAACGCCTTCTGCAAGCCGAGATAAGTCCGGAAACGCTTGTCACCGCGGACAACACCGTCGCGCCCGCCATCCTTGTACAGAACCTTGAACGGCGCCCCGTTCTCATAGCGGAACAACTGATCATCCGCCGGCGACCCGGAAGGATCCACGACATTGGCCGCAACGATAGGCTGTCCCGCCCCCAGCATCCTCTGAATGGCGTCTGCGGGAATCGACCGCACCGCTCCATCGACCAGCAGAAGATGGCTTGCACCGGCTGGCATCCGCTCCAGAATGGCGTTGTCCCGGGCTGCGCTTGACGCATGGTGCGCCTCAGTCAACTCCGCGGTCAGTCCGGCGCCAGCCAGCACCGCGGCAATCGTCTCGCCATCCGCCCCCGTGCCGGCAGGAACAGACAGCGTCAGCCGATCCCTTGGATAGTCGAGATCGGCCAAAGCACCCGCCAGCTCCGTCGAAAGCCCATGCTTTCCAACGCGCACCGCTACATGCACCGGTGGCCGCTCCGGTGATGGCATCACAATCTGGTCCGTATAGAGCTGCACTGGATCCGGGATGACCACCTTCGCCAATTCAGGATTGGTCGATCGCCGCCACGCCCACTTGGCGGCGGTGGGCAATTGCAGCAGGGCGAACACCCGCCTGTTGCGCTCATACCAGGGGACCCAGGTTGTCATCCACACATGCGAAACCAAAGAGCCATTGCTGGCCGGAACCACCTTACCAACCGCTTCGAGCCGGGCAATCGCCTCGGCGTCCAGGCGCGTCCTGCGCCCATCCGAGAGCAGCGGCGACCAGACCTTGGGCGACAGCAGCACAGGCCTGTCCGCCTTGGCCAGCCGCAGAACAGCCGCCGTCACCATGGACGGCCCGGTCGAATAGAACGTTTCCTGATCCACTAGGCACGGCATCAGCGCAATGACCTCCTGCCACAGCCGGTGGCCGGGCACCGAGCCCATAAAGGCATTGGTCAAAAGGAACGGCACCCCCTGATGCCATCTATGCGCAGAAACATGCTCGAGCGGCTCAATACCCAGAAAGCATTCATGGCCCAGCAAGGTGTCGATCGTCTGATACGGCTCTACGTCAAGGTCGGCATAAACCCCGCCAAGCCGGCCCAGAACGAGATAGCGGAACGCATCGGCCCGCTGGATCATCTTGGGATAGGCATCGTAGGTGGCCAGGAAATCCGGGTAGGCGTCGACCACGAACGCCCGCATGCTCTCGTCCGTCCACAGGCGAATGTCCCAGTCCGGGTGCAGCCGGCGCCAGGCGTCGTAATAGGCCTGCATCTGACCGGGAAGCTGTTCGGACTTCCACGTAAAGTGAAGGATTTTCGGAATCATGACCGGGCTTCGCTATCTGACCCGCCCGGTCTATCCAACATCGCGAGGCCCGGCTACCCGGTAAAGAACCGCGTTCGGGTCAGACACTCCCCGAAAACGTATCACAATCGCCCGGATTGCCCGACCGATAGCCCCGTTCGAACCACGCCTGCCGCTGTGCCGACGTACCATGGTTGAACGTCTTGGGTACGGCAAAGCCCTGCATGCGCTTCTGCAGCGTATCGTCGCCAATCTGGTTGGCCGCGTTCAGTGCTTCCTCGATATCGCCCCGTTCAAGCAGGTTCTCCTGCCCCGCATAATTGGCCCACACGCCGGCATAGCAATCGGCCTGCAATTCCACCCGCACCGACCAGGCATTGGCCTCTTCCTGGCTCATCGACTGCCGCGCCTGGTTGAACTCGGGCAAGACCCCGGTCAGGTTCTGGATATGGTGCCCCACTTCATGGGCCAGCACATAAGCCTGCGCAAAGTCGCCCGGCGCACCGAACTGGCGGTGCAACTGGTCGTAGAAACTGAGATCGATATAGACCTTGCTGTCCCCAGGGCAGTAAAATGGCCCCACCGAGCTGTCGGCGGCACCGCAGGCCGTGTTTACTGCATCGGAAAACAGCACCACCGTCGGCTCCGGATAATTCTCGCCGATCGCCGCGAACTGCTCGTTCCACAGATCCTCGGTTTCCTTAACCACAACGGCCACGAAATCGGCCAGTTCATCCTGCCCCTCGGCCGGAAGCTGCCGCGACGTCGCACTGGACGCAGGCCCGGTGCTCGACCCGCTTGTCAGCATATCCAGAGGGTTCTGCCCCGTGGCGAACCAGATGATCCCCAGCACCACGACAATGCCGATTAACCCCGAAATTCCGCCACGCGACCCGCGCCCGCCGGTCGGAATGCGAATGCCGCCGCTGCGTCCCAAACCGCCCAGCCCACCAAGACCGCCGCGCCGCTGCCCGCGTCGATCCTCGATATTGGAGCTGCGCTCCCGACCCCGCCACTTCATCGTCGCGCGCCTTTCACATTTTCATGGACGCTAGCAGTAAGTGAAGTGCGGGGGAACTCGTTCCACGCGGGCATCTCAACGAACGCAAAGCCCACTTCCCCCTACCAGGGAGAGGTAAGGGCGCCCAGTCCGAAAGGCTTTCGGCAAGCTGGAAGGGGTTATCCCGCAACCTTCGCTACCGTCGCCCGCGCACCTTCATCGAACAGGCTCTCCAGATGCTGCACGACCACGGCCCGGAAATCGGCGTTTCCTGCAAGATCCGCCCCGAACACTTCGCTCAGCCCCACGAGTCCGTCGAACAGCGCCCCAGCGTCATCCCCGGCATCTGCCGCTATCGCGTGCATCTTGAGCGCCAGCGGATCGCGCACATCGATTTCGCTGCCGTCTTCGGCCACGCCGGTCACATAGCGCATCCATGCCGCCACCCCCAGCGCCAGTCGCTCAATCCCCTGCCCGGCGGCCAGCCGCTCGCGGATCGTGCCCAGCAGGCGCTGCGGCAGTTTCTGGCTGCCATCCATCGCGATCTGCCAGGTCCGGTGCTTCAGCGCCGGATTGCGGAACCGCTCCAGCAGTTCGTCCCGGTACGCGCCAAGATCCACACCCGGCATGTTGAGCGTCGGCATGGCCTCCTCGGTCATCAACCCTTGGATCAGCTTCACATAGGCCGGATCGCCCATCACCTCGGCGATATATTCATAGCCACCAAGATAGCCCGCATAGGCCATGGTCGAATGGCTGCCATTGAGCATCCGCAGCTTCATGAGCTCGAAGGGCTCGACATCCTTCACCAATTGCGCGCCCACCGTTTCGAACGCCGGTCGGCCGGACGGGAAATGATCCTCGATCACCCACTGTGTGAAGGGCTCGGTCATGATCGGCCATGCGTCCTCCGCCCCGATCAGGCCGGCCACTTCATCCCGATCCGCGTCTGTGGTCGAGGGCACGATCCGGTCCACCATGGTCGAGGGGAAAGCCACCTGCTTCACCCATTCGCCCAGTTCAGGGTCCCGCAGCGACGCAAATGTCGTCACGATCCGCTTGGCCGTTTCGCCATTGCTTGGAAGATTATCGCAACTCATCACTGTAAAGGGCGCGACGCCTGCCGCCTTGCGCTGCGCCAGCGCTTCCACCAGCATGCCCGGCGCCGACTTCGGCGCTGTCGGATTGTCGAGGTCATGCACGATGTCGGCATGCTTCTGGTCCAGTTCGCCGGTTGCCGGATCGTGACAATAGCCCTTTTCGGTCACCGTCAGCGAGACGATGCGGATCGCTGGGTCTGCCATAAGCGATAGCAATTCCTCGCGTTGCGTGTTGGCGTCCATCACCGATAGGATGGAACCGATCACCCGCGGATGCGTGCCCTCGGCGTCGCGCACGGCAATTGTATAGAGCCCGTCCTGCGGCTCCAGCGCCACCTTGGTGTCGGGCCGGCGAAGGCTTGCCCCGATAATGCCCCAGCTCGGGTCCTGGCCCAGCAGATCGTCGACATAAACCGCCATATGCGCCCGGTGAAATGCCCCGATCCCCAGATGCACGATTCCCGGTGTCACCTTGGCCCGGTCATAGCCAGGCACTTTCGTGCCCTTGGCGAGTGTGGCAAGGCTGGCTGTGTTGAGGCGCGGGCTGGACACGGAAAATCTCCTCGAGACATGCGGCTTCCATCTTGTATGGAAGTTTGGCGCAAGATAGAGCCTCTTTAGTGGCAAGCCCTTGCCGGAGCAAGCCCGCACCGTCATAACCCCGTTGAAGTTCAGGAGGAAATCCGTGGCCAAACGCATCGTCTCAATCGGGGAATGCATGATCGAGATGAGCGGCGGTGAAGACCGCACCTATCGCCTCGGCTATGCCGGCGACACCCTCAACACCGCCTGGTACCTCCGCGCCCTGCTCGATCAGGACTGGTCGGTGGACTATGTCACCGCTCTTGGTCAGGACCGCTACTCGGCCGACATCCGTGCCTTTCTCAATGACAACGGCATCGGCACCGGCCACATCCAGACCATTCATGATCGCCGTCCTGGCCTCTACATGATCCACCAGGAAAAGGGCGACCGCCACTTCACCTATTGGCGAGACAGCTCCGCTGCAAAACTTCTGGCCGACGACAAGTCGGCGCTCGCCAATGCCGTCGAAGGCGCCGAACTGGTCTATTTCTCCGGCATTACCCTGGCCATCCTTGCCCCCCGCGCCCGCGGCCGCCTGCTTGGCGCTATCGTCAAGGCGCGCGACAATGGCGCCAGAATTGCCTTCGACACCAATCTCAGGCCCGCGCTCTGGTCCAGTCCCCGTGTCATGGCGGGCGTCCTCACCGCCGCAGCCAGCCTCTGCGACATTGTTCTGCCCACCCACACCGACGAAGCGCCGCTGTTTGGCGACAAGACCATCGACGACACGGCCGACCGCTATCTCGAACTCGGCGTCGAGGAAGTCGTGGTCAAGGACGGCAGCAAGGAAGCGCTGATTGCCACGGCCAGCGAGCGCGTCCGCATCGCCCCGCCTCCAGTCACCAACGTCGTGGACGCCACCGGCGCCGGCGACAGCTTCAACGGCGCCTATCTTTCGGCCCGGCTCAACGGCCAGAACTTGCGCGAAGCCGCCACCGCCGCCCACCGCACCGCCGGCATCGTCATCGGCCACAAGGGCGCCCTGGTGGATCCGAAACTGGTACGGTAGCTCTTTCTGTCCTCTCCCGCTTGCGGGGGAGGGGGACCGCCGTCAGGCGGTGGAGGGGGCGGCCGCACCCACAATGGCCGCTACAACTGCCGCAGACCGGTGCTCCACGTCTTCAGTGGTAAACTTGAGCACACGAATTCCCTCTCTCTCAAGCCAGGCGGTGCTGCGTCGATCGTATTCCACCCGCTCTGCGTGCACCGGACCATCGATCTCGACACAAAGCTTGGCCTTGGCACAATAGAAGTGGAGGATGAATGGGCCGACCGGATGCTGTCGACGAAAGTGCAGCTTGAGTTGATCCCGCCGAAGCAATGACCACAGCGTCCGCTCCGGACCAGTCATGGCCCGTCTAAGCGATTTGGCGCGCTGCCGGATGAAATCTGGCGCTCGCAACCATGCCTCCCCGCAGCCGCTCCCCCTCCACCACGCTACGCGTGGTCCCCCTCCCCCGCAAGCTGGGGAGGAATACGCACCCATGGCATCCACCCCACTGTCATCAAACTGTCATAAATTGACCAAGCGGTAAAAACTTCATAGCGTCTCAATCCAGCCGTCATGCGCTCGTCATTTGAGCAAGGCATGAGCGGTCTGCTCCCCGTGGACGGGGAAGCGCCAAGAACCGGTCGAAAACCGGCGCCGGGAGCACGCCCCCGGCAAAGCGGCACTTCATTGGAGACGATCAAATGAACTTCTTCCCGAGCATTTCTCGGCGCAGCTTCCTGGCGGGCTCCGCCAGCGTTGGCGCCATGGTTGCCATGCATCCCTTCGCCGTCATGGCCCAGGCCAACCAGGCCCATCTGCGCATCATCGAGACGACCGATATTCACGTCGCCATCCTCCCCTACGATTACTATGCCGACGCCCCCAACGACACCATGGGTCTGGCGCGCACGGCCGCCATCATCGAACAGATCCGCGCCGAGGCCAGCAATGCCGTGCTGTTCGACAATGGCGACCTGATCCAGGGCAACCCGATGGGCGACTACATGGCCTATGAAAAGGGCCTGAACCAGGGAGACATTCATCCCGCCGTCGCAGCGCTCAACACGCTGGGCTACGACGCTGCAACCCTGGGCAATCACGAATTCAACTATGGCCTGGAATTCCTGGACCGCGCGCTTGAAGGCGCCAACTTCCCGCTGGTCTCGGCCAATCTGGTGCGCGGCACCGAGCTGGGCGACAACCCGCTTGAAGACGACACCTATCTCGATCCCTACCGCATCTTCGAAAAAGAACTGACCGACGGTTCGGGCGCGACCCATACCATCAAGATCGGCGTCATCGGCTTCCTGCCCCCGCAGATCCTCACCTGGGATGCCGCCCACCTGACTGGCAAGGTTGTGGTTCGCGACATTGTCGAGGCGGCCGAAGCCTGGGTGCCCAAGATGCGCGAAGAAGGCGCCGATATTGTCGTCGCCCTTTCCCACTCCGGCATCGACGGCAGCGAATATGTCTCGGGCATGGAAAACGCCTCGCTCTATCTGGGGGCCGTTGAAGGCATCGACGCGGTCCTCACCGGTCACCATCACCTGGTCTTCCCCGGCCCCAACTATGCCGACGTTCCGGGCGCCGACATTGAAGCCGGCACGCTCAATGGCACACCCGCCGTCATGCCTGGCTTCTGGGGCTCTCATATGGGTCTGATCGACCTGCTGCTCGAAGTCGATTCCGACGGCAAATGGAGTGTGGTTTCGCACACCTCCGAAGCCCGCCCCATCGTCGAGCGCATCGACAACAAGAACGTGCCCACCGTTGAATCGGTGCCCGAAGTCGAAGCCTCGGTCGCTGAAGAGCATCAGGAAACGCTCGATTACATCCGCCGCCCGGTTGGTGAAACGGCCGCTCCCCTGCACTCCTACTTCGCCCTGGTCGCCGATGACCCGTCGGTTCAGATCGTCTCCCAGGCCCAGTCCTGGTACATCGAGCAGATGATGAAGGGCACCGAATGGGAAAGCCTGCCGATCCTGTCGGCCGCTGCCCCCTTTAAGGCCGGCGGCCGTGGCGGCCCGGACTACTACACCGACGTCCCCGTCGGCCCGGTCGCCATCAAGAACGTGGCTGACCTTTATCTCTACCCCAACACCATCCAGGCCCTGGTCGTCACCGGCGCGGATGTGAAGAACTGGCTCGAACGTTCGGCCGGCATCTTCAACCAGATTGAAGCCGGCGCCACCGATGCCGCCCTCATCAACCCGGATTTCCCGTCCTACAATTTCGACGTGATCGACGGCGTCACCTACAAGATCGATCTCACCCAGCCTTCCAAATATTCGTCGGACGGCAAGGAAGAGATCAATCCCGACGCCAACCGCATCGTCGACCTGAGTTATAACGGCGCCCCGATCGACCCGGAAGCCAAGTTCGTCATCGCTTCGAACAACTACCGCGCTGGCGGTGGTGGCTCCTTCCCGGGCACTGGTGCTGAGAACATCGTCTTCATCGGCCCGGATACCAACCGGGACATCATCGTCCGTTTCATCATCGAAAACGGCACCATCAACCCCAAGGCAGACAGCAATTGGTCGCTCGCCCCGATTGGCGACACGACCGTGCTCTTTGCCACCGGCCCGAAAGCCGCCGACAAGGTGGCTGACGTGACCGCGGTCAAGATCGAAGCCACCGGCGAGACTGACGAAGCCGGCTTTGGCATCTACCGCATCACGCTCTAGGTCGTGCACGAAAATGCGGGCGTCCCACTGGGACGCCCGCTACAATTCTATCTGCAGCCGCTTCTACTGGCCGTCCGGCGTCACATCGACACTCACGGCGGGAACATCAACATCGACGGTGCCGCCACCGGAACCGTCGCCATTGAAGAAGACCAGATAGCCGATGGCCAGCAGCGCCAGCACCACGATGATACCGACGATCATTCCAGCGCCGCTCCCGCCTCGGTCGACAACTACAGTTTCACGATCAGGTTCAGACATTCCATGCCTCCTTTGGCTATGGCAGGAGAACGGCGCTGGCAGCCTGACGGTTCCGGCATGCTCAACCGGCACAAAAAGCCCCGGAGATGAAACATGCTAAAGCAACTCGCTCTCGCATCTGTACTGTTCGCCGCGTCACCGGCACTAGCAGGGGTTCCACTGTCTGGTACGTTCACCGCAGGAACAG
>Ga0208794_1000373_pt1 | contig 30908 bp, 33 predicted proteins | sample 32_taG_FD_184106 | JGI IMG/M metagenome (GOLD analysis project Ga0208794, IMG submission 184106) | Marine viral communities from the Gulf of Mexico - 32_GoM_OMZ_CsCl metaG (SPAdes) (version 2) | ecosystem: Environmental > Aquatic > Marine > Oceanic | place: Atlantic Ocean: Gulf of Mexico... | reverse complement strand
CGAGTGTTGATGGGTTGTTCCACACCCAAGTACCATACTCAACGCTAGGGGCGATAGCATCAATCTCTTCCTCAAGCTCGATGATGTCCTGACGCAGCGCTTCGTCCGCATCGTCTACATACTTTTTGGTTACTAAGTTTGTGTCGTTTTCTGTTTTGCCTGTGTAGGAGACTTCTTCTCCCTTAATGTTTATGAGATCGGCATCGTCGGTTTTTACGACCGATCCAGCGGCGCGAACGACTTTGATGTCACTGGCAAATGAAACATCAGTGTCTCCGATGTAAACCTTGGCGTTACCGCCGTGCCTTAGCTGCAGCGAGCTGTTTTGCGCGTTATCAATGTTGAGAACTTTGACTGATGAGACGAGATTAGGATTGTCAGGATCGTCGCCAGCTTTACGTGGCCCGTTAATGACGAGCTGACCTTCCATAGTGTCGCCGCCAGTCTTCTTAACGCGGTCGTCAAGGGCAGCATCTTGATTGAGGTTGTGTAAGTAGTTCTCTTCAATTGCAGTCTGTAATCTGCCGGTTGTATAGGTAAATGTTTCTACACTAACGCCAGGCTCAGGCAGTGACTCCAGCGGAATGGAGACAGGCATATAACTATAGTCACCATCAGCATCCTTGAAGAGGATAAGCAACTCAAGCCGTGAATCATCAAACCAGAACTTATAGTTCAGTTCATTAGGAAAGTATTCTGTTACCTGATCAATAACTGTTACACCATCAATACCAATAACATCTGTTGTTACTTCAACATCGTCATAAATTGTTGGTGCTGTATCGCCAAAATAAATCGTACGACCAATTTGATTTTTGTTCTCACTTACAGATACAGTAGTAGCATTTAAATCTCTACGCAGCTCAAAGACAGTATTGTCTAAGTCTTCAAGCATCGTGATTGGTGCTGAGGTTGGAACCCAAGCACAGGTGCCAGCAGCGTCGCAGTAGTAGAAGTACAGCTCAAGAGTATCAGTGCTATACCACAGCTTGTAATCACCAATCGGGTCAGGTGGATTATCACCTTCCCAAATGATGTCACCAACGTCACGCATCTTAACCGTGACCACCCATTTACCAGGAGGCTCTTTCCACTGATAAGTACTACCAGTAATTGGGTTAGTTACAGTCGTCTGTACAGCGGGATCTGGAAACTGAAATGCGGCCATGGTATTAAACAGATGCTAATGCAGAAAGGATATTTGCTTTGAGTGAATCAAAGTCAGTTGCGTTAGATACGCCTTGACGCATCTGTTCAAACGCTGTCTGATAATTATTCAGCCGTTCCTTCACATCTATTTTATTGTGAATGACACGACCGTTAGCGGTGTTATCACCAAAGTCACCGAGCACCAGTGTGGAGCAAGCAGGTCCTTCTTTAGTAATACTAAACACCTTGTTGGTGTCGTTGTAAATCCAACAGAAGTCTTCCTCTGCTGCAAAGTTCCAGGCATACTCCCAGAAGTTATCGGTTGTACCAAAGGTACTATTGTTACCAGTGGTAGGAGCATTAGCCGTTAGCTTGAATGCGTCTTTGCCATACCAGCTGGCTTGTGAGAAATCAAAAGCAGGTAAGCCGTAGTTTGTCTTCTGAATGATGAAGCTACCGTCCAGTACTCCACCGGTACGAGGGAGATACTCAGTTGTGATGTTCTCAATAGCAGTTGTGATATCAGCTTGAGTAGTAAAGGAACTTACATCAGGAATAGAAGATTGTACTGCGTTCAATGCATCTGTACTAGCCTTACTATTGATACTTGTCTGTAGGTGATTGACTGCTGTTGTCAATGCTGCAGATGTTGCGTAGGTATCAAGAGTATCTGTCTCTGCTTTGATTTCATTGATACGGGTGTCAATGTTGGCTAAAGCGGCATTAAATGTAATCTCTTCAAGGTAAGGCTCTAGGTCAACAGTTGGGATTGCATTAATCTGCTGTTGATGGCTAGTTAATACTGCTTGAATGTTTGTAATCTCAGCAGCATCACTGATATCAATACTATTGAGGCGCTCCTGAAGTTGATGGATATCACGCTCACGCTGACGTGTTTCTGTACTGACGAGTGCTCTGATGTCAGTTAAGTCATCATCGTAGTTATAAGCAGCACTAACAGGTACCCACTGAATGTGGTCATCGTCTTCGTAGGCGATGCTCATCTCTAGCGATTCAGTGTCGTACCACAGCTGACCAGGCTTAGGTGCACCTGGAGGTGTATCGCTGACGTAGACTGGCTCTAAGTCTGTAAGACCTGCGTCTAGGTTTGAGAGATAAGCAAAGACAAACTCGTTGTAGTCTTTCTGAACTGTGAACAGCGATGCGTCATCAGTTGGTATATAGTTAAGCTCATCAATAGCTCTAGCTGCTTGAATTTTTGGTCCTATAACAGACAGCGGAAGAGTAGCTGTTGTTTGAATAAAATCTTGGTCTAAGTCAGCAACTAGTTTCCAAACTAATGCTCCATCACCGTTAGTATTGATGCTCCCATCATCGGCTTGATAATCACCACTAAAGATAAACAGATTATTATCTTGTTTGTCGTACCACATCTGGCCAGGTACGGCCACATCAATCGCTGGTGCGTTGCCGTCATCTGTGACGATGGGAATGCCATCACCGCCGTTGGTCTGATACCAATCGCTATCAATCCAAGTAAACAGACGCCCTTGACGTGTATCAAACCACAGGGTTCCGTCGTCTGGTTTGATAGTGATAATCCACTCAAAGTCACCATCAGGATTGATGATGACATCACCACCAGGTGGCTTAGGTCCAATGCTTACCGGAGGCTCATTCTGTGCGCCTTCTAAATCTTGAATGGCTGCGATGATGCCAGCAAAGTTTTCAGGATATGATTTGACCGTAGCGCCAGCAGTGACAATCTGGTCCTGTAGCGCACCAATGATGCCGCCATAGCTTTCACGCTTTACTTTGGCAGGTGTATGGTGTAATCCAACACTAGGGTTCCATGTTACATGTCCCTCAGCGTTTTCTTGTGGCATTGCAGAAGTCACGCCGCGTACTCTCTTACTACTTCTCCTATTGTATCTTTACTAGAAGTTGCTATTTAGCATCACATATGCGGTCTCAACTTCATCTAGGTTTAGACCTTGAGCAAGAGCAAAGATAACTTCCAGCGTTGTAATACCACCACGTTTGTATGAATAAGCAAACTCTTCTGCCACTTCTTCTATTTCTTTGCGTAGCTTCTCCTCAAAGTCTTGCCTTGCTTCAGATGTTGGGTAGCTGTTAGGTTCTTTGACTTTTATTTTGTCAATAAACATCGCAGCGATACTATGCTTACACATCTTGAAGCCCATACGATGCTCTCTGCTTTCCCAACTCTCCATCAAGCCAGCAGCTTGGTTAGTACCAATTGATTCAAAGTCAGACTTACCTAAGACAGTAGGCAGTGGATAACGACGCTGTCTGTTGACTTTGCGTGTGCCATCATCTTGTGTTGACTGTGGAGCACGAAGGATGGCGTGCGAATGATTAGGGCAACTACAGGTATATACAGTGGCTGGACGAAGGCTATTACCTGTTGTAAACACTTCATCCATCCAAGGGTCTACATCTGTATCAAGGAGCATCCAAGGCGAGCTTCCAGGCGCTCCTAGGTTGTGATAGTAGTTACCGTCATACTCATCAATGCTGAGCTTAGTAAAGCTGTAGTCAGTAAACACCAGCACAGCATTCCCATCAGCGGGTGAGTACATCTTAAGTTCTGATGTAAACGGTACTGAAGTGAGTTCTAAGAAACCATCACCAGCTTTTACACCAAGGATTGTAAATGGAAAGATACTATATGACGCACTACTAACTTCACCAGCAACGACATCACCGGTTAGATACTGTTTGCCAAAGTATCTTTGATACAGCTCTTTCTGAAATATATGTAATCCACTAACTGTGTACGTCGCACTATCAGTTGTAAATACTGACGGTAATGTAGATATGTCGTACAGAGACGGCGGCAGTACCTCTTGGCTAGGGTCAAGTACCTCTAGCTCTACGTTACTCGCTTTGTCTACACTTCGTACACCGAAATAGTTAGGCGCATCTATAAACTCAAACTCAGTAAACTGGTCAATGTCTTTCTCAACAAAGAAGTCTTTAATCCAGACAATCTTTCCAACGAGCTCTTGAGGGTCTGTTAGCTCTTGATTGAGCAGGATGGTTGATGTATCAATTCTGACTGTGACTTCTGTTGGTTCTTGATATGTCTTACCTATGTATAAAGCAGGGTGTTCACTGCTGTTAAGGACGTAGTTCAGAGTAGCTTCAGTCTCACCATCTGTGATGCGCTCACCAACCATCTGCAATAGCAGACGAGCATCAGCACCAGCATTGCCTGCTACACGTATTTCCTTATTTGCTTTGTACTCAGGATACTTAAGTGGGTCGTTAAATACACCAGTCACTACACCTAAGTCAGGTGAGCTTTCGGTTGTACGCTTCATTACATAATGGTTATTACTGTCAGCACCTTTAGTAGCAAACTTAAAACCATCAAAGACTACATCAACTTCGTACGGCGTACCTTGATATAGTTTGGATTTGATTTGTGCGTCTTTATATTCTCCAGAAAATTCATCCAAGTCTTGCAGGCGATACCAAACAGCTTGGTTGTAATACTCATAACCTTTACGCCATTTAGTCCAGTCGCTATCTAAATTGTACTTCTCAATTACAGTGCGAGTTACAGAGCTGCCATATCCACGATTACGTGGGTAGCTACCGGGAGCTCCCACGCCTTTACCTTTGTCTACCCGTCCTGCGCCCTTGAAGCCGAGCGACTTGGGGTTACCAAAGCCGTTCTGCTTTCGAGGCATTAGTACCAGCCGCCTTGGCAGCCGAGAAGGGGACCATCAGTGACGTTTGCTGTTGACTCACGTGCTGCCCACAGTGCATAACCTTTAGGCAAATAGAACGCACGATTGAAAGGCTCAGTGCCAACCTGAGGAGCAGGGACAAGTGTTTTAGGCATCTCTTCCCAACGCACGACATCACCTTTGGTGGTGGCGCAAGTTACAGAGCCAACGAACACAGCTTCGTTAGGACGCAGATAGTCACGAGCAGAGCTAATGTACAGGTTCACTTTGTAGCCAGTCGTACCACGAGAGATGGTGTAGATGTCTTCTACAATTGCACCATCACTATTCGTGCCATCAATAATCAATGATGCGGTATTAGTACCGACAATATCCATTCCATCGTTGATGGATGTATCGAGATTGACGACGTAGTGTAGTACGTGGTCAACCAGCAGAGGTTGTTTATTAGTACTTGTTGCGGCCATTATTTTTTACCTCCTTTTTTCTTTTGACCAGTTTTCTGAGGCGTAGAGCCTGGAACCATGCTATCTAGAGTAGGCAGCATTTGTCCGCCCATACCAGGCATTTCACCGGGGATTTGTCCAGGTATTTGCATTGCAGGCATACCCTGATAACCCATCGGTCCTTGCGGCAATCCTTTTTGAATGTTCATGCCTAGTCGGCTAGCTTCCATCATCTCAGGCATCGGAGACTTGCCACTGGCATCAGGCTGTTGCTGCATTCCGTAAGGAGCTTGTGCATTCTTTCCACGACCCATCGGCATATTTTGTTGAAGGCCTGAGTTGGGAACCATGCCAGGATTAACAATGCCAGTACCCATCTGAGGATAAGCCTGAGCGTAATCACCATAAATGCTGGTGCCATTAATTGGCGGAGAAGCATTATCAGTAACGTTCATCGGATTATTGTTCTGAGGACCACCAGGCATTACTGCCATGTTCTTGGCAATCATCTGACGCTGAGGGTCAAGAGCTACAGCGTTTTGTTGTGCTTTACTTTTAGCCATCAGTTCAACCTCATCGTTTGTGCACGGTTGTTATTGCCAAAGCCTGCATTGCTGCCAGCTTTTGCATACATTTGCAGACGTTCTTCAAGCTTATCGACTGCCATCAAATCAGTGTCTTTATTAGGAGCACGTGTGGCAGATACACCTAAGTCCATTGTCCCTGACTGATTCAGCGGATCTTCTTGTGGTGCATTAGAAGGAGCGTCTTTCTGTGCAAAGTTACTGAGAGAACCTTGGATAACCTCTTGAGGCATCAGATTCACATTGCCGTATTGAGTACGACTTTCTTTACTTGCTTCACCAGCACCTTCAATAAAGACTTCCTGAACACCGGCAACAAATGGATTACCATCGCCTTGCGCTTGAGCTTGACGCAGCTTTTGCTGGTAGTCGCGTTCAGCGCTGTTCATAGTAAGTTTTTGAGTGCCACCTTGTACAGGTCTCATGATTACTTACGACAATACCTAAAACTATTCTACAACTACCGCCACATATTATTTAGGGCAATACGACTGCCAACAGCGGTATCAGCAGGGCCTGGAACTGCCATGATGAACTCAGCACCTGCACGTTCGAAGGCGTAACGACGTACTTCAGGACGACGATAGTTAGGAACGTAAAGAGTTTCAGCCAGACGGTCGCATTCTCTAAGGTAGATTTCACGGAAATACTCGTCACCTTTCAGCGGGTCTGATGTGCTGATGGAGCGCTCCACGTCTCCACTGATAAGTTCCTGACGTGAAGGGTTGAGGATGCGGCTACCACCAGGCTCAAAGTAATCATCAGGAATGGCGGCACTCGCTTTCCAAGCAATGTCACAGCGTTTAATGTGATAAACAATTTCGTTGTACCAAAGCTCATCAGGCACCAGAGCCATAGCTTCTTCTAATCGACCACGGTCACCAGCAGGGATTTGTGCTCCACTGTTGAAGCCCAGGTGATAGCGAACTTTAGATTTTAGATGCTCGTCTAATTCCATATCACATACCAATGACGTTGTTGTACGTATCAGCAAGAACATTTTTCAACGCTTGCTGATCTTGTGCTGTTAGCTCACCATCTACTTGCAGTTTTGCCAGCAGACTTGCAGCAGGCGATTCTTTTTGCATCATTTGAGATGCGCCAGCACCTAGAGCTCCGCCAAGAATTGCACCAACAAGTCCACCAGCCATACGCATGCCTGGCTTCATTCTTGCACCAACATTAGGTGGCATCATTCGTTGCTGAGTCATCGGTGTAAGACGATGAGCCAACGCACCAAGAGTTACACCAGCAGCTCCTCCAATACCTGCACCAAGAGCGGCACCAGTTCCTGTATCAGGATTTTGCTGCTGATCTTGCATAGCACGAGCTAGAAGTATATCTTCAATACCAACAGCCATGGTGACTCTACTTTATTACTAGTACTAGTTTAACTAATGAAGATAAGGTCTTCTTCAATCAGCTGTTCCCAGTTCACCCGAGGGATATTCTCAAGTTGTTTGAGGTTTGCAAAACGCTCACCACTAAGTGACATCCGCAACTCAACAATCTTTTTAGCAGTAGCAAAGCCTACGCCAGGCAATCGTTTTGCAATCTGCTCTGCCGGTGCAGCATTCAGGTTAAGACGAGTGTCTTCAATAGGTACCACAGCTGCTGGTGCTTCCTCTTCGGGAATATGCAACTCAGGAGCTTTAATCTTTGCCATACGTCCTTTGTCTTTGTCATAAGGCACAAGCTGCTCTAGTGACAAATAAGTGATGACACCAGCGGCGTCTTTCACCATTGCATATTCTTTATCGTGCTTACTGATAAACTCTACAAGTTTACCGGTGCGTTCATCTTGAAATAGTTTGTGCTCGGCCATATTTTTAGGGTACACATAACATTATTATAGGCACAAAAAAAGAGCCTCCGTAGAGGCCCTTTATTTGAGAAGTTATCAGCCGTCAGATTGACCAGCTTCAACACCGTAAGGGATGTGCACGTCGTCTGCATCAGGGGCAGCGTCGGGCAGGAAGTAGCACACTTCAACCAGAATGGCAGAAGGAGCTTTACGGCAAGCACCAGCGGAAGGCTTCTGGCTAGCAACCAGACCAGCGTCGGTGGTGATTTGGATTTGCGTGTCGGAAGCAAGGCCAGTTCCATCGAGGATGGAGACGAAGGCAGAGAACTCACCAACAGGAGCAAAGTAGCCATCAGCTTCTGCAGTAGCAGGAGCAGCAGCAGGGGTGGTGATGCCAGCAACTTCCAGAGTTGTGGTACCAGCCACGGTTTCTTCACGCACGCCAGGAGCGTTGACAGCGGTGCGATACACCACAGCGCCAGCGGGCACAATGAACGGACGATCCTTACGAGGCTTGTCATCCTGACGCAGGTCGGGAGACAGAATCTTCAGGTCGTAGGTACCGGCAGGCAGGACGCCATCGACAAGGTTGCCGTCAGTGTCGGGGTTGAGCACGATTGCGCCAACGCCACGGAAGAACACTGCACCGGGGAGAGCGACCACACCTTGGTCGCGGTATGCATTCAGATGAGCAACGTAGTTACCAGGGAAAATTTTGTTATTCCAAGGACGCCGCGTCTCTTCATCAAAACTAAAAGTAGCCATTGTTAGTTACCTCCTATCAATAAACGAAAGAGTAACCAACCGTAATGAAATCCTTATTCAGGGTTTCAAAACCGGCGAACAAGCTCCAGATCATGATGATGAAACGAGAGAAGTCATCGTTGTTGTTCAGCAGAATCTGAGCGTTGTTACCACCAATACCCACGCCGACAGCTTGGGGACCGAAGAAGATCAGCTGAGCAGCGCCGTAATCGGCAGCAGCAGCGTTCTCATCAGTAATCACCAAGTTGTACTCGGTCTCAGGCAGGTTGGTGGACTCGAACCAACGGACACCCTCGAAGAGGAAGCCAGTCGGCATAACGGGTTGACCAGCCACAAAGCCAGCTTGTCCGTAAGCAGGACCCATACCCTTGAAGAAGTTTGCATCAGGATGCATTTCAGGGGCCATAGGGTTGATCATGCCGGTACCGGGGTAACGGGCGATCTCACGGAAGTCGCTGTTCTGGCGGAGATGCATCATCGCGGTCGGATCCACGATGCAGCGGTAGTAGCCGTCTGCGAAGGTCGGGACGTTGCGCTTACGCATGTCCTTAACGACTTCCAGCAGATCGGTCTTGACATCGAACTTGGCGGATTCACCAGCTTCGTAGGTGACACCGAGGGTGCCGCCAGTAGCGCCTTTCTCTTTGCCGCCGGGCAGGTAGTAACCACCTTGCTCTTGGTCGGCCTTGCCACAAGCTTCGGCTTTCAGGAGTTCGTTAGCGAACACCCGGTCGCGCCAGCGGCGATAGTCATCAAGCAGGGTCAGCGAACCGATGGACTGGTGGAAGACGTTCAGGTTTCCGGTGTCCAGCAGCAAACGCTGAGCAGTAATCAGGGTTTCACGAGCCACCTTGAAGGTAGAAGGCTGCGTGGAATCGCGAGAATCAGCAGGACCGGTGTACTCACGGAGAGTAACCAGCACTTTGTCCTTCACGATGTTGCGTGCGGAGGCAGATCCAAGTGTTTGATCAGCAGTCCGCTCACGGGACTCCTTGGTGCCAGGCTTACCCCAGAAGCGGTAACGATCAAGCTGCACGGTCTGGCCGGGCTGCTTACTAAAATCGTGGACCACTACTGGCTCAACTGCCATCTCAATGATGTAAGCTGGATGGGGCCTATAGAGTTCAGCGCCGAGGAGCTTCGGAAAATCATTATCAATCCACATAGGATCGTAACTCCGTAAGCTAAAAGGTTTATAAGTGACTTCGACTTAGTCACATATAACGATATTACTGTGTGACGTTATACTTATGTATATGTACCCTAATATATTGTGGTAATGGAGTTTATTGATGACAAAAAGTGGAAGCCAGTCCACACTTTGCCAGGCTACGAATGCTGTATTGAGTATTATGTCAACAACAAAGGGCAAGTTAAAAGTACCAAAGGTGTTATTGAACGTATACTAAAACAGCGTGTCAATAAAAATGGCTATGCACAGGTTAATTTAACTCAACGTATTGGTCGTAAGCAAACGGTTACGGTCACTGTTCACAAATTAGTAGCTCTAGCTTTTTTGGACCAGCCTGCTGCTAGCCCTGGTAAGACTAAAGGTTGCAGCAGAATTAAACATCTCGATGGATGTAAAACTAACAACTGCGTTCGTAATCTTGAATGGACTAAAATAGAAGAAAGTGATAACTAAACACAATGGCTGATAGTCTTGTTCTTACTGGTGTAAAGGACGTTAAAAAGCACACTGGTACTGAAATGCTGCTTACTCGTCCTAAGCGCGGTGGCGACACTCACGCCTTGAAAGAGTGGTGGAAAGGTGGAGCTGGTAAGTGCTATGTCCAATGCACTGTGTTCGATGTAACTGTTGGTGGTGATACCTGCAAGCTCGCCATTGATACCAATATGAGCACCAACCTTCGTATTGATCACGATGGTGCTTTTGGGTTTGGTTTCTACGGCATCAACGAAGTTCGTAGAGCAGCGTTGTTTACTTCAGCTTACGAACTGATTGAGCACTATGTGTTCCCTGTTATTAGTGGCGGCAAAGTAATGACCGTTACTCCTGCTGGAGCTCCTGCTAAACCTGTTCCCGGTGGCGGCGGTCCTACTGGTGTCGTTACTGGAGTGACCATTACTGATGGTGGTACTGGGTACCTGGCAGGTGCTAACGGCGTTAACCCTGTCGGTGGTAGTGGCTCCGGTCTGTCAGTTGACTACGCAACTGATGGTGATGTGATTAACAGCATCACTCTCGTTGACGGTGGTCAAGACTACCTCAACGGCGAAACTGTCACTATCAATGATGGCAATAGCGACGCAGTCATTACTCTGACTGTCGCCTAATTACATATTGACGTTTCTGTAGCGCATAGCTTCACTATCTAATCCAGAGATATACTCTCGCCCTATGACGCACTTGACGTTGTAGGGCAATCTTTTTGTATTCCGTGCGTGGAAGCCGATGTAAAAATAATCATTCATACGCACATACATCTTGTCGTATGGATGCTCTTCTCTTGTTTTGCTGTACAGCCTCACATCAAACCAGCTATCAATATATTTATTGCCTGTCTTGAGGTTCTCTAAGTCAACACTGACATACGCATCAAACAACGTAGCAAGGCCTTGACGACTAATTAACGCCGGGTCATATGTATTGACAGTTGTTAGGTCTTTATCGTTATCTACCACACCTGTGTAATAAGTGTTAAATACTTCTATATCGTTATCGGTCATACGTGCACATTCCCAGCCTGGCTCTTCAAAGCAAGCGAATGCGTAGTCAGTATTGATATTTACATTGACACGTACAAAATGGTTCTCTTTACCAAACAGACCTACAGTGTCTTTATAGTTAATCGTATAAGGAATGATAGTGACTTTATCTAGTTCTGGGCGCTGGATAGACCCACCAACTGCATAATTCAGCGACTTATCAGCAGACGCATACGCAGGGTTAGTGTTATTACTAGCCCCGTATATTTCGTGTGTCTTAATGATCTGAGGAGTGACATTCTGAATCCTAGGCTGTGCCGTAGTCCCTAACGATCTATCCATTTCATTTGAGCTGTTTCTTTAATTGTATTAAAGATACTCGTTGATTTTTTCAGATTCACCACGAAGTGCTTTCAATGCTTTGTGCTCAAGTGTACGCACACGGTCACGTGACATATTCAGGACTTGCCCAATAGCAGTCATAGACATCGGTTCAAGCATCTCATCACCGATGCCGTAACGCATAGAGATGACTGCAGCTTGCATTTCAGGCAAGTCTTTAATTAACTCACGGATGTCTTCTTTGATGAACTGCTGGTCAAGCAACGTGTCAGGCAACTGTGTCTCATCTTCAAGCAAGTCGATTAGAGCAGTGTCACGGTTCTCGCCAATCTTGATTTCAAGGGATGTCGGCTGACGTGCCTTACACATCAAGTCTTTGATTTCATCTACAGTAAGACCCAAGTACTCTGACAGTTGAAAGACATTCGGCATATAGCCGTTCATTTGGCTCAGTTCACGCTGGGCTTTCTTAAGTTTGTTGAGGTTCTCTGTAACGTGGATTGGTAGGCGGATGGCTCTGCTTTTTTCCGCAATCGCCCTAGTAATGCCTTGTCGGATCCACCAATATGCATAAGTACTGAACTTATAACCACGGCCAGGATCGAACTTCTCCACGCCACGGACGAGGCCGATGGTACCTTCTTGGATGATGTCCAAGAGTTCCATGTTTCGCTTGGTATATTTCTTTGCGACTGAAACAACGAGCCTGAGGTTGGCAGTGACCATTTTGTCCTTAGCCTTTTCTCCAGCACGAATCTCCTTCCTTAATTCTTTAATTGTAAGTCCTAATTTATTAGCCAGTTGCTGTTTATCAGTGGTCTCTAACTCTTCTTGAATACCTTTAATTTCCATCAGTCGTTGTACCTGACGACCAAGCAAAATCTCTTCGTCGTGCTCAAGAAGAGGAATTCTGCCGATGTCTCTCAAATATGCTCGTACTGAATCTCCTGTTGCTCTTGGCTGTGACATATAGTTCTTTTTTGGGTATACTTTATTCTAATCCTTAAGTATACTTATTGTCAACCATATATGCGAGCAAATCTAATACTTTCTTGTGGCTCTTCACCACTTTCTAATGACTCAACTGCCATGGCTTGTGCAGCATGTTCGTTATATCCTTTCTCTTTAAAATTAGCGTAGTTACGCTCATACGCTTCAATTGAACTATCAATATCTTCGCCGTGCGTCAACATCTCAGCAGTCAGTTGATTAGCAGCCTGGTCAGGCATACCGTCTGTCTTCAGATGCTTCCAAATAGTCTGAAAAACTTCAGGCTCAGAGTGCTGACATCCGCAAGGTTTTTCTCCAGCTTTACGCACAGTACAGTATTAATTAACCTGTACTAATTCTATCAAGCTGCGAAACGGTTAGATGTAAATGGCACCTGAGGATTGATGCCGTAAGCCATCAACTTCTGCTCAGCAACATGCTGTTTAACTTGATTAGCAACTTCAGGAATGCTCATCTGGAAAGTTGCGTTGCCACCATCGTTGGCATACAACATTTGAGCAACACGCTCATTCTTAAATTCGTTTGCTTTGTACTCTTCACCAGACTGTTCAGCAATACCTTTGCGAACTTGCCCGAGAGCATTAGCTTGTTGTCCTGGAACAGCAGCGCGAATATTCTCGCTCATGTTCTGTTCCATCAACCGAGTGTTGTTATACGGTTGAGTGTTGACGTTTGGCTTAGACATACCGCCACCGTCAGCCAGGTTAGGGCCAATGGGAGCAGCAGTGCGGCTCATACCTTCTTGCCCACGTCCAATCTCTGCAAGACGTAGAGCTTCTTCTGCGTATGGACCTTGGCCGTAGGATTGAAGTTGTTGAGCCATCGTTTAATTAATCTCGTTATTACTATTTTAAGGGGTACAAATTAGTACCCCTTGTTTACTATCAGAGGTCCTGGACCAGCATCTTGGCGGAGAGGGCACCCTGAGGGGCCTGGGAGAGGTACTTCCAAGCATTCTCGGGGGAGCTATCCATCATCTCGCTAAAGCTGCCCCAGAAGTCCTGAGCCTGGTTAGCAGCGCGACCGGGGGTCGGCATTTCTTGCACAGGGCGTTGGAACTGTTGGGGAACACGACCTTGCTCTTGAGCTTCGATTTCAGCTTCGAACTGAGCACGGGCTTCATACTGCTCACGTGCAGCGGTTTCGTCGGGGGTTTCAGTCGGATAAGGACCGTTAGGACCAAAGAAATCGTTGACGTAATCAGCAAGCACGTCGGGGTTGGTCAGCATAATGTTCATTGCACCACGCTCTTCAGCTGCTGCTTCGAGAGTGTGAATCATGCTGTTACCACGCTGAACCTGCTCAATCAGAGCATCTTCAACTGCACAGGCATACTGGTTGAGGAGAGCAGGAGCTTCAGCACCGAAGTGCTCAAGAACTTCAAGACTTGCGTCGCTGATTCCGCTTAGATACCCGTCCTGAGCCTGAGCCGCTCCTTGCTGAGCCGCCTGCTGCACCAGCTGCGTCACCTCCGATTCCGAGTAACCCTGGGTTGAAACTTGGGGACTGTAAGTCGGGGCTGCCGCCGGGGCCGCCATTGAAGCCCAGCTCGGCTGTGTAGCTGCCTGAGGTGTTGGGGTTGTTTGGTAAGCCGAGGGTGAAACCTGGGCCTGGGATTGGTTGCTTGTATTCAGGGAGGCGCTGAGAGCCTGAAACGCCTGCTGCCATGGATTGCCCGCCGGAGCCGAAGCCTGCGCTGCCTGGGCCGGTGCCTGGTAAGCCGGCATTTGTGGCACCACTGGTTGGGCCATCGATGCCTGGGAGACTGGTGACTGGCTCGTCGCGTATTGGGGTGCCGCGACTTGCGCGTAACCGGTCTGCGGTGCTGAGCTGGTCGGGGCTGCTACTGCTGCTGTCTGGTTTGTACCTTCCACTGTAACTTAACTCCTTACGTAAGAATTCTAAAGATCGATAGAGGAACCCTGTTAGGTCAAGGTTCGGGTCAGATGCCAATGGTTTGTCAGGCATCTGTGGATGAGGCAGTTGATAAAGATTGCCTAGTAATCCAATGAAGCTGTTAATACTTTGTTGTGTTTGTTGGACCATTCTAAATGGATATCCAGAAAGCATTGCTGCCCTCTCTTCATCCGTTTTGCCGGGGAAGAGATACTTGAGAGCTTCAATAGAATCAACTCCAAGTTCTTGAAGGTTGCGAACGACAATACTGTTATTGAGAATGTCGTCAGTACTTTCTTCAAATACTTCACCCATCCAACGCCAACTTACTTTTGTGTTGCCGTCAGGAATAAGTCCAGTTACTCCGGGGGGAATATCCCCTCCATCAAGTGTAACACGGAGAGTTTCGTCTCTCTTTTCTACAAACTTCTGATAGTCTTTGGTGTACTTAACAGATGCTTTTTCATAAGCATCAAGGTCTTGACCAAAGTCTTCAGGCAACGGTTGCTCTGGTTCTTCCATACCAAGAGCTGCTGCAAATGACCTACGGAACATATCTTCTTCCGTAAAGATCATCATTGAGAACAACTTACACAGACCATATGTAAACATGGCACGTGCTTTCTTCTCTGCTGTGGCAGCAACTCGACCGTAGAGAGTTTTAATCTCATACGCTGTCTGTGCGGTACCGATATCAATATCATCAACACCACCAAGGGCGAGACGAATTTCAGAACGGTATTGTTTGACGTACATGTTCTGGTCACCAGACACAGCGTCAGGTGTCATGTACTGAACACGGTCAGTAGGTTCTAGGTTTGCGATGACGCGGGGGACCTTAATCTGTCCATCAACGCTAGAACTACCAAAGGGCTGACTAACACGAGTACTCCCGCCGAGACCAGCCAAGGGGGTAAAACCAGCCTGTGAGCTGATTGTTGGTCGGAAGGTGTTCTCTGCATCACTATCAAGAATGTCGTGCTTAGGCCTACTAGATACGAGAGTTGGGTTACCGAAGAACTTCATGTTCTTGCGGACGTTACGCACCAGCTCATCGTGATACAAAATTTGGTGAGCGAGCCAATCAAACTCACCGTTACCAGTGGCCTCACCAGTACAGTCCATGTGATTGAACACTTCGACTGCTGGGATGTATCCGAGACTGTTGATTAAAGTTTCGGTTTGACCAGGCATCTTGAAGATGTCTGCTCCCATCTCATTCTCAAACTCAATCTTCTCGTCACTAATGGTTTGCTCAATGCGGTCCTTGTAGACCTTAAGCTGAATCCACTTCTTTTTACCACCACGTCCATCTTGCGTAGGATATGCATCAAGTGCATTAGTACGACGTACGTTGAAGTGGTAAATCAGTACGACTGATTCGAGTTCACCAGTTTGGTCACGGTAAGCACGGTAGCTATCTTTAGGGAAGTAAAGCAGCTGATAGTTGTCACCTGTAGGTCTAAAGTAGAACAGACCTTGACCGTCACAAAGGAAGTAGTCAACAATGCTGTCGAGCTTCATCTCCAGCATGTTGTCTTCAACCACGCGCTGAATAAAATCTTTACGTGAACCGAAGCTGTCTTGCTCAGCAAAGAACTCAATGCCACGACGCAGCATAAAAGTCTTCATCTGTGCAAGGTGTGAAGACACAATCATTGTGTCTACAGAAAGGTCACCTCGGCGCTCTTTAGCAGCAGTAAGTATTTGATTAAATTGACTTTTTACTGCACTATTGTCCATCAGTGTCTACCTTGTACTTCCTCTAGTTTAATCATTCTAATCAGATATCTTCGATATCATCCTTAGCATCTTCAGCAATTTCTTTTGCCTCAGATTTAATCTCTTTAGGAGGTGATGGCATCTTCCAACGTTCAGTAATGTAGTTATCATTCCAGATATCACCGAAGACGTGTCCAGTTTGACGGTCGGCACGGTCAAAGGAGTACTGAGTGCTACGTCCAAGAGCATTTTCCATAGACTCATCAGTGTAACTACGAGCATCAAGATTGCCGTACTTAGCAAAAGTCTTCATTGCATCACCTGCATACCGCTTCTGATTGTCGCGGTTCATTGTGACGTACATGTCATTGAACTTTGCTTGTGCAGCAGGGCTATCATCAGGAGCAAAGAATCCAGCAAGAGTTGCCATTGAAGCAGGCATATCAGAGCCAGCACCACCACCATTACTGTTGTAGACAAAGCTACGATTGTCTCCACCATATTGACGGATAGAGTTATCTTGCTCAGTAATTACAGTATTGTTGTCACCATTGACATTGGTCTCAATATCGTTGTCTTGATTTACGTTTTGCTCTTGAGTATTCTCAATTTCAGTAGTGTTCCGTTGATGATAATCAGCCGGCTCTACTGTTGCGTGATGCATATCTTTATTACCTGGAACATTATCATTGTTGCCAGTCTGTGTGTCGTCAATAGGATTAGTCGCCTGTCCTGTACTACCTTGAGCAGCTTTCGCTTTTGCTTTAGCAGCCTTACGTGCATCAATCTTTGCAATACGCTTACCCATACGATCGTATTGACTTTGAGCGCGTTTCCCAAACGTAGCTCCAGATTCTTTCTGCTTTGTTAATGCAGCATAAGTATCACGCAGGCTGCCTCCGTTACCTTTGTGTCGTTCACGCAAGAACCTTACTTCTCGCCCAGAGACCGCATTAATTCCATGCTGATTGAAATCAAAATCACTTGCTGACTCAATGTTTTGGTTTTTAAAATCACTTCTCTGTTGATTTCTTCGACGAATGCGGTCTTGTTTTCTAGCATCTGCTCTAGTAGACATTCATCAAGCCCCCGTGAATCGTGAAACGTTAGCAACGTACTTGTCACGCAAGTACTTACTACGTGCAGCAGGTGAGAAGCTACCGCCATACTGCCTAATACTGTTGTCTTGAGTATTAGTAACAGTATTGTTATCACCAGTCACATTAGAAATAATGTCATTATCCTGGTTTACATTTTGAACTTGAGTATTGCCTAAGCCTGGATAACCAAGACGAGGAGGCCGATAGTCAATGCTTTGGTCAGGACCATCAGGGGTAGGTGTTGGAGTAGGAGTAGTATCTTTTCCTCCGCCATCGTCGCCGCCTCCGCCTCCGCCTTCGCCTTCGCCTCCACCTTTACCTCCGCCAGATTCAGGGAAGATTAGACCATGCTTATCTGCTAAGAAGTCACGAGCATTGCCGTTGAACTTGACGCCATCATCAATAAGACCTTGATAGTAGTCACGCATCTCATCAACAGTTTTATCACCACGTCCGTGGCGCATCTCAGCTCTCACTTCGCCACCTGTATATGCACCGCCTTTAGTAGCGTGGTCTAAGCCCAGATTAAGGGCTTTGTCGTACCATTCTTTTCCACGGTTTTTCTCAACGTTATCACGATAACCTTCTTTCATTGCACTAAGCGTGGCTTGAGTACGTTTTTCACGCTTCTTTTTTAAATACTCTTCAGAAGGCGGTTGATAGTCTTTAGAGAATACATCACCAGCCATCCGTGATTTTCTATCTTCAGGCAAATTAATATCAGACATCTGAAAGATTAAAGGTCAAAGCTGTTACTATTGTAGTCAATTTCTAATTTTCCTCTTCTCAACAGTCCGCCCATTGTTAACACCATACTGTCAACAGTATCGTCGTGAGCTGAGTGACCAAAGTTAAGAAGCTCTTCTTCGAGCATGTCCCACTTGCGCCACTTGTTCCAGATAACTTTCTTGTGCTCGTAAAGTCCTAGTACACCGCGAAGTCTGGCAAGCTTGTCTCCTTTAAAGCCTTTGACTGGTGAGACTGTGAGGTTATACAGAGCACGGTTCTCTAGCATTATTCGTTTGAAGTCACCTTCAAATGAGTTTTGGTATGCAACAGCTTCAGGCCAGATGATGCATGGTGACATTGTTGGGAAGAACTGACCTTCATCATTTTCAAGCAAGATGTTCCAGTCAGCCAACATCTCACATAAGATGTCCATCTTTTCAAGGTTACCCATTGTTCGTGAGCGACGCTGGTCAATCAGATATATCTTGCCATCCTTAATTCCACCAAGTGTGAATACAGTCCAGTCGTTTTTCTCTTTCAGACCTGCACTAAGGTCAATTCCTACACCAAGGCAGTCGTAGTCTTCTGGTACTTCTGCTTTAACAATCAACTCTGGTGAGATACCAACGTCTGTAGATTTAACGGCGGTATTGAGGTACTGATATGCAAATGCAACACGGTCCTCCATCTTACGTTCGTTCAGGTATTTCATTGACCAGAACTCTGGCCAGTACGAACGTTGCTTACCGTCAGCGTCTGTTATGACAGCTTTTTGGATAATCTGCTTCCAATTATTTTTTGGAATAAATAACGTGGCGTGTACATCGTCAAAGTGAAAGCGGGTCCCGAGGCAAATTGCCCTGGCCCCTTGGAACATAGTTGGAGCGATAACGTTAGACCACGTTTGTTCCATCTCTCTACGTATGTCCGGATTGTTAATGGAGGCAGCTGACTTGATAGGGTCATCAATAAGAACAAGTTGGGAACGCTTCGAGGTGATTGCACCTTTGAGACCACCACACGCAATAGTGAAAGCTTCCTCGCCTGCAGTATCAATTCCAGCGAAGTCGTAGTCGATACTCCAGTATTCGTCGGAGCGCTTGATCTTCGATAAACGCACCATTGGAAATACTTCGCGATATTTGTTACTCGTGAGAATTCCTTTGATTGTTGCTGACTTTGCACGACTAATGTCCACCATGTACGCGATGTACAGAATCCTCAGCATTTTTCCAGCAGCAGTGTGTCTGCCTATCATCCAAGCTGCAAACAAACCAAGGACAGTACTTTTCGCAGATCCTCGCGGTGCCAGGATTGCAGTGTTTGGTCCTCCGATTCCTAATAGACATTCGCTATCTTCTCCTGTACATAGTTCGCTGTGCCACTCCAACATATGCTTTGCTGGAGCCTTTCCCATAAATACACAAAAGTCTTGAAAGTTATCTCTTGCTCTAAGTACTTCTTCGCTCGGTGGTTTGGTGGTTACTTTCGTAGCCGTCATTAAAGCCGAGCGTTTATACGCTAATGCTGCGCTAGGTATTGCCATAAAGTTAACACTTTAGTTTTAGTCTACCTAATATGTGTTAAATACGGGAATGCAGAAGGTCCTGATAAGTTCTGTGCTCCACGTTGTCCGGAGTATTTACTGTATCTGTTATTACGTTGAGTTACCTTGACTCCACTCCTTCCGTTGCCAGTAGAGCTTTTCTCAGCAATCCTTTGAGCTTGTCTATTTTTTGCACGAGCTACAGCTTGACTATATTTCTCCTGTTGTTTTGAAATACTAAAAGCTTCACCAATATCTCTTGCATATTCTTCTGCTTCTATCTGACGTACGTTGGTCATAGACCCAACATTTGCCATTGGAGGTAATGCTTTAGCCAATGTGCCTTGTAGACGTAGACCTGTAGTTTTAGCATCAACTAACTCTGGCATTTCAGGTAAGCCAGGTAGTTCAGGCGCATTAGGACTACGGTATACCTCTGGAGGTATCTCCATAGGAGCAGTAACAGGAGCTCCGTAAAACATTAGCTTTGTGTAAGTTCTGAGTACACCTTGGCCCACACAGCATTCATTGCATTATCAATAGGTTCAGCAAACTGTGGGTCGTCTTTAAAAATGTTTGTGAGTTCACGCATTACTCGGTCAGCACCAGCAAGGATTAATCCCCGCTTATCAGTTGTCTTATTAAAACGTTCAGACGTTTCAATGTGTGACCTAAGCTCTTTCTCAAGGCTAGCGAGACGAGCGGCTCCATCACTCCCTTTGATTTCACCGGAGGTAATTGCCATTCGAAGCTCTTGTATATCGGAGTGAAGAGCACTAATCTCACTATTAAGTATTCCACGTCGGTCTAACTTCTTAAACTTCATTTTTACCCAACGGCTCAAATCATTGAAAGAGCCGGTGTAGCCTACGATTCCAGCATATACCCAAATTTCAATAATGCTGGGAGTTGCCTCAGCAAATTCCCTGAAGTCCTCACTGTCAGATGCTGGGATAGTATCTAACCATTGGTCAACAACAGTCAGATAGACTTTCCCAGTTTGCGTAGTTGTAGTCATTAGAAGGCACGTGCAAGAGAGCGGGCACGAGCAGATTGCCGGTTTGATTTCTTCGCGGTGAGCTCGTCTTCTTTCTCCATCGTCTTACGGTTATCGTCGCCTTGTGCTCCAATAACTTTAACCTCTCGGTTACCTTGTGCTTCTTGTTGAGTATTAATCGTAGCGCGATCTTCCGTCCCTTGAGCTTTAATGTTCCCTTGCTCACGTGCACCTTGTGAGGTCTGTTGAGCAATGATGTTTGCTTTATCAGCCTCACCCTGCGCTTGAATATTCTGCAGCTCACGTTTTGATTGCTCTCGTTGTTGTGCCAAGATGTTTGCTTGGTCTGCAGTACCTTGAGCTCCAATATTTGCTAGCTCTCTAGCACCTTGAGCAGTTTGCTGAGTCTTAATGTTCTGATTATCTACCGAACCTTGAGCGTCAATTTTACGAACGTCTTGGTCTCCTTGTGCTGCAATATTTAAACGGTCTTGAGCACCTTGTGCTCCAATAGTCAATCTACGTTGCTCACCATCAGTAACACGAGTAAGGCGGTTTTGCTCACCATCCACAATACGTGTAAGACGGTCCTGATGACCTTGAGCACCAATCGTCAGACGATCCTGATGCCCTTGTGCTCCAATAATTCCAATGTCTCTATCGTACTGTGCGTTGGCAAAGTTATTTTGATGTTCAAACTGCGAGGCCATTGAGGCCATGCCATAGTTAAATTCTTCCCTGCGTGCTTCACCAGCAGATTGCCGTTCCAGCTTCTGCTGATGGGTCATCTGGTCTTTTGCAATACCAGACTGATAGTCAGCCATTCCTTTTGAAAGCTCAGACTGGAAAGCAGATGAGAACATATCTGCCATCGTGGTGTTCTTAATTGAACGCCCCTCATCATCTGTATCGCCAGGATCCATTGCCATGAACTGATTGAACATGTCCCGCATATTGAACATGCCGCCTGCAACGCCCTCTTTTGTCTTCTTGGCCATTTACATATGCATAGCTATCAAAACTATTCTAACTACAATAGGACTATAGAGATTAGATAACTATGGCAACATCTAGAAGAGTTGGTAATTATTCGACTTCAGCTAAAGCTGTTGTGCGTGCATCAGATCAAATCTTTGATGCTGCCATGTCGGGCAAGCCTGACTTCACCAAGATTTCGAAGGAAGCTATTAAAGGTCGTTCACTGGAACGTCGTGCTGTCACTAAAGCAGAAGGTGAAGTTGCTAGTGCTGGTCTTGATGCATTTACTAAAACAAAGTACGCAAAGACTCGTGCAGAGACTGCTGAAAAAGTCGAAAGTATCAAAAGACCTGCACGTCGATTTGCGGGTGTTGTAGGTGCTTTAGGTACTTTGTCTGGTGCTTATGTACTTGGCCAGCAATCTAAGAAAGACGAGGCTGCTCATGATGAATGGATGAAAAAGTTTGACGAGCGCACTAAGGCTATGGAAACCAGGCTTTCACAGCCAAACCCCACGCCTGAGATGATTCCAGATGCACCGACGTTAGAGCGTCCTACGCTTAGTACAGATCAGCCTACTGGTAGTAGTAGTGGTAGCAGTAGTTCAAGTTCTAACACTAGTGGGGATTCTTCACCAGTAACTACTTATCAAAGTCAACCGCTTGCTGGATCTATGGATCTTTCAAAATTAACAGATGAGGACTTTAATCACTTGGCGTATGCTATTAGCTCGGAAGCAGGTCCTGGTAAAGACCGGTATGGTGTCGCAGCATCTATTCTTAATAGGGTTGCTTCAGACAAATGGCCTGGAACTGTTAAAGATGTGATCTATCAAGATGGACAGTATGAAGGCGTATACAAAGGTCTGTCTAAACAAAGACCTGATATTGCTGCTGACTTGTCTTCCGATAAAGGACGTGCTGAAATCTTAAAGGCACTGAAAGTCCTTGACGGTCGTACTGACTTTAAAGGCCAAACTATGCTGAAGTACCGTTCTAGTAAGGGTAATAAAGGAGGAATGTTAGATCCTATGTTTCACCCTAAAGGTAACTTCTTTCATTACTCCCATCAGACTTAAAGAGCAAATGATTGGCCCATCTGCTTGAGACCGTTCATGAGCTGAAGAATCATAAGCTGACGGTCTTTTCGCTCATCACGTTCACGACGATACTCACGTTCGTCTTTCCTGTCTCCACGAGTAAGTAACGCAAGATCTTTACGTAGTTCACGATCAGCTTCAGCCTGTGCAGCTTGGTTGCGGATCTTGATGTTTGCAACATCTACGTTGTACTGCGCAGTGCGGTCTGCAAGTTCGAGTTTGGCTAATGCAAGTGAGTTACTGTCTGAGTGCTCTTTACCACGCTGTGTCAGTGTTTCTTCTGCAATCCTAGTACGATCTTTTGAAGCTTGAGTCTGTTGTTTTGTACCCTCAAGGTTAGCTTGCTCAGTTTCTGTTAGAGGTTTTAAGCGATCTGCTTTAGCTTTAATAGCTTCCAACTCACCTACGCTCAAGGTTTTACCTTCAGCTCTTGCTGCATCTAGAAGCTTCTTACCATTTTCAATACCTTCAATCTCTGTAATTAGCTTATTAGTTTGAGCTAAGGTTCTTCCATCTTTACTGACTTTAGTGCCAGATACAAGAGGTCCATAATTTTGATCTACATATTCACGTCCTTTCTCATCTTTAAGGTATTGGTATTCTTTACTCCCTTTAATTCTGCTATGGTTGTCTCTTACAACTCTAGAAGTAACTTCATCATCAGTAATACCATGCACGTAACGGTCAACAAGTCCACCTAAATGGCTATACCTACCAGTATCTGAATTAAACTTCTCACCAATACCTTCTTCTTGCGCTAGCTCCGAAATCCTCTCATCACGTGCACCCGTCATACCAAAGGGGTCAAGCAAGCTGACGCCTTTACCTTGAGTACGTTGACCACCAATATAGTTTGTGACTGCAGGTGCTATCAGGTTTGCACCAGGAATAGTTCCAAGAATTGTGTTGATGTATCCGCCTAGCAGTGCATCACCCGTAGTTTGAATTGGGTCATCACCAGTTGTAGGTAGATTATCATCACTAATTTTGCCAGTAGTAGGACTTAGGATATCTTCAGCCCTATCCAGAATATTCTCTGGTACGTAAAAATCAGTTGCTGAAGGCCTTTGCTTAGGAGCCATTTTCTATCAACCTCGTTGTAATAGTGCTAGCGCTTCTTCTAGTTTACGCTCTTCTGGAGACTTACCTCCACCAAGCACAAATTGAAGACCATCGCTAATCATTTTACCTCCAGCAGCACCCATTGCAGTGCCAACAATAGGGATAGCAGAGCCAGCTACACCACCTGCAGTCATCAATGCAACGTCCATACCTTTATTTGCCAGAGACTCATCACCCAGAATAAGATCACCTGCTGCAAGTGCAGCTGCCACAGGACCAGCCCACTTAAGTCCAGCCTGCAGTGCAGGATGCTTCATAGCTTGCATTGCAATGCGACCATTGCGTCCAGCAACAGTAGGGCTAAAACCCATCAGTTTAGTACCTTTATTTACCCCTTTTCCGATAGCTGCTGCACGTGATTTAGCGACTTCACCTAAACCAGCTGCAGCCTCAGTTGCTCCAGCAACGGTTCCTACAGTATTACGTAGTCGTGTGGCTGGGCCAGGAACATCTGGCTTAGCTCCACCACCTTTAAAAGGACGACTAGCTCTTGAACCATAACCAGCAGCCTGACTAGAAGGACCTTCAGGCATTCCAGTAAGGTCTGGACGGCCAGCGCTATATCGATAAGGATCTGGCTCTGTTACAACCATACCCATTTCATCTAGCAGGCCTGCTGCTTTAAATTGATCTTCAACGCTTGGAGTGTTTAGACCAGCAAGAACTGCCAGTGCCATTTCTAGCTCACCCATCATTTAACTCCTGCAAGTGCGTTAGAAGCTTCCATCCGTGCAACACGGGTTTCAAGCTGTTGAACAGAGCGGACTAGCAGACTAATAAGTTCACTAGTGTCAATACACATTTTACTCAATTCTTCATCGTAGTAAGTTGCATCAGGCATTACCTTTGCGTAATCTTGTGCGATGAAACCGTAGTGCATACGCTCAGGGAGCATACTGAATTCTTCTTTGTAGTAGAAGGTGACAGGCTTGAGATTTCTCAAAGTTGCCAGGGCATCTTCAATACGCTCAACCGTATGCTTAGTGCTCTCATCAGAGAGACCAATGAGTGCACCGCCGATAGAACCAATGGCACCAAGAGCAGAGCCCATCATCGCTCCTTGAGCTTGTTCCTTTGCCGCTGCAATCTGTGCTTCAGAAACAATCTTTGCAGACTTCGTAGCACCATAAGCTTGTACACCTTGAGCAGCTACTTCACCCTCTACAGCAGTGACAGTAGCTCGTTCTTGTGCACGGTTAGCAATTGCTGTTGCTGCTAACTCATCAAATCGTGGTCCATTCTTCCTTAGTGAGCCGAAGGTATTGCCAAGGTTTACATTACCTGCGGCAGCACCAGCATTTGATGGAGGACCACCTGAAGGTCTAAAATCCACAGGACTAAAACTATTTTGCCCAGGAGTGTGTCTGTTAATACGTGTCCGTGTTGGAGTAGTAATAGTTTTTGAAAAACTTGCCATCTATCTACGGTTAACCTCTTTACAGTTTATCAACTACCAAATGTATAAACGCCTGGCTTGCCAGCGACTGGAGTAGGTGGTACAAAACTTCCATATTTACCACCAGTCCCACCATATGAGCTTCCTCCACCGCCACCCCAAGAGCCGAAGCCTCCAGCAATACCGCTCACCATACTGCCAATACCGCTAGCAATTGATGCTTGAGCTTGTGCCTGACCTTGAGCTTCAATAGCTTCAGCTTGGAAACCAGCTTGTGCAACTTCAGCCATGCTGTTTATACCAGCACCGTGTACTAAACCTTCTGCTTTGGTGGCAGCGTTTCGCTGCATTGATTGCCCTTGCATATTGGTTTTACCCACTGTTGTGAAATCAGGAGTATTGAAATAATCAGTTAGTGCTGTTCCTGCAAAACGTGCCATGGTTTTAACCTAAATACTGTTCAGCGTTTCCGCCTTCTAATTGATTTGCGTTTGATACAGCACGTCTGCGGAGTTCTTCCCCAATCATGCCTGCCGCCCCACCAGCGATTAGCCCCGACATTCCGCCGATCACTCCTCCCTTGATTGGACGCTTAGTCCTTACGCCAGCTACACCTCCAGCTAAAGCTCCTAAGAACGGAACTAAAGTTGTCGTAGCCGGTAGGCTACGGCCTAAGAATTGAAGTTCAGGACCGTGTATTCCTTCCATTGTAAACTTAGCAACACCAGTAGGTAGTGTTACTTGGCCATCATCAAAGATATTGAGGTCAGTATCTTTTTCATACTTAAACGCTTTATAGCGGTTGTAGTCTCCTTTATCTACATCAGGACGATGTTTAGAGAATTCTTCGTATGGCAGTAAATTACCAGTCTTACCAAGGATGTATTTAGCAGCTACTTCAAGTACAGCATTTTCAGTTTTAGCAGGGTCTTCGCTACTAGGTATAGCGGCGGCGTAGCCGCCGGAACCCCCAAGTGGATTAAGCAGTCCAATGCCTGCATTGATGGCTACACCAGTTGGGATTGCTAATGCAGCTACATCACCAGGCGCATACTTACGCTTAGTAAACCGTCCGTCTTTCTGGCCTACACCTTTCCGCTTTACTCCTTCCTTAGAAATTAAGCCAGCACTTACAGCAGCATCATACTTTGCTCTATTTTCATCAGTGAACTCTTGCTTGTCATAAACCTTCGGCTTGCCGTTATCCATTGTTGGTACGCCAATGTCTGTTCTTTCGTGGGCAAACAGAGAAGGGTTGGCCATACTTAAGGCTAATTCGTTGGCAACATTACCTGCAGCCTGAGGAGCATTAAGTAGCCACCAGATTGTACGTGAATGATCTTGAGTTAAATCATTTGCTACTGTTCCTCCTAACTGACCAATGCGTGTGGGCAAGTCGTTAGATAGACCCATTCCCATTTCATTACGCATTCCTCTGTAGATTGGCTCTGACTTTAACCAAGATGGAGCGTTTGGTACTGCGTCACTAAACACATCTCTTGCAGCCACAATCGTGGGATTTAGAGCTAAAGTTGTTTTTATTCGAGCATCTTCTGGATCTTTCCCTCGTAACTCTCGTGAAGCGTAATAAGCTTGACGATAGTCTTCTCGTCCTTCTTCGTACCTATCTTTAAAGCCTGCTTTTGCACGCTTCAGCATATCTTGGAACTCTTCTCCAGTCATCAGCTAACTCCCATCCCTGTAGAGGGGTCTGCATAAGCAATCGTGCTAGGAGAGATTAATCCATACTGTCTAAGCACATCAGCACGTATCGATTCTGCTAATTGCGCTTGCTGTTCTTCACTCAATTTCTGATAGGGAGATTTAAAACCTTCTCCCTGTAATGCTGACTTACCCTTCATTACTTGCTCACCCAGCATTGAAGCTGCCATATCACCACCCACACTTCCTGCAAAGTCAAGTGCCACACCTGCAATACCAGGTCCACCCAATTTGCCTAAGACAAGTCCACCACCAGCACCACCAAGAGTGGAAGCTGTACCTGCAATGATTTTATCTCCAAGGTCACCAGGGGTATACGCAGCTGCCATTAATCCACCTAATGCGTCCATACTCAGACGAGCTGTCATCTCACCAGGTCCAATATCTTTAATCAGCCACTTAAGGGCGTTACCTGCCATACGTCTCATGATTACTACGCTTCGGTCCCTCCATTAATTTTAGCTTGATTGAACTGCATGCCTTGATTAGATAATCCAAACATAGACATCCAGCTATCAGTACGTTCACGTTCTGCTGGATCATTCATGTACTCCATGATGCGGTGACCCATTTGACCCGCCATACGCTGTTTAGGTTTATCAAGCTTACTCATTTGAGTAACTTGATCTGCACCGCTCTCAGTCCCGAATGTGTTAGGCGTATCTTGCGATTTCGCCTGGTTCATGCGACCTTGCGCTACTCCAGTTTGTGAATAATTGATTTTCATGAGTAGCGACCTGCCTGACGGAGATTTGCGGGTGTAAAGCGACGGATTGTCTCTCGTTGCTCTTCACGTTTACGTGCATCACGGTTTTCCCGTTCTTGTACAAGTTTAGCTTTTACTTGATTTCTCTTAAGTGCAGATTCGTCTACAGGCTTCTTATCTCGTCGTGCACGTGCTTCAGCTTGTACACGGAGTGATGTATCAATTTTTTCAGGATCAGATTGACCTGTCGAGTTACGACGGTTCACACGAGGCTTCTCGCCCTCTACCTGACCAAAGAAGGGCTTCTGAGCGCCTTCTCCCTGTAAACCGGCAAGTTCGGTCACAATAGTGCTTCGAACGGGCTTACCGGTCCTCTCATCAGTGCCTGTGCGAATTGTGGAGCCTTTCGGGATCCGGGCAACCTGTGCTTCGCCTGCACTATCGTTCATTGCAGATTTAGCGTCAAAAACAACACCTTTAGTCGGTTCACCAGTTCGTGACAGATAAGTTCCGGTTGCATTCTGGTTTACAGAGGAGCGCTTAGCAGCATCAAGCTGGAATAATGCATTTGCAAGTCTTTGTTGGTCTCCTTCGTTCATCCTGAGGAGATTCATCACTTCAGCAGCACCTGCGGTGCTGGACGGCACGTTTTTGCCAGTTTCAGCGTCATATCGGTACAGTTGCTTACCTTGCTTCTGTGCCACGCTTCCGACGTGGTCAATTACACGTTGAAGCTCATCTACAGAGCGAATATTGGAAGAAACGCCTTCTAAACCGAAACCTTGGAGCTCACGAAGCTTCTGAGCAAAGTTTGTGGTCTCCAAAGTGATATCTACTTGCGGATAGTCGCCAAAAGTGCGCCCACTTTCCCGATAATCGGGTTGATTGATTGAAAGCCACTCTTGAGCGGTCTGCGGAGCATTTACAGCATCAGAACTACTTCCATTGTTGGGAGTACGGTCTCCAGCAAGCACAGGGGGCAATTCTGGACCTTGAACAGCAACAGGATTGCCAGTTCTGCGATCTAAGACCACTCCATCCTGTCTATAAGTGACTTGACCCTCAATTGCGTCATTTGCAGTGCGAATAACGTGCGCAGTCTCACCGATTTTGCCTAATGACTTGATTTCAGCGATACGACCGATGGCTTCATCAGCAAATTCACCTTTTCCGCCGATTGTGAAGTTATCACGAGCGATTGCGTCTGCTTCAGCAGCAGCACGGTGGTCATAGTACTCACGAACTTCAGGATTGAAGCGTTGAGAGTCCTGACGCGCCACTGCTCGGCCAACTCTTGCGTCTTGAGGACCTTCAGCTGCCAAATGACGCCTCAATGCTTCTTGAGCAGTGTCATTTTCAACATCAACGGCAGGTTGACCGCCGAATATGCGAGATACTGCGCTAAATACGTTGGAATCTGCTTTTTTCGTACCCTCCAGCTGCTGTAATGCGTCCCGAAGCACTGATTTTGGAGCAACAGTCTCAAATGAACCGCGAGTTTCTTCAAAATTCTCCCTTCTTACCAGCCCAGTCTCCGGATCTTCGGTAAATCCACGGTCATTTGCCCGATATGTCTGCTCATCGTCGGCACGAGTGACTTTTTTGCCACCTTCAGAGTAGTTATATCCAACATCTTCACCAAATGCGTAGGCAACATCGTCATCTTGCATGTATCCAACGCCTTTCAGCTCTGGATTACCTACATCATCCCGTGTTGTTGCCGTTGCTTGCGCCATTTGACGCAGTACATCTTGGGGAGTTACGGAGGAATCAGCACGAGCTTGGCGACGGTACTGCCGTGACACAGCAGCAAGCGTCTCTTCTTCTGACATTCCTAGAATACGCCCCGCAGCGGCAAGCTCAGCACCTTTAATCAGTTGCTCTCTACCGTCATGAATCTGCTGCTGAGCGTCATTGCTAGCAGATACGTTTCCAGCAATAACTTTTTGTGCGTTATTGCGAGCTTGAATATTCTCTAGAGACACTAATCTTACTGCGTAAACCTACAACTATTGTAGGCAATTTGTTATTAGTTCTCTTCTCCAGGTTTTTTGAAGTTGATTTCGCTTACAGCTTTACCTAATGACGAAAATGCGGACTTCTTTTGGTCCATACTCATGTCTCTCCAAGACAACGTTGTAGGAGTTTGCTCAGATACAGGAGGTTCTGTAGGTGAATCTGTCGGAGCAGCCTCGTTAAACCCTTGAACGTACTTGTTCAGGAAGGTTTGAGCGTCTTCTTTGCTCTTAATTCCGTTGCCAGACAGTTCAAAGCGAGCATCTTTCGACATCCCTTCTTTGAACATGTGGATATCGTCGCCAATTTTCATCCCACCTTTGTCATATTGATGGAATGCACCGACTGCACGGTCACGAGCACGGATTGCGGCGTAACCTTTGTTGCCTTCGTCAAGGAAAGCAGAGCGTGCAGCACGGCGGCTAGCAGTCATGCCGTTTCCTTTGGTTGTATCTACACCACCAAAAGGTTCATCAGTAGAGAAACCTTCGAGTTGATCGCGCTTATTGCGATGCATTCTCACTTGTCTGATTTGATCTGCTACATCTGGCTTATCGGACGTACCGTCTTCAGCATTACCTGGCTTACCACCTGTAACACCAGGCACAGAAGGGGGTTCTAATCTGCCAGTTTCGTCATTCCAAACGTGGTCTTCCTGTTCCATAGGCTTCCCATCTGGACCGGTTACCAAGGAGCCGTGACCTAACTGAGTAGCACCTTGCTTTGTTGTCGGCAATGCTTCAGAAAAGAACTTGCTGGCGGAAGGCAGATCGCCTTTGGTCATCTGTCCACGCTCGTTAAGAGAAGCAAACAGTCCGTTGATATCTCCAAGTCCTAGCTTTTTACCAGTTTGCACAATCCCAGTTACGGGACTTGTACGTGTTTCTCCGTCGTCATCTCTGATGATGTCTGGATCATCATCCATATAGTTACCGTCGTCATCAGCAGCACGAGCTGTCTGGATTGTTACTCGCTGTCCTTTCTCATTCTGCAAGTCAGGGAACATGCTTGTAGGTCCAAAGCGCTTACCGTCAGGGCCATACACAATCCCGTCTTTAACGGTTACTCCGCTTATAACAGTGCCGTCATCTTTCGTAAACTGATACGCCATTTTACTTCTGTAATTTCTCTACCAATTGTATCTATTTAACAGGAACACTTTTCCCCATTCCTGTTCCCACTTGTTTAATGCCATTCGCATTAACACGCACATCACCACGGCCACCTTTAGCCGGCTTCGCCGGGACGCCGGGTTTTGTGCCAGGTTGCGGCTCTGGGTCTGCATCAGGCAAATCACCAATCTCTTCACCGTTGCCAACACCACCTGCAGCCAGGCAACGCTTCAATGTGTCATTCCACCTGTAACCAGGCCGGCACATTCTTTCATCCATTAACTGTTGAACTGATTTTTCCATAACTACAAAAGCT
>Ga0208794_1000372_pt1 | contig 30977 bp, 25 predicted proteins | sample 32_taG_FD_184106 | JGI IMG/M metagenome (GOLD analysis project Ga0208794, IMG submission 184106) | Marine viral communities from the Gulf of Mexico - 32_GoM_OMZ_CsCl metaG (SPAdes) (version 2) | ecosystem: Environmental > Aquatic > Marine > Oceanic | place: Atlantic Ocean: Gulf of Mexico... | reverse complement strand
CGAAGCGGGATGATGTCGGTATCGTTCTTCATGGCGTATCGCTCCTTCGGGAGGTTCTGGCAGGCTTCAGCACCCGCCACGATACGCCGCCTTCTCAGACCGCATCACCCATTTTCAGCCATAGCTCGCCTTCGCGCGCGGCCAAGTGGGCTTGGACAAGGTCAACAAGGCCCTGGAAGGGAGGATGGCCCGATGAGATACCAGACCACCGAACAGGAGCTTCCGGCGCGCATGCGCCGGTTCCTCGCGGATATCGATGCGAGCCGGGCCTACTTCTCCGATACCCTTATCAAGCAACGCCAGCATATCTCATCGACCCTGCGGGGTCTGATCGATGCCGCGAAGCTGGACGGCCTTCCGCTTCAGCTCTCGCAGCAGACGGCGCAGGCCTTCACCACTCGGCTCGAACGAGAGGGATGGGCCCCCAAGAGTATCGCGTGCCAGCACGGATACCTTCGGAAGTATGCCTACGAAACAGGCGAGGGCATGGATTGGGCGCTCACAAGCGGCCTGTTCGACCGGCGTCCCCTCGCCCTGGTGTTCCGGGCCGCACACTGGGCCCCTTACAGGTCCTTGCTGGGTGAAATCGAGCAAGGCTGCGAGGCCTCGCTGATCCGTCTGGCGGATCGCTGGATGCGCTACCGTAAGGGCTTTCCCACCTCGACGGAATCCATGGTCCGAGGGTTCAAGGCGGATGCCAGGGCATTGAGTGATCTCACCACCTTCATGGGTGCCATCGATCCGGAAAGCCCGGACAACATCGTCCTCCAGCAAGTGCAAGGGAAACGGCGCAATGAGGGCCGTGGAAAACCGGCGCGGAAGAAGAAGCAGCCCCCTTGGCACGATCTTCCCGAGCCATTTCACGCAGAGGTGCATGAGCTGATGCAGCGCGCGCAGAAGCCCAATGGCCTCTCGGCAGAACGCATCAAAGCGATCTGCAGCGCCTTGCGGCGCCTGGAGGCGGCATGCCGAAAGCGCGGCCTGGCAATCGAACTCACGATGGTCACGGCCCGCGCTTTCGCCGAGGAGATTTTCGATGCCGATTTGGCCACACGCAGCAAGGCGGCTTACTGCGATTTCCTGGCCGCTTTTGCCAGGCACGCCGGCTACTCGGGCGAGATCCGCGCGGCGCTGATGGATACGCACAATGCTCTGAAACTCGAGGCTCGGGGCGACCTGCGGAGGAAGGAAATTGCGCTGGCCGAGCATCCGCTCGATCTCGTCGACCTCGCAAAGACCGCTCGGGAAATGCTCGAGCGTGCGTCCGAGCAGGACGACATCCGCGCCCGACGACGAGATGTCGTGCTTGCCGGCGCCATGGCGCTGCTATGCAAGATGCCTCTTCGCTCACTCGATTTGCGAAGCGGACGCATCGGCCAGGAGTTCCGGCGTGACAGCGAGGGCTGGCTTGCGGCCCTCGAGACCTCCAAGACCGGCGAACGGATCGACGGGCGTCTCGCAAGCTGCCTTACGCCTTACCTCGATGCCGTGCTCCTCATGGGTGTCGGTCCGCAGCACCTGTGGAGCATCTACCACCATCGGGTCGGCACCGCGCTCTTCGGCAACCCGGCGAGGAGCTGGAATCCGTTCGGGGACAACTGGCTGTGGGACAACATGCGTAAGCGGACCCATCACGGTCCGCACATCGTGCGCACGCTGATCTACGACGCGGTCGTCGCTGATGGTGATCTCGACCTGCGTGTGGCGCAGGCCCTCTGTGGGCATGGGCATGAGGCGAGCCGACAATTCTACGAGTTCAACGCCGATCGCTATCGCCGTGAAGAAGGGCTGCAGCGGCTGAGTGAGGCCGAGAGCGGTGCGGCGGCGACTTAAAGGCTCAGGCCACCGTTACGAGACCTGATGGGGCCGTTGGCCAAGCCTAAGGGCAGGGCGCGCGCTCATGGTTGTGTCGACCCGGTGAGTTGGGTGTTGAGCCCTCCGGCGCTCAAAAACTGGTGCCCATACAATTCGATCGATGTCGCTTGCTTCGTGCAGCTCTCCCGGGTGGGAGCCGCACAAAGCAAAGCGCATCGCTCCTCAAAGCAAACCTGAAACCGGTTCGTCCGCGAACCCGAAACCGCAGCCTTGGAAAGGAGGCCGGCTGTTCTTGTGAACCCGACGCATCCTGCGGCGGGAATAAGAGGGAGAACGCAATGTTCGATATCCCCTATGGTGCGGCCAGTGCGCTGCACATCTTTGCCCACGATAACATGGAAGGGTTGCAAAACGCGGCCCTGCTGCTCGGCGGCCGGCCATGGCTGACCCGCACGCAGCGTCTCATGGAGGACCTTTGCGCGTCTCCAGTGACCAGTCGGCGCGTCCAACGCGAGGTCATTGCACTGCACGCGCTCCTATCGCTCGATCATGTCCATGATGAGGATCGTCCAGAGGCCGGCTACTTCGCGGATCTCGATCCTGAGCAGCCTTATGTCGAGGAGATCTGTCTTCTCGCGGATGGGCTGACCAATGCCATCGCTGCAAGCATGGAGCATTTCGATCCGTCAATGCAGACGGCGCTTCAGTCCTACCAGAGGGAGGTGTAACCATGTGCGACGAAAACGAGGATCCCCTCAAGGCTGCCATTCTCGACGCCTTCGAGGCTGCGCATGCTGCGAGTGACGCTCTTCACGCCGCGAACGACAGCTGGACACCGGATAGCCTGATGCGGCGGCAGATCGAGGAGCTCGATCGTCGGCTCGATAACCCCCGACTGTTCGAGCCGCGCACCCTGGACAGGGTCCATGCCGTTTCTCAAGCGCTCAGCCACGCGTCCGAACTGGAATGGGTCACCGAGTCCATTGCCGACGTGCACTGCGTATCGGAGTCGCCTGAGCACTCATTTTTCACTGAGCGTGGACGGGCGATCATGAAGGCGTATCTCGACCTGGTCGATCTTCTATGCGCGCTGCGGCGCGTCAGGGATCTGATTCAAGCGGAAGAGCTGGCGTCGACCCTTAGGTTCCAAGGCACAAGCCAGTTCGGTTCCCGTTAAATGGAACGCTAAGAGGAGGAGCAGCCGGACCAACCGGCTGCTCCTTTTTTCGAACATTGCTGGTCGCGTGAAACCAGCTGAAACCGCCCTGCTGAGCAGTGGAACCTCTGTAGGTGTGTCGGCCGAAAACCAGCAGGCCCGCTTTTCGAAGAACGCCTTGAAGTGCTCTCGCTGCGGCTGCATTAATATTTTTCGGCACAATTCGAAGGATTCCACGTGCGATCGCTCAGGAGCAAAGCGCGAAAACGTCGAGGGGCGGACTACTCACCGCTGCTGGCAGGTGGTGTCCATGCATGAGGGGGGCTCTGACATGGATAGGATGAGGCATCCATGTCGCTCGTAAGGCGCACTGTCGAAGCATTCCCACGTGGACGAACCACTGAGGAGCTTCTTGTTCTACTGGACGTGGATTTCAACCCGGAGCGGCGGCGGTCAGTTCTTGCCGAGCTGAGCGAACTTTCGGAAATGGGCCATGTCCGCCGAACGTCGGACGGCCGCTGGCGAGCTGTGAGGAGTCGGGCCCTTGGCAAGCGTAACGCTGTGTCCGGAGGGCCAATAGACGGACAACGCGAGCTTTCAGATGGGTTGATCGCCGCACCTGCGGTCTTTGCGGAGAACACGAGCGACGAGGTTGCCGAAGCCGAGGTCGAGGGCGAGAAAATCGATCCCCAAGGCCTTTTGCGCTACTGGCGGTCTGCACTTCGTGCTGACCCGCGAGGGGCGATCGCACAAGTAGAGGACCGCCATGGAGTTGACTGGCATCTGGTGACGGGGGCGGGTCCCGTTGTCCCGACGCAAGGCTCAAAGCTGACGCTATCCGTCGACCTTGATTTGCTGTCGGATGACTTCCGACAGGCGCTTCTCAGACGCGATGCCAATGAACGTGGCCTTGCCGTTGGTTGGCCCATAGCTGTGGGGCGGAAGGCCGGCGCGCCAGCAATCTGGCCAGTTGGCCTACTCGCTGCGGAATGGCACCGCTCCAGCACCCACTTGGAAGTGACGATTGGCACAGATGATGTTCTGGTCAATCCGGATTGGATCAAGGAGGCCGCACGCGCAACGAGCTGGCGCGAAACCGATCTTCGCGAGCTATTCAACGGCAGCGATGGCACTGGTCTTGTCGCAGACGACTTCTTGGCGCGTCTGCGCGAAGCCTTGGCGGGCAATTTTCGCGGTCGCGTGACAGGCCGAGGGCTGGCCGCGAAACTGGATCCGACAATCAGCGGAATTTACGACAGCGCTGCGCTTTTTCTTCCGAACGACTCAAGTTTCACCTCCGGCGCAGTGCGCGATCTCGACGAGATCGCGAACTGGTCCACCGAGCGACTGGCGCGGACGGCGCTCGCTCCCATGTTGGGCCTCGCATCAAACGTGGAGGCCCAACCAATCCCCGCCATCAACATCGGGCCTCTTAACGCGGAGCAGATCTCGTCTGTGAGACATGCCTGCGAAGCCCCGTTTACTGTGGTTACGGGACCGCCTGGCACTGGCAAGAGCCAGACGATCGTTTCGATGGTCGCATCGGTTCTGGCTGCGGGCGGCAATGTGCTCGTCGCATCAAAGAACCACCAAGCGCTTGATGCCGTGGAGCATCGGCTAGGGGAGCTGGCCCCCCAGTCGCATTTCCTCGTTCGGACGCTCGATCCGGCCAGAGAGGCCGATCAGTCTTTCGATACCGTGATCGCGGACCTTGTTCGCGAGGAGACCGCGACGAAGACGGACTTTGACGAGTCCGTTCACGCCCGTCTGGCCACGCTGGCCCGGCTACGAGCTCGGGCACTTGATGGCTTGCAGGAGCAAGCGGCACTTGAGTGTGAGTTGGCAGACATCCTTGACCGCATTGAGGCGCGCGAGCGGTTCTCGGTGGAGGAACCTGCGTCGCCAGAGGGGGAGGCGAAAACCCATCAAGGTCTTCTCAAGCGCATCTGGCTTCTCTTGGCTCGCATTGCTTCGGGCTACCCCCGTTCCCTGGAGCCGCTCCCGCTCGCGGAGGCCGCGAAAAGCGAGGGCGCGTCTACCGCGTTGTTGCAGGCCCGGCTTCAGGAGCTGCGCAATGCGGTGGGAGCACTCGATCAGCCCCAGGACCCCTTGGCTCTCACATCCGAAATCGCTGAGCTTACCAAAATCGTGCTGCCAAACTTGTTGGCAAAGCGTGCCGTGCTGAGTGAAGAACAGCGGCTCGCGCTAGCTCACGCCAAGGACGAGATTGATTTTCTTGGCGCAAGGTCGAAGCCGTCCGCAGAACTAGCCCGGCAGGTTCTTTCACATCGGCCCCTTTGGCTGGCGTCTGTGCTCGGGACCCCCAAGAGAGTTCCGCTTCATGATGGTCTCTTCGACCTCGTCATCTTTGACGAAGCGAGCCAGTGCGACATAGCTTCGGCCCTGCCGCTTGTTGCCCGGGCGAAGCGCGCAGTGGTGGTGGGAGATGATCGCCAGCTCTCGTTCATCCCCCAGCTGGGGCGAGCGCAGGATCGCAATCTCATGCAAGCTCAAGGGTTGCCATCGGACCGAATGGCGCGATTTGCCCAAAGTCGCATGTCCCTTTTCGATTTTGCCGTCAGAATCCCGAACGTCCCGCGCGTTCTCTTGAGGCACCAGTATCGATCGGCCGAAGAGATCGTCGATTACTTGAGCGGCGAGTTCTACGGCGGGAAACTTCGAACGTCCTATCTGCCCTCTGCCTTGAAACCGCCTCGGGGGATGAAGCCCGGGATTACCTGGTCTCATGTCGCCGCACCCTCCTTGCCAGAACGGGGCAACGTCAACAGCGCCGAGGCCGAAGCCATTGCGGTCCATATCGACCGGCTCTTGAAAGACGAGGCCTATGAGGGAAGCATTGGCGTCATTTCGCCGTTTCGTCCTCAAGTTCTGCTTCTCGAGATGGCTATTCGCGCGCGGCTGCCTGCAAGCTTGCTTGAGCGCGCAGATTTCAGGGCCGCCACGGTCGACGGATTTCAGGGACAGGAAAGGGATCTAATCCTGTTTTCTCCATGCCTTGGCAAGACCAGCGCGCAGTCCGCTGTCAGCTTCGTGCAAAAAGACTGGCGCCGTCTCAACGTCGCGATCTCCCGTGCCAAAGCTGTAGCACATGTTTTCGGCGACCTGGATTTCGCTCGCTCCAACAAGGTTCGTTCGCTGGCGCGCCTGGCTGCCATTGCTACAGAACCACGCAAACGCAGCGGGGAGGGCGTGTTCGACAGCGAATGGGAGCGGAGGGTTTTTCATGCTCTCAAAGAACGCGGATTGGACCCGATCCCACAATACGACATTGCCGGTCGCCGGCTCGACTTCGCGCTTTTCGGCCGCGGCGATGTAAAACTCGACCTCGAAGTCGATGGGCGGCGCTGGCATCAGGACGCCGACGGAAATCGGAAGATTTTCGACATTTGGCGTGATCATCAACTCAAGTCCATGGGATGGCGCGTGCGTCGCTTCTGGGTGGACGAACTTGCTAGGGATATGGAGGCCTGCCTTGACCTCATCGAACGGGACCTTTCGTAGGTCACGCAACTGGACGTATGCAGCCGCGGCTCTCACGGTTGTTGTGCTGGCGGTCTTCTCGGTCCTGTTTGTCCAGATCAATGATCTGAGCGAGCAGTATGGGAAGATTGCCGACGATATCGGCTATTACTCGAGCGAGAGGGACCGCCTTTCCGCTGCACGCGACTCCCTGTCCACGGATATCTCCGACAGGGAGCAGCGCCTTGCCGCGCTCGGCAGTGAAATACGCGCTGCGGACCAAGAGCTCAACGCAACGCTTGCTGCAAAGGAAACCGCGGATGCGGAGGTCAAGGAAGCCGAAGAGCTCCTGTCTCGACTTGAGCAACGCCAGTCAGAGGCACAGAAGACGATCGCCGAGGCGCAGCAGCTGCGCTCGGCAGTTTCTGCTCTCGGGTCCGAGAAGACGACGCTCGAACGGGATATTCCGAGCCTCGAACGCCAGCGCAACGGCCTGCAATCCGCGCTCGCGTCAATGACATCTGAGAAGGATCGACTGGCCGACGAGCTCTCTGACCTGCGGGATGAGAACGATGCACTTCTCGAGCAACGCAATCGCCTGTCAGACGAGGTAGCAGGGCTGGCGGAGCGCGAGCGGAGGGTCCGGGATCTCAAAGCCCAAGAAGACACGATTTCCCAAACCGTCGCCGAGATGGAGGCAAAAAGCGCGACCTTGGCCAGCACCGTTGCGGACTCGGAAGAGCGTTTGAGCGTCGTTCTGGCTCAGCAGGGAGAGGAAGAGGACAAGCTGGAGGACCTGCAAGCCCAGCGGGGCACACTGCAGGCCGAAGTAGCTGGTCTCCGCTCCCAGGTTGAAGCGTTGACCACTCGGAAAGCGGATCTTGAGGCCAGCGCATCGGCGGCAGAAAGCCGTCGCGCCGTCGCGGAAGAGGAGCGCAACGCTGCACAGGAGACTTTGGCCACCGCCCAGACCGAACTGGAAAAGCTACAGGGCTCGATCTCGCAAGCGCAGGCCGAACGCGATGCTCTGCTCGCCGCGAAAAATCAGGCCGAGACGGAGTTGGCCGCGATCAACGCCGATATCGAACGCCGCCGCGTTGTCTTGGGTGAGATCGAAGCCGCCGAAGGAACCATCACCAAGCTGACCGCCCAGCGGGATCAGCTCACGGGTGATGTCGACACGCTTGCAGCGCAAAAAGAGACGATTGCGGCGGAAGTTTCTTCGATCGCATCCAACCTGCAAACGAAGCGGGAGGAGCTGTCGTCCCTCGCAGGCCGGCAAGGAGCACTTACGGAAGAGATCGCGTCGCTGGAGGCTCGGCGAACAAAGGTCGAGAAAGCTATCCAGACCATGAGTGGCGAAATGAATGCTTTGGCAGCTCAACGGGATCAGATCGACGGCGAAGTGAAAGCGCTTGTCGGACAGAAGGCTGAAGCCGAAACCGCTCTCGCATCCGTTCGATCTAACATGCAGTCAGTGCGTGAAGAGCTAGCGACCTTGTCCGGTCGAAAGGGCGCGCTTGAGGAAGAGATCTTCGGACTGGATGCCCGTCGCATAGGTGCCAAGGAAGCGGCAACGACCGCAGAAGCTCGATTGGTTGAATTTGAGAAAGATCTCGCCCCGCGTCGGCTCGAGCGTGCACGTCTCGACGAAGATATCGCTGCCAGAAAGAAAGAGCTCGAGGAGCTTGGCGGCGAAATCACGGATGCAAACGCCGCAGCTGGGCCACGGCCGGTAATCACGCAGGTTCCTGCGAATGATGCCTCGACTAATACGGTTGCACGAGCCGAATAGGAAAACCTGAAATGCTGACAGAAAACCTTGCTCTCGTGTTCGCTATAGGCGGCATTCTTGCGATCCTTACGATCATCCACTTCATTCTTGCCTGGCGTCATGATCACGCAGTGTCGATCGCGGGTCCGCTGGAGGCACTTCATGCTATCGAAGCGCGCGTGAACGCCAAGCGCGAGGATCTCAAAGATCTCGACGAAGATCTGAAGAAGCGGCAAGCGGCCCTAGAGAACCTCGCGAAGGTAGGCGCGGACGTCGAGGAACTGCAAAGAAGGCGAGACGAGCTACTGGCCGAATGGAGCTCGCTGGAAGAGAAGCGGGAGGAAGTTCGAGCGGTTCGGGCTGAGACGGAGCAGGCGGTCGTCGAAAAACAAGCCAAAGAATCCGAACTTGCGGCCAAACAAGCGGAACTGGAAGAAGTCCGGGAACGACTTGAGAAGGCCGAGCAACTCGTTGGCAGGATCGACGCGCTGAAGACTGAAAAAGAGGTGCTGGCAACCGAAGTCGACGAACTTCGAGACAAGCTCCGCGAACTACAGGAGGCGGAAGCGCGCGTTGCAGCTCTTGATGCCCGAGTGCATGAACTTGAAGCCAATAACGCGCGCCTTGAAGGTCAGGTTTCTGCGAAAGAGGGCCAGCTGGACGAGCTTCGCGCCGAAGTAGCGACCGAGCGCCGCGCACTGGCAGATGTTTCCGCTGAGCGGTCAAATCTCGCTGGGGAAATCGCTGCATCCACGAGCGAGTTGAGGCAATTGCAGAAGGAGACGGAGAGCCTGAGTGACCGACGCGTCACCCTGGAGGCGCGACTTGCTCACCTCGAGGCGGAAATCGCTGCAAAGGCCGGTCAGGCCACAGGAAAGTCGCCGGGAGCCGCCGATGATCCCCTGCGTGAACTCAAGGAGATGCCCCCGGTTCTGCGGACGATGCGAGAATGGGACGAAAGTGCTGTCTTCGTCGAAGCAGAAGCTTTGAAAAAGGTCGAGAAGCACTTCGCAATCCATGGCCTCGAATATCACCCCCGAATTCTGCGGGCGTTCCACACCGCCATGAAAGTGAACGAAAGCACGCAGATGGCTGTGCTCGCAGGGATCTCGGGCACCGGCAAGAGTCAGCTGCCGCGTGTTTACTCGGAAGGCATGGGGATCGGTTTTCTCCAGGTGCCGGTTCAGCCTCGTTGGGACAGTCCCCAAGACCTCATGGGGTTCTACAACTACATTGAGGGACGCTACCGGCCCACGGACATGGCCAAGGCGTTGTGGGCGCTCGACGAGCAGAACAACGCCGAGGCGGTCAAGGACCGGATGATGATGGTCCTACTGGACGAGATGAACCTTGCGCGTGTCGAATACTACTTCTCGGACTTCTTGAGCCGCTTGGAAAGCCGGCCAAGGCGGGAGCTGGCCGGCGACAAGTCTCGGCGCAAAGACGCGGAAATCGAGCTCGAGCTTCCAAGCGGGAAAGGCGACACCTGCCGTATCTTCCCTGGCTACAACCTGCTTTTTGCTGGCACGATGAATGAAGACGAGAGCACCCAATCGCTTTCGGACAAGGTCGTGGATCGTGCCAACGTTCTGCGGTTCTCCGCTCCAAAGACGATCAAGAGCGGGCAGGGGTCCGATGCACACGCAAAGACCGAGGCCTTGTCGCAGCGGGTCTGGCAGAAATGGGTGAAGCCCGTCTCACTGGTCGAGAAAGAGGCAAAGGTTACGGATAGCGTCGACCGCATGGTGGACCTGATGAGGGACTTCAAGCGGCCGATCGGTCATCGGCTGGGGCGGGCAATCAAGGCTTACGTCGCCAACTACCCGGAAATCGAAGGCTCGAACCGTCTCAATGAAGCGATCGCCGATCAGGTCGAGATGCGGCTGCTGCCGAAGCTCCGGGGCGTTGAAATCGAGCAGGCATCGACGACGTTCGACGAGCTGCGGAGCTTCGTGGATCGAGACCTTGGGGACAACCTGCTCGCGGATGCGATCGGGGATGCCCTGCAAGCCGCTGAAGCTACGGGTCAATTCGTATGGACCGGGGTGACACGTTGACATCGAGACTGGCGCGCCCCTGGTCCGGTCGTTCTCTCAATCCGGACCTCCCATTCGGTCCGAGCCACTGCCTCCTGAGCGAAGTCGAGGGCGCCGCGCCGCGCGATCTCGAGCATACCGTGCTTCTCAATGGGAGTGTCCGAGGGCAATCGCGCAAGCTGCTTCTGCATCCATACCCAAAGAGGCAGAGCGCGACCTCACCCGCGCGGGAAGGATTTCCGGTTCGATTGCGCTCGGGCCAAGAACCCAGCACGGCCTCCGAAGTGTTCGCGCAGGAGATGCTGCGGCGGATGAACGAAGTTCTCGCTCGGATTCAGGAGCTCGAAGAGGCGCTCGATGATCCGGCCAATCTCTGGTCCCGGCTTCGCGCGGCTTGGAAGCGGGCGGAAGATGAGAAAGACCCTCGCATGGCTGAGATCGTCCGCCAGTCTCGCGAACTCAGGCAGCCCCTGCGAGACTTGGAGCGTCGGATCCGGCGCGTTCTGCGCCGGCATCGTGAGCTCACGCCGCTCGACCGCGTGCAGGAGATGGATCGAGCATCCATGCGATGGCTGAGCCGACAGCCTGGCCGAACCATTGCTGAACGCGCGGGAGCAGGTCAGCGTATCCTGGCGACCGTCCGGAAGGAAAACTACGATACGCTCGAGAACCGCGTCTTGCATGCCTACACCCGTCTGGCTGCGGATGTCGCTCGAGAATGGATGCGGGAACATCCTCGTGCGAAGGGCAGCACGAGATACTCGGACGTCGAAGCGTTTCGAAAAACTTGCCGCGAACTTTCACGCACGCTGCAGGAGCACGGGGTCGCCGTAGCGCCCGCCGGCATCACTCCGAATTACGTGCTCATGCAGGACAAAGGCTACCGAGTGGTCCGAGAGGCTTGGGAGTTGCTGCTGAGGCGAGAAAAAGTCATCGATGACCTTTGGGCTTGGCAAGCTCAGACATGGACGGATTTCGCCGCGCTAGCCATCGTCCTCGCGATCGATGAACTCGAGGAGGCGGAACTCATTGCCCAGTCGCCAATCCTCTGGCGCTCCGAGGCGGTGGTCGGCCGCTGGTTTGATCAGGATCGCCCCCTCGCCGTGTTCTGGTTGCGTGAAACGGGCCGAATAGTGGAAGTTCAGTCCCGACCGGAAAATCCTGGCAGCCTTCTCACGCTGGCGCGCGCGCATGTCTCGCTGAAGATCACGGACCCAAGCCGCGGTGAACTTCCGCGGCGGGTGGCAGTGTGGACTCCTCACGCAGCCGAGCGGATCGATCTCTCCACATCTCTGGAGGAAACCAAGATCCTCCTTGAGCAACTTCAACAGGTCGCTGCCAACGAGATCCTCCGCAATGGCCTGATCATCACGCCGGCGCATGAGCGCCCCGAAGCAGCAGCGGCGAAGGGACGACGTGTCCGAGTTGATGGCGTTGCGTTGGACGCCTCGGGTGCGTCGCTCGGCCAAGGCCTCGAGGCTCTCAGGGCTTTTGCACGCAGCGGTATTTACGGAGATGCAGTCTGATGGCGCGCAAGCTCTGTGGATACGATCTGAATGGCTGGCATGATTTTGCCGCGCGAAACTGGAAACTGACGCCGGGGGAAGGTGAGGTATTCGAAACAACCTCTCTCAGCGACGGCGGGCTCCTGAGCAGTATTGTCAGCGCTGGGGACGACGCACTAGCGCGATGGATCGGTGGGGTTCAGGCAGAACTCGCGCCGCATGGCCGGGGAGATGGATGGGGTGAAGTTGGACGCCGCGAACGAAGAGCGTCGGTTCGCACGCTGCTCGATGATAGCGAAGCTCAACCCGACCTGATTGCCAGCGCGCTACGCGGTATCGTGAGCGGCGCCTCTCATGCCGTTCTTGCCATCGATGACCTCCCGGTTTCAACCGAGCGCCACCAGGAGACGTTGCTGGCCGCTCTGACGGCGGCCAGGATCGGGCATAGATTGCTCGTGTGGCGCCCTGTGCTCGCAGCACTTTTCGCAACAGAACACTTGGAGCTCGCCGAAGGACAAACAATCGGGGTCATTTGTCATGCAGCGGAAGGTCTGGCGCTCCAGACCCTGCGCTTGCGGAGAGAACAGGGACGGTCATCTGCCCTCATTGCTCCTGAACGACGCCATGCAGGACACGAGCTTCGCTCGCAGCTAGGTTATCGAGGCCTGGTTCAGCTGGCACGCTCGGAGGTCCTGAAGCATGCGAAGAGTGGACGAAATGATCATCTGGAATGGGCTCGCTCCATTGCAGAGCTGGCCATGGGCCATGAGACCAGACCAGAGATATTAAGGCTCGCGAACGGGGACTGGGAGGTCATGTCTCCACCGGACCAGCTGCCACTTCCTCGCATGGACGTGGATAAAGAGGAACTGGCAAAGCTTGCGGCATGCGATTGCATCTTGTTCGAGACGGTTACGGCTGGTGCCGTGCGCGACCATCTGATTGATGCTATCAGCTCCGTGCTTGATCGGGAGGTGACTGCGTTGCCAGTGACGGCCGTCGCGGAAGGCGGTCTGGTGGCTGCCCAGCGTCTTGCCTCGAATGACCCGATCTATTTTGATTTCTTGCCTCAAATTTCCACCATCGTCCAAGGGGCGGCGGGGGCCGCGAACTATGACCTCATCGATGCCAAGGAGACACTGGCAGCCGGTCGCTTCTATCGCAGCGAACGCCCTGCTCGCCTTGGGATCCCGGCCGGGCAGGAGAGCTTCTCAGTGTTCTTGCGCAAGGAGGCGGAGAAGTGGCCTCGGAAAGCGGTCGTAAATCTGGGGAAAGCATTGCCAGAGACCATCCCGGTGGATCTTTGGGTGGAGCAAATGCCGGCAGCTGGTCGAGCAAGGATACTGTTGCAGAGTCCTGAGCAGGCGCGTCAGTTTGCCGTGGAGTGGGATGCGGCAACCGAACTGCGTCGGAGTTGGGAAGAGATCATCGCCGACCTCGCGACTCCGCTGCCCACCATTCCCGCTCGCCTCGTATTGCCTTGCGGAATGCAGGCTTGGCTGGATTCGAACAGAGGCCCCGGTTTGACTTCGCTTCTCAGGGAGAATGTGGGCGCAGAGCGGGTGGATTGGGAAGCCCTTGCGGCGAAACTCTCGTCTCGTCCAATGGGGAAATACTGCATCTCGAGTGACGGCGAAATTCCGCATGAGGTGAGTGCGGCGGATATCGAAAGACTCGACCAGCTTACCAGGCGGGCGCTGGAGGAGGTCAGAAGCCGAGTTTCTGGTCGGAGCACGAGTTATGACAATGCTTCCTTGAAGTTTCTTACGTGGCAGTTCCGAAGGTGCCCAGCGGATGTGGTCGAACACCTGATCGAGTCCTGGAGCGCCCGGTTGGCAATGTTCAACCATCCGTTCGTAACTCATAACTCCCATTGGATGCTTGTCTATCAGGGGCTGGGCCGGACGGCAGGCACTGAAGTCGCCGAGCGGAAAGCTTTCGGGAAATTGTTCGATCGTCCGGAATCCAGCTGGGTTTGGCGTGAGGAAACGGCCTGTGCGGCTTTCCTGCTGTCCCGTTCCGACAGCGCTCCGTTGCTGCTGGATCGCAATCGAGTCGACATACTGGCAAATCGTGTTCTTCGGGAGTTTCGAGACAACCTCGGCGGGGAGTATACGAAATTCGCCTATGCGCCGTTCCTGCTTGTCGGGCTCTTGCGGTGGCGCCTCAAGGAGCCCAGGGCCTTGGTGGCAGGGCATGATCCGATCGCCACGAAGATGGCGGATGCCGTCAGACGGACGCTCGAGGATCTCAATCGCAAGGTAAAGAAATTCCCAAAACTGAAAAAATACATCGATATCCTGAAGGATGTCAGCCGTGAACTGGAGGGAGTAGGGTCTAACCCCGATCTCCTCCTCGATATCTATAATGTTGGGTGAGGACTGGGTTGGGCTGGCTGAGCGCTCATAGTAGCTATGCTCGAAAGACGCCGGCTAAAGTGGCTGCCTTTAAAATTTTATCCATTGAAATGCGTTAGGATTTATGCGGCCGATGAGCGGGTTCCTCTAGAATTTTGCGAGAAGATATCATCGCGCCTGACATGAGCCGCATCTTAATCCTAAAACCGGGCCTCAAAAATAAGGCCGTTTAATTAGGGTCGGAAGGCTGGTGGTCAACAAGTCCTCCTTGAGCGCTACGTTTATCAAGTCGTTGCGGCGATCAGCATCGGTCTGACCCGAGCGCCTAACCTTTTCGTCGAACAGCTCCCGATACTCCATCATGAGTTCCGCGGTCTTTCGAAGTCTTTTTGCTTCGATTTGCCTTGAATTGAATGTCGCCCCAATGAACTCTGATTTTCCCTCGAGAAGCGCATCGAGATCGTCCTCGCTGAGCGAAATGAGCGCCCGCCTCCGGCTGTTTAGCCTGGGAAGCCGCGGAAGAGGCTTTCGCTCCACCGAAGCAGAATGAATGGCCGTCATGACCTCGAGGTCATGGTCGATATCCTTGAGAACTTGGTTCGGGACGTTCAGTCGTTGCACGGCCGCCCTCATGAATGCGTCGATCTCGGACCAGCAGTCCCATGGTTGGTCCCGTCGCGCGATGGGCAGCAGGACTTCCGCGGCCTGCGACTGGATCGGGAGTTCGAGGACCACTGCATCGGCCTGTTCCCCCGTTGAGCGGAGGTCAACCACTACACGTGAGGTGCTTGCGACCCACGTCACGACTCCGGTCAGAGTGTCGCCGGTGGCGGTCTGGATGGTCCCACTTGCAACGAGATCGGGGCCGCGGCGCAGGATGTCCAGTGATCCGCCGAAGAATTTCCCTTTCGTCCCGGAGAACGGCTTGAGATAGTATTTCGAGGTCTTCTTCATGTCATTCTTCTCCCGGCTCGTCTTCACCCACGCACTAGCCGAAGGGCAGTGGCTTTTCGCGTCTCGTTCGCCGGCCTGCTGACAGGGCTACGGACACGGACGGGACCGAAGGGCACTTCCTTTACTCGCTCGAAGAGCGTCCTGATGCTGATCCCGTTCTGGGCATAGGACTTTTCGCCCTCGTCGAGAGGCTCATGGCCCATGAGCTTGCGGCGATGCGCACCGGGGCAGCTCGCATCCATGAGCCGGTGATGGAACGTCGTCCGCAGTGCGTGAAAATCCAGGCCGTGCCAATAGACGCCGTTCTTCCGACGGTAGTAGCCGAACGCCTTGGTGAAGTTCTCGGAGTAGGTGCCCTTGTTGGCGCCCCGCGTGAGCGTTTGGAACAAGCGCCGTTGTTTCTGCCTCAACGCCGTCTCTACAATGTCGAGGAAGCCGAGTTCGATGAGGGCAGGGTGGATGGGCACCTTCCTGGTTCCGCTTTCTGACTTGACGGAGTTGCCGATGTCCTGATGGACGATGGCATAGGCCACGCCCTTCTGCTTCTGGATATCTTTGGGGCCCAGCTGCGCGGCTTCCTCCATCCGCAGTCCCATGAGCAGGGCGATCAGGGGAAGCCAGAACAGCGGGTCAGCCTCGCCATCGGCTTCACCCTGAAAAACAGGGCTTTTAAGCAGATCGTCGAGCCGGTCGTCCCACGCCTCTCGCGCAATATTGGCCTCGGTTCGCTTCAGGGCTTTCTCCTCGCGATTGGAAAACGTGCAAATCGAAAAGGGATTGGTGTCCAAGATTCCGAGCTCATACAGCATGGTGCCAACCCGGTTCGCAGCCCGCACGTTCCGGATGAAGGTTTCGACCCGAATGGTCGGCTCGCACTCCGCCTGTCGCGCGTCCTGGATTTGGGCCTCGTTGGTGCAGCCCGCCTGACGAAGTGCGCGCTCGGCGTGATCCTGCGCTTGCTTCACGCGGGCCTCCACCTTCGCGACGAGCGCCGTGTAGCTTGCTGCCTTATAGGCTTCGCCCTTGCCGTGGTGCTTCGGCAGACGCCGGATAACCTGGATTGCCTGCTCCACATCCTCGTGCTGGATGCTTCCGATCTGCCGCGATCCCAGGAGGTCGACCCAAATCTTTCGCGCCGTCTTCAAGCTCGCAGAGGAGCTCTTTTGCCACTTCTCTCCAACTGCGGCGTCCGCCTTCTGATGCTTGTGCCAATCGTCTGCGAAGCCTGCCGACTTCAGCGCGACGTAGGCGGCGAATGCTTCGTCCACCGTCATCGCGCTCCCCTTCTCGAGCGTCGCAAGAATCTCCGGGGAGCAGGACGGCAGCAACCCCTTGGCACTCAGAAGCGCTTGAATATCCTTCGGACCGGCCGTCGGCTTGGTGTGGTGGGCGTGCGCGTCCTTCTGAACGGATTCCTCTTTCTGAGGTTGCGGCTCCGGATCACTAGGAGGCTCGGCGGTAGGGGACTTCCTGGAGGCGAACGGGTTGAGGGAGAAAAGTTTCATGGTTTCGTCCTTGTGGAGAGGGGCGGCCGACACCTGCGGCGCCATGGATCGGTGTGCGGGCTGTCCGGCAGGAGTTTCGTCGGCGAGAGCATTGGCGAAATACGGGCTCGGCTGGTCGAACTCCCCCTGATCGCGACGGTGGCGCTCCCGGCTGACATCCAGCATGACGCGGGTCGCCTCGTAGGCCAGGAGCTTGGCTGTCTCGGTCGTGCCATCCGGCAATTGAATGCCAAGCTGCCGCGCGACATTCGCGAGCGGTTCCTGTGCGACCGAGTAGTCCCTCAGCAGGAAGGCCTGCCGAAGGGTCGCCTGCACCGCCATCTCCTGCTCGAGCTCCATCTGCGCGAGCTGGGGCGAACGCGGGTCGGCCAGCGCACGCGCCGAGTCCGACGCTTCGATGAGAAAGCGCGCGAGCGTCGTCAGCAGCGTGGTGGTTTCCTGGGTCGAGAGGCTCATGGTCGCCGTCGCGTAGAGAAAGGTCAGATCGCTGAGTGTGTTGAGCCTGCGGGCAAGCTCTGCGGCGACGTAGAAGGCACAAGTCTTGAGCGGGATGTAGAGGAGGATTCTCGCATTCTTGGTTTGAATCCCCCCTTTTCCGGCGGATTTCTTGTCGACCGGTGCGATTGACGCCTTGTGCTCTCCTGAAGCGCGGCGATCCGGAGCCGGAATCGGCTGGCGAGAGCAGTCATCCGAGCGGCCGATTCGCAGGACGTCCCGAGGCACGCGCCGACGCCAGACATAGCCTTGGGGCCGAAGTTCGAGATGAGGGATGGAGCTGTGGCGGGATCTGGTCTCTGGCACCGGGACTGACTCCTGTGTGACTCCGGTGTGTCCGGAGTGTGTGATGCGGAGTGTCAGAACGGGTGTCCGAAACGCGAAAAGCGCCCCCGAAGGAGCGCTTTTCCGTTTGTTTCCAACCAATTACCTAGTGGTTGGCTCCGGCGGTAGGGATCGAACCTACGACCAATTGATTAACAGTCAACTGCTCTACCGCTGAGCTACGCCGGAACATGGGGGCGATATACAGTCATCCGTTCGGCGGTGTCCAGTGCCTCTCCGAGAAAAATTCGACCTCTCCCGACGTCAATTCAAAGCGCGCCTCGGGCAGGGGTGCGCCGTCGGCCTTCACGAGCTTTCTCTCCATCAAATCAATCAGGTGCGCGAGGATGTTGCGTCGCGCAGCTGGCAGCAGCGCCGAAGGCGTGTCGGTGTAGATCGTCGCGGCCAGCCCCTCGGTCGTCTGCGCGCCTTGCTCGAGCGCCGCGAGGATCTGACGCTCGCGCGCGGCGCGGTGGTCGAGCAGCCAGTCAATGCGCGCGGCCGGGTCCTCGATCGTGTCGCCATGGCCGGGCAGGAGCCGGCTCGGGCGCAGGTCGCGCAGCCGGGCGCAGGAGGCACGGAAGGCCGCGACATCGCCATCGGGCGGGGAAATCAGCGTGCTGGCCCAGCCCATCACCAGATCGCCAGAGAACGCCGTGTCTCGCCAGCCGAAACACAGATGCCCGGCCATGTGGCCCGGCATGTGCCATGCGACGAGCTCGTCTCGGCCGAAGGCCACGGTCGCGCCATCTTCCAGCCGCCGGTCGATGCGAAAACCGTGGTCGAGCCCCTCGCCGCCACCGACGCCGTCCCGGGCGAGGGCCTGCATCAGCGGGCTGCGCCCCGAATCCGCGGGCCCGAAGCCGCAGACCGGCGCACCGATGGCCTGCGCCAGCTTCGGTGCCAGGGCCGAGTGGTCGAGATGGGCATGGGTGACGAGAATGGCCGACACCGGGCGGCCGGCGATGACCTCCAACAGCGCGCCGAGATGCGCCGGATCGTCAGGGCCGGGATCGATCACGCAGAGCCGGTCGTCGCCGAGGATCCAGCTGTTGGTGCCGGGGCCGGTCATCGGCGAGGGATTCTGCGCGCGCAGCCGCAGCAGGTCGGGCTCGTAGCGGATCAGGGGCGCGTCGGTCATGCTTTTCCTTTCCCGGCGGCGCGGCTAGCCTGCGCCATGGCTTTCGACTGGTTGAAACGATGGCTGCCGCGCGGCCTGCAAGGGCGCGCGACGCTGATTCTGCTGCTGCCCGTGGTCACCTTGCAGCTGGTGATCTCGATCAGCTTCGTGCAGCGCCATTACGAGGGCGTGACGCGGCAGATGGCAATATCGGTGCTGCTCGAACTCAACCACCTAGTCGAATCGGTCGATGCCGCACCCGGTCCGGGCGCGGCCCGCGACGTGGCGGCGCGGCTGGGCCGGGCTTTGGAGCTAGAGACCCGTTTCGCGCCGCCGCCGCCGGAGGACCGCGTGGATCGCTGGGACCTGTCGGGGCGGCAGGTGGTGGCGGCGCTGAACGCCGGGCTCGACGAGGTGCTGGTGGTCGATCTCGGCGCCAAGCGGCGGGTGGGGGTCTGGCTCGGCACAGATCACGGGGCGCTCGAGGTCAATTTCGACCGCCGCCGGATCTCGGCCCGCAACCCGCACCAGCTTCTGGTGATGATCGTGGTGCTGGGGGCGCTGTTCACGCTGATCGCCTATCTCTTCCTGCGCAACCAGCTGCGGCCGATCACCCGGCTCGCGGCGGCCGCCTCGGCCTATGGCAAGGGCCGGATCGTGCCCTACCGGGCCGGCGGCGCGTGGGAGGTGCGGGCGGCGGGCAACGCTTTTCTCGACATGCGCAACCGGATCGAGCGGCAGGTCCAGGCGCGTCGCCTGATGCTGTCGGGGCTGAGCCACGATCTGCGCACGCCGCTGACCCGGCTCCGGCTCGGCCTGTCGATGCTGCCGGAGGAGGAGGCCGCGCCGCTGGCCGGTGACGTCGACGAGATGCGCCGGCTGATCGACGCCTTCCTCGAATTCGCGCGCGGCGACGCGTCCGAGAAGGTGGAGCAGACCGATCCCGAGACGTTGGTGGCCCGGGTGGTCGAGGATGCGCAGCGCGCCGGGCAGGCGGTGGCGCTGCGCCCGGGACAGGGGCGTTCCGAGCCGATGCCGCTGCGGCCGCTCGCCCTGCGGCGGGCGCTCGAGAACCTGATCAACAACGCCTTGCGCTACGGCACGCGCTGCGAGGTGTCGCTGATCATCGGGCCGCGCAGCCTGCGGATCCTCGTCGAGGATGACGGCCCCGGCATTCCCGCCGACCAGCGCGAGGAGGCGATGCGGCCTTTCACCCGACTCGACCCGGCACGCAACCAGGACCGCGGCAGCGGCGTCGGGCTCGGTCTCGCCATCGTCGCCGACATCGCGCATGCGCATGGCGGCACGCTGCATCTGGGCGACAGCCCGCGACTCGGCGGGCTCAGGGCCGAACTGGTGCTGGTGCGCTGAGGCCGCCACGACCGAAGCTGCCCACCGCTTGCGCCGTCATCAGGCTGAGAAACAGGTTCTCGCCGCCGCCCTCGGCCACCATGAACAGGCCGCCGAGGAGCGGCTGGTCGGGCCAGGCCAGGCCGACAAGCACATGCAGCGTGTCGATGCCCATCGCGCAGAGGGCGACGCCGCCGAAGAACAGGCCGAGCCCCGCTGCCCGGCGCCGGAGCCCAACATCCGCGCGACGCCAGCCGAGCAGTAGCGGGCCGAGGCAGAGAAGGCCGAGCCCGGCCCAGACCACCAGCTCGCATAGCTGGAAGGCGAGGCTGCCGATGCGGTCGAAAAGCCCGGTGCCGAGCGCCAGCGCGATGCTGCCGCGCTCATGCAGTCGCCCGGCATCGTCGAGCACCGCGAGCAGCAACGTCGCCGCGATCGCCGCGGGCAGCAGCGCCCGATCCCGCCGCCATGAGAGGCCGAGCGCGGCGGCGGCGACCAGCCATTTCACGTAGTTGAGCATCTCGGCGATGCCCCAGTCGTGGTCGAACTGGAGCGGCCGGGGCCAATGCACGGACGGGTCGAGCGCCACCATCACGCCGTAGCGTATGCCGATTGCCAGCAGCACGAGATCGAGGGCGACAAGGGTGAACAGAACCCGCCGGTCGAGCCGGCCGAGCCCCCAAGGCAATTCGATCATCTGCTATTCCACGTCCCAAGGCCCCCGTTCGAGGGTGCCACACGCGTTCCGTGCGGGTCCAGCCCCGGACAGGTCCGAGACCGCGAATGGCGGTTCTTTCACCACTGCCGGGGTTCGAGATGATGATTTGGTAGGCCCGGAGGGATTTGAACCCCCAACCAAACCGTTATGAGCGGTCTGCTCTGACCGTTGAGCTACGGGCCCCCGGGCTTTCTCCTAGCAGACAGCCTGTCCGGGTCAAGTTGGCGCTGGCCCTCGCGGGGGGTCTGAGGTATCGCGGCGTCACTTCACAAACCGGCATTCGGGGGACGCGATGCAGAAGGACGGGCTCACTTACGCGCAGGCGGGGGTGGATATCGACGCGGGCAACGCGCTCGTGGAACGGATCAAGCCCGCGGCGAAACGTACCGACCGACCCGGCACCATGTCCGGGCTGGGCGGCTTCGGCGCGCTGTTCGATCTCAAGGCCGCCGGCTACACCGATCCGATCCTGGTCGCCGCGACCGACGGGGTCGGCACCAAGCTGCGGATCGCGATCGATACCGGCCATGTCGACGGCGTCGGCATCGACCTCGTGGCGATGTGCGTCAACGACCTCGTCTGCCAGGGCGCCGAGCCGCTGTTCTTCCTCGACTACTTCGCCACCGGCAAGCTCGCGCTCGACGAGGCGGCGCGGGTGATCGAGGGCATCGCCGCGGGCTGCGAGGCCTCCGGGGCCGCGCTGATCGGCGGTGAGACGGCGGAGATGCCCGGCATGTACCCGGCCGGCGATTTCGATCTCGCCGGTTTCGCGGTAGGCGCGATGGAGCGTGGCCAGGCGCTGCCCGACGGCGTGGCCGAGGGCGACGTGCTGCTTGGTCTCGCCTCCGACGGCGTGCATTCCAACGGCTATTCGCTGGTGCGCCGCATCGTCGATCGCGCCGGGCTGGGCTGGGACGACGCCTCGCCCTTCTCCGACGAAAGCCTGGGCGCGGCGCTGCTGGCGCCGACCCGGCTCTACGTGAAGCCGGTTCTGGCGGCGGTCCGCGCGGGAGGGGTGCACGCGCTGGCGCATATCACCGGCGGCGGCCTGACCGAGAACCTGCCGCGCGTCCTGCCTGAGGGTCTGGGCGCCGAGATCGATCTGGGCGCTTGGACGCTGCCGCCGGTCTTCGACTGGCTGATGCGCGAAGGCGGGCTGGAGCAGGCCGAGATGCTCAAGACCTTCAACTCCGGAATCGGCATGGTGCTGGCCGTTTCGGCCGAGCGTGCCGACGAGCTGACCGAGTTGCTGGTCGCCGAGGGCGAGACGGTGCATCGGCTCGGCCGGGTCGTGGCCGGGCAGGGGGTCGCCTACGAGGGCACGCTGTCGTGACCGACCACAAGCGCGTCGCCATCCTGATCTCGGGCGGCGGCTCGAACATGCTGGCGTTGGTCCGCGACATGGCGGGCGACCACCCGGCGCGGCCGGTGCTGGTGGCCTCGAACGACCCGCAGGCGGCCGGGCTGGCCCGGGCCGCCGATCTCGGGATCGAGACGGCGGCGGTCGATCACCGGCCCTTCGGCAAGGATCGCGCCGCCTTCGAGGCGGCCCTGACCGAGCGGTTGGAGCGGGCTCGGCCCGACATCATCTGCCTCGCGGGTTTCATGCGGATCCTGACGCCGGGCTTCATCAGTCGCTGGGAGGGCCGGATGCTCAACATCCATCCCTCGCTGCTGCCAAAATATCGCGGGCTGCACACCCATGCCCGGGCGATCGAGGCCGGCGATGCCGAGCATGGCTGCTCGGTGCACGAGGTGACCGCCGAGCTCGACGGCGGGCCGGTGCTCGGACAGGCGCGGGTCAGGATCGAAGCGGGCGATACCCCCGACGATCTGGCCGCCCGGGTACTGGTGCAGGAGCACCGGCTCTACCCGATGGTGCTGCGGCGTTTCGCCGTCGGCGACCGCAGGCCGGTGCTGCTCTGAGGGCCGCGCTTTCCATCCCGGCGCGCATCGCCTAAGAGAACGGGGACCGGCGCGCCAGCGCCGCCCTCTTTTCTCCGCAAGCCCGGGACGACATGCAGACGATCACCACCACCGAAGACCTCGCCGCCTTTTGCGACAGGGCTGCGAAGCACCCCTATGTCACGGTGGACACGGAGTTCCTGCGCGAGCGGACCTACTATTCCAAGCTCTGCCTGATCCAGCTCGCCCATCCCGGCGCCGACGGCCCGGATGGCGGCGAGGGCAGCGCCGTGCTGGTCGATCCGCTGGTCGAAGGGCTCGACCTCGCACCGCTTTACACGCTGTTCCGCGACCCGGGCGTGGTCAAGGTGTTCCATGCCGCGCGCCAGGACCTGGAGATCTTCCAGGTCGAGGCCGGGCTGATCCCCGCGCCGCTCTTCGACACGCAGGTCGCGGCGATGGTCTGCGGCTTCGGCGAGCAGGCCGGCTACGAGACGCTGGTGCGCAAGATCGCGCGCGCCGAGATCGACAAGTCCTCGCGCTTCACCGACTGGTCGCGCCGCCCGCTTTCGGAGGCGCAGATGGCTTATGCTCTGGCCGACGTGACGCATCTGCGGGTGATCTACGAATGGCTCGCGGCCCAGCTCAAGAAGACCGGCCGCGCCCGTTGGGTCGCCGAGGAGATGGCGGTGCTGAACGACCCCGCCACCTACCGGGTCGATCCCACCGAAGCCTGGCAGCGGGTCAAGACGCGTTCCAACAGCCCGAAATTCATCGCCGCGCTGCGCGAGCTGGCGCAGTTCCGCGAAGCCTACGCGCAGGAACGCGACGTGCCGCGCTCGCGGGTTTTCAAGGATGACGCGCTGGTCGAGCTGGCCTCGACCCGGCCCGCCTCGGAGAAGGATCTGGGCCGCTCGCGCCTGCTCCTGCGCGAGGCCCGCAAGGGCGAGATCGCCGAAGGCATCCTGGCGGCGATCGACCGGGCCGCGAAGCTGCCCGCCGACAAGCTGCCGAAGGCCGAGAAGCCGCGCGACCAGCTTCAGGTCAACCCGGCGCTCGCCGACTTGCTGCGCGTGCTGCTCAAGGCGCGCTCCGAGGCCGAAGGCGTTGCGCCCAAGCTGATCGCGTCGTCGGCCGATCTCGACGCGCTGGCGGCGGGCGAACGCGAGGTGCACGCGCTTTACGGCTGGCGCCGCGAGGTGTTCGGCGAGCAGGCGCTGGCGCTGTGCGAGGGCCGCGTGGCGCTCGCCGCGAAGGGCGCGCAGGTGGTGACCGTCGAACTCTGAGCCGCGCCGGCATTTCAATGATCCAAGCGGCGGGGAAGACGCTCCTGCCACTGGCAAAACTGGGCGGCATCCTTACGTAGAAGGCATGCCCGAACCGCAGGAGACATAGATGGCCCAGCCCGCCTTCGAGGAAATTGCCGAGACCTTCGAGTTTCTCGATGACTGGGAGGATCGCTACCGCCACGTGATCGAACTTGGTCGCGCGATGGAGCCGCTCGAGGATGCGCTCAAGGTGCCCGCCACCAAGGTGCATGGCTGCGCCAGCCAGGTCTGGCTCGTGCCTGCGCCCGAAGGCGGTGCCTACCACTTCCGGGGCGACAGCGATGCGATGATCGTGCGCGGGCTGATCGCGGTGCTGCACGCGCTCTATGACGGGCTGCCCGTGGCCGAGGTGCCCCGGGTCGATGCCGGTGGCGAACTGGCCCGGCTCGGCCTCAACGACCATCTGTCGGCGCAGCGCTCGAACGGGCTGCGCGCCATGGTCGAGCGGATCCGCGAGACCGCGCTCGCCGCGGCCTAGGCCCGGGCCAGGGCGGTTTCCAGTTCCCCATACCCCGTCAGCCGACGCTCGAAGCCCAGCCCCAGCCGTTCGGCATGGCGCCGGGCGAGGTCAGTGAGCGCGGGGTCGTCGGTCTGCGCTTGGTAGACCAGCGTCGTGTAATTGCCGAAATACATGTCGCGCAGTTCGGGATGCCGGTCGAGGCCGAGCGGCTCCCAGACGAAGGCGTCGAACTGCCGTACCAGAAAGTCGGTGAGGTAGAAGCAGGTCACCTCGCCCTTGGCCTCGAACGCCGCCACGCCTTCGTAGAAGGCGTAGCAATGCGGGCCTTCGATCATCTCGACGCCCAGCCGGGCGCAGCTGCGGGCGAGATCGCCACCGGTGCCGCAATCGGCATAGGCGACGAAGACCCTGTCATAGCGGTCGCGCCGGGCGGTCACCGCCGCCTCGACCGCCGGGGCGATCCGGTCAGGTCGGTTGTGCAGGATGGCGGGCAGGCAGTGCAGGTCGAGGTGATCCCAGCCGCGCTGCCCGATCAGCGCGAGGATCTCTCGCGCCAGCGCGCCGCAGGCGATCACCAGCACGCGGCCCCGCCCGGATGGGGCGAGGCCCTCGCGCGTCAGCGCGGCGTCGGAGGGGCCGGGCCCGCTCAGGCGCCCGCCTGCATCTGGTTGTGGCGGCGCGAGATCCAGTCCTTGGCCGTCTCAACCGCGACGGCGGCGTCGCGGCAATAGGCGTCGGCCCCGATCGCGCGGCCGAATTCCTCGTTCAGCGGCGCGCCGCCCACCAGCACGATGTAGTCGTCGCGGATGCCCTGCTCCTTCATCGTGTCGATCACGACCTTCATGTAGGGCATGGTGGTGGTCAGCAGCGCCGACATGCCGAGAATGTCGGCCTTCTCGCGCGCCAGCGCCTCGAGATAGCTCTCGACCGCGTTGTTGATCCCGAGATCGACGATCTCGAAGCCCGCGCCCTCCATCATCATCGCGACGAGGTTCTTGCCGATGTCGTGGATGTCGCCCTTGACGGTGCCGATCACCATCTTGCCCATCCGCGGCGCGTCGGTCTCGGCCAGCAGCGGCTTGAGGATCGACATGCCGCCCTTCATGGCGTTGGCCGCGAGCAGCACCTCGGGCACGAACAGGATCCCGTCCCGGAAATCATTGCCGACGATGGTCATGCCGCCGACCAGCGCCTTGGTCAGAACGTCATAGGGCGCCCAGCCGCGATCGAGCAGGATCTGGGTGGCCTCCATGATCTCGTCCCTGAGGCCGTCATAGAGGTCGTCGAACATCTGCGCGACGAGTTCCTCGTCATCGAGTTCGGAAAGGATCAGGTCGTCTTCGTCGGCCATGTCGCGGCACTCCTCGGGGCGGGCGATGTCTTTCGGTCGGATCAATGCCCGGATCGGGGCATCGGTCGCGGTCGTTTCCGACACTGCCTGCATCGCAACCGACGGCGATGCAAATGAAAACGGGGCAGCACCATCATGAGGCGCGCTCAACTCCGGGCTTGCGCGGATCGAGGCGCCGACCGAACGTGACGGCGGGAGGAGACCATATGAAGATGGACCGGGCGGCGTTGGCCGCGTTCCTGGCGCGCGATTTCGCGCAGGTGGCGACGCAGTTCGCCGTGGAGGAGGCGACCGAGGCGCGGCTGGTGCTGCGGCTTCTGGTCGAGGAGATGCATCTGCGCCCGGGCGGCACGGTGTCGGGGCCAGCAATGTTCGGCCTCGCCGACGTGGCGATCTATCTGGCAATCCTGTCGCGGATCGGCCCGGTGGGGCTCGCCGTGACGACCGGGGCCTCGATCGATTTCCTGCGCAAGCCGGATGCGGGGCGCGATCTCCTGGCGGAGACGCGCCTGCTGAAGCTCGGTCGCCGGCTGGCAGTGGGTGAGGCGCTCTTGTTCAGCGAGGGGGAGGCGGCGCCGGTGGCGCGGGCCTCGATGACCTACTCGATCCCGCCCGGCGCAGCGCAGGGCGCGGCACCGGCATGAAAAAAGGGGCCGGACGCATCCGGCCCCGCAGGCATGGTCGGGCCGGGGATCAGCCCTTCCAGAACGGGCGCGCGGCTTCGGCCTGCGCGGTCATGGGGTCGAGACCGAGGTCGCGCAGCGCCGTCGCGTCGAGATGCGACAGCGCCCGGCGAGTGCGGGCACGACGCTCCCACACGGCGACCTTGCGGGCGAGGCCGACGAGAAGGGCGGAGATGGCCCCCTGATCGAGGGCGGCCTCATAGGGCAGGGTGGTCCGGGCGAGGGTGGTCATGACGGTCTCTCTTGTGCCGATACAATGTGCTGCTATGCTGTGAGAATAGGCATACAATGAACGCGTATTGACGTCCACGGAAGTTTTGTCATGGATACAATCTGGTGGCCCAGCCTCGACGAGGGTGGCCCGGTCAAGCATCAGGCGCTGAAGCGCTCCATCCAGCAGGCGATCGGCACCGGGGCGATCGCGCCGGGCCATCGTCTGCCGCCGGTGCGCGAGGTGGCCTGGCGGCTCGGCGTGACGCCGGGGACCGTGGCCCGCGCTTACAAGGACCTCGTCGATCAGGAGGTGCTGCGGGCGGTGGTCGGGCGCGGCACCTTCGTCGCCGAGCCGGATATTCCGGCACCGCTGCCGGCGCTGCTCGACACGGCAGGCTTTGCCGCCGATGGCCGGATGCTGAACCTGCGGACCGCGCAGGTGGCCGATGTCGGGCAGGGGCGAATGCTGCATGATCTGCTGAAAACACTGCCGGATCCTGCCCCCGGCGCCTATGTCAGCTATCCCGATCCGGAGGCCGATGCGGGGCTGCGCGCGGCGTTGGGGGAATGGTTCGCCGCGCCCGCCCATGGCCCGGTCACGGCCGAAGACGTGGTGCTCACCTCCGGCGCCCAGCACGGCATGGTGGTGCTGCTGCAGGCGCTGCTGCACGGGCCTCGCCCGGTCGTGCTTACCGAGGAACTGGCCTATCCCGGCTTCCGCCACGCTGCGGCGCTGGTCCGAGCCGAGATCCAGGGCGTTGCCTTCGACGAGGAGGGGCTGCTGCCCGACGCATTGGAGCGGGCCTGCCGCGAGACCGGGGCACAGTTGCTTTGTACCAGTGCTGAGGCACACAATCCGACGACCATCCGCACCTCCCCGACGCGTCGCGCGCAAATTGTATCCATCGCGCGGGAGTACAATATGCAGATCATCGACGATGACTGCTTCCGCTCCGACGCCGGGGAGGATGCCAGCTATCGCCGCCTCGCCCCGGAACGCTCCTGGGTGGTGACGACTCTGTCCAAGACGCTGAGCCCCGATCTGCGGCTCGGCGCGATCCTCTCTTCGCCGGGCCGCGCGGCGCTGCCTCGCGTCGCGGCGCAGCAGCAGTTCTTCGGCCTCTCGCGCCCGACCGTGATGCTGGCCGAGGCGGCGCTGGCCTCGGGCGTGGCGGCGCGGGTCCGCGACGCCGTGCTCGAGGTGCAGTCCCGCCGCCTCGCGATCCTGCGCGACCGGCTCGCGCCGTGGCAGCCCCGCACCCGGGAGGGCGTGCCCTTCGCCTGGCTCGACCTGCCGCGCGGCTGGCGCCCGTCTTCGCTGTCGCGCGCCGCCGAGGCCGAAGGCGTGCGCCTCAAGCCCGCCGACGAGTTCGCGCTGATCGACGGGCGGGCGCCCTCAGCAGTGCGGATCGCGGTGACCGGCCTGCGCGAGGATGCGGCTTTCGTGGCGGCGATCGACCGGCTCGCGGCGCTGCTTTCCTCGCCGCCGCATGTGATGGAGGTCTGAAATAGTGGGGTATATTGATACCTTAATTTCAAGCCATTGATTTGTATAGATTATTTTGGAAGATGTGCGCTTGACTGCGCCACTGCTTCGTTTAGAACCCGCCCATCGAATTTGCGCGGGCGGCCCGTTCGGGGCGGTGCGCGTTGCAGATCAAGGGCAGAACCATGAAAACCTTCACCGCTACCCCGGCGGATATCGAGAAGAAGTGGATCCTGATCGACGCCGAGGGCGTCGTTCTGGGTCGCCTCGCCTCGATCATCGCCATGCGCCTGCGCGGCAAGCACAAGGCCTCCTTCACCCCGCACATGGACATGGGTGACAACGTCATCGTGATCAACGCGGACAAGGTGCAGATGACCGGCAAGAAGCGCGAAGAGCACTTCTACTGGCACACCGGGCACCCGGGCGGCATCAAGTCGCGCACCAAGCAGCAGATCCTCGAGGGTGCGCACCCCGAGCGCGTCGTCATGCAGGCCGTCAAGCGGATGCTGCCGGGCAACCGCCTGTCGCGTCAGCAGATGACCCATCTGCGCGTCTTCGCCGGTGCCGAGCACGGCATGGAGGCGCAGAAGCCCGAGGTTCTGGACGTCGCGTCCATGAACAAGAAGAACACGAGGACCGCATAATGGCCGATCAGATCAATTCGCTCGAAGAGCTGGGCTCGGCCGTCTCGACCGAAGGCCAGGCCGCCGCGACCGAGACCCTGACCCCGCGCGAGCCCGTCCGCGACGAGCTGGGCCGCTCCTATGCCACCGGCAAGCGGAAGGACGCGGTCGCCCGCGTCTGGATCAAGCCGGGTTCCGGCAAGGTCACCGTCAACGGCAAGGAGATGAACGTCTACTTCGCCCGTCCGGTGCTGCAGATGATCCTGCGCCAGCCGTTCCAGGTCGCGAACGTCTCGGGCCAGTTCGACGTCTACGCCACCGTCGCCGGCGGCGGCCTCTCGGGCCAGGCCGGTGCCGTGAAGCACGGCATCTCCAAGGCGCTGCAGCTGTACGATCCCTCGCTGCGCGGCGCGCTCAAGGCCGCGGGCTTCCTGACCCGTGACAGCCGCGTCGTCGAGCGTAAGAAGTACGGCAAGCGCAAGGCGCGTCGTAGCTTCCAGTTCTCGAAGCGCTGATCCCTCGCGGATTTCGCGACAGGAAAGGGCGGTCCCTGCGGGGGCCGCCCTTTTCGCATGTGGCGGCCGAACACGGGATTGCAGCGTGATGCGACCGGCCGCACGAGACCACTTGCGCAGCGTCGCGATTGCGGCGAAAGGCGCGCGTGCGGTTGATCTTTGCCGCTGCGCGGTCAAGCATCCTCGCGGGGCATCACGGGGCGGCCATGGGTCTGGGGAACTTCACGAAATCCGAGGGCGGCCGCGCGGCCATGCTGCTGGTACCGCCCTTTTTCTACGCGCTGGCGCTGCTCGCGCTGCCGATTCTCGCGGTCGTGCTGTTCAGCTTCTGGACGCAGGACTTCATGACCATCGACACCAGCTTCACGCTGGCCAATTACCGCGAGTTCTTCGACAAGCCGATCTATACCGTGCTTCTCGGACGGTCGCTGATGGTGTCGGGGATCGTCACGCTGGTCACCGTGGTGCTGGCCTTCCCGGTGGCCTACTTCCTGTCGTTCCATGTCCGGCCCGAGCGCAAGTCGCTCTGGCTGTTCCTGATCACCATCCCGTTCTGGACCAGCTACCTGATCCGGGTGTTCCTGTGGAAGGTGATCCTCGGCTATAACGGCGTGATCAATTCGGGCCTGATCGGCGCCGGGATCATCGACGAGCCGCTGAGCTTCATCCTCTACAACGTGAACGCGGTGATCATCACGCTGGCGCATGCCTTCGCGCCCTTCGCGATCCTGCCGATCTTCGTGGCGCTGGAAAAGATCGACCGCTCGCTGATCGAGGCCAGCCGCGATCTGGGCGAGACCCGTCTCACCACCTTCTTCCGCGTGACGCTGCCGCTGTCGATGCCCGGCCTCGTCGCCGCCGTGCTGATCGTCTTCATCCCGACCATCGGCGACTACGTCACGCCCGAGCTGATGGGCGGCGCCGGGGGCAAGCTCATCGCCAACATGATCCAGACCCAGTTCCTGCAGCTCAACAACGCGCCGATGGGCGCGGCCATCGCCATCGTCGCGATGATCTGCGTCACCGCCATCGCGCTGGCCTTCGTCATGCTCAACCGCCGCTGGCTCCGGGGGCGGGGATGAAGGGTCTGCCGCTCCGGGTCTACGCGGTCCTGTATTTGCTGTTCCTCTACGCGCCGATCGCGCTGCTGCCGCTCTTCGCCTTTAACGACGCGACGATCATCGCCTTTCCGCTCAAGGGCTTCACCACCCATTGGTTCGGCGATCTCGCTGGCAACGCGGCGCTGCGGCAGGCGGTCGGAAACTCGCTCTTCATCGCGGCGATGACGGCGATCTTCGCGACCCTGCTGGGGATCTGCGCCGCCCGTGCCGGCGCCATGGCGCGGTTTCCGGGCAAGGGCGGAATCCTCGGCTTCGTGATGCTGCCGCTCGTTCTGCCCGAGATCATCGTCGCGGTCTCGCTGCTGATCGTGATGCGGCAGGTGCTGGGGCTGAACCTGTCGAACTGGACGGTGATCGCGGCGCATGTGCTGATCTGCACGCCGTTCTCGATCGCGATCCTGAACGGCGCCTTCCAGAACCTCGACCCCTCGATCGAGGAGGCGGCGACGGATCTGGGCGAAAGCCGGCTGTCGGCCTTCCGCCTCGTGACGCTGCCGCTGGTGATGCCGGGGATCGTGTCTTCGATGCTGATCGCCTTCACGATCAGCCTCGACGAATTCATCATCGCCTTCTTCCTGACCGGCGCGAACCCGACCATGCCGGTCTATATCTGGGGCCTGCTGCGCTTTCCGGCGCAGCTGCCCGTGGTCATGGCGCTCGGCACGATCCTCGTGACGCTGTCGGTCGTGCTGCTCGTCAT
>Ga0208794_1000371_pt1 | contig 31008 bp, 27 predicted proteins | sample 32_taG_FD_184106 | JGI IMG/M metagenome (GOLD analysis project Ga0208794, IMG submission 184106) | Marine viral communities from the Gulf of Mexico - 32_GoM_OMZ_CsCl metaG (SPAdes) (version 2) | ecosystem: Environmental > Aquatic > Marine > Oceanic | place: Atlantic Ocean: Gulf of Mexico... | reverse complement strand
CCCCTCGATCGCCCTTTTCGGGCTGCTGATCGCGCCGCTGGCCTGGGTGGCGGCCAATGTGCCGGGTGCGTCGGCCATCGGCATCTCGGGCATCGGCGTCGCTCCCGCCATGGTTGCGCTCTTTGCCTATTCGCTGCTGCCCATCGTTTCCAATACCGTGGTGGGCCTCGTCAACGTGCCCGAGGCCGCCAATGACGCGGCGCGCGGCATGGGCATGACCAATCGGCAGCGCCTGTTTTCCGTGGAACTGCCGCTGGCCTTTCCCGTGATCCTCACCGGCATTCGCATCGTGCTGGTCCAGAATATCGGTCTTGCCACCATTGCCGCGCTGATCGGCGGCGGCGGCTTTGGCGTCTTCGTGTTCCAGGGCATTGGCCAGACCGCCATGGATTTGGTCCTGCTCGGCGCCGTCCCCACCGTCGCCCTGGCCTTTGCCGCGGCCGTGGTCCTCGATGCCTTTGTTGAAATGGTCAGCACCAGGGAGCGTGCCCAATGATCGAAATCCAGGAGCTGACCAAGGTCTATGGCCAGACGACGGTGGTCGACAGGGTTTCCCTGACCATCGGCGCGGGTGAACTCTGCGCCATTGTGGGCACCTCCGGTTCGGGCAAGACCACGCTGATGCGCATGGTCAACCGGCTGGTCGAGCCGACCTCTGGCAAAGTGCTGATTGACGGGCAGGACACGCGCGATGTTCCCGCCTATGAACTGCGCCGCCGCATTGGTTACGCCATCCAGGGCCACGGTCTGTTTCCCCACCGCACCGTGGGACAGAATATCGGCACGGTCCCGCATCTGCTCGGTTGGGACAACGCCCGCATTGCCAATCGGGTAGACGAACTGCTTTCGCTGTTTCAACTCGACCCGGGTCAATTCCGTGACCGCATGCCCAATGAACTATCCGGCGGGCAGCAGCAGCGCGTCGGCGTGGCGCGTGCCCTGGCCGCCGAGCCCAATATCCTGCTGATGGATGAACCCTTCGGCGCGCTCGACCCGGTCATCCGCTCCAAGGCTCAGGATGACCTGCTCGCCATCCAGAAGCGGTTCAACACCACAGTGGTGCTGGTGACCCACGACATGGAAGAGGCCATTCACCTGGGCAGCCGTATCGCTGTCATGGATGGTGGCGAACTGCTGCAATATGCGTCCCCCGAGGAGATCATCGCCAATCCGGCCACTGATTTCGTCGCTGAGCTCATCGGCGGCGACCGACCCTTCCGGCTGCTCTCACTGGCAAAGGTGACCTCTTTGGTTGAACCCGGCGAAGCGACAGGCCAACCGATTGCCGCCACTGCCAGCCTCCGCGAAGCCTATGCCGAATGCCTCTGGTCGGGGCGGGAAGCCTTGCCGGTCATCGAAGACGGCAAGCTGATTGGTCGCATCAGCCGAGACGACCTGGCCAAGTGCGCCGCGAGGCCAAAATGAGCACTGGCCTTGTCATCCGCCTCCTCGTCCTGGCCCTGCTGGTGGCATTTCTGGTCAGCCCGGAAAGCTTCGCCTTTGTCTTCGAGCCGCTGACCAAGAACAACCAGCCGGTCATCTACAATCAGGGCAGCCTGCTCGACCTGACACTCAATCACCTTTTGATCGTTGCCATTGCGACAGCACTGGCGACCACGGTCGCCGTCGGCCTCGCCATTCTGGTAACGCGTCCCTTTGGCGCTGAATTCCTGCCATTGTCACGCAGTCTCGCCAATGTCGGACAAACCTTTCCGCCGGTGGCCGTATTGGCGCTGGCCGTCCCCATGCTCGGTTTCGGCACCGCGCCCACTCTGGTGGCCCTGTTTCTCTATGGCCTCCTGCCGATTTTCGAAAACACCCTGACCGGCCTCACGGGCCTTCCACCCACGGTCACCGAAGCGGCACGCGGCATGGGCATGACGGGCAGGCAGCGCCTGGTCCGCGTCGAGCTGCCTTTGGCCCTGCCGGTTATTCTTGCCGGCATACGCCTTTCCACGGTGATTTCCCTGGCCACTGCCACCATCGGCTCCACCGTTGCGGCGCGCACGCTCGGCGAAGTCATCATCGCCGGGCTTTTGTCCAGCAACACCGCCTTCGTCCTGCAGGGCGGGCTCATCGTGGGCGCACTCGCTGTGCTGATCTATGACGGCCTCTCGGCCATCGAACGGACGCTGACCCGCCGCACCGGCCAGGGCGCGCGCGCCAACGCCTGAGAACGGAAAGACTTGAACATGTCCGACTTCGACCTAAGCCTCACCGGCACTATCGTCCTTCCGGACCGCGTCATCGAGCGCGGTCATGTTGCCGTGCGCGACGGCAAGATCGCTTTGGTCGGTGACGGCATAGGCCCGGAGGCTCGCGAGCGCCATGATCTCGGCACGGCCATGATCCTGCCCGGTGCCATCGACGCCCAGACCCATTCGCTTAGTCAGCGAGATCAGGAAGACTTTATCTGGTCGACCCGCTCCGCGGCGGCCGGCGGTGTTACCACCATCGTCGACATGCCCTATGACGAGGGAAACCTGGTCTGCTCGGCCGAAGCGGTCCGCATCAAGGTCGACCACGCCAGCCCCCAGGCCCGCGTCGATTTTGCTCTCTACGGCACCATCCATCCCGAAGAAGGCCCCGCGCGCATCGCCGAACAGGCCGCAGCGGGCGTTGCCGCCTTCAAATTCTCGACCTTCGGCACCGATCCGATCCGCTTTCCGCGCATCCCACCTGCTTTGCTCGAAGAGTGCTTTGCCGCCGTCGCCAAGACCGGCCTCACAGCGGGTGTCCACAATGAGGACGATGAAATGGTCCGCGCCGCCATGGCCAGGGTCAAGGCTGCCGGGATCACCGACTATCGCGCCCATGGCCTCAGCCGCCCGCCGCTGACGGAACTGCTGGCCTCGCTGCAGATCTACGAAACGGGCGCCCAAACTGGCTGTCCCGCCCATGTCGTCCATTGTTCGCTGGCACGCGGTTACGAGATCGCCCGCACCTACCGCGACCAGGGTTTCGCCGCCACCATCGAGTGCTGCATTCACTATCTGACCCTGGACGAGGAAAACGACGTCGCCCGGCTCGGCGGCAAGGCCAAGATCAATCCCCCAATCCGCCCGCGCGCCGAAGTGGAAAAACTCTGGCAGCATGTCGCAGCCGGCAACGTCACCCTGATTTCAACCGATCACGTCAGCTGGTCCGAGGATCGCAAGACCAATCCGGACATGCTCGCGAACGCTTCGGGCGTCCCCGGCCTCGAAGTCATGGTGCCGCTGTTCATCAAGGGGGCCCTGGACCATGGCGTGCCCCTGACCTGGGCCGCCAAACTGATGGCCGAAAACCCCGCCCGCCACTTCCGCCTCGACCACGTCAAGGGCGCGCTCGAGGTCGGCAAGGACGCCGACATCACCGTCCTGGTCGACCGCCGCCAGGTTTATGACGCCGCCAGCAGCGGTCATAACGTCGTCGGCTGGAGCCCCTATAACGGCATCGAACTGCCCTGGACGGTCGCCGGCACCTGGCTGCGCGGCCAGCAAGTGTTTGATGGAACAGATGTTTTGTCGGCGCCCGGAACCGGCCGCTTCGTGCGGCCCGAGACGCGCGCATGACCCGAAATTTGCCCACCAGCGCCGCGCGTATCGACGAAGACATTTCGGCCCTCGCCGCGATCACCGAGCCCGGTCGCCCTTATACCCGCCGCGCTTTCACGCCGATGTTCCTCAAAGGGCGCGAATGGCTCGCCGGCCGCTTCGAGGCCGCCGGTCTCACTGTGCACATCGACGCCGCCGGCAATCTCATAGGCTCGCGAAAGGGCCGGGAACCTGGCCTTGGTACTATCATGCTGGGTTCGCACTCCGACACCGTGCCCGATGGCGGCCGCTATGACGGCATCGCGGGGGTATCCGCCGCCCTGGAGGTGGCACGTGCCCTCAAGGACCAGGGCATAGCACTCGACCACAATCTTGAAATCGTTGACTTTCTCGCCGAGGAGGTCTCCATTTTCGGCGTGTCCTGCGTTGGCAGTCGCGGCATCTCCGGGACACGTCCCGAAGACTGGCTCAGCCGCGAAAGCGCTGGTCTTACGCTTGCCGATGCCATAGCCGAAGTCGGCGGCAACGCGGCCGCTCAGCGAACACGTAGCGACATCGCCGCGTTTCTGGAACTCCACATCGAACAGGGACCGGTGCTGGAAAGCGAGGAGCTCGACGTCGGTGTGGTCACCGCCATCGCCGGGATCACCCGCATCGAGATCGTGGTCGAGGGGCGCGCTGATCATGCCGGCACCACACCCATGGGCAGTCGCAAGGATGCGCTTTCAACCGCCGCCTGGATCGCCCTGGCTGTCGAGCGTTTCGCGACCGATCTGGCGGCGGGCGAATACCACTTCGCGGCCACGGTCGGCGAATTCCGCATGGAACCCAATGCCGCCAATGTGGTGCCCTCGCGCGTCACCATGCTCATCGATGCCCGCGCCGAACGCCGCGCCGATATGGAGCATTTCCTTTCTGAATTAGGTGAAGGCATTGCCGGCATCGCCACCCAGACTGGCGCAACCGTGCCAGAGCCCCGCATCATTTCGGACAATATGCCGACGCCCTGTGACGCTGATATCCTGGCCGCACTCGATGGCGCCTGCGACGCTATCAGCGCACGCCATCGCCGCATGGCCTCCGGCGCCGGGCACGACACCGCCTGGATGGCACGGGTCACCAAGGCGGCGATGATCTTCGTGCCTTGCGTCGAGGGCCGCAGCCATACCCCCGAGGAATCCGCCAAGGCCGAGGACATCGCGCTTGGTGCCGCCGTGCTGCTCGACGCGGTGCAGCGGCTCGATAAAGACTTGCAGGAGACAGCATGATGGGACGCATCCTTACCGAGAAAGACGTGGAAGCGGCCGTCAAGGGCGGCTCGGTCTATGCGGCAGGCGGCGGCGGCTGGGCCGATCACGGCCGTATGCTGGGCTATGCGGCGGTCTCGATCGGCAAGCCCGAACTGGTCTCGGTGGTGGAAATGGCCGACAACGACTGGATCGCAACCGCGGCTGCCATCGGCGCACCGGCCTCGACCACGCCGTGGGAGATGCGTGGCGTCGACTATATCAAGGCCGTGCAACTGCTCCAGGACGCGCTGGGCGAGAAACTGGCCGGCCTGATGGTCGGGCAGAATGGCAAGTCCTCAACGCTCAATGGCTGGCTGCCCTCGGCCGCGCTGGGACTTAAGGTTGTCGATGCCGTGGGTGACATCCGCGCGCATCCCACAGGTGACATGGGCTCAATCGGCTTGGCCGGTTCGCCTGAACCGATGATCCAGACCGCCGTTGGCGGCAATCGGGGCGAGAACCGCTATATCGAGCTGGTTACCCGCGGTGCCACCGCCAAGGTGTCCCCGATCCTGCGCACCGCTGCCGATATGTCGGGTGGCTTTATCGCGTCCTGCCGCAATCCGGTGCGCGCCAGCTATGTCCGCCAGCATGCGGCCCTCGGTGGCATTTCCCTGGCGCTCAAATTGGGCGAGGCCATCATCGCTGCCGAAGGGAAGGGCGGCAGTGCGATCATCGACGCCATCGTCAAGACCACCGGCGGGGCCATTCTGGTTGAAGGCAAGATCATCAGGAAAGCAGTGACCTATACCAGCGAGGCCTTCGACGTCGGGACGGTCACGCTCGAAAATGGCGCTGTTCTGCATGTGATGAACGAATATATGGCCGTCGACGATCGCGATGGCCTCCGCCAGGCAACCTTTCCAGATGTCATCACCACGCTTTCGAGCGAGGGCGAACCGCTCAGCGTCGGGCAGCTTGAGGAGGGCATGCCGATCTTCGTCCTGCACGTCCCCAAATCCATCATCCCGCTATCCTCTAGCGTACTCGACCCCGCCGTCTATCCGCATGTCGAAAAGACCATGGGCATCGACCTGGCGTCCTACGCCCTGTGCAAGGAGGGCTGAGACATGCCGACCTCCAATCCCCGCCATCCCCGGTTTCCCATTCCCGGCGGCAATGAAATCCGCGCGCGCGGCTGGCGCCAGGAAGCTCTGTTGCGGCTGCTCGAAAACGTGCTCAGCGTCGGTGAGGACCCGGACAATCTCGTCGTCTATGCCGCCCTGGGCAAGGCTGCACGCAATTGGGCCAGCCACGACGCCATCGTGCATGCGCTCAAGACCATGGACGAGGATCAAACGCTCATCATCCAGTCGGGCAAGCCGATTGGCCTCGTCAAAACCCACGCCAAGGCGCCGCTGGTCATCATGGCCAATTGCAACATCGTCGGGCAGTGGGCCAGGGCAGAGGTGTTCTACGAGTTGGAACGCAAGGGCCTGATCTGCTGGGGCGGTTTGACCGCCGGTGCCTGGCAGTACATCGGCAGCCAGGGCGTCATCCAGGGCACCTATGAGATTTTCATGCGCGTTGCCGAACACCGCTTTGACGGGGATCTCGCGGGCCGGTTCATCCTGACGGCAGGGCTTGGCGGCATGGGCGGGGCGCAGCCCCTGGCAGGCCGCATGGCAGGGGCCGCAATTCTCTGCGTCGATATCGACCCTGATCGCGCGGCCAAGCGCAAGGAAATCGGCTATCTCGAAGAGATTGCACCTGATCTTGATACTGCACTGGACATGATCGATGCGGCGGTCAAAGACAAGCGCGCGACGTCCGTTGGCCTGGTCGGAAACGCTGCCGATATCTATCCCGAGATTGCCCGGCGCGGCATCACACCTGACATTGTCACCGACCAGACCTCGGCCCATGACCTGGTCTATGGCTATGTGCCCAAGAACTATTCGCTCGAGCAGGTGCGCGAGATGCGCAAGTCCAATCCTGCCGAATTGATGGCCGCCAGCCGCACTTCCATTGTCGACCACGTCACCGCCATGCTGGAATTCCAGAAGCATGGTGCCGAGGTGTTCGACAACGGCAATCTGATCCGGACCCACGCAAAGGATGGCGGGGTCGAGAACGCCTTCGACATCCGCATCTTCACCGAGGCCTATCTGCGACCGCTGTTTGCGCGTGCCATCGGCCCCTTCCGCTGGATGGCACAATCGGGTGATCCCGAAGACATCCGCAAGATCGATGACCGCCTGCTGCAGATGTTCCCGGACAATCGCATCGTCACCAACTGGATTCAGTTGGCACGACGCCACGTTCCATTCGAAGGGTTGCCATCGCGCATCGCCTGGCTTGGTCACGGCGAGCGCACCGAACTGGCGCTGGCGGTCAACGACATGGTGCAAAAGGGCGAACTAGCCGGCCCGGTCACCTTCAGCCGCGATCACCTCGATGCCGGCGCCATGGCCCACCCCAACATCATGACCGAGCGCATGAAAGACGGCTCGGACGCCATAGCCGACTGGCCCATTCTCGACGCCATGCTACTCTGCTCTTCCATGGCAGATTTGGTCGTTGTTCACTCGGGAGGAGGGGGCTATGCCGGTTACATGACCTCGGCTGGCGTCACCGTCGTGGCTGATGGCACGGATGCCGGTGCCGAGAGGCTGTCTCTTGCACTCAGCAACGACACTGCCCTTGGCGTCATGCGCTACGCCGACGCCGGCTATGAAGAGAGCCTGGACGAGATCAAGCGCAAGTCGATCGGACATATCGATTTGACCTGACCAGAATGGTGCCGACTTCGCCAATGGGCAGCGCCGCACCCATTGACGTGCTCCCCGATTTTGCACCACCCGGCTGGGGGATTTCCCGGGGGTAGCACTCACGGCGGACCGGATGCGCCGTAGGCATTCATGAGCGATATCGGTGATTTGTTGCCGATGGCGCTGTGAGGTCGGACCTCGTTGAACTAAGACCCGCCTGAACTAGCCTAAGGTCAGAAGGCGGCGCGTCTGCCCGGCTGCTGCACTTTCGAGCGCTTGTTCACGTACAGGTCGGTGTCCGCCTGATGGAGCAATTCATCGGCTGTTCGCGCCGTACTGGGGAACCCGGCAATTCCAATCGAGCATCCCACCGAAAGCAGGTTACCATAGACCCCTACCGGAGTGGTGATGATGTCATAGACGCGTCGCATGATTTGGTCGGTGGAGATAGAGTCAAGGCGGATCAGCACGCCGAACTCATCACCACCCAAACGGGAGATCACGATGTTCTCGCCGCACAGTTCTTTGAGGCGCCCCCCAATGCTGGCAAGCAGGTGATCACCAGCGGGGTGGCCATAGCGGTCATTGATGGGTTTGAACTTGTCGAGATCAAGCAGCGCCAAAGTGAATTGGGCACCCTCTTGATCAATCCAACTGTGCAATTCGGAAAAGAAATATCGGCGGTTGGTCAGCTCTGTTAGCGCATCGGTATTGGCGAGCCGCTCATTCTCGACGTTGAGCTTTTCCACCTCTAAATGGCGGGCAATGATCTCGTTTTGCGAGCGGATCATTGTCGTGAATGTGTCAAAGGCGCGGAACAGTACCTTCATCATGACCAGTGCCACCAGCGCCACATTGAGAGAGATACCTAGAAATACCAGTTCAACCTCGGCAAGGGCGTAGTACCCGACGTAGATAGGGGCGACCAAAACCACGATCGTAGTGGCGGCCTGAGGCAAATGCATCAGGCAGAACATGCTGCAGATGACCGTAGTGGCGATGAAAATGGCCGAATAGGAATGCTCGAGGGCGGTGCCATAATCGTCGAGCAGCATGGCCCAGCCAATGAACAGCACCGCAAGCACACCTGAGAGCCAGATGGTGCGGCGCAGGTGGCGCAGAACATCTTGATTGGAAATTTCCGCGGTGCGCAGACGCAACCAGAAGGGAATGCGGGACAGGCAGACCACGGCGACACATGTAAACGTAACCCAGGTCATCCAAATTGGTGCGAGACTCGAATAGGTCCAGGTCAGCAGCGCGGCATTGGCGATAAGCAGGCTATAGAGCAGCGGCAGATGGTTCCGCAGTTCCCGCAGCTGTGCGCGCGCAACGCTGGGTTCTGGGTTAGCCAGTACAAGCCAATGGATGAGTCTGCGCATGTCACGTTGTCTCCCAGCCTGGATTGTAGGGAGCAGCGATTAAAACGAGCTTACGCCAGCGCGGCACAAGCGTGGAAACGCCTCAAGGGATCGGGTCAGTCTGCTACCAATTTGAGAGAGGCTAAACGATGGATCAAGCCGCAGACAGGCGCAGCCCTATAGTCGGAGGCGCGCTGACATTCACGGTTGAATTCCTCGCCTTGTTTGTTGCACTCCTGAATGCTGAAATTGCCTTTGCCCATATAGGCCTCCTTGCCTCAAAATTGGGGAAGAAGGCGTCTACAAATCTAGGGGCTATTCAGGTCAAACGTCTGGGAAGCAAGGCAGATGCAAATCTACTCCCCAAACGTCTTCCAACCCCACCACCAGCGCACGACTGTCGTCACGAAGGCAAGCGCTGCAAACCCGGCGGCGAGAACTGGAAACAGGCCCGGGAACAAGCAGATCAGAGCGAACAGAGCTATCGTTTCGGCGCCTTCGGTTATGCCACCCAAATAGTAGAAGCCCTTCTTTGGCATCTTCAGCGAGCTGAGCCCCCTGCGTTGCGCCACGACGGCAAAGGCTAGAAAACTCGATCCGGTGCCCACAAAGGAGAACAGCAAGAGTGATCCCGCCAGCCCATTGGCTGCAGGGTCAGCCAGCACAAAAGCAAAAGGAATGGCGGCGTAAAAGAAAAAGTCGAGCGTGATGTCGAGAAAGGCTCCCTGATCGGTTGGACCGGCCAGACGCGCCACCGCACCATCAAGCCCGTCAAGGAGCCTGTTCAGTGCGATCAGAAGCAGGCCAAGCAGATACTGGCCACTCGCAATCGCCGGAACGGCAGCCAGTCCTATCGCAAAGCCTGTGAGGGTGATGCGGTTCGCCGTGGCGCCCCGCGCCAGCAGCCAGTCGGCCGGATGACGCAGCAGTTTTTCCTGCATTGGTATAATATGGCTGTCGAGCACGCGATACCATTTCCTCTTGCCGAACGGGCCGGACCGATTGATGCGGCTCTTGTCTTGTTACAATCTGAATGTCCGTTTGTAACCTTCGCTCACCAAGAAGCGAATGAGGAACAAAAGCGGGTTGTGATCTCTGGCTGAAGTGGCCGAGCGATCGCGGATCACCGGTGGCGCACCAGGTAAGCCCGGGGGCTGCGCGACGCGTTCTTCGCCGCCGATATCGGGCGGGGCGTGTGTTTGGGACAAGGATACAGGCATTGGCGGGAGTTCTGGGGCGCTTTGTGAACAGGGCCAATGCGGCGCACCTTGTTCACAAAGCGGCGCGCCGCTGCACCCATTACGGACCAAGAGCCGTAGACCAAGTGTGCTTCACCACCATCAGCGAATTGGAAAGCCTGAGTTAGACATGAACAACGCCATGGTCTTGTCCGAACCTGTCATCAGGTTTGGTTCTTTCGTCCTGATATTCGGGCTGCTCGCGGTCATCGAACTGACCCATCCACGCCTTGAGCGCCCCGAAATGCTGGCAGCTCTGAAAACGCGACGATGGTTGACCAATATCGGAGTTCTGGTGCTCTCGTCGGTCTGCCTGCGCATAGTATTTCCCGCGGCTGCTGTGGGCACGGCGCTGTGGGCAGAAAGCCAGGGTCTGGGGATATTCAACCAGTTTGGCATTCCGATGTGGATGACCGGACTTGCCACCGTCATCGCGCTGGATTTCGCGGTGTGGCTAGAGCACCTGCTGAGCCACAAGATCCCCATTCTGTGGCGCATTCACCGCATGCATCACGCCGATCCCGGATTTGATGTCACCACCGCGCTGCGTTTCCACCCGCTCGAGATCGTACTGTCCATGGTCTGGAAAGCGGCTGTGGTTGTGGTGCTCGGTGCCCCCGCATGGTCCGTGCTAGTCTTCGAAGTGCTCCTGAATGGCGCTTCCATGTTCAGCCACGCCAATATCAACCTGCCGGCCAAAATTGATCGCTTTGTGCGTCTGCTGGTCGTCACCCCCGATATGCACCGCGTGCATCACTCTACCGACCGACGAGAGACTGACAGCAACTACGGTTTTAACCTGGCCATCTGGGACCGGCTTTTCGCCACCTATACCGATCGGCCAGCAAAAGGGCATCGAAACATGGATATCGGACTGGACGCCTATCGCGGTATTGGGCCAGCCCGCCTGGGGTGGTCCCTGCTGCTGCCATTCAGGAGGCGCTGACATGCCGCAGACCGACCGACAGGTCTTGAGGGCCCTCAGGCGCTTTGCGCCTTTGGGCGTCATACTGGCTGTGCTGGCAACTGGCCTGTTTATGGGCTGGCATCAATACCTCACGCTGGACTATTTGGCTGACGCCCGCGCTGCGCTCAAATCCACCGCCGCCGACTATGGTTTGTTGGCAGCTTTGGCTTATGTCTGCGTCTATGCGCTTGCAGTCTCGGTCGCCTTTCCCGCGACCTGGTTGCTGACCCTGGCCGGCGGCTTCCTTTATGGCGTGTGGATTGGCGGCCTGCTTGCTGCATTGGGTGCGACCATCGGCGCCACCGTCTTGTTCTGGGCTGCGCAAACCGCCTTTGGCGAAGCTCTGCGATCGCGCGTGGCGGACTTTGCCGGCAAGGTTGCGCGCGGGTTTGAGGCCAATGCGTTTAGCTATCTGCTGGCCCTGCGGCTCGCCCCTGTCTTCCCGTTTTCGGCGATCAATATCCTGCCTGCGCTCTTCAAGGTGCCGCTCCCGACCTATGTCGGGGCGACACTGCTCGGCATCCTGCCCGGCGTACTCGTCTATGCTTCCATTGGACAGGGTCTTGAAACCATTCTGGCCGAAGCGGCTGCGTCGGACCGTCCGGTTGGCGTGGGCGATTTGATAACGCCCGGGATAACTCTAGGACTACTGGGGCTAGCTATCCTGGCAGCCATCGCACCGGTCGCCAGCTTTCTCCGCAAGCGACGGGCCGAGCGCAGGTCCTGACTGTCTCCCGACGCGGATACTCAAACTCCAACCGAGCTAAAGCCATGTCAGCACATTCGAATTCTCAAGCCCTATCCTGCGATGTCTGCATCATTGGCGCTGGATCCGCCGGCCTGAGTGCGGCGGCCGGAGCTGCACAGCTTGGCGCCAAGGTTGTCCTCATCGAGCGTGCTGCCATGGGCGGGGACTGCCTCAATACCGGCTGCGTCCCCTCTAAATCGCTGATCGCTTCGGCGCATGCGGCACACACGTTCACTGCAGCGATGCGACTGGGGGTGGGCGAGGCCCTTGCTCCGAAAATCGATTTTGAGGCGATCCACCGTCACATCCATGGTGTAATCGGCGCAATCGCCCCGCACGACGGTGTCGAGCGCTTTGCGGGCATGGGCGTCAAGGTCATAAGGGAAAGTGCGCGTTTCGTCAGCCCGAATGAACTGATCGCGGGCCAGTATCGCATCCAGGCACGCCGTTTTGTCGTGGCGACCGGGTCAAGAGCGGTCGTGCCCCCGGTCCCTGGATTGCGCGAACTGGAGCCGATGACCAACGAGACTGTGTTTGACCTCGTTGAGCGTCCCGATCATCTCCTTATTGTTGGAGGCGGGCCGATAGGGCTCGAAATGGCGCAAGCGTTCCGGCGCATTGGTTCTGCCGTCACGATCGTCGATGTGGCCCAGATCCTGCCCCGTGACGAACCCGAGGCCGCTGACCTGATCCGGGGCGTTCTGCGCAAGGAGGGCATAACGCTTTTCGAGAATGCCAAACTGATCGATCCACAGCGGCACGGCACAGGTATTAGCGCGACCATCAAAACGGCTGCGGGCCGACACGAGATCGGCGCCAGCCATATTCTGGTGGCGGCAGGTCGCGAGGCCAATGTTCACGACATGGGCTTGGAGCTGGCGGAGATCGACTTCGACGAGAAGGGGATTAAGGTCGACGACCGGCTAAGAACAAGCAATTCTCGCATCTTTGCCATAGGCGATGTGGCCGGCGGGCCGCAGTTCACCCATATTGCCGGCTATCATGCTGGCATCTTTGTTCGCAATGCGATGTTCGGCCTGCCGGCCAAGGTGGACTATGCGGCGCTGCCTTGGGTGACCTATCTTGACCCGGAAGTCGCCCATGTCGGCCTGACAGAGGCCGAGGCACGCAAGAGGCATGGCGAATTGCATGTTATCCTTGAGCGCATGGACGACAATGATCGTGCGCAGACCGAACGCCGCACCGAAGGGTTCATCAAGCTGATCTTGACGCGCAGGGGCAGGGTGCTTGGCGTCACGATCGTGGCACCTCATGCCGGCGAAATGATCAGCCTCTGGGGGTTGGTGATCTCCGAAAAGATCAAGCTTTCCGCGGTTGCCTCGATGATCGCGCCCTATCCAACCCTCTCGGAGCTCTCCAAGCGCGCGGCCAGCGCCTATTACAAGCCCAAGCTGTTCGGACGCCTGTCCAGGGCATGGGTCGGATTGGTGCAAAGGCTCCTGCCTTGAAACGTCGGGGTTCAATCTAACGTCAGGGTTCAATCTGTTGCAGGAGTTTTGCCACCATCGGCAGAACACCTGCCACTATGACCGCGACACCTTCTGCGTTGGGATGGCGCCGGTCTGCCTGGTTGAGCGCCGGATCCAGCGCGACGCCTTCAAGAAAGAAGGGGTAGAGCAGCGTATCGTGCTCATTGGCCAGCTCGGGGTAAATGCTGTCAAACGCTGCAACATAGTCGCTGCCCAACCCACGATTGGCCATCATGCCCATGAGCAGAACTGGTGCTTCAAGCGTCTCGAGCCGCTCCAGAATGGCCTTGAGGTTGGCCCGTGCCTGGACAGGCGACAGACCCTGCAGCATATCGTTGGCACCAAGCGCCAGGATGACCGCATCAGGCCGAACACCCAGGCTCCAGTCCAGGCGCGCCAATCCATCGGCCGTGGTGTCGCCCGAAACACTGGCGTTGACCAGGTTCGCCTCGATCCCCCCTTCGTCCAGAGCCGCCTGCAACTGCCCTTCAAAGCTGTCCTCTGCCGAAAGCCCGAGGCCCGCCATGAGAGAATCGCCGTAGAGGAGGATGGTCGGCTCATCGGCCGACACTGCATGCACCGATGCCGAAATCGTTCCGATCAGAGCCATTGCGCCAATCGCGCGCTGCCACCATTTTGTTCGCATCACACGCGTCACCGCTCTCGTTTTGGACCACGTCCCGGCTTTGCACCATGATCGACACCATCGCCCGTACGCGGGACATGAACCTGCACCTTAAATCAGGCGGTAGCGCGCTTCATATCCTCCGATCTATCACGTTTGAGATAAAGGCGGGCGAGGTGGTTTCTGTTGTCGGGCCTTCGGGCAGCGGTAAAACCAGCCTGTTGATGGTCCTGGGGGGCCTTGAGCGCGCCAGCAGCGGCCTAGTCTGTATCGGGGGCACCGACCTCACGGGTTTGGACGAAGACAGGCTCGCCGATATGCGCCGTGAAAACATCGGTATTCTGTTCCAGAACTTCCACCTCATCCCTTCCATGACGGCTCTTGAAAACGTTGCCCTTGCCCTCGAGATCGCCTTCGAGGATCTGCCGGTGACCGAGATCAGGTCGCGCGCCAGGGCCGCACTTGCAGAGGTCGGGCTGGCCGCCCGCGAGACCCATCTGCCTAGTGCCCTTTCTGGCGGAGAGCAGCAGAGAGTGGGTCTGGCCCGTGCCATTGTGACCCGACCCAGACTTCTCCTGGCTGACGAACCGACTGGCAATCTCGACCAGGAAACGGCGGCGGCCGCGATTGAGCTGCTGTTCAGCCTCGCGCGGCGCAACAATATGTCCGTGCTGCTGATCACTCACGACAATGGCCTTGCAAGTCGGGCGGATCGGCACCTGCGTATGGACCACGGAGAGTTGCGCGAGCTGGAGGCCGCCATTTGATGAGGCGGCTTCGGGGTTGGTGGCGCGTTGCACTGATCGATCTGCGTGGCAGCGCCCGGAGGTTCATCATCTTGATCGCCTGTCTCGCCTTGGGCGTGGCCGCTATTGGGACAGTAAGCTCGGTGCGCAGCAGCGTCGAAGCTGCCATCGCGCGCGATGCGAGGCTCATTTTGGGAGGCGACCTGGAACTGCGTGCCCAGCGCAGCGACGTCAGCGCTGCAGTGGTCGCCGCGCTCAGGGCTTTGGGGCGGGTCAGTCGGGAGGTTGAACTCAACTCCCAGGCGTTGGCGAATGACAAGAGTGCCTTTCTCTCGCTGCGCGCGGTGACGGATGCCTATCCACTGGTGGGGGAAGTCACTTTGGCCCAAGGCGCACGGCCTGGAGACCTTGCAGAGCTTCTGGCTGAACGCGATGGCCGATTTGGCTTGCTGCTCTCGCCACAGGCAGCATTGCGCCTCGATGCAAACATGGGCGAAATCATCCGCCTCGGCACGCTCGATGTCGAACTGCGCGGCATTATCCAGGCGCTGCCCGACCAGGCCACCGCCGGCTTCCAACTCGGTGCGCCCGCCCTTATTGCCAGCGACGCCTTGGCGCCGGCGGGCTTGCGCGAAGAAGGGGTGCTCAGCCAGTTCCGCTATAAGGTCTTGCTCGAAGACGGCGATTTCGACGCCGCGCGGAGTACGCTGGACGCTGCCTTCCCCGACGGAGATTGGCGGATCAGGTCGCCCCGTCAGGCCACGGCAACAATAGCGCGGTTTATCGACGTGTTCGGCAATTTCATGCTGCTGGTGGCGCTTTCTTCCATGGTCGTGGGCGGCTTGGGAGCGGCCAATGCCACGACTGCCTATGTCGGCGAAAGACAGGCGGCCATTGCCACAATGCGGTCTCTGGGCGCCAAAGGCGGCCGGATACTGTTCCACTTCATGGTGCAAATTGCTCTGCTCTCCCTTGTGGCAATTGCAGTCGGCCTCGTGATCGTTGCCGCAGCAACGCTCGCACTGCTGCCCGCGCTCTCCGATCTCATCGGCATCAGCCTGCCACCGGCGCTCGACCTGCGCGCCATGCTGGTCGCCGGCGGGATCGGCCTGGTCACGGCGCTGCTCTTTTCCTGGGTGCCTTTACTGCAGGCCCGTGCGGTGCGGCCCGCCCTGCTGTTTCGCGCGGGTTCGAGCAGCGCCTTGGCGGGTCTTGGCTGGCGGACCATGACCAAGCCCGGTGTTCTCCTGCCGCTGCTTGCGGGGCTCGCCGTGCTTTTTGGCCTGACCCTGCTCGTCGCCAACGATCCACGGCTGGTGGCCATGTACTTCCTCGGATCGCTTGTCGCGTTTGCCCTGCTTCGCCTCGCAGCGAGCCTATTGCGGCACTTGCTTGCCAAGGCACCAGCTCCTGGTCGCCGCATGTGGCGTCAGGCGGTCTCGGCGATCATCCGCCCCGGCGCACCCACCACGACCGTCATGGTCTCGATGGGTATGGGCCTGTCGCTGCTGCTGCTGATCGTGACCACCCAGTCCAATATCAATGACCAGATCGCCACTGAAGTCGGCGCCGAAGCGCCCGATTTCGTGCTGATGGATATGGATCGGAGCACGCTGGCCACACTGGAGACCGTCGTCGCGCAAATGCCCGAGGTCCAGACACTGACGGTTATTCCCATGTTGCGCGGTATCATATCCGAATTGAACGGGATTCCGGCACCATCGAGCGACGCGGTGGCGAGCGACGTTGCGGATATGTTTCGGGGTGATACGGCTCTGACCTGGTCGTCTGTCGTGCCGGCAGGGACGGTGATCGACGAAGGCGCGTGGTGGCCAAACAACTATACCGGCGACCCGCTCGTGTCTCTCAGCACAGAAATGCGGTACGCACTCGACCTTGAATTGGGTGACACGATCACCCTCTCGATTGCCGGACGGCCACTTGAATTGAGCATTGCCAGCTTCCGAACGGTCGACTGGCGTAGCCCGGATTTCAATTTCCGCATCATCGTCTCGCCTGGCCTGATCGAGACCGCGCCGCAATCCTATTTCGGAACCATCAAGGCCGCGCCAGGCACAGCGGCGGCAGTAGAAGCCCATCTGATCAGGGCACTACCGACACTGACCTTCGTGCCGGTGGGCGACGCTTTGGCACGGGTGCAGGTTGTCTTCGACGGCTTGGTCAGTGCCATAGCGCTGGTCAGCAGTACGGCTGTATTTGCTGGCGTGTTGGTACTGGCCGGCGCTCTGAGCGTTGGCCGTCAGCAGAGAGAGGCCGATGCGGTGGTCATGAAGGTACTTGGGGCAAGGCGAGGCTTCGTCATCATGACCTTTCTCATGGAATACGCCTTGTTGGGCGCGGCTGCTGCGCTTCCCTCGGGCATCATCGCGTTGTCCGGCGCATGGGCGGCTTCGACCTATCTGCTCGACATCGGCTTCGCCTTCCAGCCGCTGCAATTGGCTCTATTGGCAGCTGGCGTCATCGTGATCACGACCGCGACAGGCGCTGTCACTACCTGGTCTGCAATGTCGAGCAGGCCTGCAGGCCGCTTGCGGGAAGACAGCTAGGACCGGCTTTTGCGGCAGTTTGGAACACTTTTGGCTGCACAACGGCATAGATGGGTGCTCCGTTCACATCGAGCGCCGCACCAGACGCGAGTTGAGGAGTTCGCCGCGCTCGCTCAATATTGCATAGGCGATGCCACAGATGAGCGAGTTTATCCGCCTTAGCGATCGCACAGTCTCCAGATGCAATTCGCTGGTCTCGAAACTGTTGGTATTGCCTGAGCGCAGCCGCGAGAAATGGCCGCCCATGCTCTGGCGCTCCAGAACGCCGACTGCATCCTTCTCGGCTACCAGCTGGCGCGCCGAGTCCACATCCTCCGAAACCAGCACGTTGAGCGCCAGTTGCAAATTGCTCATGACCCTTGCATGCAGGTCGATCAGTTCTCCCCAACCCTCGGACGAAAACGTCAGGCGTCGTTCTTGCAGTTGGTCAGCTACGCGCAGCAACTGCCGCACAATCACATCGGCAGCCTGTTCCAGACTGACGGCATAGTTGCTGAGGTCGGAAGCGCGTCGCGACTGTCCGGCATCCATGCTGTCCCAGTCGAGTTGCGCCAGGAACAGTTTTATCGAGGAATTCGAGCGATCAACCTCTGGCTCTAGCGCCTTGATCCGGCGGATAGAAACCTTGTCATCGGTCCTCAGAATTTCAATGGCAGGCTGAAGCATGACTTCAACCAGCTCGCTCATGCGCAGTAGCTCCCGCATGGCGCTGGCCAGTGCAACGTCCACATTGCCCTGATGCTTTCCTGCCAGCGCGGTCTGGCGAAAGCGGGTTACGTCAGCAGTACCGGTGGCGGCCGGCTCATGGATTGTGCGTTGCAGTAGACCTGCCAAGGGGGCAGCAAGAGGTAGTCCCAGCACAAGTACGGCGAGGTTGAAGGTGATATGGAGCAAGCTCGCCTGTTGCCCCACATCGCTCAGGAGGACCGGCAGAACCGGAAAAACAAGCCGCATCAGGATCAGGCAAATCACAGCACCGCCGCCGCGCAATATCACTGCGCCAACGGCAATGCGGCGGGCGCGTGCATCACCGCCCCGCGTCATTCCCAGGGCGATCAGCGTCCCACCCAGGTTTGCGCCCAGGATCAGCGAAGCTGCAATTTCGAATGGGATTATTCCCGCGGCCCCGAAGGTGATGATCACCAATACGCTGGCCACAGAAGAGTATGAAAGCCAGGTGACGGCGGCAGCCAAAAGGAACCCGGTCCAGGGGTCGCCGCGAAGATAACTGATGGCGGCTTCCAGTAGTTCACTGTCGCGCCAGGGGGTTGTCGCTTGAGAGACCATTTCAAGCGAGAGCAGAACGAAGGCCACACCCAGAATCATGCGTCCCAACTGCTTGGTCTGACGTGAATTGCCGCGCAGGAACAGTGTGCCGCCCAGGATGATCAGTGGCGCCTGCAGCATGGAAAGGTCAAAAGACAGAATGCTGGCCACAATGGCTGAGCCAAAATAGGCGCCCAGGACCAAAGCCAGACCCGTGGCTCCCGCCAGCAATCCGCCCGAAGCAAAGCCGGTTGCCAAAGTGGCAACCGCAGTGGAGCTCTGCAATGCGATCGCCATGGCCGCCCCCACCAGCGCGGCCGAAAAAGCGTTCTTCTCCGCTCTAGCCAGAGTGCGTTTGAGCTGGGCTGAATAGGCCCGTTCGACGGCGGTGCGCACCATGCGAACCGCCCAAAGAAGGAGCACGATTGCCGCTACCAAATGCACGATGATGAAATACATGAAATCGTCTGTTCCCTCCCGCCCCGGCATTGAGGGACGAACATGCATCATGTTCACACGAACATGGTCTTCGCAATACATCTGCTTCAATGGTGACGAGAGAAGCCGGTCCCGCGACAGAACATTTATGTGTTATGTGGCTCGCCGACGGAGAGCTCCCTGGCTGGTGAATTGCGCTCCATATGTTCATTTGAACATTTTTCGGTTGCAAAAGCTCTTCCGGTCGTTACGAATTCCTCTTCGTCCTGAGGCAGGGAGGCCTCAGAGAACAATAAAGGGAGAGAGCATGTTCAAGAACACATTGTTCCTGTCCGCAGGACTGGCCGCCGTGATTGCCGCGACACCAGCGTTTGCGCAAACCGAAATAGCATGGTGGCACGCTATGGATGCCGAACTGGGGCAGCGGTTGGAGGCCATAGCCCAGGGATTTAACGACAGCCAGGATGAGTTTGTCATCGTCCCCAGCTACAAGGGTACCTATCCCGAGACGCTGACCGCCGCCATTGCGGCCTTTCGCGCCAATGAGCAGCCGGCCATAGTACAGGTCTTTGAGGTCGGTACTGGCACGATGATGGCAGCAACAGGGGCCGTCAATCCAGTCTACCAGCTCATGGCCGACAATGGCGAACCTTGGGATCCAAGCGGCTTTCTGGCTCCGGTAACAGGCTATTATTCGGACACTGACGGCAATATCCTATCCATGCCGTTCAATTCCTCCACCCCGATCATGTACTACAACAAGGACGTGTTCGAGGCCGCCGGTCTTGACCCCGAATCCCCACCCAAGACCTGGGCCGAGCTCGAAACGATGAGCCGCCAGATTATGGAGTCGGGTGCAGCACCCTGCGGCTTCACCACCGGATGGGTGAGCTGGGTTCAAACCGAGAACCTGTCCGCCATCCATGACCAGCCATACGGCACGCTGGACAACGGATTTGGGGGTCTGGGCACCGAATTCACCTTCAACGGGCCGGTGCAGGCCAAGCATTGGGGTAACCTCAAGACCTGGGCAGACGAAGGCCTGTTTGCATATGGCGGACCAGTTGGCGGGGGGGATGCTCCACCTAAATTCTACGCGCAGGAATGCGCCATCTACATGAACTCATCGGCTTCGCGCGCCGGAGTCATCAACAACGCCAAAGAGTTCGAAGTCGGCTTCGCACCTCTACCCTACTATGACGACGAGATCGATGAGCCGAAGAACTCGATCATCGGTGGGGCAACGCTTTGGGTGCTCAACGGCAAGGAAAGTGACGTGTATCGGGGCGTAGCCCAGTTCTTCACTTATCTTTCGAGCCCTGAAGTACAGGCCGAATGGCATCAGGCAACCGGCTACTTGCCGATCACCAATGCTGCCTACGAGTTGGGCAAGGAGCAGGGCTATTACGATGCCAATCCGGGTTCCGAAATCGCCATCGACCAGATTACCCGCGGCACGCCGACGGCGAACTCCAAGGGTATCCGCTTCGGCAATCTGACCCAGGTACGTACAGCAATCGACGAAGAGTTCGAAGCTATGCTCTCGGGCAGCAAGACCGCCCAGGAAGCCCTGGACGCCGCTGTGGAACGCGGCAACCAGATTCTGCGCGATTTCGAAGCTGCCAATAGTTGATCCGCTTCCGGTCATTCCGGCGCAGACGCGCCGGAATGACCGCACCGGGCTGCCAGGCTGCCCGGTTTTTCCCGGCACGACTGTCTTGAGGCATCCAGTCCATGCAAACAAAGCGGACAATCTTTCCCAACAAGCTGCTGCCCTATGCCCTGCTGGCGCCGCAGCTTGCTGTGACGCTGATATTTTTCATCTGGCCGGCCGCGCAGGCAGTGAAGTCCTCGTTTGAGCGGGAAGACCCCTTTGGTTTCCGGACGACCTTCATCTGGTTTGAGAATTATGCGCGCCTATTTGCCGATCCGGGCTATGTCAATTCCCTAGGCAAGACAGCGATCTTTGCCGTGTCGGTTACATTGTTCTCCATGACCTTGTCGCTGATCCTGGCAATTGCCGTGAGCCGCGTGATGCGCTCCAATCGTGTCTATACGACCATGCTCGTCTGGCCCTATGCCGTGGCGCCCGTGGTGGTGGGCATCCTGTGGTGGTTCATGTTCAACCCCACGATCGGCATTGCCCCCTATCTGTTGCGAGCCGCTGGCATCAGCTGGAATCATCGCGTTGACGGCACGCAGGCGATGATCCTGGTCGTCATTGCCGCCAGTTGGAAGCAGATATCCTACAATTTCCTGTTCTTCGTGGCCGGCCTTCAGTCGGTTCCGCAAGCGCTCAACGAAGCGGCCGCTATCGACGGCGCGGGTCCTTTCAAAAGGTTCTGGACGATTGTGTTTCCATTGCTCTCGCCGACCACTTTCTTTCTGCTCATCGTCAACATCAATTACGCCATGTTCGACACGTTTGGACTCATTGATGCCACGACCAGTGGCGGACCCAACCAGGCGACGAACATCCTTGTCTACAAGGTTTATGCCGACGGCTTTCTGGGCCTCAATATTGGCTCTTCCGCCGCGCAGTCCGTGGTCTTGATGCTGATCGTGATACTCCTCACAGCCATACAGTTCCGCTACGTCGAGCGGCGCGTGCAGTACTAGGAGGACGGGTTATGGTCGAAAATCGCCCGTGGCTCAGCTTCCTGACCCATCTGGTTCTCATTGTCGGCGTCGTTATTGTCGTCTTCCCGGTCTACCTCGCCTTCGTCGCCTCCACCCATGGCAGCGGCGACTTCATGCGCGGACTGGTGCCCCTGCTGCCGGGACCTCATCTGGTCGAAAACTACAGCCTCATGCTGTCGGAGGGCATTTCCACGGCCGGCGCCCCGCCGCTATCGATCATGCTGATGAACTCCACGATCATCGCCGTCATCATCGCTGTCGGCAAAATCGCCATTTCGCTTTTGTCTGCCTATGCGATCGTATTCTTCAAGTTCCCGTTCCGGCTGTTGGCCTTCTGGATCATTTTCATCACTCTGATGCTGCCTGTGGAAGTTCGCATCATCCCGACCTTTGCCGTCGTAGCCAATCTGGGGCTGCTCAATTCCTATTTAGGTCTAACCCTGCCCCTCATTGCATCGGCAACGGCAACTTTCCTCTTTCGCCAGTTCTTCCTCACCGTTCCAGACGAACTGATGGAGGCGGCCCGGGTCGATGGAGCAGGACCGATAAAGTTCTTCCGGGACATCCTCATTCCCTTGAGTCGTACCAATATCGCGGCGCTCTTCGTGATCCTCTTCATCTATGGATGGGTGCAGTATCTCTGGCCGCTGCTCGTCACTACGGACAGCCGCTACTACACCGTTGTCATGGGCATTAAACGCCTCGCTGCAACCGCCGATGCCGAGCCGCTATGGAACCTGGTCATGGCCTCGGTGATCCTGGCCATGTTGCCCCCGGTCCTTGTCGTCATTTTCATGCAGCGCCTGTTCGTCAAAGGCCTCGTGGATACGGAGAAGTAAGTCATGGCAACCATCAACCTGGTCGACCTGAAGAAGAATTACGGCAATGTCCCGGCGGTCAAAGGGATTGACCTTAGCGTCGCCGATGGTGAGCTGATTGTATTGGTAGGACCCTCAGGCTGCGGCAAATCCACCCTGCTACGCATGGTAGCGGGGCTTGAAACCGTCACATCGGGTCGCATCGAGATTGGCGGCAAGGACGTGGTGAGGGCCGAGCCGGCAGAGCGCGATATTGCCATGGTTTTTCAGAACTACGCGCTCTATCCGCATATGAGTGTTCGCGGCAATCTCGAATATGGCCTTAAAAACCGCGGTACCCCGCGTGCCGAGATCGACCGTCGCGTCCAGGAAGCAGCGAGCATCCTGGAAATTGGACCCCTCCTCGAGCGCAAACCACGACAACTGTCGGGCGGTCAACGTCAACGCGTTGCCATGGGCCGGGCCATTGTGCGCGAGCCGGCAGCTTTCCTTTTCGACGAGCCCCTATCCAATCTGGATGCCAAGTTGCGCGTCCAGATGCGGGTGGAAATCCGCAAGCTGCAAAGGCGGCTCAAGACGACCAGTCTTTACGTCACCCATGACCAGCTCGAAGCCATGACCTTGGCCGATCGGCTGGTCGTGATGAATGCCGGGCTGGTGGAGCAGATCGGTACACCTACCGAGGTTTATGATCGGCCTGCGACCCTTTTCGTTGCTGGCTTCATTGGCTCGCCGCCGATGAACCTGATTGAACTCTCTGCCCTGCAAACGGGTGTTCAGCTCAATGGCCTGCCCAAGCATACGGACATTGTCGGCATTCGCCCTGACGCACTGTTCTTGACCCCCCAGGAAGGCAGCACCTTGACCATGGCTGGCGTGGTAGAATTGCTTGAGCCCATTGGCGGGGAAAGTCACCTCCATGTCCGTCTGGACTCATCCGGACAGCCGGTGATCCTGAGTGTCCCTGGCCGCCCCGACATAGCCGAAGCCTCCGCGGTGACCCTCCACGCCCGGCTTTCGGACATCCACCCATTCAACACATCAACCGGGCGCCGGACCGATCTTCCCGACCCGACCCCCTAGAGGGAGCAGTGGCTCTCCTTTGTTGGAAGACGCGTCATGACAAGCAGTGCAGCAATCGGCCCCTCGCGGGATCAAGTGCAGGCCCATCGTGGCACATCGGCGCTCGCGCCCGAGAACACCTTGGCGGCTTTTCGCAAGGCTGCGGAGCAGGGTGCAAAATGGGTCGAACTCGATGTGGCGCTTAGCGCTGACGGTGCGCTGGTCGTCATTCATGACGACACCGTCGACAGAACTACGGCGGGTTCAGGCTCTTTAGGCACCCTTAGTCATGCCGATATCGCTGCGTTGGATGCTGGTAGCTGGTTCGACCCCCAGTTTGCCGCTGAGCGCGTTCCGACCCTCAGCCAAACTTTGAGCGCTTTGGGCGAGCTTGGTCTCAACGCCAATGTCGAGATCAAGCAGCACCCTCACCACAGGTCACTTGAGCAGCTGGTGGACGCTGTCCAGACCGCCATCAAAGCGCGCGCCTCGCACACCGAAGTGATGATCTCCAGCTTTGATCCCCAAGCGCTCCGCGCCATGCATCTGCGCCAGCCGGAGCTTGAGATGGCCATTCTTTGGGGGCGTCCGCCTGAAGACTGGGAGGCGCAACTGGCATCGGTTCCGGCCAGTGCAATGCACGTCCACTACAAGGCGCTCAGCATTGGTCTGCTAGAGGAGGCCGGCAAGAACGGCATCAAGGTTCGAGCATGGACCTGCAACAATCCAACTCAATTGATCTCTTTCTGGGATGCCGGCCTGACAGGTGTGATTACTGACAATCCGGCGCTGTTCCTGAAGTAGCGAAAGGGCGAGATGATCATGCTGTCGGACCGACAACGTGATATACTGACTTTGATCGAAACTGAAGGCGCTCAGTATATCGAGCAGCTTGCCGAGCGCTACGAGCTGACGACCCAGACTATTCGCCGCGACATAAATGCCTTGTGCGATCTGGGCTTTGCCCGCCGCTTTCATGGCGGCGTCGATGTCCCGATCGGCGCCAGCAATATTTCCGTCAATGCCCGCGCCGCACTCAATAGCGGCGCCAAGAGGGCTATCGGACGGCGGGTAGCTGCAGCAATCCCGTCTGGATCGACAGTGTTCATGGGGATAGGCAGCACCGTGCAGTTTGTCGCCCAGGCCATGCGCGATCATGCGGCCCTGCGTGTTGTCACAAACAACATCGACGTGGCGCTAACGCTCAGCGACGCTCCCCAGATCGAAGTGCATATGACTGGCGGGCTTCTACGGCACAATGATCGCGACGTCGTCGGTGCCGATGTCCAGCATTACTTCGACAAATTCTACGCCTCGCACGCAGTGATCGGCGCAGGTGCGTTGCACGCCGCCAAGGGCATACTCGATTTCAGCTATTCAGAGGCGCAGGTGACCATGAAACTGGTTGAGAATGCGCGCCAGCAGTTTCTCGTTGCCGATGTCAGCAAGTGGGCCAGGGACGCGTCTGTGCGTGTAGTGCCGTTTTCGGCGGTGTCTCATTTCTTCACAGACAGGCTACCGGAGCAGGACCAGGTACGGGACGCCCTTGCAGCGGCCGACATATATCTGGAACTCTGCGGGACAGATGCCTGAGTGTCCCGGGCCGGGCTCCCCGCTCAGGAACCGCCCCGAGACATCTGGCTGGCGCCGCATGCCGGTGGTTTCTCCCACAATCTGCTTTTCGACCGCGACGGACCAGAAGTAGGAATCCTGGGCGAGGGCCTCAGCCAGAGCGTGCTTAAGGCGGAAGTGCTCATCGCCTTCCTGCTGACCACTGAAGCGCACAGCGCCAAGAGCCCGAACATTGCCGCCGATGCGCCATTTGCAGGCCTTGGCCGCCTCGCTCTGGAAGTGCCGGAAATTGAGACCCCCATTGCCGTCGGCCTGGAAGGTTCGGGCAATATAGACGGGTCCGCCGCATTCATGGCAGCGATAGAGCGCCTCGCCTTTGGATCTCGCGGTGGTGATGGCGAGGCGTTGTTCGGCCAATTGGGCCGACTGCATCGGGTCAAGGATACTGTCAGCTGGAATGACGAGGTCGCCATAAGGAGATGGGGAGGTCACGGTCTTGATCGTGCGGTTGCACATGGTGGGTGCTTTCTGGTCGTCTTGACAAGGTTGGGGCGTTCGCGGACCTGACGGCTCTGCGGTGATGATTTTTTGGGAAGGGTGGGCGGCGCTTAGTTCAGCAGCGGCCGAAACTTGGTCGCCTGGGCAACGTCGAGCAGCTTGTGCAGCTTGCGAAGGCTCCTGACCTTGCCCGTCACTGTTGCCCTGCGCAGGATCGGCACCAGCCCTGGATCAAGGCCACGCCTTTCTACCTCGCGTGTGGCAATGTCGGCGATCTGCCGGGCGGTCGGAGGGTCGAGCTGAACGACCTTCAGGCGGTCCTTCAGCGGCGCCGCGATCCGGTTGAGGTCGTTGGCCAGGAAGATGAAGTTGAGATAGCTCAGGTCAACCGTCATCTGCAGGTGACTGTCGCGGTAGACCGCAAGGTACGCGCCCATCCCTGCCATGCAGGCTGCCATGGCGATTGTCGGTGAGCGGTGAGTCCGGTCGTGGATACTGTCTGCGTAGCTAATTTGCTCAGATGAATGACGTCGTCATAACTGGCAATAGAGACGCTCGGTACGTCCTTACCTACGAAAAATAACGCCACCAAGCCATCCGATGGCGAGCGCAAGAAGAACGCTGACAACTCCATAGATCAGTGGCGTTCTGGTAGACGCCTGTGCCAGGAATCGCTCGAACCCCACTTTGCGAACAGAAAATCCATCGGTTTTGCGAGCGACCACCTCGCCGTCGCGAAAGATATAAGTTTGCGCAACGTAAGGGCCTGGGCTTGCATGGCTGGGGATGTCCAGCCGAGCTTTGTAGAGCGAATCGGAAAGAAATAGGACTGCGTTTTCACGCAGGCCGTGTCTTCCTTCTTCTCTCATCAGGCGGATGAGTTCACCACCATAACGGCGAGCGGCCTTGGTCCCGCCATCCGCTGGGACCAGATAGGCCTCGGGACGCAGATAGAGTTCGAGAAGGCGGTCCTGTGCGGCGATCTGCTCGAGCGGGCGGCTGGACAGGATTTGCAGAAAGCTCGGGACAGAGGAGAAGGAAGACGCTTCGGTGTTGCTCCAAATTCCGAAGATGCGGGCCTTTTCCCAGACGGTCACTGTCTCCAGCGGTCCCGTGACAACGACAGCGACTTCGTAGGGCGATGGGCCTCCATCTCCACCTTCGATATTGCCAAAAAGCGTCAAAGTCTCTCCCTCAAAGCTCGATGAGATTTCGACGGAGGGGTGAGAAATTGCCGCGACGACCTGCTCGGCGCGAACAGTGGTGGCCAGCATGAGGAACGGAAGCAGGGCCAGGAACGACTTCATGACCATGTCAGTGAGAACAAGCTTGCGGGCGGGATCACAAGCGATACCCCGAAGCGTATTGCAACTGCCAGGATCAGCAGCGCAAGGAGACCGCGCAATTGCTCCCCGCGCAGCCGTTGACCGGCAGATGCGCCAAACTGCGCCCCTATCGTGCCCCCGACCATTAGGCTTAGAGCCAGCATGATATCGACGCTCTGGCTTTGAACCGCGTGCAGGATAGTGGTGACGCCCATCATGGCAACCACCTGTGCCAGCGACGTGCCGATAACGACCGAGCCGGGCACGCGGAGCAGGTAGACCAGTGCAGGCACCATGATGAAACCGCCGCCTATTCCAAGCAATGCGCCCACAAAGCCGATGAACAGGCCGATGACGAGCACTGGAATGACGCTGATGTAGAGACGGCTCTTGCGAAATCGGACCCGCCATGGAAGCCCATGGATCCAATTGTGCTGGCTGGTCTGTCGCTTGCGAAGAATAACGCCCTGGTGCTGCTTGAGGAGTGATCGGACAGATTCGGTGAGCATCAGCGTACCCACCGTGCCAAGCAGCACAAGAAACCCTAGCGCGATGAACAGGTCGAGCTGGCCGGTTTGACTTAAATGGCCGAACACGGCCACGCCAATCATCGCCCCAACGATGCTTGTAGCTACCAGATAGGCGGCCAGATGCAGATCAACCCCGCCGCGCCTATAATGGGTGAGGGCGCCCGAGGTGGAGGCGGCCACGACCTGCCCTGTCACCGAGGCCACGGCAACCGACGTTGGAACTCCAGAAAAGATCAGCAATGGGGTAAGCAGGAATCCCCCGCCCACGCCGAACAAGCCAGACAGAAAACCTACCGCACCGCCCATCCCAGCCAGGAAAAAGATGTTGGCTGAGAGCTCGGCGATGGGCAGATAGATGTTCATGTCAGGGTTCGGACTAAGGCTGCAGTTCGAGCCGCGTTGAGCGGGAAATCGAAGCCGCCTCGATAGTGGATACGGCGTCAGTCGCCAGGGTCCACCAGTAAGTGCCAGGCGCTACTATCCAGGCATGGCGCTCGACATCGAAGAAGCTGAAGGCTCGCGCATCGAGGTCCAACTGGATGCGCCGGCACGCGCCGGGCTCGAGCATGACCTTGCAGAAAGCCTTCAACTCGGCCTTGGGGCGCGCAACCGGGGCGTTCTCCGCCCCGACATAAAGCTGCAGCACTGTGGAGCCTTTGCGTACGCCGGTATTGGTAACGTCCAAGCCAACTGTGACGATGCCCTCTGACTCAAAGCGCTCAGTATTGACCGAGACGCTGCCGTAGCTGAACTCAGTGTAGCTCAGGCCAAAACCGAATGGAAAGAGCGGTTTGATGCCGTGGCGATCGTAATGCCGGTGGCCGGTAAAAACGCCTTCGCGATACTCCACCCGTCCGTCGAGGCCCGGATACACGATTGGATCCTGACTGAAGGCCGGGTTATCCGACCACCGCACCGGAAAAGTCTGGGGCAGCCGCCCGCCGGGCTCGGCCTTGCCCAAAAGCACGTCGGCGATGGCATTGCCTGCTTCCTGACCGGGGTACCACGCCTGGATGACCCCAGCGACCTCGTTGATCCATGGCATCTCAACCGGCCCCCCCGTCTGGAGGACAACGACAACATTGGGATTGGCCCGGGCAACCGCGTTGACGAGATCATTCTGCCTGCCAGGCAATGCAATATCGGGCAGGTCGCTGCCCTCGGTGTCCCACTCGCCATTCCGGCCAATGAAAACCAGCGCCACATCCGCGCTGGCTGCCACCTCTGCGGCTTGAGCTATATGAGCGTCGCCCAGGGGCAGACCGATACCCATACGGAAGGCAGACACACCCAGGACGGAATGGTCCTTGGTGGCGAATTCAATGGTAATTTCGGCCGGCTTGCCGGCTTCAAGCAGCACTTCTCCCACGACCTCGTCGCAGCCTTCTTCAAAAAAAGTGCGGCCCTTGGTCCAATTGGTCCAGGCATCGGCGATTAGTTTGCCGTTGACATAGACGCGCGCCAGACCGGCGGAGGCAATCCCCGCAAGGTGGGTCCCGGAATGCTCGGGAACAAAGGTGCCGGTCAACCGCGCAGAAAAGTGGTTTGCAGCGACTTTCCCGCCTGCCACCGATCCAAGCCAGAAGGTTTCGGCGGACTCCAGCGTCTCGCTGTATTCGACAGGGCCGCTGAGCTCGCGATTGGCAAAAAATTCTACCTTGAGCTCGGTTTCAAGGAGCGGTTGGAAGCGACTATTGTTGCAACCCGGCGCATAGATCAGGGACTGCTCGCCCAGAGCATCGACAAGCCCCTGCCAGGGGCTGATGCGATAATGCGGGTTGAGCTGTGAGGAGCCGCCCCCCATGATCTGCGCCACTTTGGCGTTGGGCCCGATGACGGCAATGCGTTTTCCGGGTGCGATGGGCAAGGCGCCATTGTTCTTGAGCAGCACTGTCCCTTCCGCACCGGCGCGGCGAATTAAGGCGCGATGTTCTGGCCGGTCTTCCGCGCGCTCCTCGAAGGCGCGTTGATCATCGAGTGCGCCAGTCCATTCCATGATAGATAGGATGGCACGAACGCGGGCGCGAATGGTGTCGCGCGAGACTTCGCCTTCTTCGACTGCGACAATGAGCTTCTCGCCGCGATCGCGGGTCGGGCCAGGCATCTCGAGATCAAGGCCGGCATTGACCGTGGGCGCGGTGGAGTGGGAGCCGAACCAGTCCGACATGACGAGGCCCTCAAAGCCCCATTCGCCCCGCAGCACATCGGCAATCAGCCAATTATGCTCGGAGGCATAGGTACCGTTGACTTTGTTGTAGGCTGTCATGACCCCCTTGGTCCCAGCCTTTTTCACCGCCCATTCGAAGGGGATGAGATAGACTTCGCGCAACGATCGCTCATCGATTACCGAACTCATCGTGGTGCGCTCGACTTCGGACTCGTTGCCGGCAAAATGCTTGATGGTTGCGGAAATGCCGTTTTCCTGCAGGCCCTTGATATATCCGACTGCCAGTTCGGCGGTGAGCATCGGGTCTTCCGAATAACACTCGAAATTTCGGCCATTGGTGACAGAGCGCTGAATATTGACGGTCGGCGCCAGGAGCATATGCGCATTTTTGGACTTGGTGTCTTCGGCCAGCGCTGCACCAACCTCATAAAGAAGATCCACATTCCAGCTGGCCCCCAGGCTGATGCCAACCGGAAAGGCCGTCGCCTTGACCCCGCCGAGCAGGCCCCCGCCACCGCGAGCTCCGTTGGGCCCGTCCGATACGCGCAGCTTTCCGATGCCAAGGCGCTCAATTGCCGGCAACGACCAGAAGTCTTCACCCGAAAGGAGAGAGACCTGTTCTTCAAGAGTCATGGCGTCAAGCAGGTCGTCCAGGGTTCTCGTTGCAGTCATATCTCTATCCAGTCTTGTTCACTCGGCCTGGGCTAGCGTCATCAGGCGGTCGAAATTGCTCAGCATTTCCACTGAGATTGCAGGGTTCATGACACTCAACTGCCATGCATTGAGGTGGCCCACATAGTTCAGCGTGGAGGCGTCGAGGTCGAAGCCAAAGGCATCAGTGAAGGCCTGCTTTGCGGCAGGCTCCTTGAGAAGATGCCGGAGAGGCACGCCGACTGACGGGCCATAGTCCGTAGCTCTGTCATGGCGAGCGCCCTGCACGTGACTGTCCTGAACCCGCTCCCACTGCTTGTCGATAAGCAGGTGCTCATTTCCGATCGGACCTTCTGCCGGAAGGCCAAGGCGCTGGAACTGGCTCGCCGGAGCGTGGTTGGCGCGCATGGCCGTAACCAGTTTTTCAGCCATCATGTGCTCGAGCGCAGCATCGTTGAGCGGGGTCGTCTGGTCCGGATCGGTGGCGAGGTCGAAGAGAAGTGTGCCGAAGGCCGCGGGATTTCCCATCGCCCGTCCGGGCAGGCGCAGCACCGGCGCCCCCTTAGTGAAGGGCAACGGCGGATGGAGCGAAGCCTGCGCCAGTTCGGCCGGTGCAAAGCGCCAAGCCATATGGGTCGGCATCAGCGTATATTGCTCAAGAGGTTGGTTGGCGCCCTCGCAGCAGCGCATATACACATAGCGCCCATCCGTCACCGATACATGGCCACCATACACACCGAAGAGTCCAACATCGCGCACCGGC